>Ga0307377_10001157_pt1 | contig 34597 bp, 30 predicted proteins | sample TR3MG_FD_202535 | JGI IMG/M metagenome (GOLD analysis project Ga0307377, IMG submission 202535) | Soil microbial communities from Risofladan, Vaasa, Finland - TR-3 | ecosystem: Environmental > Terrestrial > Soil > Coastal area > Acid sulfate soil | place: Finland: Risofladan, Vaasa | collected... | reverse complement strand
CACAAATTGTACTAGGTCTTTCTGGTTTCATTTATTTATCTTTATATTTGTATTTTGCTACTTGATTATTAACTTCATCCCACCAAGCATAATAATTAGGATAAAGATTTTTTTCAGATATGAAAAGCTTTTCTACTTCTGCCAATATTTTTATTTTACTGAATTTTTTTGTTAATTTTTCTTTCTCTTCTCTTATAAATTTATCTTCAGTTTGAATTTCGGACAAATTTTTTTTAGTTTCTTTAAATTCAGCCTTTAAAGAATCAATTATTTCTTTTCTGAAATTTTTTTGGTTTTCTATTATTTGCTTTCTTTTATGCATTAGCTAGTTCAAATATAAAACAACTAAATACAATGTCAAGTACAAATTTTCTACGATATGACTTATTAATCTAACCTACCACGAATGTTTGATTGGCCGGATTCATGTGAGCGCTTAAGGAACATAAACCAAGTTTTTGAGCCGACTATTTGTTTTATCTTATCTATTGGCATATGTAATTTGTGTTTTTTTAGTAAATATTCTAATGTATTTTCAGATGATGATGCATCTACTATTTTCTTAACCACACTAATCATAAATTCTTTATATTTTTCTTCTCCAAGAATGGCAAATAATTCATCCTTTTCCATATCAACAGTATACTTAATTGGGTCAACAAGAACCTTATTTAGTATACCATCAATATATTGATTATATTTTTCTTCTCCAACAACATTTACTATATCTGCTTTAGGTAAGCTTACTTTATATGCTGGATTTTCTAATGCCTTATCCATTAATTGATTTAGGTATTCTTTATATCTTTCCTGTCCAACAGCACTAATAATATCGCCTTTTTTTAGCTTAAGTCTAAATGAAGGGCTTTCTAAGTTTTTTATCAATAACTGATTTATGTATTCAGAATACTTTTCTTTTCCAATAGCTTTTATTATTTCTTCTTTACCATAAGATAGTGGAACATAAACTTGGCTTAACAAATTACCTTTAACCATACCTGATATATATGCATCTAAATTGCCTTCGAAAACATATGCTATTTCTGGTTCTGTTAAATCTGGTCCATGAGGAGAATAACTCCATTTAACATTTTCTATTTTTCCTTTTTTGACCATATCGTTAAGGAAATTAAAAACAAACGGCATATATCTTTCTACCGGTCTTTTATTTGCCCTACCCTTTACTTGAGTTAATGTTTTTGTATCCTCGTTGTAAGCCACTGTAACATATGGAACTTTATTAATATCTCTTAAAGAAAATATTGTTGTTGCTAGTCCATCACGGCCACAGTGTCCCATAGCATCTGATTCTTCGCAAGAGTCATTTGTTTTTAAATCAATCCAATACATACCATCATTTGGATAATTTTTTACTACCTCACCTGACTCGTCTGTAATAACACCTGTGGCTTCAAAAGAATTAAACCAAGTATCTGCCATATTAAAAGCCTGAGACAAATCTTCAATGCTCTTAAAATCTATATTACCTTGTCTGTTTGGGGATTTTATCCATTCTAAAATATAATTTAACCTTTCTCTGTTATTATGAAGAAATTGTAAAAAATCTTCTTGATTTATAATTGGAATTAATTCTTTTATATTTTTTCCTTTTAAACCTTCTTGTTTGGCAAATTCAAATAGAGTTATGTTTGTTAAAAACAAAGCTAATTTATCATCTAATCCTATAATAAAACTAACAACATCGTTACTAATTCCAAAATTCTTAAGTTTTCCAGAATTATCCTCTATTAATACACCGGCCAACTCTTGTAATCTTTTTTTATAGTTTTCTGATATTAATTTCTTATTCACTTAATGCGGTTTTACAATAAATATCCAAAAAATACATACTATTTATGAAAAAACACAAAAATGGCTAATAATATCAAAATTTTACTTGAAAATAAAAGAACTCAGATTGAAATGAGAAATTTCATATTAAACGAAAATGTTAAGGTTAGGAAGACAAAAACAATAAATGGTGGTTACTATATAATAGTAACTTCTGACTTATCAGGTTCATTAGGAATTAAAGAAGCCGCTATGATGGGTAAAGTCTTAAAATTGACCAAAGATGCTGTTTGGCCGCACACATTTGAAAAGCCGAAATATTTCAAAGACAGTTCTACTGGAATGTTTGGTTGGGGATATTTTATTGGACCAAATACACCAGAAGAAAAATCTCAAGAAAGCTTAAATAATTTAAAAACTTTAGTAAATAACTTTAACACAGAAAAAAAATTAGCCCCAGACACAGAAGTTGAAGGTGTGACACTAAATCAACTAGAACAAATAGGGCAAATAACTCAAGCAGTAGAACAGGCTGCAGAAGCTACTGGAAATATTGAAATAAAAAACAATCTTGATAAGTATTTAGATGATTTACAAAATGCCGTAGAAAATGATGATGTTTTTGATTTTTTAATAGAAAATTTTGAAAAGGCAAAAACATTTCAAAAAAGAAACTCTGGTTGGAAATATTCTATTTTAAATTCTTTAATTATAACAATAGCACAACCCTTAGCGCAATACGCTGGACCAAAACCTTATTGGGAAGGAAGAAATTATCAGATAAAACCTGAATTTATTAAAAATGGTGTTTTAATATTAAAGCCAAAAAAATCGGCAGGATTTAAAGGTTCTGACTTAAGCAATAAAGCAAAATATGTAAAAGATAACCCAGAAGCGTTGGCTGCATTTAAGTCAGAAATGGGTATAGATGATACTGAAAATTATATAAATGACCCTAAAAATAAATATCAACTTGCCAAGTTTGCAACTGAGAAAAAATATATGCCGGGACAATATACTAAATTTGAATGGGTTCCTGTTTATACAGATGAAATGGTTGAACCTATTCCTGGGCTAGAACCACAAGAATTAGGTTTAGTTAATTTTGATGATGTTGCTACAGCAAATTCAGGAGAAAACATTACACCATTATTTGACGCTGCTTTAAGCATCGCTCAAAAAGATAGCATTACAATACCAACATCTTTAACGGGCGATAAAAATAATATAAATAATTTCGGAAAGATTTTACATGCAATTGCTATTAAAAATATAGCCGGAAAATTTGGTAAAGACAAAAATAAAGATGCAGATGCAGCTGAATTTTTAAAAGTTAAAGCGGAGAGTGTTGCTCATATAGTTAAGAAGCATTTTAATTTACCTTCAGAATCTAGTAGATACAACATTGCAAGCTGGGGAGGAGATAAAGAAAAAATTAAAGCAGTTGGAAATACAATAATAAGAGTTGCAGATGGCATTATCGATAAAATCGATGCGTTCTTAAAAGCTAACCCACAAAATATAAATGAGTCTTATAATGAATTAAAACTTGCTATAAGAAGTATTATAAAAGATAGTAATTTATATTAAGAAATTAAAGAAAATCTAACTACATCCTCTTTAATAACATCAAACCACATAGATAGTGGTCTTGCGTATATACTTCCAAATAAAAGAGATTTATAAATAACTAATGGCTCTAATGTTTCACTATGGTTTGCCATGGTTATAACTTCATATTTACCACCTTTGTAGTGCTGGTAAACTCCTCCTATTTCTGGGTATTTTTTAATTTCAGCTGACATTTTTATAATCCGCTCTAACAACGTATACTTTTTCTTTTTCTGGAACAAAATCCTTATTTAAAATTTCTTGTTCTTCTAATTTTATTTCATACAAATAAACAATATCTGGATTATGCTTTTCTAACCACTCATACCATTTGTTTAATCCTCCAATTTTTTCTCTATAGAAATGAGTTTTAACACACCACTTTTCTCCAATATACTGAATGTCTTTTGGCATAGTGTTATCATCTTGATGTGGTCTTTTTACTATTTTTAGTTCCATTTAAATAATTTTTGATTCAACTTCTTTTCCTTCTTCTATTAACTTTCTTCTTTCTCTATGTTCGTCAAGTAAGTATTTATATTGATTTGGATTACTATTGCATAGTGTTGGATTTGTTTTATAAGGACAAAAAAAACAATTTCCAACTTTACCTTTTTCAAATTTAGCTTTCTTAAATTCTTTATTTAAATGTATATCTCTTAAAGTATCAGCTACAAGTTTTACTGCCTCCATAATATCATCATCGGTTGAAAATATCTCAACTGGTTGTAAATCCCCAAATCCTAACTCTGGACATTTTTTATTCTTTAGACGATTAAGTACAATATATTTACAATCTATTTCTTCAATTTTAACATTGAATTTTCGCGCGTAAAAATATTTATATAACCTCATTTGGGCCATGAATACTTTATTCTTCTTTTTCTTTTGAACATCCCATTGTTCTCCAGATGTTTTCCAATCTATAATAAGTATTCTTCCTGTTTTTTTGTCTTTTAAAATTAAATCTATAAATCCTTTGAAGTGGAAGTTTTTGAATAAGTTTTCATAAAGAGACATTTCAACTCCTATTAAATCATACTTTTGAAGTATTTTTTCCGTCGATAATAGTCGTAATATATTTTCTCCTTGTTTGGCAAAATTTTCAAGGTCCAAATAATCTTTTGTTCCCATCATATTATCCATCATCTCTTTTCTAAAAAGATGATTAAAATGCGCTACTCTTTTCTCTACATCCATTTTATCTCTTATTCCAACCTCTATTGCTGAGTGTATTGAATTTCCAAATATTAAATGAATAGATGTTGGAGAAATTGCTAATTTTAGATATTTTTCCAATAAATGTTTATGTCCACAATCTCTATATTGATTAAGTTCGCTGAAGCTTATGTGTATAAGGTCCGAATTTGTTTTTTTTAACTCTTCGTATAATTTGTTTTTATCCATTTCCATTGGATAAAAATAACGTATAAAAACAATAAAAACAACTATTTATCATTATAAAATAATTATTATGGGAAAATTAAACTTAAAAATGTGGAAAGATATGCTTACCGAAAAAGCCGGTAGCGAAACTTTCTACTCACAAGGAAGAGTATATTTAATGTTTTCGGTGTTAGCATACTATATTACACTTGGATTTGTTACTTGGAAAGGACTTCATCCTAATGCTGACATAAATGAACAAACACTTAACACAATCATAGAAGCACTACAATGGGCAACAGCTTTATTTGCTGGTTATGCTTTTGGTGGTAAAATTGTTAGTACTGTCAAAACTATGTTTGGAAATAGTCCGAACGGAGAGCCTGAACAAAAAGGTGTTGGAGATACTACTGGAGGATAATAATGTTACTTAGTGAAGGTTATAAAAATAGGCTAAAAGAGCTTGCTGGAATCTCTATTTTGTCAGAAGTGACTAATGCGGAGAGAGAGCTTGCTTTTTCTAAAAGTAACCAAAGAATACCTTTTAGCAAAGATTTAATGATTCAAGCCATTCAGGAAGGTCGAGAAGTTGGTATTTTATTTAAAACTGACAACGATAAAGATAAAATGCCGGTTGCTAAATACAGAACTATATATCCAGTAGCTATTGGTACCTCAAAGGCCAATAATCAAGTTTTAAGAGCTGTTCATAAAATTGGACAATCTGAGTCTGCTGCGCGAAAAACTAAGACTAGAAGCGCAGAGGTAGAAGATGAGTGGAGATTATTTAAGGTTTCCAACATTAAGTCAATGTGGTTTACCGGTAATTTTTTCAGCATTCCTCCTAATAATTATAAATCTGCAGATAAAGGCATGGTAAATGTTGAAGCTTTTGCTAATTTTCCTGAAATAGAGAAATTTCAACAAGAATTGGCAAACAAAGCAAAACAACAAGAAAAACCAAAACCTAATATAATCCCCTTATTTAAAGAACCTGAACAGCCGGTTGTTGACCCAGAAACTCAAACAGATGCAGTTACAGAACCTAAGCCTAAAAAATTAAAAGGAACTGTGGCGCCAATAAAGCCATTAACTACAAAAAACAAAAAAGACCCTCAATAAATGAAGGTCTTTTTTTATTTACATAAACTATCTGCTGCATAGGTCGCAGCAAATGCTTCATTTTTAATCTTAAGCTTAAACCCAAGATGGCTTATATAGTTTGTAGCCTCTTCTACTACGCCATTTGATTTATGGTTTGAGCTTTTATTTAAATCTGCATGCAGTTCAAAATCAACATCGATTGATTTGAAAAAATCTTTATAATTTCTGGCAAGCTCACCAATCATATCCACTTCTTTTAAAAGTTTATATCTGAAGTCGTAAATTTTAGGTAAATCAGCTCTGGACATAATTACATGTGCACCATTTTTTTCAACGTACAAAACAATTACAGAAACAAATCGCGTAAAAGAAAGATAATTTTGAGAGTCAACACCTATATAAGCCGTAACTTTTCTATTATTTTTTACAACGAAATCTTCAATGTGTTTTTTCACATCTTTTTCTATTGATGACATACCTCCGTTTTCATTTTGAATTTTCCAATTAAAATGATATCTATCCTCTATAGTGTATTTTCCATCAACAGTTCTTCCCCAATTAAGTGCTGGAGCTTGGCTATAATATAAAGAACTTTTTTCTCTCAATTCTTTGAAAAAATTTTTATTGTATTTTTTTGACATCTTATTGTTGTTTTATGTAAATTAAACAAAAAATCCGCTAACTTTCAATAGATAGCGGATTTACTTTATTTTTAAGTAATTTCTATCTTTTTAAACCTTCATCAATGCTTGTAATATGATGTGTTATAAATTCAATATTTGGATAACTTTTATCCATCTTTTCTTTTGCAAATCCTAACCAATCAGCTCTGTCTTCATAAAAATGAATCACATCCCATTTTCCGGTTGATGCTGTTTTTATTATAACTTCTGCTTTCCATTCTATTATTTTTGGCTTTCCTGGCCACAACATCAATCCTTCATTTGGTTCAGACATATTTAAGTAATGTAACATTTTAAGTACACTTTCTCTCATCTTTTCGCCTCTGCCAGTTAAAATCATTTTATGATTTGCTTTTTCATATTCTTTAAAAATAGAATTGTTAACAGCATACCCTAAAGTGTCTGGGTCTGCATAAAATCCTGCCGGAGCCTTAACCACTATTGCATCGTTAATCAGTTCTAAATATTTTTTAACATTTTCATTTTTTGCAAGCATATCATAAAACTGCATGCCGTCAAATTTTGATTTGTTTTTTGTGTTTATAATTACAATTTGGTCTCCTTCCTTTATAAAGGCTACCTCCTTCATTAAAATATCCCAAAATAGAGATTTAATGGTCTTAAAATGCTCTGGAAAGTATTTGTTGGTATCTACCATCCCTTCACTTGAAGTTTTCAAAAAATCAGAAAATTCAGGCGTATTAATCAACGTCCTGTCCATGTCAAATATTTTTAAAACTCTATCTTGCATAACTATAAATATAAAACAAAAAGGGCAGAGAATAATCCCTGCCCTTAATTATAACTCCCCAAGAGTATATTTATTCTACAGGTATTGTTTTCTTTTGTGATTTAACAGTCTCTGGACTTAGCTTTGCAATGTCAATAATAAGTACTCCATTATTCATTGTTGACTTAATACTGTCTTTATTTAATGAGTCTGCTAAATTAAATGAGCGCGTAAAAGAATGATAAGAAAATTCTTTTCTTGTGAATGTTTGTTTACTTTCTTCTTTTTTGCAAGATATAGTTAACAAATTCTTTTCAAGAGAGATTTCAATATCTTTCTTATCACATCCTGGAACAGCCATTTCTAAAGATACTCCATTTTCAGTTTGGACAACATTAGCAGAAGGAGTTTCTCTTCTTACTGTGAACATTTCGTCCCAATTTGAATGTTTGGATTCTCCAAAAACTTTATCAGCCAATTTTCCAAGGAAGTCTACTGGAAATAATAAATCTAAATTATCTTTGTTTGTTTTCATTTTTATAGGTTTTAACAACTACTCTACAAATTTAGTGCTTTTTTTTGAATTATGACAATAATGACAAAAAAAATATTAATTTGTTTATTTTTCGTTAAAATGTTCAGCCAAAGTGTCAATAGCTGCCTTAATTGCGGTTTCTTTTTTCTCTACAGAGTTTACTCCTCCTGGATTTTCCATGGTAGTTAAACCACTTTTCCAATTAGATAATCTTTTGTAAAAACCACTCATAACGCTTTGTTGAAATTTCGCATCTTTAGTTCTTAACTTCTTAGGAAGACTAGGTATTTCATTTTTGTAGCCAATGTTTCTGGCCCTTACTTTTAGGTCTGATAATTCAGATTCTATTTTAGATATTTGTTCTTGTTCCATTTTTTTGTTTTAAAAAATTATTTCATTTTTCTACAGTCAGTAGGGAAAACTTTAATAGAGTTTGCATACGTATCAAATGTTACGTGAACTATGTCCATCATATACTTTTGACCATCAGAGTCACTAACAATACATTTTCCATCACCGTCGGGATGTTTAAATGTTTTTATTAATTTAGATGTAGCAATATTAAAATTCTCTTGCTCATCAAATGTAAGTTCTACTGGATTCCAGTTCTCACCGTAATTATCCTTCTCAGGGGCTTCAAAAACATAACCTAAATATTCCATTTTCTTATTTTTTTATTTGTTTGCTGATATCAAAGATAATAAGCAACTTTTACAAAAGCAAGAAAATTTAAAAATAAATTTATTCTAATATTTTATAGATAAAATTGGGAGTGGCAAATCCATCATCTTTATAGTTACAATCAAACGTATAGCCGTTAAAGTTTACATCAAAATCAAACTGCTTAGCTGGGTCACCGGATGCGTCAAGTAAATATATTTTTATAATATTAACTTTAGAATACTCATCAATCCATTCATTTGTATGAACATATGTGTTTACGCAAATTGTTTTATTGCCATCTTTAAAATGATTTATATTAAAACCTTGAATATTGGATGATTCAAAACAGTCATTATCAATTTGCATTTCTAATACAAATTTATTTTTTCTAAAATATTCTCTGTTAAAATTAAGCAACAATGAAAAATTGTGCTTTGATAGTATTTCGTTGTTTATTGTTTTTTTATGCAATGACTTTTCTACAAATACAGTTCTTTTTCTTCCTATGTAGATTTCGTCATCACTCATTAAAACCACTTATCTTTGTACTTCAATATTTGTTGCATCCTTATAGGATTCAAAACAAAACCTTTTCCTCCTCCAAGTGTTATTGTATAGTTTTTAGATAAAGCATTTTCGATAGTTTCAAAACCCAATCTTGTACCATTAATTGAAAATCCTCTTTTTGTAAATTTAACATCAAATGGTTCCTGTGTGTTTTTGTCAAACTTAACTAAATAAGCCTTATTTGGACTTTCTAAAGGTGGAAAAGATGAATTTGGCTCCACGTTTTGTTCTGTAAAAAAGTTTCTTGTAATCATCGGAAATGATGTTTTATTTTTTGTTTTTGATTCTGAAATTCCTATACTTCCTGAAATTCCAACAGTAGAAGTTCCTGGGGCCGCTGGAGTTTCACCTGGTTTTTTAATAGTCTTTAGTGCCTCTTTTGATTTTATTGTATCCTCTAAATTTTTAGTTTGTGATTCAATATTTTTTTTGATTGACTCTATTTTTTTTAATTTTTCATCCTCAGCTTTTTGGGTTGATAACTGAACGGCTTTTTCTGCTGGATTTTTTACTGCGCCAGCTAATTTAGAAGCTGTTAATTTTTTATCTTTAGACTGTTTTTCTTCATCCTTTAAGAAATCAGTAGTATTTCTTAAAGTGTTTAAAACCTCATCATCAGTCTTTTCAATATCTGTCTCACTTGCTTCTTTAAGTATTTTAAGAAGTTCATTTTTAACCATTTTATCTATATATTTTGTACTAGATTTCATATTGATAAATATAGATTAAAAAAGAAAAAGGCTACCTTTTTTAAGTAGCCTTTTTGTGGTTTTATATGTATTATTCTTGATTTCCGAAGAGATTTTTCATATGCTGTTCAAATTTTCTTTCAGCATTTTTCTTGGCATCAGAAAGAGTTTGTTTTCTTTTTGTTTTCTCTTTTTGAGTGGCTTTTAACCTCTTATTTCTCTTGTTAGCTCTATTTAATGAAGCCTTCTTTTGTTGTTTGGATTTCTTTTTCATGTTTAATGTTTTGTTTAAAATTAAAATAATTTAAAACAAAGTAAACAATTATCCATTTGTTCTCCTAGTTATCTCATTTCTGATTTTAATAGCAGCCTCATATTCTTCATTATCCAAAGCAAATTGAAGTTCGTTATTTAACTCGTCTATGTTCATGTTAGTAAAATCCTTCTTAGCCGGCGCTCTTTCTTCTTCAGGAGTTCTTGTTAAAAGTTCATCCTTATTTTGAGCTAAAAGCTGAGCAATCTCATCTGACATATCTGGTCCATCATTTATATCTTCAGGAGTTGGTTCTTCATTGTTTTGGTTTTCATATGCCTCTATTTCATCTCTAACCTGTCTTACTATAGCTTTAATTTTTTCTATGGCTCTAGGTCCATCATGAACTGTGTCATCCATCAAACTCATAAACTCTTCTGGTTCCATAGAAGCCATTCTGTTTAATACATAAGCAACAATTGTGTAATCTTCTCCTTCTTCTTGAACAACAAATGTTAAAGCATCATGAAGGTATTTCCAAAGTTGTGGCCCTATCAATTTTAACCAATGTTCATCATAATAAGAATCTGCTTGCTTAACAACTTCTTTAGCTACATTTTCTCCATGTTTTTCTTGTACATCTGCTAAGTGTTGTAAAAATAAAATCTCAACAGCAGCTTTTGCCACCTCATGTAATAATATAGGGAAAATTATAGCTGTTGCTTCTGCTTTAACTTTTTTCTCTCCACCTTCTTCTTCTGGTTCTTCTTGTTTTAATTCAGATTTTCCCCACATTTGTCTTGCGCCATAAGTTTCTTCTACTGGCATTTTCCACATAAAAATTTCAACATTTGGCATCATTTTTAAATAAAGAGGGTAAAGTCTTTCATCTATGCCATCTAATGCATTTTTAAGTTCATCAAATACCTTATGGGCTCTATAGCCAGAACCCATCATTAATATGTTATTAACAATTCTTTTATCTACATGTTTTTTAATAACCTCTAATTCTTCTGGGGTAAATTGTGCTATAACTTCTTCTTCTGGAGTGTCGTCCTCATCATCCGGCGCATCTATTTCTCCAGGATTTTTTAATTTAGCATCAATCATTTGCATAATCTCATCAGAAAGACCAAACTTTCTTTGGACAATTTGTTTTGCTAAATTTTCTAACGCACCTCTATGTCTTCTTTCTGTGTTTATTATTAAACCAAGAGCATTTTGAATATCCATCATACTCATTTCGCCAACTTCACCTAAGTGTCTTACGATTGAATTAAATTCTTCGCTACCAAGCTTCTCTAATGTGCTTTGGTCAAGTCTTTGCTTTGAAAATAATTCAATAGCACTAAACGGAGTTTCTGCTTGCCCTTCAATGCCTCTTTTAATTGAGCGGTCAGGTTCGTGATTACCCGGCTCAATATCCATAGGAGCTTCTTGAACTAAACGGTTCATTCTTTTTTTCTCCTCATTAAGTTTAACTGCCTTAAAAAATTCTTTTAAAAGATTTTCAGCCTTTAATTCAGTGCCTTCGTTTTTTACTTTTTTCTTTTCAGCTTTTGGATTTGGCTTTGGAAAAGTTCCTGGCCTAGGTATTTTTATTGGATTAGGTGACTTTCCAGGTGTTTTTGAAGGTGTTTTTACCGGAGTTTCAGTAGGAGCCTCTTTGGTTCCATTCTTTTCATCTATTTTTTTCTTAGATATTGCTTTTTTAACACCTTCTGAAATAAGTTTCTGAAGTTGTTCTTTTGTAAGGTTTCTTTTTTTCACGGTAAATAAGTTTTCTTTAAATAGATGTTAAAAACAAAAACCCTCTGTTTAGGAGGGCTTTTTAATGAAGTTTATATTGATTTTAACCGCATTTTGAACTGGCACAATTCGTACACACAACACAACCTTCTTGATACACCAAAGTATTCTTAGCACTACAGTTAGGGCATGTTTCGGTGCTTTTTTCACCGTCTGGTATATATTTCTTTAAAGTTCTTCCAACTGCTTTTGAAAAAGCTGTTATTTTACCATCAGATTTGTTTAATTGCTCAACAATAAACTTAATATCAGTTCCGTGTCTTAAAGCAATAGAAATCATTCTAGTTAACGCTTCTTGTTCATCTGTTTCAAACATTTCTCCAATATTTTCAACAATAAACCCATCAGCATCAAGGTCGTATCTTCCTCTTTTTACTTTTGAAAGTGTGCCCATTTTTAATTTTGTAGGCAAGTGAATTGATTTCTCTTTGAAAGCGAAAACCTCATAAGGGTCTTCACCCAATAAACCAACAAGAACAATCCATTTTTTACCCTCAGTAGTCACATGGTGAATTTCACAAGGAACTGTTTTAGGTCTGCTTGGTGCATTTGTTTTTTGTATTTTATTTTCATCGTTTTCAGAAGATTTCTTTTCAGATGAACCAAGAACCTCGGTCATTGTACCTGCTCTATAAGTTGTTCCACCTTTTACAGTTCCAGTTTTATAAATATCCATATAGAGTCTTTTAAATTCATCATAAGGATATTCATTTGGAATGTTTACAGTTTTAGACATTGCAGAGTCAATGTATCTTGCCATAACAGCCATTGTTTTTACGTGCTCATCAATTCCTAGTTGAACTGTTGTAGCTGCCCAATCTGCAGTTGCATTCCATTCTTTTTTGGATTCAAGAAAACGTACAGCATAATCCTTAACAACAGTTTCTCTTAATAAACCTCTAGATTTATCGATTTTCCAAGTATAGCCACCAAATTCTGTTTTAAGAAGATTTTCATCTCCTTCTTTTGTCCATTCCCAATTTGTACTTAAAGCAACTTCTCCATTTTCTTTAATTTCTGCAAGTTGGATTTTTTTATTATCCCAATCAATAATTGATGGAACATTTAATCCTTCTGGCGCATAAGGCATCATAGAAGTTCTTGTGTAATTCGGCATAAACACCGGCTCTAAACCACCACTTACAACATTAGCGAAAATAGAAGAATTTCCAGTTGGCTGAATTGATAATAGGTGAGAATTTCTAATTCCATGTTTTGCAATAAGAGCTTTAGTTTCATCAGAAAGGTTTTCTACAAATTTACTTGCTAAGTATTGTTTCTTATCAAATAAAGGGAAAAATCCTTTTTCTTTTGCAATTAAAGAAGAAGATTGATATGCTGTGTTTGCAATAAAATTCATAAGATTTTCAGTTATCTTCAATGCGTATTCAGAACCATATCTTATTTTAATCATCATAAGAGCTGAACCATATCCCATAATTCCCAATCCAATTCTTCTTTTGTTTTTTAAATTTTCTTTTTGAGAATCAAGAGGAACGTTAGTAACATCATTTACGTTATCCATAAATCTTATAGCAATTGGAATAATTTCTGATAACTTATCATAATCCCAATCTTTCTTTTCAAAATCAATAAATTGAGTTAAGTTAATTGAGCCTAACAAGCAAACTCCTCCTGTTGGTAAAATTTGCTCACCACAAGGATTTGTTGCAGATATATATTCACAATAATGAAGATTGTTTAATTTATTCATTGTATCAACAAATAATATACCCGGTTCATTTCTGTTATATGTAGATTGCATAATTAGGTCCCAAAGTTCATTAGCATTTTCATATGTTTTATAAACTTCTACTGGGTATCCTTTTGCTTTCCAAGTTTTAATATTTCCATCCCATTCTTTTTCATAAGCTTTTTTATGATTATCAAAATCAGGAAATTCAAGATTCCATGGTGAATTATTTTCAACAGCTTCCATAAACTCATCAGTAACAAGTAATGACATATTGAATTTTGTTAATCTTCCAGGAGTTTGTTTTGAAGTTATAAACTCTTCGATGTCAGGATGCCAAACACTCATAGTAACCATTTGTGCACCTTTTCTTATTTTTGTTTTACCTGTTTCTTTTTTTGTTTTTCTACCACTTCCTGCAGTTATTACAGCAGATTGTGTATCCCACATATCAAGCATTTTTACAGCTCCTGGGGTTTCGTTTCCAATTCCATTAATAAAACCACCTCTTGGTCTCATGGTGTCGGCACAAAATCCGTAACCACCTTCAGACTTAAGAATTAAAGCTTGTCTTCTTAGTGTTGCTAAAATCCCTTCCATTGAATCTCTGTCTTCACCGGTGAATCCATCAACAAAACAATTTATGTATGTTGTTCCTTTTAAACCAGTACCTGCATTTGATGTTATTCTTCCTCCTGGAACAAATTTAAAATCTTCTAATGCCCACAAAAATTGGTTTGTCCAAAATTCTGAATCTTTTTCGATTTTCGCCAAATCCTTTGCGACTCTTAATTGCGTTTCATTTATAACCTCTTTGGCGTACCTGTATGTTTGTTCGTAAATTTCTTTACTAAATTCATCTACGAATTCTGTTCCTTTGATTTGTTTTAAATCTCCTTTTTTTGTTTCTTTCTGCATTGTGTCTGTTGTCATTTTTTTGTGATTATTTTATTGATTTTTTTATTAGGTTAATTTAAATAATGAATATTTTTCTTTAGTTTAGGAAAAAAGGGGACGGTCTCAAAAAAAGGATGCAAAATAATAAAACATATTTTTTAGCTCAATTTTAGTTTTCTGCCATATTGTCTAAAATTCTCTTTTCTATGCCAAGTCCTTTTACTCCAACTTTCATACCCGTACCTTCAGAATCCTCTATTCTTAAGTCTATTTTTGATGTGTCGAAATGCATACGCAATGCATGTCCATCCTCTCCGTTTCTATTTTTCAATATTATTAAACTTGCTTTTTTGTTTATTTTATCCTCATCAGGTCTTGCGATACCTAATATAACATCGGCAGTTTGTGCTTTTCCAAGACTTTCAGATATAACATCAAGACTAAACCTATCCTTATTTATTGCAGCTCTACCAGCTTGACTTGCTGTCCAGATAGGAATATTCATTTCCATAGCCATAGCTCTAATAGCCTCATAAATAGAAGTGAGCGCAAATCTTTTTTCAGAAAAATTTGAAGTTGGTCTCATTATGTCAGCATAATCAATAAAGATTACATCTGGAATAATACCATCTCTTTCTAGAACTTTTAAATGTGATTTTATTGTGTTAACAGAAGCTGAACCTGTTGGGAATTCTTTTATAATAAGATTACCGCCTTTGCTTACAATATCTACCGCAACTTCTCTTATTCTATCAGGATATTCAATTACATCTTTTAGTGGCAATCCAGTTAAGCAAGAATCTATTCTATTTCCTATAACACTTTCTTGTAATTCAAACGTATAATACACTGCTGTTTTACCAGCCTCTATAGCTGTGCAGGCAAATTTAACTAAAGCCATTGACTTGCCTCCTCCGGTAGTTGATAAAACAATTCCTAATTCTCCCCCAGCTAATCCGCCTCCTATAATAACATCAATACCTTTCATGGTCGGAACTGGTACTCGATATTTTTTTATTAATCTTTTTTCTATGTCTTTTAAATAATTGTGTCCACTACTTTTTGGTTCACCAACCTTAAGAGCTTCTGAAATTATTTGTGATATATTTTCATAATCTCCTTTTTCCCAATTATCTACAGCCTCTATTAGTCCTTGTTTGAGTGATTGTTTTCTACAAAAATTTAATGCTATTTCTTTTACATTAAGCTTATCTGTTATTCTTTGCTCTTCAATTATGGTTATTAAATCTAATAGATTATCTTTTAAAACTCCTTCTGCTTCTTTTTCATTTATTACATCTCTAACAGTTTGAAATTCTGGTATGATATTATATTTAGTTACATATTCAATAATGTATCTTATGAGAGTTTTTATCTGTAAACCATCAAAATATTCTGGCTTTAATATATCAATTATTTGAGTTGAAAACTCTCCTTGCTTATCATCAACTATTACTTTTATTAATTTTTTCTGAAAGTTTAAATCTAATAACGTTAGTGGTTGATTAACATTGTTTATTGCACTTTTAATTTCTCCGTTTTCCATTTTAATTTTTTTAATAATGTTTGTACATTAATTTCCCTAATTTTATTAAATTAATTGTGTGTTTGCTCAATCACAATTAATTTACCAATAGTTACAATAACAATAATACTGGATTGCAAATGTATTTAAAATTTTGATACTGTGGTGTGAATAAATAAAAAAATTTGATTTTTTTATAAAATATTTCTTTAATTTATTTATAAAATAACAATTTAAATTTTTGTTTATTAAATTAAAATCACTATACATTTTTGCATTATTTCAAATAAATAGATAGTATTTAAGTAAAAAAATTTTATGATTATTGATTATAAATCATATAATATCAACTTTTACCCTTGTCTTTATTGGTTTCGTTTTTTCTCAATTCTTCTTGTATTTTTCTTGTAAAATCTACCATTAAATAATGTAAACTACTTTTTTGAATTGACTCAGGTGTGTATTTATCTGCAGAAAAATCTTTTTTAGAAACCAAAACAGTACCATTGTATTCTAATTTTAATGAAAAAAAATTAGCTACCTTCGAAGCATCTTTAAGTTTATCTATAAGTTCTTTGTCTTTTTTATCCATAGCTATTATTGATTTCCTAAAACTTTTTTTGAAAACTCTGTTTCTTTTGCCACTAATCTAAAAAATGGTTGAAAAAAGAAATCCATTTTTTCTTGCCAAACTAATTTGTTATAACCATCTTTTAACATCATCTTCATTGCATTGCTAATGCTTCGTTGTGTAAATGAAGTATCTTCAACAATAATACAATCATGTATCATTTCAACTTCTTCTATGGCTTCGTCGGTTAAGAATGGATTGTTTAAATCCATAAGTTTATGATTTCTTTCCATAACCCTTCTGCATCCAATTATTTTTTCATAAAACTTTATTTTCTTTTTTTGGTAAGCATCCACTGATTCTTTTATAAATCTTTCAACATCATATACTTCATCTGTAAATCTTGGGAAATATTTAATAATTGATTTCTCTCCAATGCCATCAACTCCAGGTATACTATCAGAGTCATCACCTTCAAAACATTTCATTATTAAAGCGTTTTCTGGAATATATCCAAATATTTCTTTAAAATTTTGATATGTTATTAAAAAATTATCTGAAGGTCTCAAAACTGAAACTCCTTCTTTTATTAATTGATAATAATCTTTATCTGAGCTGAAAATTATTATTGTTTCATCGATTTCTTTAAGTAAAACATATTTAGCTATTAAATCGTCTGCTTCAACAAGAGTACATTCTACTTGTCTTATGTAAAGTTCTTCTAAGTAATTTTTAACTTTTATTTTTTGAGTTAGGCGACTATATTTTCTTTTTTTCTCATACTCCATTTCGCTTTCAGAAAGTATATATGATTCTTCTTCCCAACTTTTATCTCTATCTTTTTTATAGTTTGGATAAATTTCATAACGCATCTTTCCGCCCATATTTCCGTCCCACATTACAATAACGCGGTCAGGCATAACCTTATTAACAACAGAACGCAAACTTTCCAAAAAACCAAATGAACCGCCACAATGCTCGCCTTTAGCAAACATTGTTTCGCGTTTCATAAAGTTTCTTTTCAAATTCCAATCGCCATCTATTAAAAGTGTTTTCAATACAATATTAATCTTTACTTACTGAATTCCAATCTTTATCAAACTCAAGAGTCCATCCATCCTTAAATTCTTTTTTATAAGCATCTATTGAATTTTTGTCATCTTCTATAAAACCATGAGGAGTACATAAAATCTTTCCATCAGGGGATACGTTTGTAATGTGATTTTTACTAACCACTAATGCTGATTTTATCGCGAAAGCCATTTGAACTCCGTCTTTGGCAGCTTTAACCTTTGAAGAGTTTGACATAACTCCACCCATTCTAAAAACTAATGTAGCTGAATATGTTAGTGCATCACCACCATAAGGGACAAGCGTTGTTGGGCCACCTGGAAAAGATGGAGGGGATTGATATGCTTGATTTACAATAAATAATGTTGCATTATATGGATGCGTTTCTCTTCTAGTGTTATTAATTTTATAAGAAATTCTTCTTGTTATTCTTTCTCTTAAAACTCTAGCAGTAACCATCATACCACCACCACTCTTACCTTCGTCTTCACTGGCTTCAAATTCTTTTTTACTTGGAGTAGCTCCAATTGAATCCCAAATAAATACAACATCTCTCGTTAATTTACCTTCAACTTGGTCTTTTAATATTTCTTCAATAATATCACAACCCTCTTCAATAAAATCAATATCATCTTTAATAAGACACTCATCAACATTAATTCCTATTTCAGCACATCTTTCCCAAGACCATTTCTTTTCAGTGATTAAGAAAACCACAAGAACACCTTGTTCTTGAGCATGTTTAGCTAACTCAAGAGCCATAGTACTTTTTCCAGTATCTGATTTTCCAAAATTTACAACCAAATGTCCTTCCGGTATTCCTGGTAATCCAGAAACTTTTTGAAATGCTGGACTCATTGGAATCCAAGTTTGTGGCTTAAAATGAGCCATACTTGAACCTATTTTTGTCTTATAATCATCTAGAGAAAAAGTAGATTTTGATTTTATCTTTACTTTCTTAACTCCTTTATCAGCAGTTTCTTCTTCCCCTGAAAATTTTGCTTCTAATTCTGCTTGACTCAATTCTGTCGCCTCTGCGGCTGAATCAATTTTTACTTTTTTTGCCATTTTTATATGCTCCTTTTTTTAAATTATTATTCGTTAATATTTGGTTCAAATTTCATCCAATCTAAAGTTTTTTTATCTTCTTTAGTTCTTAAATAAACCACGTCTGCTTTTTTCTGTTGCCCAAAATTAAGAGTTGCGCGACATTTATTGCATCTAACATATGCAAATAAAAATCCTTCACTTTTAGTTTCGTGTGCACCAAGAAACAAGTCATCACTTGCGCAAATACCACATTTTTCAACATCTCCAAAAGATAACTTAGAAGCTTCTAATACTGCGTCGTGAAAGGTGTCTCCTCCAACAACAAATGTTGAAGAGTTCTTGCCGAACTTCTTTTTAATAATCATTTCAATTTTTCCCATTTTTTTCTTTACTTAATTTTAATTGCTCGGCATTAACCGACATTTTATATTAAGCAAATAAAGCGGATAAAAAGGTAAAAATCAAGTCTGTGAAGAAGATTTATGAAAATAAATAAAGAATGTTAGTTAATTAACTTTTTAATCACAGTTCCATCAGAGTAGTGGACGAAAACAACTCCATTATATCCACTTTCAACCTCTTGACCAAGTATGTTCGTTGTTTTTATTGGGTCTTTATTTAAATTTCTATTTTCAATGGCGATAATATTTGAAAATTCTATTTGGCCATAATAACTTACTGTTTTTAATCTATAATAATTAATTTCGTTTAATATAAAATTATCTTCATAATAATATTTTTTAATTTCTTTAGAATTGCCGGCCCCTTTTATTTTTTCAACTTCTTTAAAACTACTAGCGTCTGTACTTTTTTCTATTATAAAATAATCATTATTAATTTCTGTGGCTGTTATCCATTTTAAAATATTAGAATTTTCAGATTTTTTATTAACATCAAAACTTATAAGCTCAATTGGTAATGGGCACAAAACATCATAGCACACATCAAAATTGGGCCTACGCACGCCTGCTTGAAGAGCTGCAAAATATGGGTCTATATAACTACCTTCTGTTATAGATAAGTCAGCATTTGATGAATAGATTGTTGTTCCAGCAACTCCTGTTCCTGGCACATATAAATGTCTATTTGCAACCAAATTATTACTCCTAGTTAAATAAAAGCCTTGAGTTCCGCCGGGTGGTATAGTTACATTAACAACTATTGGTATAGAAGTAGGTGCCGTTGTTGATGTTCCGGTTAAAGATGCTAAGTTTCCAACAAGAGTCCAAGCCCCTGAAGTTGTTTCTGAACCGACGAATGTTCCTATTTTTGTATAAATCCTATATCCTGCTGTTCCTTGAAATCTTGCTTCAAAACTATTAATAACTATAGGACACGCATTTGTATTAATAATGTTAACCATCCACCCTGACCAATAATTTGTCCAAGCAGGGTATCCTGTTGAAAGAAATGGTGTTCCACAAGCTGCCGTAGAAGCTTTTGACTGTATTGAATTTTCATATGTTTCAACTGATGTTGGCCAATCATTTTCTCCAGCATGTAATGTGTTGCTTTGTCCAAAAGAAATATTAGTCCATGTAAGCAATAATAATAATAAAATATTTTTCATATTAATAAATACGCTTAAAAAAGATTGCAATAATTGACTTTTGTAGTAAATGATGTTTTTTTGTTATGTTGAAATCTTCTGGGATAAAATATTTATTAGAAACTAAAAGCATTATAGATAAAAATTCACCCTTTTGGTGGGAGACTGAATTAATATCGCCAGAACCACGAAAAAACAAAAACACACTTTATGAAAAACCTTCTACGCTTACTTTAAAAATAAAAAACGTAAATAATAAATTTAACGCCCTTAAAAGAATTGTTTTGTTTGAAAAACGTAATGAAAAATCAACTAAAAACTCTTATGAACTTGGTGATTTTTATGAAATAGGTTTTTTTCCAAAATGGTCTTTAATCTCAAAACTACGTGACAAAGATGATATTACACTATTTGGTTTAAAGGATACTATTGATTTTAAGTTAATAAAAATCGATTATGATGGAAATGTTTTAAGTTCTTGGTTTTTAAACCAATGTAGTTTAGAATATGACTCAAAATTCAATACAGAAAATGAAGAAGTTATTACATTAATAATGCAATCTTTTAGTTTAAAACTTCTTTAACAGATGTACATTCATATAAATTATCCCCAACAGATTCTTCTACTTGAAAATTTAAATTATTAACAGAAGATAGCATTTTCTTTATGTCTTCTATTAAATTTAGCTCATCTGGATGTATATCAAAAATAAATGAATCGTGAACTTGGAATAAAAATTTAGACTTTTTATCAGATAAAAATTCTTTAATGTCATATAATTTTTCAACCAAAATATCAGCCGCCATTGCTTGTACAAAATTATTAAATGGCGCCCAAGCCTTTTGGGGTCTAATAATAGTCCCAAAACTATTTATCATATACCCTAACTCTTCGAAAGATATTTTAATTTGTTCAGACTTATCAATTATAGGCTCAAGAAATTTCTTAACTTTTACCAAAACATCATTTGGATTTTGAACGTCTTTTATTATCTTTTTTAAAGTTTCATCTCCTCCGCCATAAATTAACGCGTGATTTATTGATTTTCCTATTGAACGTTCTTGTTGGTTTATTTCTTTTTTGGCAAAAATTACCTTAGCTGTTTCCTCATGTAAATCTTTATCTTTATATTTTTGAATAAAACTTTTATCTTGCGACAAAAACAAAGATAATTTAGTTTCAAATGAAACATAATCAAATGCAGCTATTTTCCCATTTTCAAATCGAGATACAATCATTTTTCTATCTTCACTCTCTTTCGGTAAGTTTTGAGGATTGAATTGTCTATCTGCACAATTAATACGTCCAGTTATGGTTCTTTTGTTTGAATAATTTAATTTTACATAAGGAGAGTTATCTGATGATTTTTTGAAGTTTATTTTTTCATTGATATATTTTTTATCAAAAAACAATTCTCTATTCGACAACCAATCTGTTATAACATCTTTTCTTAAAAGTCTATTTATATAAAATTGCTCATGTTCAGATATTGTTTGAGTATTATAAAGCTTAGCCATAAGAAAAGGAATGTATTTGTCAGAATCTACATCCATTAAAAAATCATAAAAATTCTTTTCAGATATCTCTTCATAATGTCTTGCCCAAAAAAGATTTTCTATTGTGTCAAAATTTAAATTATGAATTCCAGAAACATATGAACTCATATCAGTGTAACTTAGACAGATTGGAGAATATTTCTCAATAATAGTAGTGATGGACTTTTTAACATTAACGCCAGCATACTTAAAACTTTCTAGACTTATTCCTAATATTTTATCTGGGTCTTTATCGTTATATAAATACATAGCTTTGCCAGAAAAATATAAATAAAATTTATAAGGTTTTGTAAAATTATTTTCTAAAAAATTAGATAATTTACCATCAAGAATTAAATCATAAGTAATATAATTTTGTGGTAACCAATTTCTAAGAATTTTTACAATCATTATCTTAGCCTGAATTATGGAGTCTATTTTATCTTCATCTCCACTATAAATCCAAGAAATATTATCTGATATTTTATTTTGTGATATTCTTTGTTTTGGAAATAAGCGCTTAACATTCGACCATCCAACAATTATTAGTTGAGATTTTTCATCTTTTAAAATTTCATCCGATTCAAACATAATTACATCTACTCCAGAAGTAGAAAATTCAATATTGAAGGTTAAAAAATCTTCTTGAGAGAATGTGAGGATTTTGCAAATCTTTATTTCCTTATTTAACACAAGGTAAAGATAGTGAATTTTATTAATAATTAAGCAATTGTTATATTACTTAATCCCAAATCTGTATAAAACAGAAGTGCGTTTCTTTTTTCTATAGTATCACCACCTAATGCTCCATAAGGCCCTTTTTTGGCTAAGTCAGGCCTATAATCAAAATGCCATTCTTCTGTTTTTACAACTCTGACAAATCCGTATTTCCAGCCATTTTTTATAAGCCACGTATATACTGTTTTGTTTAAAGTTGATAGCAAAGGTGGTTTAACAACTCTTGTTCCAGTGTTTAAATCTAAAGATATACCATTACCATGATTAGAAAACCCAGGAGGAGCTACAGCTTTTTTAAAGTATTTAGATTGAGGCGATAATGTAGGACTAGATGTCGAAACAAGTTTTCCTGATGGATTAAGAACGCTGTTTGGGTTTGGATATTCCGGCTTTAATAATTCACGTCTTAACTCTTCTTGGGTGGAGGATGTAACTTCTATTCCTTTAGAAGACATTGTTTTAAGTTCAGTTCCCCATTGAGGTCTAAATGCACTATTTACTTTTAATTTAACTCCTTCTTGTTTAGCCGCTTTAAACATAGATATATAAGCCTTTGCAGTTTTAACCTCAACAGGCCTACCATCAATTTGAGCTAATTGTATTGGTTGTTTAGAATTTGTTAAATAAGTACCCGGAATTAAATCTATTTCGTCATCAGAAGTTACTGGAATATTTGTCGGTAATTCAAACCCATATATATTAGTAGGTGCCGGCGGAAAAGGAGATGAAGAGCCTCCGGCAGAAGCTATTGGTTCTACCATGTTTGAATCGTCCGCTAAAGCTTTTAAACTTTCAATTGTAATAGGAGTTATTCCTTTCATGTTAGAGCCATCAAATCTCATCCTAATACCTTCGATTGACGTTGTCATATCGTTTGGTTTAATAGAATGAGTAACGTTCATAACTTGATATAGTCCTGAAAAAATAGGCATTTTTGCAACATAAAAATATTGCATAGGAGAAAGCTGTCCATTTCCTATCATATCTATTTTCATTTTATAACTTCGTCCTTCCATGACAGAAAGAACACTACAGTCGGTTGTTACTGCTTTATTTGAATTATCTTTATCGACAAGTCTTTGTAGATTTAATATACTTTCTGCAGTTGGCTTTGAGTCTTCTGTAGATACATCTAAACTTTTTATAACCGGATTATCAGGAGAACCAAACTCAACTTCAAACGCATCAAAATCAAAGTTTTTCTTGCCCTGTACAAGGTCAATTGGCGTTCCATCATTTTGTTTTGACCTATTTTCAGGCGTTGGAGTAAATAAAACATGAAATACGTTTCCAACATTTCCGTCTTTCATTAATTTCGGTTTAAAAATATCAGATATGTTTGTATAATCAACATTCCCAGGAATAGGAACAAACATAAAATTATTTTTTGTACATAACTGTTGAATTATATTAAGTAAAGTGGTATTTGCGTTTGGTTTATATAGAGGGTCTATATTTATTATTGAATGTCCTACGTTTGTTTTTTTATTTGGTGCTTTTGGAGGATTTATTCTTTCCATAGGAAAGTCATATCTAAAACCCATAGACACAACTGAGCCACCTGGATTTCCTGTGACAATATTTTTTTGACTTGTTAACATTTTCCCATTAGAATCAACTTCTACTATATTAGCATAATCTTCTTCGAGCTTAATAGCCATTTCGCCTGGCTCAGAAATTTTTTGTTCTGAGATTTTATTATTTCCGCTCGAATTTTTATTTGTAGCAGTACTTGTGCTATTCATTTCAAAACCAAGAACTCCCCATTGATGAAATATGTGATGCATTTGAATATATAAAGAATTTTCAGATGATTGAGCCTTTCCTAAAACCTGACTTAACACATTGTTTTTTTCATCTTCAAGTTTATTCATTCTGTTTTCTAAATCAACACAAATTCTTCTTAAAAAAATTCTTTGATTTTTACCTCTTCTATCTCCTCTTTCACCATTCCTAAACAATCCCCAAGTTAACCATGGTTCTGAATCAGAGGTGACATTTGAATAAACTGTATAAGTTATTCCATTACCTATGTTTGTTTCATTATATTTTGTAGTAATAAAAACACCTTTACTATCATTTATATTATTAACATCAGGATAATAAACTTCACCTTCTTTAATAGTTGGCAATGACGTGATTCCTTGTAATAAAGAGTAATCAAAAACAGTTCTTGGAGAATTTCCTCCATCACCAATAGCATTGTTTAATGTTTTTAATCTTTCGAATTCATCTGGGTTTTTATCTTCATCTTCATTTCCATTAGATACCTTAACTATCCCAAGAGGCTCATCAGTTTCTTTGTTTTTTTTATCATTAAAACTTGAATCAGAATCATTATTTGAAACTCCGTCTATTGCAGATTGGTCAATAGTGTTTTTAAATAAAACAAATGAGGGTTCATTGGTAATGGTCCTAGGAAGCATCCATAATGTATTGTTATTATATAAATAACCAGCAGTAAGCGTATCGTAATTTATACTATCAGTAAGTTGCTGTGGTTGTCCTTGAAAAAAAATAGATTTAGTATTTCCAGTTCCTAAAAATTTTCTTAAAAACTTATCTTCTACAGTCCCTATTGGAATTTTGTCAGGCCCAACTAACTTTCCATATACGACATGTTTTTTTATTTCATTTACAGAATCTGGTATTGGTATCACTGTAGAATCTGCTCCGAAATTTAAAAAACCTTCACCATCAACATCAAATAAATTATTTATAAAATTACAAAATTCTTTTACGAAATTATAATCTTCAACAGGCAATGTGCTTATGATTGAATCTGTTATGTTTTTTAATTCTTTATCTGCAAGTTGTTTTATTTCTTCTGCACTATCATTATCTGCTTTTAAAGAAGCTATTGATGAATCATAATCACCCGGCTTATTTGGGTCAAATGAACGTGTTATAAAAGTTGCTATTCCAGACCTAATTAATAAAGTTTCCAACAATTGTTGTCCACTTAAATCTTTATATGGGTTTGGATTAATTATTTCTAAATTATTTATCCTTGCTGGTAATTTTTCTTCTTGAGAACTTAAAGAATCATCACCACCTTGTGATGCTTGATTTTCCGCAATACCTTGACTAATAGCTACTATAAATTTTCTAACAAAATCCATTTCAGCACCAACTTCTTCAATTCCTGCCTCAGTAGCAGGAACTTGTTCACCCGAAGACGCATCTATTGTTAATGGGAAAAATTTTCCTATTAGCGGAGTTCCACTTGGTAATTTATTTTGTGTTCTAATTCCCGTATTAGCATAATAACCTTTATATCCCGCATCTAATATGGAACCCAAAATAAAAGCTCCATCGGCTGATATTCTTGAAAAAACTTCTGATATAGTTACCATTCCCAATTGAGTTGATGTTGTTTCAAACAGTCTTCTCTTGGTTTCAATTTCAATTAATTTTAAATTATTATCAATTATAGTTACACCGGCTTTTACACTATCCTGAAAAGATACTTTATTTGGCGGTTCAACTCCAATGGTTTCCATACCAGAATTGCTCGCACCACCTATTAATGCTATAATTTTTCTATTCTCTACTTGAATTTTGTTACCATCTGATTTTATTGCTTTGAGGGTTTCTTGAAATTTTATACTATCAGAAATGTTTAAACTAGCAGGCATCGTGATTTTTATTTTAGTAAAACCACCTAAATCATTTTGTCCATAAACACCTTTAACTCCTTTTATTGGTTGTCTTCCTGCAACGCTACCATCAATAACATCATTGGGTTCAAAATCTTTATTAATTAACCCATCTACGGAGGTTGCTTTTAAAACAGATAATTGTTTTTGTAATTTATCAAACTCTTTTGAAACTTGTTTTGTTTTAGTTTCTATAGTTTTACCAACTTTTATTATGTCAAATATAGAATCTATTTGTGCTTGCTTTTGAACATTTGTTGTATTAGAGCCTGCATCTAATAAATCTCTTTTTAATCTTTTTTTTGCAAGTAAATACAAGAAAGGAATATCTGCTAAAAACCCCCATTGGTTTGGTACAAAAGTTGCTTTTATTTCATAACTACCATCATTTGAAGCGTATCTTGTAGTTGTTTTTTTAAGATTCATAATCCAAGTAACTGGATTTCCAAGATATCCTTTAAAAGTAAATCTAAATTTTGGAGGTGGCCAATCAAACAATAAAGAGTAATCTAATTTTCCGTTATTATCACTATTTCCTGCATCATTTAAATTTTCAAAAACAGTATTTCCATACATATCCTTAAATGTAATTTCAACTATTGGTTGTAAGGATGATTTTGTTTCAATGTTAATATCTGTTATTCCAAAACCTTTATTGTTACGCATCATACCAACAGTAAAAGTTTTTGAGCCTGTTAAATCAACAAAATTGGTTCCAAGCAAAGGAATAGCATCTAACCTAACATCTAGGAAGAGTTTATCCATTTCTAAGCTATGAGGAAGTGATTGGAATCCCATTATTTATTTTTAAGAGTTGCTACTTTTTGTTCATATTCAGATAAAACATCATTTAAAGGAAAAGGAACTCTTATTATTGTATTATTTGGTATGTCAAACTCTAAAGCATATTCAGGGTTTCCTAATGATATAACCCAATTATATAAATCATCTCCATAAACTTGAGCAGCAATAGTGTCAAATCTCATTTTATCATAATTATAAATCATATACTTATCTGTATTTCTTTTTGAAATAACTATTCCTGGAACAGTTTGCATTGTTCTTTGTGGTGTTATTAATAATTTATATCTACTGGTTGCCATTTGTTTAAAGTTAAATTGTTTTTATAAAAAATAAATACTATTAATAATTTTTATTATTTAATTCTTCCCTGAAAGAATCCTCCAGTATCAGTTGATAAAGGTGCGTTTTCTCCTCCCTTTCCTCCATACGTACCAACAATATTGAAACTTATCGTAACAACAGCCCACATCGGTTGGGTTCTTCCGCCAGTTCCATCAATTGTCCAAGGAGCATCTGTATAATCATAAGCAACATTATTAATTATAACATCATGATTAAACCAATCTCCTAAATGTAAATGAGCTACAGGTGGATATGTAAAAGAAAATCCTCTACCAGATGTATTTCTTGACGGTCTTGTGAGTTTTGCCAAAAACTCCATTCTTGAAAGAAAATCTACTTTATCTCCAGAAAAAAATGCAGGCTGAAATAAAAGTTTTTCCTTCATTCTTTTTAATCTACTTGCTGTGTTTTCTGTTTGTAAATCAATGTTTCCATTTACATCTTTTGGGGTTCCGTTATTTATTAATTTTTTGTAAATATTTCCCTCTAGTGTGTCAAACTCTTTAAATTGTCTGGATACACCATCTTCGTTTGATAATTCTAATTTTTTTTCTTCTAAACTACTTATTTCTGAATTTAATTCAGAAATTTTTGCCTTAAAAGTAGCCGTGCCTGAAACATCTTGTACTGCAGTTTTGACTTCTAATTGTAAATTATAAGATTGTATTTCTAGTTGCTTACGTTTTATTTCTGTTTCTATTTCTCTAATTCTTGCTCTTGTATCACTGTTTGACTCAGAGAATGATTTGTCAAAAGTTTCTTTTATTGCACTATTGTTTTTATAATCATAACCCATATCTACTTCTTGAGCGTAATCGGTTAAAACATAAAAAGATATAGAGCCTTCTCTGCTTGAGTTTGAGTATGTATAAATAGGTTCTGGTCTACCAAGATAATCAATTTTATTCCAATTTGCACTATCACTATTTGCAAAAGATTTTATATAAGGAGGAAAACTCATAGTGTTTACAAGAGTATTATCTCCGTTTTGTATTGCATAGTTTTTAAATTTAAACTCTAAAGTACCAGCATCTTTATTTGGTTGATAAGGATTTGCAATAGTATATCTAGTGTAAGCTCTACTTGGAGAACCATCTTTGTTTGTTCCAACAATAAAAGACGTGCTATTTTGAGAATCATAATTTTTAGCCATAGCTATAGAATTATCATTTTTAATAACATTAATTATTCTTTGTACACCACGAGAACTTAAATTAAAATCAGTAGCTATACTGTCGGTAGGAACAGTGTTTGACATCATAGATGCTGCAGTTCCTAATTTTGCATTTTCATTACCTGGCTTCAACAATCCCGTCACAGGTGATGAGCCATCTACGTTTGTAGGAAGGCCAACATAAACTCCAGAATTTTGACTTATTACACTTGCTGGAGTTGTATTTGTTTCTGTTTGTCTAGAACTTGATAATTTATTTCCGGATGCCAACATTTGTTGAAATCCTTCTGAATTATGGTTTAATAATGTTAAATATCCTGATTGTTTATCGCCGTATCGAACACTCATAAAAGCATTTTTTTGCAAATTATAAAGCTGTGCAGCGTTTGTTATTGTTGCTTTTGGGAATCCAGAACCGTATGTTTCTAACCCATAATCTGGTTGAAGTTTGCTGTTTTTTGTAAGTAATTTTCCTCTTAATTTCATAAGCTCTCTTACTGGAGCGCTTATTATCTCAAGATTAGAAACACCTATAAATAAACTTGTTCCGGCTAAAAAAACAGTAGTTCCAAGGCCATTTGCTTTTGCATTTTTAGATAATAAATCATGTCTAAAAATACTTGCAATTTCTTCTATTTTGTTTGTGGTTTTTACGTTTGATGCCAACAATTTATGCCTAACATCAAGTGCATTCAAATCTAAATTAGGATTAATATGATTAGAATTTGCTGCTAACAATTTACCCCTAGCAACTGAGCCGTCATAGTCTAAATTGATTGGTGTTTTTACATTCGCGGCAAGTTCTTCATTTCTTTCTATACTTGCCAATGCATCTAAATTGGTAGGTTTAGGAACATTGGATGCAATAAGTGTTGCTCTAGGAACTGATGAAATAGAGTCTAAGTCAATATTTGCAGGTACATTACTTGCTAACAAATTGTTTCTTGGAGTTTGTGATGATGCATCCAAGTCAATATTTGCAGGCACATTACTTGCTAATAAATTATTTCTTGGAACATTAGAAGATGCATCCAAGTCAATATTTGCAGGCACATTACTTGCTAATAAATTATTTCTTGGAGTTTGCGATGAAGCATCTAAATCAATATTTAAAGGAACGTTACTCGCTAATAAATTTGTTCTTGGAGTTTGCGATGAAGCATCTAAATCAATATCTGAAGGAACGTTACTTGATAATAAATTTGTTCTTGGTGATTTAGAAATATCATCCAAATCAATATCAACAGATTTGTTCGCCGATAATAGGTTTTCTCTTACTTGTTCAGAGCTTTTATCAATATTAGAATCAATTTCTTTATTGTTAGATAGTAAATTTTTTCTAGCTAAATCTCCAATTTCATCAACGCTTGTTTTTTCTGTTTTATTTGAAGAAAGCATTGCATTTCTTATTTGCTCAGAAAGTTTATCTAAGTCTACTTTTTCTTCCTTATTGGAAGATAACATTATGTTTCTTATTTTTTCAGCAGGTGAATCTAAATTAGTTATTTTGTCATCATTTTTTGATTCTTGATTATTTCTTTCTGAATTTGCTATTTTATCTAAATCTATTTGCTTGACAATATTACTTGAAGCCATATTAGCTCTTGAAGTTTCTGCAATTTTATTGATGTCATTACTACTTTCAATATTAGAAGATTCATTTTTGCTTCTAGCCGAATCAGCTATTTTGTCAATATTGCTTTCTGTGTCTTTGTTTTTAGAAACAAGATTATTCCTAACAGAGTTTGCTACATCTTCTACATTGCTTATTGATTCAACGTTTTTAGATTCTTGCATGTCTCTATATAAACTTGATTGTTTATCAATATCAAATTCATTTTCTTTATTTTTTCCTAAAGATAAATTTCTATAATATTCAGAACTTCTGTCAATGTTTTGTGAATTTTCAACATTTGAACTTAATAAATTTTCTCTTACATTATCTGCAATTGAATCTAGATTTATGTTGGAATCAGATTTGTTTTTAGATAATAAATTATCTCTAATTTCATCAGCTCTTTGGTTTAAATCCACATTACTTTCAACATTACTTGAAAGGTTTTTTTCTCTTATTTTTTGTGAATATTTTTCTAAATCAATCTCAGATGGAATATTACTTGCTAATAAATTTTCCCTTATTGCATCTGCCATCTTATTTAAGTCAACAGAAGATGTTAATAATTTATTTTTTGATAATTGGTTTTGTCTATAATTTTCAGAAGAATTATCTAATTCAATTTGTTGAGCAACATGTTTTGTTAACATATTATTTCTAACATCTCTTGCAATATCATCTACGTTTACATTAAACGTTTGTTCGTTTTTTGAAAGTAAGTCTTGTCTAACCTTTGAATATAAAACATCATAAAGATTATCGGGCTTTTTAATATTTTTTGATAAAAGATTTTTACGAATTTCAGCAGAATATTGTCCAAAAAAGTATTCAAACTTCTCTCGAGATTCCTGCTCTTCAAATGTTTCGTCAAAAAATTCAGACATTTTAGTGTTTAATTTAAATATGGTTTAATAAAAAATGTATTATGTAGTATGTTGATTCGCCTCAATTATTTCAGTTTGTATCATTCTACCATTCATTTTAAGATTGATAGTTATAGGTTCTATTTTAACTGTTGTAGCACCTTCTTCTTTTCCTCCACCAAAAGCTCCGCTTATTGCATTGGCAATTCCACCAATTGCAGAGCCACTTGATATTCTTTCAGATGCTGATGCTAAGGATTCCAATTTACTTGTATCAAGTCCTTTTATAGCCTCTTTAAGTTGAGTTATTCCTTCTGCCATACTTTTTGTACTTGCTGCTGCTAAAGACATTGCAGGGGCTAAAACAACCATAACTCCGGCTAATCCCATTAATGCGAAAGTCATTCCAAGCAATCCAAAAGAACCAATTAGTCCAAGTGCACCGGCTGCAGCAATTGTTAACAATGCTGGGCCCATACCAGAAAGAGCATTCCAATCAATTTTGGTCATAGATTCTAATCCTGAAGATATCACCATCATCGAAGCGCCAAATGCCATTAACGCAACACCTGCGGCGGCAAGAACAAGTGCACCAGTTAAAATAAGCGGAGCAAATACACCTAATCCTGCCAACAATACAGCCGCTCCAAGTATTGCTACTGCAGCAATTCCTAATGTTCCCCAACTAACACCTTCAAACATTGTCATTGCATATCCAAATGGAATTAATGCCGCACCCATTATTACCATAGCTAATGCACCTTTTAACACGCTACCTATACTTATTTGTCCTGTTATTTTAGACATAAGCAACATCGCTAAAGACATTTCAACCATAACTCCACCAAACGCTAATAAGAGCATAGGGTCAACTTTTGAGAAAACCATAGCTAAAGCACCAATAGGAGCAACCAATAAAAAAATAGATGCTGATAGTTTTAAGATACCTTTCATATCAATACTTGCCGCTTCTTTTGACATTTCTTTTATGGCTGTAGCAAATCCTTTTAATCCACCTCCGCCGGCACCGCCTGGAGCAGACACATCAGGAGTTGAAGGAACTGGCGATTTTTTTCCTTTACCAAATAAACTAGAGATTCCACCGCCACCTTCCAAGCCTGCTTTATGACCTTTTCCAAAAGCCATTCCACTAGCAAATTGTTTGCCTGCACTAAATGCTAAAGCAAGACCACCTAAAAGAAGTGCAATTACCAATTTAAGACCTACAGGCAAACCTGAAAATGCGGAATTTATTCCTACAATAAAACTTGTTAAGCCCTTAATGAAAGGCTCAAAAAATACAAACATATTCATTATAGAAGCTTTTAAATTTGCCATACTTTCTTCAAAGCCTATATTTTGTTTTGCTTGGTCTTCTAAATTTCCTTTTTCTTTTGCGGAAATCTCCATTTGTTTTTTAATATTGTCTTTATTTAAATTACCCAACTCTTTCACGCCATCCATTTTCATAGTAAGACTTCCATCTTTTCCTACGTTATTAAGTAAAAACGCTTGTTCTTCGGGAGATAAACTATCAAACAATCCCGGAGGAATCAATTCTGTTTTTTGAGCGTCTTTATTCATTGTAGAAATTTGCTTTTGCAAACTATCTACACTCATACCTGTTGCAGTAGCAACCATTTGTAATCTATCATAATCAACAGCATCAAATGCCATTTCTCCAGTTTCTTTATTAAACTTTCCAATATCACCACCCATTTGTCCAAGAATTTTTTGCAATTCTTCTGGACCTTTTCTTGCTGCAGAAAGTAACTCCATTGGATTTATATTTGCGAATGAACCGCCGGCCAACTGTAATTCAGCAGCCATATCCATAGCACCTTCAATATTTCTGGCCTTTGTAGACATATCAAATATTTCATCAATATTTTGTCCCATACGCTCAGCTTGTAACGCCATTCTCTTTAAACTTTCCTCACCACCTTGAAAACCCATCTGACGGAATTTTGGAATATTTTTAGCAATATCTTGCATTATTTTTCTTCCATTCACGCCAAAGTTCATTGCTGACTTCATTGTGCTTTCAGCAAGCTTATTTACATCTTTGGATGTTTTGCCCATAAGCATCATTTGCCCACCAAGCTCGCCAACTTCAGTCGCAGAAAGTCCAGTGGCCTTTCCTACAGCAGCCATATCTTTTGCGGCTCCAGATAAAACATTAAAATCAGTAGTTCTTAATGTTCCGCCTAATTGGCCCATTAATTCACCGGCTTCTTTAACTCCCATTCCGAATTGCTGAGTAGAACTAGTCATATCAGCCATTGCGGTGGTATTTTCCTTAAATGCAATGCCGGTATTCATCTGCATTTCAGTTAAAGTTTTATCAAATCCTTTAAGGGTTTCCCATATATTTTTAAGATTAAATTCTTTTGTAAGTCTTTCTGCAATACTATTTAAAGCTTTACCCCAATTAAAAGCTTCTTTGCCAAGCATTTTTTCAGCTACTTCAAGCTGTGCCATTTCTCCTCTAATGACCTTTAAGTCCTTAACTGCTTTTGTATCATAAAATTCTTTAAATGCTCCAAAACCTTGTTTGTCTTTAACTAATTTTTGAAATTGTTTTATAGCCTCATCGGACATTTTAGTAAAATCCTTAGTTGCCATAGCTTCTTTTATTTCAGCGGCAATTTCTGGCATTTTTTTACTAAGTCCATCAGCAAGATTGTTTACACTTGCATTAAAATCATATCCTAATTTTTTCGAGTCTTTTGTTGCATTTTTTATTGCTTCTCTAAAATCTTTATTTACTGCAGTTGCTGCATCTTGAAGCTCTTCATTTGTTTTTGCAAATGCATCATTCAAATTAGAAATGTCTTGTTGAGTTCCTGAAATTTGGTCATAAAATTTACTTTTGGTCAAACCAAATATTTGACTAGTTATAGAATCTAAAACACCAGTACTTTTACGCAATGACTCATAGGTTCCATTTTCCAAATCAAGAATTTCCTTCTTGTGTTTAGCTATCCTTTTGAGCCTTTTTTCTTCAGCGTCTCCTTCGTTTTGTTTTGCCATTATTGTATACTATGAAAATAAATAGAAACTAATAAAAAAAGTAATTTTTATTCTATTTATACAAAAATAACTCAATATCACAAAAATGGAAGGCTCAAACAAGGTAACAAAAGGTCAATTACTTGAAATGATTCGAAAAGAAATAATATTTCAAGATAAAAAAGAATTACTTGAAAATAAGATTTCGAGTATAAATGACGAATTATACGTTTTAACAGAAGGCAGAGAAGGAAAAAAGAAAAAAGAAGATGATATTGATGAGGGTCTTTTTCAAAATATTGGAAGAGGTATTGGTAAGGCGTTTGGTGGAGCTAAAGAAGTTGGAGCCGCTGTTCAACAAAAATATCAAGCTGGGTCTGATAAAAAAAGTTTAAATTATGTAATTAGTGATATAAAGGAAAAAGAAGCAGAATTGGCTGATTCAAAGAAACAATATCAAAACTTAACAGGAAAAGCTTATAGTCCAAAAACAGCATCAACAGCAACAGCAGTTCCAAGAAATCAACAAGGATTAGTTAAAACAGCTCCTGCCAAAAAAGCTGCAACTAAAAAAGTTGTATCACAGCCAACAGCTAGTGCTCAAGCAGGTGCTCAGGCAGTAGCGCCACAAAGAAACACTCAGGTAGCTCCGGCCCCACAAAGAAATGTTCAACCAG
>Ga0307377_10001156_pt1 | contig 34600 bp, 48 predicted proteins | sample TR3MG_FD_202535 | JGI IMG/M metagenome (GOLD analysis project Ga0307377, IMG submission 202535) | Soil microbial communities from Risofladan, Vaasa, Finland - TR-3 | ecosystem: Environmental > Terrestrial > Soil > Coastal area > Acid sulfate soil | place: Finland: Risofladan, Vaasa | collected... | reverse complement strand
TTACAAATACTGGTCAGATCATGGATGGTGCACTATAACTGATGGTGCAGTAACAGATGACAGGGAAATAAGAACATATCTGCATGATATTGAATTTTCGCAAGCCTGGACTGTGAGGGAAATTTGCTATGATCCTTATGGAGCCAGACAATTTTCCAACGAAATGACTGACGAGGGTTATACTTGCATAGAGACCAGGCAAGGTTTTACAACGCTTTCAGAACCAACGAAAACATTCCGAGAATTAGTATTGCAAGGGAAGATCGTACACGACGGAAGCCCTTTGCTGACCTGGTGTTGCTCAAATGCAATCGAAGTAACCGGCGAAGGTGAATTAATTAAACTTAGCAAGAAACACAAGAATGATAGCCAAAGAATTGACCTATTAGCAGCAATAATTAATGCAATGTTTAGGGCATTATTGAGTAAGGATGCGTGTCCATATGATGAAAATAGAGGAATAATAATGTTATAGGGTGGTGTTAATGTGATAAAAAGTTTTAAAAATACTATAAATATAAAAGATATCATAATGATAATAGGCTTATTAATGCTAGCATATGGATTATATGCAATTTATAAACCATCTATGTATCTTATAATAGGATTATTTTTAATATTTTTAGGATGGCCTTCAGGCAAGGGTGGTGACTAATGGGACTATTTAACAAATTAATAAATATAAATATAAATAGCATAAAAAATCAAACGCTACCGCCATTGCATGATGATAGTGCATGGGCAAGTTATTTGCGTGGAGCAGGGTATGGAGTTGGCGCAGATACAGCATTAAAGATAGCAGTTGTAATAAGATGTGCGGATGTTGTAGCAAAAACAATGGCTAGCCTTGGCTGTGATTTGTTTAGAGAAACAAAGACGGGTAGAGAAAAAGCAAAAAACAATAGATTATATAGCCTATTAAAATTTATGCCCAATTCAGAAACAACTTCATATGATTTTTTTCATATGTATGTTTTTAATCTTATGCTTACAAGTGGAGCATATGCAAAAATTATAAGAGACAATAATGGATTTATAACAGAGATTTGGAATATACCAACAAGTCATGTTACACCATACCGAAATCTTGTAACAGGGGAAAGATACATAGATGTTACTTATCCTCAGAACTCTCACACAGGAATTATGGGTGAGAGAATATATGAACAAAATATGATGTATACTCCGGGACTAAGATTTCAGGATGAAGAACAATCAGAAGATTTCGTTAGAATTGCCGGTGATGTACTAGGATTAACTATGAATTTAAATAATTTTGCAGATGATTATTTTACTACTGGAAGCAATCCTGGTGGTTTTATACAGTATCCTAGCGGAATTAATACTGCTGCCTTTAACAAATTCAAAGAAGAATGGGGAAAAATGTATTCAGGCGTTATGAATCAACATAAATGGGTGTTGCTTGAAGGTGGATTTGAACTAAACAAGATGGATAGCAACCCAGAAGAAGCTCAAGCATTAGAATCAAGAAAATTTCAAGTAATTGAAGTTTGTAGAATGATGGGTGTCCCACCTTCAAAATGTTTTGCAATGGAAAGTGTAAGTTATAGCTCAATGGAACAATCAAACATTGAATATTTTAATGAAGCAATACAGCCTATGAATGCTAGATTATCCCAAAGCATATACAAGGATCTGTTGTCATTCAACGAAAAGAAAACCCATTATGCTAACTTTGATACCAAAACTTTGTTGAAGGGAGATATAGCAGCAAGAACAAACTATTATAACACAATGAGAAATAATGGTGTATTGAGTGCCAACGATATTAGGGAATTTGAAGATTTAAATGACATTCCAACAGAAGATGGTGGGGATGCTTTGTTGGTTAATGGTAATTTTATAAGTCTTGCAAACGCTGTAAATAACTTACCAAAATCTATGCAAAAGGTTGGCAATTCCAAAGATAATAATGTATAATGTTACGTGAGATAGATAAGGAGTAATTACCTTTAATGTATGCGTATATTGTGGTAAAGAAAAAAAGTTAGAACAAGAACACTTCATACCACTAATTAAGGGTGGAGAATATACAGATAAAAACATTATACCATCTTGCAAATCATGCAATAATTCAAAAAGTTATAAAAATTTTTTTGAATGGTACCCAAAATATAAATATTACGATAAACAACGAGAAGAAAAAATATTAAATTTTTTTAATACAAAAAAAGAAAGCACATAATATTATGTGCTTTCTTTTTTTGCACAAAAAAAGGAGGCGCAACAAAATGAAAATTAATATAAAAGGTGCAATTGTAAGAAATGACAGTAAATGGATTTATGATTGGCTTGAAATGGATGCTGTTTCTCCAAAAGACGTAATAAAGGCAATTGAATCCACGAAAGATAATGAGGATTTAGAGGTTGAAATTTCTTCAGGTGGCGGTGATGTATACGCAGGTTCTGAAATTTACACAGCATTGAAAGAATACAAAGGGAAAGTTGTTGGAAAAATTGTTGGTTTAGCTGGAAGTGCTGCATCTGTTGTAGCAATGGCTTGTCAAATACTTAAAATTACACCTACTGGCCAAGTTATGATTCATCGGGTATCGGTTGCAGTATCAGGAAATACAAAAACATTTGAAAGCATATCCGAATTATTAGCTTCGCATGACGTTGGAATAGCAAATGCTTACATGCTCAAAACTGGAAAAGACAAAAAAGAAATATTAGAAATGATGGATAAAGAAACTTACTTTAATGCTAAGACAGCTTTAGACAATGGGTTTGTAGATGAAATCATGTTTGATAACGAACTTAGATTATCAGCGAGTACTGGAGATGGATTAATTTCAGAAAAAGTAATTGAAAAAATGAGAAATTATTTAGCTAAGCAAAAAGAACAACCAAACACAAATGAAAATGAAAATGGGGAGGCAATCCCTCAGCCCACATCATCATATAAATTAGCACAGCAACAAGAAATTAATCGTATCAAAAATAAGATTTATGGAGGAATTTTATAATGTTAAACACAGGTAAAAAAATTATCGAAGCAAAGCAAGAACGTGCAAATATTTATGATAGCATAAAGGCTCTTATAAATGAGCACGAGGGAAAGGAAATGGACGTTACAAATAAGGATGAAATGGCAAAACTTGAAGCTAAGTTTGACGCATTTAATCTTGATATCGTAGCTGGTGAAAAAAATCTCGAGCGAGAAAGAATCATCGGAGAAAAGCAAGAGCCTGAAAAGAAAAATACAAACACAAACGAAGAAATAACAAATGCATTTAATGAGTTTTTAAGAACTGGTTCCGACCATCCAAAACAAATTTACAATGCATTACAACAGGGCAATCCAGCTCAAGCAGGCTATCTTGTATCACCTCAACAGTTTGTATCAGAGCTTATTAAAGAGCTTGATAACACAATGTTCATAAGACAGAAAGCCAAAGTATTACCACCATTGAAAGATGCGCAAAGTTTAGGTTATCCAACTCGTACGGCTAGAATGAGCGCAGCTGTTTGGGGAACTGAGATTGCAGCACCAACCGCAGATACTACTCTTGCATTTGGCAAAAGGGAATTTAAGCCAAATCCTGCAACTGCTGAAATAGTAATTTCGAAAACTCTTATCAGAAATGCACCTGGAGTAGAAGGAATTGTTAGAAGTGAACTTGTTTATGCTTTTGCTGAATTACTTGAAAATGCATATATGACTGGAACTGGCGTTAATTCTCCTCTTGGATTATTTACTAATTCTGTTGATGGAATACCAGCAGCAAGAGACGTTTCGACTGGAAATTCTGCAACTGAAATGAAATTTGATGGTCTTATGAATGCTAAATATAGCGTAAAAGCACAGTATCAATCAAGAGCGGAATGGATTTTTGCTAGACTTGGAATTGGTCAAATTGCAAAATTGAAAGATTCAGATGGTCAATACATTTGGCAACCATCCGTAGTAATGGGCACTCCTGATATGTTACTTGGAAAGCCCGTTAACATGTCTGAATATGCACCTTCTACATTTACAACTGGTTTATACACAGGTTTGTATGGCGACCTAATGAATTATTGGATTTGCGATAGTTTGATTCTTGAAATAAATGTTTTGCTCGAACTATTAGCTAGAACAAATCAGGTTGATTATATAGCAAGAATAGAAACAGATGGTGCTCCAGTTTTAGCAGAAGCATTCGCAAGAGTTAAATTAGGATAAGTAATAAAAATAAATTAACGGAGGTAAATGTAAATGATTGAATCTATTTTTAAAAATTGCCTTATTACTAGATGCTTTGGATATCAAGCAGCATCTACAACAGATGTAGAAACGGCAACAGAAATTGACATGGCATCCCCAACCGAAGGCGTGTTTGATAGCGTTTGTTTTATAGCAAGTTTTAGCACAGTGTTAACTACTGCAGTTTGTACGCTTAAAGCCTTGGCTGGTAATACGGCAGGACTTGCAAGTGGTCAAGCATACGCAACAACAACTGCTACTGTAACTGCTGCTGGAACAGATACAAATAATAATATACTTGTGCTTGATTGTGTAAGACCGGGCAAAAGATATATTAGACCTGACCTAGTACTTGATACAGCAGCAAGCGCTTTAGACAGTATAATTGCTATTAGATATAATTCAAAAACCGTTCCAACTGTTGAACTATCAACGTTGGCCGATGGTGCGGTTTCAATCGGTTTAAGTTGACATGCCCTCTCCTTTATCTAGGTAGAAAATTATCAGATGAGCATAGACAAAAATTATCGGAATCTCACAAAGGACATATACCATCAGAATTAACTAAAAAAAAGCTTCAAGAACCACGTCCGTATAGACAAAAGAGTATTACGCAAGAAATGATTAACGATGTAAAGGATGGTATGACTAGAAAGAGATTTAAGGACAAATACAATTACAGTGAAAGAATATGGATTCGTGCAAAAAACGCATAAATAAAAAGAGGGCTGGAAACAGCCCTTAAATTTTGAATGGAGGTAAACAAATAATGGGAATACCCAATGGTTATAATACGACTCCAAGTTTTATGTTTTCAGAACAAATTGCAAGCCTACTTGGGGCAGCACATACAGTATATATGGTTGACTCTAACGCAGGCGTTGACACAAACGATGGCATGTCATGGGAATCATGCGTAAAAAAAATGTCAATAGCTATGGCACTAAGTCATGCTGACATTGCAGCAGCAGATAAGCTTGGTTATGCTGCAAGAAATGTAATTTTATTTAAAGGTGACCAAACTGCAACAGCAGAAGGCGAGGATTTAACAAAACTTGCACAGAAAACAGATGTAATTGGAATTGGCTCAACTGACTGGAAGGATAAACCACAATTGATTGGCAATATCGTTGTTGGTGCTACTACTAGTTACATGGGTTGCAAATTTCACAATATCATGTTTAAGGGTCCAGTTTTAGTTGGTGGAGACATAATCACTTTGACAGGTCAACATGGTATAAGTTTCAATAATTGTGAATTTATGGCAGACTCAACAACAGCAGCAACAGCAGCCGTATTAGCAACAGCTTGTGTTGGTCTTGAGTTCAGAAAATGCGTAACAAAAGGTGCGTTTTCGGATGCCGTTATTGAATTGGGAGCTGGTCAAGCAGACGATTTCCTTGTTGAAGATTGCTTGATTCAAGGTGCAAACATGGGAATAGATATTGGTGCAGCTACATTTGCAGTTGGGAAATATGGCATGATAAAAAACAATGTGATTGCAAGCACTTTAGCGTGTATTAATGACGCATCTAATAAGGTGTACGTTATTGGTAATAGAGGTATGACACTTGCAACATCTGGCGGTGCTACTATAGCAGGAGCAGTAGTATGTAATGTACAATTAGCCCAGGATAACCGTTTCACAACTAGCAATAAAACTAATATGGTATATCCTGCACAGGATGCACTAGCATAAATAAATAAAATATAACGGGGGATTAATTTCCCTCTAATATTTTAGGAGGTAAAAATGAAAGTTAAATTAAATGTTGATATTTGTGGTCCTGAAGGAAATTTTAAAAATGGAGATGTTGCAAATTTATCTGATAAACTTGCTAATGCTTTAATACAAAATTTACAGGCTATAGAAATTAAAAATAAAGAAGAAGTAATAATTAAAAAAGTTGAAGAAATAGCAGAAATAGCAGAAAAAATAGTAGAAACAATAAAACCTACAAAGAAATTTGGAGGTAAAAAATGATTAATCATTTAGATGTAAAAAATTATACAGGTGCAGTTGCTTTGGCTCATACGTTAGGTACATACAACACCGGGCGTAGGTGTTGGAGAGTCATTTGATTTACACTTTTTTACACCTTCCGCTCCTACGGCAACAACAACCTACCAAGTTATATTTTGGAAAGGCTTATCAGGATACGAAGAAAGAGTAAGTACTAAAAGAATAATAAAGGCAAACGCCCAAGATACATTAGAGCCTATTTATATTATGACCCCTAGATTTGTTGCAGGAGAAAGAATATCTGTATCATTATGTACATTAGATGCTGGACCAAACACAATATCACTAGGAGTAGAATACCATATTTATTAGGGGGTAAAAATGAAATATAATTTAACACTTAAAACACCTCCAACATCTGAGCCAATAACGCTTTCTGAAATAAAAGATTATTTAAAAATATCTGATTATGCAGACACATGCGCAGGATTAACAATCGAAGAATCTATATTAACTGCATTAAGAACTCCAGCTACTGTAAATGGTGACTATATTGATGTATTAGGTTATAGTGCTACAGTAGAATTAAATGTTGGGACTGTAGTTGCTACTGGTAAACTTGACGTAAAAATACAAGAAAGTAACGATCATTCAACTTGGGTAGATTGGTACAGTTTTACACAAATTACTCCGACAAATGATGACCAAACCTTTAAGTATCAGTACACAGGCGATAATCAATATATAAGAGTTGTTGGAGTTCTTACATTTGCAAATGCTACTTATTCTGTTAATGTAATTTTAAATCAAGGGTATACGTCCGAGGATACTTATTTAACAAGCTTAATAACAGCAGCGCGTCAATATTGCGAAGAGTATCAAGGCAAAGCTTATATCACACAAGTTTGGGAGATGGCAATGCAAGATTTTCCTTGCTACGAAATTGAAATACCACTTGGCAATCTACAAACTATTGATTCTATTAGTTACAAGAATAGTGTTGGTACTATTACAACATTAACGGTTGCAACTGACTATATTACAAGCATTAGAGGTGTAGTTGGTCGAGTTGTCCCGGCATATGGTAAATCATGGCCATCATTTACGCCATATCCGCTTGATGCTATATTAATAACATTTACATGTGGTTTTGGTGCAGCTAGTGCGGTACCTGAAAAGGTTATACAAGCCATGAAACTATTGATATCACACTGGTTTACTAATCGAACTCCTGTTGACCAAGCATTAGGCAGCGCAAAAGAGATAGATTTTACATTATCAGCGTTACTTTGGCAGGATAAGTTGGTGCAATTATGATTAATGCTGGCGAATTAACACATCAAATAACACTACAAAAAAAGTCAATAACCCAAGATTCCGAGCTGAATCCAATTGAAACTTGGATAAATTGGCGTACTTTGTGGGCGCAACCAATGCCTAAAACGGGAAAAGAATACTATAAACTTGCCACTGTAAACTCAGATATAACAGAAGCGTTTAAAATACGCTATATTGGTGGAGTATCGCCACATTTAAGGTTATTATTTAGGTGCAAATATTTTGAAATCTTAGATGTTATCAACACAGACGAAAAAAATCAAGAAATTATCATAACTGCGAAGGTGGCGGTATAAAATGGCTATGCAAGTAGATGGAATTGAAGAAATGCTATTACAAATTGAAAGAATGGGAAAAGATGTAGAAAAAATAAAAGAAAAAGCTATCTTAAAAGGTGCATTAGTTTTGCGCCAAGAAATGGCTCAAAGAGTATCACGAGCAACATCACAAGGGCGCCATATTAGTGACAATATTATAGTTACAGATATAAAAGGCGAAGGTGATGAGGAGAAATACGTACTAGTTGGAGCGATTGAACGAAGTCGAAGCTCACCTGAGTTTTTTTATGATCGGTGGCTTGAATGGGGAACGTTAAAAATGCTAGCAAAGCCATTTGGAGAACCATCTGTAATAAGCAAACGACAAGAAGTTTTAGACAAAATAGCGGATGTAATAAGGGGTGAGCTTATTGTATAATGCAAAACCAACTATCGCAACAGCATTAAGCACTGATGTGTCATTAATTGCACTAGTACCTAAGATAAGGATGTTTGATGGCAGTGCAAAATTTACGGGTGAGCCTATTTATCCTTATTTGACTTATGATGAAATAGGTAATATAAGGGGATTAGTTGCCGATGACACAGAAATAGAAAGCGAAGTTACATTTAGAATACATATTTGGAGTACTGCTAATAATAGCACTATAGCAGGGCATGTAAACCGTATAATGAACGCAATAGGATTTACAAGAAATTACGCTCAAGACCAAGATGAACCCTTGGATACAGGCGTTATTATAAAGCATAAAATAATGAGTTTTACAGGTACATTTACAGTATAAAATAAAAAATTGGAGGTAATATAATGGCTGCAAATAGTAGAATTGGAATTGAAAATTTAGTTATGCATAAGGTATTAACGGACACATCGGTATCGACAACCTATGATGTAGCATTTCCATTTACTAAAAAACTTATGAAAGCTGGGATAAAGAATAAAACGTCTCAGGAACTGCAATATGCTGATGATATAGTAGTGGATACATATGACGATGATGGAGACTGTGAGCTCACACTTGATTTGACAGATTTCACAGAGGATGAAAGAGCTTATGTAAATGGTCAAACTATGGTTGCAGGAGTTAGAACACCAACTTCAAGTGATGTTAAACCATTTTTTGCGGTATCTTTTAAGGCAAAAAAGAGAGACAGTACGTATAAATACTATAAGTTTCTAAAGGTAAAATTCAGCGAATCTGATGATGATTTAGAGACTAAAAAAGATAAAGTAAGTCCTCAAACTGATAAAGTAGTTGGGATTGCAGTACAGAGAATCTACGATGGATTAAGGAAAAGAATAGCGGATGAAAGCGCAGCAAGTTGGGTGGCTGGTACTGGAACTGGTTGGTTTACAACTGGTGATATTTCTCCTGATGTCGTAGCACCAACCGTTACAATTGTCCCAGTTGATACAGAGGGTGCATTTCCAAAATCTAACAACATTGTTTGGACTTTTTCGGAAGCAATTTTGCCAAGTTGCGTAACTGCTTCAAACTTCTTCGTAATGATAGCATCGGATGGAACTCCAATCGTTGGTGTGCTTAGTATCTCAACAAATGATACAGTCGTAACGTTCAATCCGACTGGCGACTTAACAACAGTTGCACACATTGCAATTGCAACTACAAATGTAGTCGACAAATCTGGTAATGCGCTTGCAGCAATCAATGTATCAAACTTTACAGCAGCATAATACTTAATGACGGTTCGATTCCGTACAGCTCGGTAGCTGAATAGAAGGTTCAACTCCTTCAGTGTTTGATGGGAACGTTAAGTTTTATAATTGGGGTAGCAATACCCCTTTTAATTTTTAAAAAATGAGGTGTTGATATGAATAAAAATGAAATACTTGACATAAATGACATGGATTATATGGGTGAAACAATAAAATTAGGTGGTAAAAAAAGAATATTACTCTATGGAATGGGTGGTATGGCGGTATTAGCAAAGGCACATGGTAGCGTAATGAAATCTTTTGAAGTAATGGATAACATGGCAAAAGGCATAACTTTGGAAGATTTGGACGCACTCGTAACACTAGTTTATGCTGGATTATGTGACATGGACGAAGAAATTACAGAAGCAGAAATTAGAAAAATGATAACATTTAGAAATATGCACAAAATATTGACAGTTTTGACAAGATGTTTTGTGGAAAGCTTGCCTGAAACTAAAGACGAGGTAAGTAGTGCAACAGAAAAAAAAAATTAACTTCAATCAAATCCATTACCGCTGTAGAGTCAAATGGGGGTTTACAAAAACTGAAACACGTAGACTAACGCTAAAACAATATGTTGCATTCATGGAATGTGAAAATGAAGAAAAGAACCCTCCTGAGCAATTAGCTTTTGCAGATGATGTTTTATAAAGGTGGTGAGTAAATGGCTAATGTTGGTAGTATATCGGCAAGAGTAGCATTAGATACAGCGGAATTTAGGCAAGGTATAAGAACAATGGGCCAGCAAATATCGATTGCTCGTGAGGATTTTCGTCAAGTTACAGCTGGACTTGATAGAGTAGACGATGCAATGACAATTGCGGCGGCAAGAACTGAACAATTAACTACTGCTGTTGGACTGCAAGAACGTGTTGTAGAGCAAATGAGAGAGGCGCATAGACAAGCAACAGAGCAGTTTGGTGAAGGGTCAGCGCAAGCAGTTAATTATGAATTACAGCTAAGAAGAGCAGAAACTACACTTGTAACTCTGAGAACTAGTTTGGATAGGACCACTCAAGAAATAACTAACTTTGGTAATGCATCTGATAGTAGTAGTGCTCATGTAAATCAACTTAATGCAGCTATATCAAATCAGGAACAAGTTGTTGATAGAGCACGGGAAGCATTGAGACAAGCAACAGACCAGTTTGGAGAAGGCTCAACACAAGCACAAAGACTTGAATCACAGTTACAACGGTCTGTAGAAACATTAGGAGATTTGCGCACTAGTCTTGTTAGAGCAAACGAAGAATTAGCAACACAAGCGACTCAATTACCTGAAAATCAAACAAGATTGCAAAGGTTTACAGAAGCAAATGAGAGATTGACAGAGCGCATGGCACCCATGAGAGATGCTTTAAAAAATGCAGCAACAGGACTTGCAGCACTAGGAGCAGCAGCAGTTGCAGGATTAGCAGTAGCAGGAGTAAAAGCGGCTGATGAATTACAAAAAGCGCTTAATGGGTTACAAGCATCAACAGGAACAGCAGACGAAAAAATGAGCGGCATGAAAGAAAGTATGCTTGACATTTACGGTAATAATTTTGGTGAAAGTTTTGAAGATATTAGTAAGTCAATGGGACTTATTGCCACTCAAACAAAATTGTCAGGTATAGAACTTACAGAAGCTACAAAATCAGCATTGGCATTAAGAGATACATTTGAGTTTGAAGTAAGTGAGTCAACAAGGGCTGTCAATCAATTAATGATACAATTTGGATTAAACGGAAACGATGCTTATAATTTGATTGCACAAGGTGCACAGAATGGGCTTAATAAAAATGAAGATTTAATGGATATAATTAATGAGTATTCAGTTCAATTTGCTGGAGCTGGAGTCTCGGCTGAACAAATGTTTAATATGCTACTAGCTGGTGCAGACGCTGGAGCTTTTTCAATCGATGTATTAGGAGACGGGCTAAAAGAATTTGTAATAAGAGCTGGAGATGGTAGCAAAAAAACTAAGGATGCATTTACAGCGATAGGACTTGATGCTGACGAGACTACCAAAAAATTTGTGGCTGGTGGAGCTAGTGCAAATCAGGCGTTTAAGGACATTATACTAAGCTTATCATTGATAAAAGATCCATTAGAACAGTCTGCTCAAGGTGTTGAATTATTTGGTACAAAGTGGGAAGATTTAAGAAAATCAGGCATACTAGCTTTAAACACGACAAACAGTAAAATAAATTTAACTATTGATGCACTCAAGAAAATAAATGAAGTAAAATACAATACCTTTGGTGAAGCAATAACAGGATTAGGCAGACAGTTTGAGGTTGGATTAGCAATACCAATTGGTCAAAAAATATTACCAGAGTTAAATAAACTTGCAAAATGGGCATCTGACAATATGCCACAAATTAAATCCAATATTGAAGTTGCAATGAATGCAGCATTTGTTGCCTTTGATGGATTTATTGTAGTTGTAAAACTACTAGTTAAAAATATGGATTTAGTTATTGCGGCAGTAGCAGGAGTAACAGCAGCAATAATAGCACAATCGGTAATAACTGGAGCTATAGCATTATATACAGCATGGACAGCAGCAACAACAGGATTAACCTTTGCGCAATGGGCTTTAAATGCGGCAATGACAGCAAATCCAGTGGGATTAGTAGTTGTAGCAATAGGTGCATTAGTAGCAGCAGCAACAGCACTATATTTAAATTGGGATAAAGTAAAACAATCATTTTTGGACTTACCTGGTCCTATAAAAATCTTAGTTAGTGCATTTACATTGTTAAATCCAGCAGCATTATTGGTAGTTGGTATAGTTGCAGCAATAAAAGGCGTACAATTTGCAATGTCAGATGCAATACCAGCAGCAAATTTGTTTGGAACTGGTATATCAGATGCTACAAAAAAAGCAGTAGAAGGATATTTGAATTTATCTAATAGTGCTGAAAAATCATTATTAAAAATGAAAATATCAGGCGAAATTATATCCAAAGAAACATCAATAAATTTAACTGATACTTTTGCAAAAATGGGTGAACAAATAAAAGGTGGAATGGAAGAAAAATTTAATAAATCACTTGAAATTATGCGTACTTTTTTCTTGAATTCTAAAACTTTAACTGAAACTGAGGAAACATTAGCACTTGAAAAGATGAAACAAAATACAGAGGATAGAAAAAAAATAATAGATGAACAAGTTGCAAAAATACAAGAGATATTAAGACTTGCATCTGAAGCAAAAAGAGCGTTGACATTAGATGAACAAATAAAAATAAATCAAATACAATTAACAATGAAAGATAATGCTGTAAAAAATCTATCCCAGGGTGAAGTTGAATCTAAAATAATACTTGAAAGAATGAAACAGCAAGCATCCGAAATAACAGCATTACAAGCAGCTGAGATTGTAAAAAACAGCTTGAAAACTAAGGAAGAAACTGTTAAAAATGCAGAGGAACAATATAGTAAATCTATAGCTGAAATAATTAAAATGCGTGATGAATCAGGCGCTATTACAGCCGAACAAGCTGCAAATTTAATAGCAGAAGCTACCAAACAACGTGATGAAAGTGTTAATATTGCAACTGATATGCATACAAAAATAATATCACAAGCAAAATTACAAGCAAAAGAACATGTTAATGAAGTTGAATGGACAACTGGACAAATAAAATCTAATTGGGATGTTTGGTTTGCTGATTGGAAAGAAGCATGGAGAAGTGGAACTAATGATGCTTTAGCAACTTGGAAAGGTTGGGCTAATAGTTTTACTGAATTAATGGATACTGCATTATCCGTTATCCAAAATATATCCGGACAAATGTATGATGGATTTATAAATCTTGGAACAAATTTGATGGACGGATTGATAAATGGGATTAAATCATCTGCTAATTGGTTATATAGTACTTTAGATGGAATTGTTAGCAATATAAAAAATAAATTTAGTTTTTCACTACCTAGTTTTTCACTACCTAGTTTTAGTATGCCAAGTTTTGCAAGTGGTGTAAATAATTTTTCAGGTGGTATTGCCAGAATAAATGAACGTGGTGGAGAAATTGTTAATCTACCAAGTGGCGCAAATGTAATTCCACATGATATTTCTATGCAAATTGCAACCGCTATGGGACAAAACAATAATAGTAATCAAGCTATTAACATTAATTTACACTTGGATGGTAAAGTAATATCACAGTATATGTACAATCAGCAACGGTCAAGAGCTCGTGGAAATGGGGTGTTAGTACGATAGGATTTGAGTTTAATTCCATAAATGCTTATACCACATATGGCATAATTGCAAAGTCTACAAATAGGGTATTATTGCCAAGTATGCGAAAACGAGAACTGAGCGTACCTGGTAAACATGGTACTTATGATTTTGAGTTAAACACTTACGACAACAGGGTTTTAAGCATTGCAATACAGTATGTTGGCACTAGTTTTAACGATTTACGACTTAATGCAAGAGATATTGCAGCATGGATAAGTCAGACAAGTTACAAAAAACTTATATTTGACGATGAACCAGACAAATATTATCTTGCTAAAATTTATGATGCAACAGAACTTGAGAATTTTTTTAGACTGGGTAAAACAACACTACAGCTTGAGTGCCAACCTCACGCAATTGAAACAATTACAAGCAATCAGGATATTGTATGGGGTGATGACGCAACTTGGGGAATGGACATAGCTTGGGATAATACAGATGCGCATATAATACATTTTTGAGGAGGGTATAATGGAAGCAAAAGTTAAAAGACCTACTATAACTATATCGGCAGTAATTACGCGAAAAGACGGCACAATTGAAGATTTAGGTGTAATTTGTGGGAAAGAAATGGCGAAAATTTACGAAAAAAGATTAGAAATAAAAGAAATGGAATTAAAACAAATGAAGGAATATTATTGGAATGACCCAAAATATATACAAAAAAAATTGGAATTAAAAAAAATAGAGGAGGACAACAAAAATGGCTGATGTAGCGGTATTTACAGATGTTGGATTAGCAAAAATAACAGATTTACTGGCAAGCATAAGCGTTATAACTCCGCATTGGGTAGGATGGGGAGTATTAGCAGCAGCAGCAGCAGACCACGAAGACACCGCGCTTGAAAGTCCCGGAGCAGAAGCAAGAACAGTAGGTACAGTATCACAGCAAACATCTGGCGGTGGAGTAACAAATGATACATATAGAATTGTTGCACTTATAACATGCACTGGAGCAGATAAAATAATCAAGGAAGTTGGAGTATTTTCACATCTGACAACCGGTGATTTGTCAATTAGAGGTACATTTTCTGACATTAGTGTTTCAGTAGGGGATTCTATAACTTTTACTATAAATAACGTGTTTACAAGATAGTAAAACTCTAAATGAGGGTGTCGATTGGCACTCTCCAAGGCGGTGAATATGGCTAATACAGACCTTACATTAACAACTAGCATAAAAGTAAATCCAACTTTTCAAAAATCTATTGATAAAGTTGTAACAACAATTACCAAAGTTAATCCGACAATGATACACGATATAACAAAAACATTAACATCATCAAGTATTAAAATTAATCCAACGATTCAAAAAACAACTGGTAAAAATGTAACAACCATTACTAAAATTAATCCAGTAATGGTACATGATATAGGTAAAAATGTAACAACTACAACCAAGGTAAATCCAGTAATCAGAAAAAATATAGATAAAATTATAACTACAAGTGTAAAAGTAACAGCAACAAAACAAATAAATGCTGCAACTTTGACATTGTGGTACAACGGCAATTTTGAACTTGGCTTAGGGTCTGAAAAAGGATCATTATTTGAAATATTAGTTACAGGAACATTTACAGTTTTTAGTATAACTTGCAACGGTAAAACGCTTACATATACAGAAAGCGTAACGGCTCAGACAATAACAATAGATAACGTAAACGCTACATGCAAAAATGGTACAACTAATAAAATGAGTAAATTAACAGGTGATACAACAGAATTTTTAAAATTATTGCCAGGCGCAAATGTAATAAGTTATACAAAAACTGGTGGTAATGTAGATTTTAACTTTAACTTTAGACAATTACATATATAAGGAGCTGATTTAATGTCTTTACCATCATTTATACTAGATGTTACAGGTAAATTAAAAAATGATTATATAAGATTAAATGCCTATTTTGCGTCACTTAGAACAATGATAAATAGTCACGTTGATGGCACGGCGGATATACATCCAGCAAGCAATATAACAAATGACTCAGTAAATGTAACGGGTATAAAAGTATCAAATGCGCTTGATAAATTAGATTTAGATGCTGACAATCATTTAGCTTCATCGACTGCTCATAATTCACAAGACATAGTATATTCTGGCAGCGTAGCAGGCGCAACAGAAGTAAAAGAAGGATTAGATTTACTCGATGAAAGAATTGATAATTTAATCGTAGGCGCTGGTACCAGTCCGGCTGAGGTTACAGATGCACGTAGTTCTGGCGTAAAAAATAAAGTTTTTACAGTTTTAGACGATCGACTTGAATCAATTGAAAATCAATTAGGATATCACTCTATAGATATTGGTATGGTAGGAGATGATAGTAATAATGATGCTATACAATTAAATACTTGGATTACAGAAATTGGAGTAACTAAAGTTACACTATATTTAAGCATTGGAACTTACAAAATTGCAACAAATGTTATTATACCTGAAAACATTATAATAAAACCACTTTATGGTTCTATATTAAAGATTTATAATACATATACAATAACTGGGACAAATACTAAGATTGCTACTGGATTATATCAAATTTTTGATTTAAGTCTAGGTGGTACTTTGGCAGGAACATGGAATGTAATAGATGTTTACCCCGAATGGTTTGGGGTACAGTATGACGGAACAACAGAGACAATTATTTTACAGAAAGCGTTTAATTTTGCCGTGTTAGCACATGCAAATTTAACAATTTTAGAAAAAAATACTGTGGTAACTAATAATATAACACTTAATACCAAGGACAATTTTGGCATTAATTGTAAAGGTATTATGAAAAGACCTGATAGTAGCGCAGGTTCAGCAATAATTGAATTAATTAGTTGTACAAATGTAAAAATACCATTTTTAAATATGGATGGGAATGCTCTTAATAATGGTGGCGATGAAGATAATCCACTACAAGCTAGCGTACTCGAATTTTTACATTGTTTACGTTTAGACACTTGCGATAATATCGAAATTGGAACATTTTATGCGCTAAATCCGACAGGTGATGGATTAACTATTGTAAATACAAATAATGTCAGAATTAATATATTACATACAAAATCAACGAAATGTGTCGGTAGAAATAGTCTATCAATAATCACAGGAATTAATATTTTTGTAGATACATTAATATGCGACAACACTGGCCATATGACAATGCCAGGTGGGTTTGACATTGAACCAAGTCTTAATACAGATATTGTAAACAATGTACATATAGGTACAGCATATATAAAAAGTGCTGGGACTAATCCTTTTGCAATAATGGCTACAAATAATTCTACCGTAACAGATATATTTGTTGATAGCGTTAATATAATAAAAGTAAAAAAACAAAATACTATAAATAAGTGTTGTATAATATCCGCATCAAATGTATATATAAATTCGTTACAAGCTGATGGTGCAGGTTATGACCAATTACTATACATTGGTGGTAGTTCCACTGATAAAGTGTGCGACAATGTAAATATTAAATTAGCTAAAGGAACAAATGTTGGGTATTCTTACATTGGTTTTGAGAAACAAGTAACTAATTTAAACGCTAAAATTATTATTGTAAATTCCGTATCTGGAGGTATAACAATAACAGAGTGTAAAGATATCAAACTTGATTTGGATATTATGAGCGTTCTAGCAGGCTCATACTGTATAAATAAATCAGGCAATAAAGCAGCTGAAAACGTTACGATAACAGGTAATATATCAAAACGAGGTACAGGCGCAATAGCAATGATTACATCTGTTGCTTCATCTTATATAATTAACTGGTTACTGGATGGACTCGATTTTACTAGTTGGGCACAAAATACTAGAATAATAGGTGCAGGATTTACAGACAATGTTAAAAAGATTAATTGTGCTAATATAAATTACTTGAGTGCTAAACCTAATTTTGACATATGGTCTGTTGGGGATATTATTTATAATACTGTTCCAGTTGCAGGCGGTAATATAGGTTGGGTATGTACTGTTGGTGGGGCTGGCGGTACTTGGGTAAAATTTGGCGTGACTGACCTATCTGGTTCGACAACTTGGGATCCTGCTGATTTAGTGACTGGAACAGGTGAAACATCGGCGTCAATTACGGTTACTGGGGCTGCACTTGGTGATCAAGTTGTATGTAGTGCTCCTTATGATTTGCAAGGTTGTATTGCTCATCCATATGTAGATGCTACTGATAGTGTTAAAATTAGAGTGCAAAATGGTACAGGTGGAAATATAAATTTAGCAAGTGGAACATGGAGAGTTAAAGTAATAAAACCATAATGAGGTGTAAAATGATTAAATTATATAATTCAAGTCGTGTTTTAGTCGCTATTCTTCAAAACGCATTTAACATATCGTATGAACAACGACTAAACGAACTACATACAGCAAGTTTTTCACTTCCTGCAGACGATCCAAAAGTTACGGATTGTCTGCCTTACTCTTACGTAGAGATTTTTGACGGAGCCGAAAGAATTGACTTGTTTAGGATTATGCCGACCAAACAAAACAAAGATTCAGGCTCACATGTAATTAATTTTCAATGCGAACATGTATTATCAACTTTGCTAGATGATTTAATGTTTCAATTGCAAGTTGTCGGAAGTATTACAGACCACACAAATGATGTAATTGACTATATACTAGCGTTTCAGACAGTTACAAATTGGGTTTTAGATGTTTGTAGTTTTACCGAAACTTATGAGTATAAGTGGGAAAATGAAAACTTGCTTAATGCTGTATTTGCAGTACCGAAACCGTTTAATACTGCTTATCAATGGACATGGAACACAGCAGTTTATCCATGGAAATTAAGTTTGATTATACCTAGTGCTGACGTGGATGCACGCATATTATACAAGCGAAATCTAGTAGGCATAGAGAAGTTTGAAGACCCTACGAACCTTATAACTCGGCTGTATGGACTTGGATATGGCGAAGGAGTTAATCAGCTTACTATATCTGCAATTAACGGTGGACTACCTTATATTGATGCATCAACTATTGGTACGTATGGCACAATTTCAAGGATTTTTGCTGATACAAAGTTTGAAAATGCTACTACACTAAAAGCAATGATGACAGCGATTTTAGAGGAAAATAAAATCCCTAAAATTACTTATACAGTAAAAGCAGCTGATATATATCAAATTACTTCAGAAAGTCTTGATAAATTTGAGTTGGGTAATTTAGTACAAGTTGATGACTCAGAGACAGGATTTAGTTTTAATTCCAGAGTTGTGAGTATTTCAAAAAGTGATATTGTTAGCAATCCTGGAGATATTGAGTTGCAGATAAGTAATAAAGTTGAAGATATAAACAATACTATATCTACGTTGCAAGTTAAAGCTAGCGTAAATGAATTATATAGTCAAGGCGCAACAAATATCGATAGTCATGATTTCCAGGACAATTGTGATGCTACACATGCAGCCTTAATTAAGTTTTATCTTAGTGATGAAGTTGTAAGGCTTAATAAATGTATGTTGAATTATGATGTTGCAGCATTTCGGGCATATAGTGCTAGTGTAAAAGGTGGAGGTGGACAAACATCAAGTGCATCAAGTGAAGCAACAACAGCTGGTGGAGGTGTGGTAACATCTGGAGCATCAAGTGAAGCAACAACAGTATCAGGAAATGAAAATCTGGAAATTGGTAGCATGACATTAGGTTCAGTTTTTGTTGATTATACTGGACTTAACAGTAAAGTATCAGTACCAGAAGAACCAAGCGATTTTTACTTGCATGGACATGATGTATATGACCATTCTCACAGTGTTAATATTAACGGGCATACGCATTCCATGGCACATACTCACCAAGGTGGAGAGCATACCCATGGAATGGCGCATACTCACACGGTTGCAGACCATACGCATGATATCGAACACGGTATATATGAATTTGGATATCTACCACCTAGCGTTGTTGTAAAGGTGGATGGTAACGTTGTTACAGGTGTTGTAGGACTTACAGGATTTGACATAGACATAGTACCATACCTTACGAAAACTGGAACAAAAGTAAATAGAGGAGTTTTTCACACAGTTGAGGTTATACCAGGAACAGATGCAAATAATCCAAAAGGATTGGCCCGAATATTTGCAAATGTCGTAAAGCAAGTATACATGCAATCTGTGGGCGGTGGCGACTACTAAAAATACATACGAAAAAAGAAGGTGATATAAAATAAATTTCGGAGGTATATAACATGCACGAATGTAAAAACGAAGAAAGACTAAGAAAATTAGAAAATACGGAGGCAATCATGAGTGTAAAACTTGAAAATTTAATTGATGAAATGAAAAGTTTGGTTGTCATGTTAAAGGGATGCATGGCAACATTTATTTTTACAATGCTCGGCATAACAGGATTTTTAATAACTTATTGGGTAAAAAAGTAGGAGGAATTATGAGTAAATTGAAAAATAAAAAACTATGGGTTGCTATTTTTGCACAAATAGTAAGTATATTATTGCTTACAAAAGTAATTTCGTTTGATAATGGCGAATTAATTACAAACGTAGTTGCAAGTTTATTGCAAATATTAGTTTTATTAGGTATTTTTAATAACCCGGACATGGAGGTGTAGTGAATGAAAATAGTAATTAATGCTGGGCATGGTGGAAATGACCCCGGAGCATGTGCAAATAATCTTCGTGAGAAAGATATTAATTTGAAGTGTGCTTTGATGCTGCAAAAAAAACTATCAAAATACGAAGATGTTCTAACTGAATCTATTAGAGTTGATGACCAAACGATTGACATAACAAGATTGTGTCATGTTATAAAAAGTAGAAACGCTGATTTAGTGTTAGATTTGCACGTAAATGGTGGTGGTGGCAGTGGTACAGAGACTATACATAGCGTAAACGCTGACAAAAATATAGTTATTCTTGCAAATGTTATTGCACAAAATATTTCTAATGGATTTGACGTACCACTCAGGAGAGTATTTTCAGAACGTGGAGACAATGGAGACTACTATGCAATGCATAGAGAAGGATCATTTAATGCAATAATAATTGAGCCGTTATTCATTGACAGCGCCAACGATTCAGCCATTTTAAAGTCACCTGATTTTTACGATAAATATATAAATCTTGTGCTAAATGCAATTGTACGAGTCTATGATTTGCAAAAAAAGGCGGTGGTAAATTTGAATTGGAAAGAATCTCTACAAAAACGAACAATTGAAAATGAGAAATGGATACGTGGATTTAATGCGTTAACTGAAATGGCAAATCAAAAAGGAGATTTGGGAGATTTAGAAATATTTAAATCGTTGCCTACTTTGGTTGAAAAATATGAATCGCTGATAGATAAATAGGCATGAAAAAGGCTATACATTATTGGTGTATAGCCTTTTTGTTATTCAAAATTTTGTAATGTAACCTTCCCCTTCCCCTCCCTCTCATTTTTATTGCAAAGTCTATGATAAGGCGTTTCAAATATTATGCAACCATATTTTATTACTATTTGAAGGCACTTTATTATTTTATCTTCAAATACAACTGTTATATTTTCTTTCATGATTTATCCTCCCTCTCGATTCTCATTTTAGGTTTGTATACGACAGGCTACAAGGTTTTATGTATACCTCATTAGCTTATTTACGTCGTTTACATACGTGGTAGTTCCTTGTACTGTCAGTATTTTCTTTTCTTCCAGGTAACTCTTAGCTTTCAATAAATCATTCCGGGAAAGGGTTGTATTTTTGGCTATAGTGGTTAACCCCGGGCAAGACCTGTCAGACTTAGGATTTTTTAAGACAGCAGAAGCATAAACTTTAATTGCGTTAGAAACTTCTGGAGTGGGGTAGTGGTCTTGTAGTTTCGTACCGGACTGACTTTCAGGAGTTACCTTGGATTTTATTGTAGCCATAGAAGGTCTGAATTTTTTTAATCTATTGAATATACCTGGTTTGTTTGATGGTTCCTTCATTTCTCTTGAGGTAGGGGAGGTAGGTTTAAGCTCAAGCCCTGATAGCATTATCAACCCTAGCCCCAAAAACTCACTGAATACATTTTTGAAGATATAGAACCAGCCTATTATTTTATCTGGATACTGTCCGCTTACAGATGATAGCCAGTTTGAGAAAGTTATCAATCCCTCAGTAGCGTCAATGTTCTTCGACATTTTATCAAAGCCCTTATCAATAGTATTTAATCCAGCTTCCTTTTGTCTTAGCTGTCTTTCCTTTATTGCTATATCAGAGTCAATACGAGAGCGAGTAGAGGACTCAGCCTTGCGTATCTTTTCAGATATGGCATTTACTCCAATACCAGGTGTGGTTATATAATCTAGTCTACGAGCATTTTCTAATTGTCCTTTTAAGTTAGCTGAACTGTTTTTGATTTCTTTGTCTCTGGAAGAACGAAGGGATGTGATGCTTTTCTTTAAATCCTGAATGCTCGAACTTTCAGTTCCGAACAAAGCTTGCTGTCTTTTATAATCGTCAGATGTAGTTAATGCCTCATTTTTGATTTTTGTTTTCTGGTTCAAATCGAAACCCTGACTGGCTACTAGGCTAATCGAAAAACAACCTAACCACAAACAAAGAAAGAAGGCAGCCGATCCCTTTCTATTTGCCATGACACATAATACAGTAGCGGGCAAGAAAGCAATTTTCCCAATATCGTTACATACACCAAATACACCCAGTAATATTCCGAGATACCCAGGTGTAAGAGTTGTAAAAAATATGTAAGTAAATACTGAACTAAGTGCTAATATTACGATACCTGCCACGAATGTTAAAAATAATAGTCCTGGATGTAAATCTTTCATAATTATTGATCCCCCTTAAATTTTAGTTTACTTTTTTGCCCAGTAGGGGATATAATATACATATACTCCCTTAACTGGGTGTGTGCGGATAGGAACCTGACTTACATAGCGTTTTGGAGGGCTCCTATTTTGTTGTTTCTACTTCATAAAGTATTTTATACTCGTTTGGAGTCATTCCTATACTTATCAAGTATTCAATAGCCTTTTCCTTTGTCCATGCTGCTTCCTCTATGCTATTACATATTTCAGTATATTCATCCAATCCTACTCGCCACCTTTCTTTTCATAAGCATAAAATAAAATCTTATACTGCTCCGGGGTCATTCCGATTGAACATAAATAATCAATTGCCTTTTCTTTTGTCCATGCTACAACATGACCATCATACCAACAAACGTGATGATAATTTGCAAGGAAGCAATTTTTACGCAAGTCTCCAGGCTTTATTTCTTTCTTGCAAATCCCACATAAATCATTCATTCCTACTCGCCACCTTTCTTATAAATCTAAATCCATTGTATATCCATCAGTATTTGCAAAATGGATAATTATTCTTGGGTCATAATAATCTTCAATGTTCATATCCTACACCACCTTTCAATTATCATCCCACGTAGAGTAGGGGAGTTCCTTTTATTTACCAGCCTGAGAACTCAAGCAGGTTATTGAGTTCATTTTTTTCTATATCTGAACAAGTAACATCAAAACATCCTAAGGATAAAACTTGTCCAACTTCCATTTGTTTTGATTTTTGTGTGAATTCCTCAATTGCTTCTTTTGTAATTTCGCAACATTCTTCAAATTCTGGTTCTAGACATTCGGGATCATCAACATAATAACCACCGTGACCATTATCGCAGTCCATTGTTATCTTCCATACCCTCAACCTACTCACCACCTTTCTTTACTCCATATAATCGGGGCAAGGTTCTCCGCATACTTCACATTTCCAATCAATCATCTTTTTCTCCTTTCTAAGATGTCCTAATTTTAACGGTTCGCTCAAATACATGTCACAACTAGCAAAATAATCTTCATATTCTGATATGTTGCAAAATGGCACGTACTTTATTTCGTGTTCTTGAGATAACAACTTACATAGCTTCTGTACGGCTTCTAGGCTACTATTTGCTATAATAGTTTTAAGTGTGTTAGTGTGATCCCATTCTGTGTGTACTGCAATTGCATACTTATTCATCCATTCCATCCTTTCCGGCTCAGGTAGGGGAGAGCCTTTTATTTACACTCTGGACATAAATCTTTCCATCCATTACCATACTTTTTACTTGTATATCCATTTTCTTTTTTTGCTTCAACTGCTTTTTCCCAGCTATCAAAAGGTTCATCAACTTGGCGCCCGCAATTATCACACACTAAATAATAATCATCATAATCTCTATCAATCATCCTTTTTCTCCTTTCATCTAATAGTAGGGTAGAGCTTACGTTCCTGTTTTTTGTTGCGTTTCTGCAAGTCTCAGGTTGATAAGCGCATTCATTGTGATACCTTTTTCAGATGCTTCTTTTTTCAGTTTTTCTTTCGTGTCTTCCAATAACCTGATAGTTGTCTTTTTATTCGACGCCATATAGCCACCTCCTGAATATATTATACCTCACAATATGCCCAAATACAAGTTATATACTGGAATTAACGACTATTTAACAAAATTAATCATTGACATATTATGCTACAGAACATAATCCATTAAAACAAGGATTGAAACTATCCAGTGTATCATAATAAAATAGACAAATCAAGGGAAATAAGTCGTATTATGTGTAGCCTCTATAGATGGGGCTTTTTTTTGTGTCTGCATTCGACAAAAATTTACCGTAATTTACAAATACATATATTTATTGATAATTTTTACATTATAATCAGACTGTATATCAATTGATACGACAGCGTTTGAGATTATTTTTGATAAAGTGAAAAATAGGTCTTGCATTGTCGAGTGATGTCAAATATAATGTATTTGGGAGGTCGAAAACATGCGAATAAAAGTAAAAAACAATTCCCTTTTTAAAATTCTAAAAATAAAAAATGGCTTAACCATCTCTGAAATTACTCAAGATAAAATACATCGTGCTACATATAATTACATCGAAACAGGCCATACAAAATATGTTCACCCAAAGACAGCAAAAATTCTGTGTGAAAGTTTTCAAAAAACTTTTGACGAACTTTTCGAAATAGAAGGGGGTGGGGAAAATGAAGTGGTTGCTGAAACTTTTGCAGAAAAGGAAAGCAGCTAGGGAAAGAAAGGCAAGGATTGAACAGATAATGACTATCTTGTATGACTGTGGTTCTGTTAGGGACTGCCATTATGAAGCATGTAAGCGTAAAAGGGACATAGGGGATTAGTTGATGGTTACATCTTATGAAAATGGGGTGTATGAAATGGCACAGAAAACAAACACACTAGAAGTAGAGAAACAGGCTTTGAAATCAAATCTAGGTAAGGTGAAAGCACTTAAGGCATTTGAAAAGAAAATGGGTGTCATAAACAAGTGGGAAGTGGAAATGTTTAGAAAAGCAGCAAAGGAAAACATTCAAAAAATAAGGGAATGTAAGGAGGTGAAGTGCAGTGTACGTGATTAAAAAAGGAAACAACTATCTAAACAAGTTCGGTTGCTGGGTGACAGAGCTGGACTACGCAAGGCGATTTGTATCAGAAGTATTCGCAAGAAACATTGTCAGAAAATTTCCAGGAGCAAAAGTAAAAGCCCTCATCCGCGAAGACAAAGGACTTTTATAACACCACTACTATTTATATAGATTCTCATATTTTCTGCAATTTGTCAAGGTGGCAGTGGACAAGCTGCCCCAAAACACATAATGGAGGTGTCAAATGTACGGATACAGTAATTACATGGAATTACAAGAGCCTGATGATATAGATATTGAATTTGAAACACATCAACTCACAGCATGGAATTATATAAGATTTTTAGACGGATATATACATCTATGCAGGACAGAGGAAAGACAGCAGGAAGATAACGAATGGTGTGACTGGTTTATGGGAGTGGAAAAACCAGTCGTGAAGATAGCAGTATAAATAAAAAATATTGGAGGATACGAGAATGGAAAATTTAGCAATGAACATTGTTAATGAGGTAGTAGAAACAGAAGGATTTACAGTGAAAGACGACAAAGCAGCAGAATGGGCATTGTCAAAGATCAGAGAAGAAGCAGCAGAATTGGCAAGAATGGAAATACTTTGTCAGAACATGATTGATACTTACAAATCAAAAATTGAAAAAGCTAATAAGGATTATGAACAGCACACATCATGGTTGAGAAGTCAGTTACAACAGTACTTTGAGACTGTACCAAGGAAAGCAACTAAAACGCAGGAAACTTACACTCTTCCTTCAGGCAAACTTAAAAAGAAATTTGGTGGCGTCGACTATATCAAAGATGATGAAAAGCTTCTCCAGTGGGTCAAGGATAATGGAGGAACTGAGAACTATGTACAGGTCAAGGAAACTGTTAAGTGGGCAGAGTTAAAGGAAACTATCACGGTAAAGGGTGCTGAGGCAATCGACAGTGATGGAGAAGTTATCCCAGGCATTAAGATTGAAACTAAGCCGGATAAATTCGAGATTGAATTATAACAAGGAGGAATAAATATTATGGATAATGCACTTATACAGTACAACGAAGGATTTGCCTTCACGCAGGAGCAAATCAAGGTTATAAAATCGCAGATAGCCAAAGGTGCTAATGATGACGAGCTTGCAATGTTTACTACAATTGCCGAAAAATACGGTCTTGACCCTTTCTTGAAAGAAATATGGTTTATCAAGTCAGTTAAAAAGCAAAAAGATAATAGGGGTAACTGGGATTATCCCAGGTTAAAAGATGGAACAGTTGATTATAGTAAGGCAGAAACACTTATATATACATCTCGTGACGGATATCTGAAAGTAGCACAAAGAGATGTAAGCTTTATGGGCATATTATCTATGGCAGTTTGCGAAGGAGATAAATTTGAAATTGATGCAGAAAATTATAAGGTTACTCATCAATTTGGATCCAAGAGAGGAAAAATTATCGGAGCCTGGGCAAAGGTTGACCATGCAAAAAAGAAACCTGTTATATCTTATGTACCAATCGAAGAATACCGCACTGATAAATCCACTACCTGGAAGCAATATCCCACAGCTATGATAATAAAAGTAGCAGAAGTGTTTGCACTTAAAAGGCAATTCGGCATAAGCGGACTGGTTACAACAGAAGAAATGAGTCATATGATACCAGACGAGCCAGAATTAAAAGCAATAGAAGTCGAGGTTATTGAGGGCAAGCTAGAAGCAGATATAAAAGCAAAGACAGAAATAGTTGACCCAGGTACAGGCGAAATACTTCCAGCCACAATTGATGATAAACAGATACAAGACCTGTTCATTTCTGCTAACCGTGACACGAAGCTGTTGTATAACATAATGGCATTAAAACGCTTCAATTACACTCATTCTAAAGATATAAAAGTGACAGACCTTGAAGCAATCAAACAAATAATTGCTGATTACCTCAAAGATGGTTCATTCCCTGAGGATGAAATTGAATACCCGAGGATAACAGAAGAGCAAAGAAAATATTTCTATGTGTTATGTAAAGACCATGCGACCATCCATGACGTATGTGTAAAAGCTGGGTATAAATCTTCACTGGATGTATCAGTAGCAGATTACAAAGAAATCTGCAAGAACATCAAAGAAGCAGTTCTTAACACAAAAGAGGAGGCTAAAGCATCATGAACAAATCATGCTTGTTAGGAAGATTAACCAAGGACGTGGAACTTAGATATTCACAGAGCGGAACTGCTTTTTGTAGCTTCACTCTAGCAGTGGTCAGACAGTTTAAAAAAGAAGGTCAGCCCGATTGTGATTTTATAACCTGCAAAAGTTTCGGGAAAACCGCTGAATTTATGGGTAAGTTTCTATCTAAGGGCAGACAAATAGCTGTAGAAGGAAGGATACAAACTGGCTCATACGACAACAAGGAAGGACAGAAAGTATATACCACTGATGTAATGGTGGATAGTGTATATTTCGCAGACTCCAAGAAAGAAAGTGACAACAAAGGCGATGCATACGAAGAAATGCCAAACGATTTACCATTTTAGCAACTCCTGCCTGCTCCTAACTTTTTTGTTGTAAATATATGCAAGGTGAACCGATCAGGAGCAGGCAGTTAATTTTAAATGGGAGGGATGCTTGATGATTTGCCGTTCTAGTTTACCCAAAATGCACCGAGTAGTTGAATGTTATGGATATAAAATCAGTAGACATGGCTACATGAAATGTCCTTTTCATAATGAAAAAACTCCAAGTTTAAAAATATACCCAGAGGGCAAAGGATTTTATTGTTTTGGTTGCGGAGCTGGGGGAAGTGTTATTGATTTTGTAATGAAGCTATTCAGTTTAGATTTTCACGAAGCCCTAAAAAGAATTAATAATGATTTTGGTGGAATAGCTGAAACACCTAAGGTAAGAAGGAAAATTATAGATATAAATAAAGCAAAAGAGACTATCAAGAAAAATAAAGAACATAAAGAAGATATTGAATTCAGGCAGCTATGGCTAAATCATAAAAAACTAAGAAAATCACCACCACATGAAGAATTTTGGGACAACCTTGAAAAACTGCTGAATACGGAGGATTTTAAATACGATGGAATTTAAAGAGTTTACGAAGGAAGAATTCCTGGACACATTATTACCATATGAATATCTACACCAATATTCAAACAACCAGCTAAAGTTTGAGATTGTCCTTAAAAATCTGGCTAAACAAGCTAAGCCTTTTGGAATAACAGGTGTAAAATCTTATTACAGTGCTTATGTTAAAGACACAAAACAAAAAGATAAAAAGATACATGAGCAAGCAGGTAATATAACAGATTTTACAGGCTGTGACTTTGAACTTGCTACAGGTGAATGGGTAGCTGGTGACTGTGGTGTATATAAAATCAATAGGTTCGGTGATGAAGAAATAGCTTGCAATCATCCCATAACTATAAAGGAAAGATTGAGAAATATAGATACTGGAATGGTAAAGCTAAAAATATCGTTCAGTGAAAATTATAGATGGACAGATATTATTGTTGCCAAGAGTATAATTGCTTCTAGCAGTAAGATAGTTGACTTGTCTGACAGGGGTGTAAGTGTTACTTCGGAATCATCAAAATCCTTGGTGAAATTTCTTAATGATCTGGAACATTATAATTATGCAGAAATACCAGAACGCAGATGTTGCTCAAGGTTAGGTTGGATTGACGGTGAAGGGTTTGCTCCATACAATGACAATCTGGAATTTGATGGTGACGTTAACCTGTCTCATGTATTTAATGCAGTAAAGCAAGAAGGGTCCTATGATGCATGGAAAACAGAAATAACTAATATCTGTGATTACAACTATATAAATAAAATAGTTTTAGGAGCGAGTTTTGCAGCTCCTCTAATAAAGATACTTGGAGTTAACAATTTTTTCGTGCATCTTTGGGCTGATACTGAAACAGCCAAGACGGTATCTATTGTAAGTGGTGCATCGGTATGGGCAAATCCTAAGGTCGGGAAATATATACAAACATTCAATAGTACCAACGTTGGTAAGGAAAGGTTCGCTGAAATAGCAAACACTCTTCCAGTATTCTTCGATGAATTAGAGATTGCTACTGACAGGCAATCATTTGACAGGGAAATCTATGAACTATCAGAAGGTGCAGGCAGACTGAGAGGAAACAAACACGGAAGTACAGACAGGACAAGCACATGGAACACTTGTTTTATTACTACTGGAGAAAAACCAATTATTTCAGAAAACTCCAAAGGTGGAGCAATGAACAGAATAATAGAAGTACATTGCACCAGTAAGCTGATAGAAAATGGTAAGGATACATGTGATGTACTCTACAACAATTACGGTCATGCAGGAAAAGCATACATCAGAGGTATAGAACGTCGTGAGGATATCAATGATGTATATAAAAAATATTACAAGGAACTGGAAACAACATTGAAAACTGAGAAGCAGACATCAATAGGAGCTGCAATATTAACTGGGTTTAATCTGGCATCTGAATTGATTTTTGATAACAAGCTGATTTTAACGGTTGACGAGATATCAAAATTCTTAAGCAGTAAAGAAGCTATGAGCGTACATGCCAGGGCATATAACTACATGATTGAGTTTATCAGCCGTAATTCTAACAAGTTTACAACAGTCAGTGCAAACGAAATATTTGGGAAGTTATCAGATACGGAATGTTATATCATAAAATCTATTTTTGACAAAATGTGTGAAGAACAAAATTATAACCCGACAGCTTTTCTTTCTTGGTTGGCTACAAATGGAAAATTATCAAAAAAATCAAAAAACGAAAACACAACAAGATCAAGAGTTAATGGTGTAGTAACTAGATGTGTAGCAATTCACATTGATAATAATGAAGTTTGTATTGATGAAGTTGAAAAAGTTTTTAATGCGTAACGTGCCCGTAACGGGATACCCGTTACGCTAAAGATATTGGTATTACTGGGCGTAACGGGTGTAACGGGTGTAACGGGTAAAAGCTAACTCATATATGCGTATAAAAATATTTTTTTCATAAAACATAAAAAACTTTATCTCCTGCGTGTAAACAATAAATTACCCGTTACACCCGTTACAAACGCACAATGCAATAATATCAAAGCGTACAGCGTAACGGGATACCCGTTACAGACCCGTTACAATCCCGTTACACAATAAGAAGAAAGGATGATTTTAATGGAATTAAGAGATTATCAGGTAAATCTAATAAGTAAAGTTAAGAATGCATGGAACCAAGGATATAAGTACCCTTGTATAGTAGCACCATGTGGAGCAGGAAAAACTATCATACTATCTGAAATGGCGAAACGTGCAACATCTAATAAGAAGAATGTTATGTTCATAGTACACAGAAAGGAACTATGTGAGCAGACAGAGAAAACATTCGTTAATTATGGCGTTGATATGAATTACTGCAAAATACACATGGTACAGACAGTATCCAGGCACATTGACAAATTAGAAGCACCTGATCTAATCCTTGTTGATGAAAATCACCACTCTAAAGCATCATCATATAAAAAGATATTTGATAAATTTGACACATACAGAATAGGAGCTACAGCAACACCAACCAGATTGGATGGGTCAGGGTTCAATGATGTAAATGATGTTCTGATTGAGGAAGTTACTACAAAATGGCTGATAGAAAATAATTACCTATCACCTTCAAAACTATTTTCAGCTCCATTGATCAACACAAAGGAAATCTCAATTAAAAAAGGTGAGTACGACACACATCAATGTGAAATCCTGCTTGATAATTCATCTGTGTATGGTGACGTATTAAAAACATGGAGAGACAAAGCACTGGATAAACAAACTATAGCTTACTGCGTATCCGTAAAACATTCTCAGAATACATCGGAAATGTTTGTGCAAAACGGAATATCATCGGCTCACCTTGACGGAACTACACCTCAAAAACAAAGGGAAGAAATTATAAGTAAATTCAGGTCAGGAGAAATAAAGGTACTTTGTAATTGTGACATAGTATCAGAAGGGTTTGACGTTCCTGACTGTGAATGTGTAATACTCTTACGTCCAACACAATCACTAACTCTATATATTCAGCAATCAATGAGGTGCATGAGATACAAGACTGACAAGCAAGCGATAATACTTGACCATGTAGGCAATGTATTTAGATTTGGTCTGCCAGAAAAGGACAGGGAATGGACGTTGCAAGGCAAGAAATCAAAGAAGAAAACAAAACAAAAAGACGATAACACAATCTGGGTATGTGAGGAATGTTATCACACCTGGGATAAGTCAGAGGGGCGGATATGTCCTGAATGTAATACCGAAATACCTAAATCCGAACGTGAAATTAAAATTCAAGAGACTATTGAGCTGATTGAGATCACTGAAAACATGTTCAAGAAAACAAGGAAAGAACACAGGGAACAACTCAAACAGGTACAGCAGGAGCGTGGGTATAAAAAAGGCTGGATATGGCATCAGATGAATGGTTTTGACAAGAAGCATCAAGAGAAACTAGACAAGCTCACAAAGATTGCTTATGGAGAAGAGACAGAAAATAGCTTTATTCAAAAAGCGGTTGATATGGCCATTAAACTTAAAGTTCCGCTAAATATTATAGAATAGGAGGATTATTCATGACAGAACATGATCTTCAAAATCTAATCAGAATTGAATTAAGCAAACTGGGGTTTACTGTGTTTCGTGCCAATGTTGGGAAATTTAAAATGGCTGATGGCAGATGGTTTGATGTTGGATTACCTAAAGGATTTTCGGATTTGTTTGCAATCAAAGAAGGTAAAATACATTTTTTTGAGGTCAAAGGCAAGAACGGAAGAGTTTCACCAGAGCAGATTAATTTTATCGAGCAAATGAAAAAGAAGGGATGTATAGCAGGTGTTGTTTATAAACTGACGGATGTACATAAATTACTTGAAGCTGATAGAGATAAAAAAACAGTTCAACATTTTGAAAGAGATATATAAACGAGGACATGAGAACAGGGGGAAGGATTATGATAAATGCGAAAACTAAACGATTAATAATTGAGATGCATGAGGAAGGCAACGCAATGGATGATATATATAAGACAATGAAAGTGTCAGCAGGAACAGTATATAGGATTTTGAAAGCGGCTGGAGTGAAACAAAGAGGAAGTGGCAACGGTATCCGCAGAAAGAAGGTTAAAAAACACACTGAAAGCATTAAGGACAAAGGTGACATTGAAATGGCTGTAGCAATGTACCGTCAAGGGAAAGCTATAGTCAGCATACAAAAAGAGACAGGAGTTAACCAGCCAACATTATATCTCAACCTAAAAATGTCAGATCAGCAGGAAAGAGAAAAAAATGGTGGCATTATCAAGAGGAAAGGCAATGTAGCTTGGTATCAGGAAATCCAGTACAAGCTGAAGCCTGAGAAAAAGAACACCTACACAGATGCAAAGGTTACCTTCATTGACAACATCTGTCGGGGAAGTGGGTGGGCGATATGAAAATAATATTAGACTTGTGTGGTGGAACAGGAGCATGGAGCAAGCCGTATGCAGAGGCCGGATATGATGTCAGAGTAATAACTTTACCGGAATACGATGTTACTAAGGTCGAATTTGGAATGTGCGGCATGCAATTTGAAAGACAGGATAAACATTACAGAGAAAGTCAAACGGTATTGTATGAGGATATTTATGGTATTCTTGCAGCTCCTCCATGCACGGAATTTAGTTTAGCAAAAAACGGATCACGAAGAAAACGCGACTTAACCGCCGGCATGGTAATAGTTGAAGCATGTATGAAAATTATTTGGAATTGTCAATTGCGTGGAAATATTAAGTTTTGGGCACTAGAGAACCCTTTGGGGCTATTACGTAGATTTTTAGGCCGTCCGAAATTTTCTTTTAAGCAATGGGGATTTGGAGATGCAGGAGTAAAACCAACAGACGTTTGGGGATATTTTGACGAACCAAAAAAGACAGTACACACAATGCCTGACGGCATTACAAAACGATATAAGAGTGGAAAAGTTAATACGTTAGCGTGGGCGGCACCAAAATACCCAGAATATAAACACTTAAATCTTGATCGCGCAGCACTAAGAGCAATAACACCACAGGGATTTGCACAAGCATTCTATAAGGCAAATAAATAAAGGGAAAGTGGGTGGGCGATATGACATACAGCGGTGAAGCTGCATTACTTTGGCTGGTAGCAATAGGAGTACTGTGGATAGTGGCACATATAAGCAATAAGAGAAAAGCCAAGGAACAGGAGAAGGAAGAGCCGAAAGAAAAGATTGTGTACTTGAAAGTGTATCTGCAGGATGAAGAGAAAAAATAGAAAGGGTGGCGCATATGAGTTATGGGGAAACAAGGTACTATTTGCATAACTGGGAAGCATTGAAGGAAGATATACAGATACTACAGTCCGACATAGACAGCTACAAAAAAATGGATATATCATCCATAAAAATTAGTCGAGTTACGGACATGCCAAGGTCAGCTAGCACAGAAACAAGCAGCCTCGAAACGCTAGTACTAGACAGATTAACACATATTATGCGCCTCGAAAATGAGTTGTTATATCTGAAGATGATGCACAGATCGATACAGTCAACAATTAATAAGCTCAACACAAGAGAGGCAAAAATAATACATATGCGGTATTTGGACAGGGAGACAGGGAAAAGACAACCTACCTACGAAATGATAAGTCGGAAGGTACATCTATGCATTAGTTATATCAAGCATATAGACAACAGGATATGCGAGAAGATACAAGAAAGATTCAATGTGTTGTTTGATAGCAATAGATATTAGTACAAAAGAGTTAGCCCCGATTATGGGGCTAACTCTTTTTGGGGTTATGCTATTAATCTAAAGTATATCCTTTTTTATTGGCTTGCTTCTCGATAAGATCCCAATCAGGATCTTCTTCTTCACCAACATCTACGGTCGTTACAAAATCACCAACATCGTCCACTAGCATAAACCCTTTTAGGTCATCGTGGACTAACGTTACTTTTTTCATTTTCCTTACCTCCATCGTCTTGTATTCCTTCTCGACTAGCGTTTCTAGGTAGCTAGTCACGGACCTTTCGCCAGCTAGTACGCGTAGTTGGCGCATTATTTCGTCTGAGAGTCGAAAGTTCCGACTCTTTTTAGGTGAGACGGGATTATTCCGACAATCCCGACCGTAGTTGGAGAGGGAACATGACTCGCACTGTGCGTTGTTCTGGGTGCAATATTTTTTCATGTTGCACCACAGTTTCCGCAGGCAAACTGTATGACAGCTTCCTCATTACAAAAGATACAAACACTTGCCCTTGTTATAAGTCGGAACGACAACATATCACGAGTGATATGTTGGTCAACCGTCTTGCCCTCACTTCCACGTGTGGACATGCCTTGCTTGATTGATACCGCTAAGCAATTTTCACCTGGTAGTATCCCCGAAAACAGTCCAGGGGTATGGACAGCACCAAGGCTGTCCAGTATCGCTTTTGTGC
>Ga0307377_10001154_pt1 | contig 34605 bp, 53 predicted proteins | sample TR3MG_FD_202535 | JGI IMG/M metagenome (GOLD analysis project Ga0307377, IMG submission 202535) | Soil microbial communities from Risofladan, Vaasa, Finland - TR-3 | ecosystem: Environmental > Terrestrial > Soil > Coastal area > Acid sulfate soil | place: Finland: Risofladan, Vaasa | collected... | reverse complement strand
CAGTATAAATCTCAAGGCGGTAAGGGCTTGATTGAGTATCACTTGGAGGCGGATTTTACTTTCTACGTGGAACGTCAGCACGAGCCGGATATGGATAACTTACCTGCGATTGTATGCGATGCGTTGCAGGGTGTAAAAGACGAGATGAGTGAGAAGCGCGGTGCAAGAATTGCTGCCGTAATCAAAGACGATAAGTTGTTTCGCGTAGGGCGGATCACCAAAATTGTGAAAGGCGATATTAATTATGACGGAGAACCAAGAACTGAAGTCCGTATCCGGAGATACTACGGATCAAAAACCTGAAGATTTGGAAGTCACTAATATCCCAGGGGTCGAAGAGAAACTCAAGGATAAGTTGGAGGACGCCAATGTTCCGTCGGTTAAGGGAGCTGATCTTCCTAAGATGCCTAAGGACAGGGTAGATAAGCTTGCCACTCCGTATAGGGCGGTTCTATGGCGTAAGTACGAAGATCTCAAGGTTCTTTTTGATGAATTCTGGAATGCGCACGAGGAGGCGTTGGTAGCTAACCTTCGCATAAAAGGTCGTAAGTCGAAGGGTGGTAAAGTTACCGGGGCCCGCAAGATGGCGGAGAACCAGGTACCCATCTCAAAACTCTACCGACCCGTCATCTCTGAACTCTTGAAAGAGTCTATCGACGGTGATGTTTTATACTTCGACGCCATGGAGGTATTCGATTACGCTCCAGGTAAGACTGCGCAGATTCTCGGTGTGTTTTTCTTTATACCCGATCTTGAGTTTAATGGTGAGATCAACTGGGGGTGCCCCCGTCCACCGATGCCACCTCTTGCCGATCAACTTAACATGCGGTACAAGGAGCTGCAGCGCCAGTATAGAACGCTTGAGGATGATCCTGATGGAGTGATCACGAAGGAGAGTAGTATTAAAGTAGACATTACTGCTACCCTGGAGGGTGAGCCTTACACAAATGGCACTGTCCACCAGCAGTGGATCGACGTTGGCGGTATACCTTCGGATGAGTTGATCGATCAACTCCTGGGTCACAAAGTAGGTGATCTATTCGAGTGCAATTATGCGGTAACCCGGCACGACCAGAAGAACGCCGGTAAACCTCTACAAGCTACTGTAAAGATTCATGGTTTACAGAGGATCATTACACCTGAAGTTAGTGATGATCTAGCAAAGGCTGCAGGTTTTTCTGACTTGTCAGAGTTCAAAAAGCGCTTCTCTTCTGACTACACGAAGTACCTTGAGAATGCCATGAAGTCGGCTGCAGTTGATCATGTAATCTCCCAGATCACACGTGGATCAAAAGTACCTGAGGTCCCCCAGGAGTGGGTAGAGGTTCAGTTGGAGCACCGCCTTCAAGATGCGATCAAGGCCAGCGGCGGCGATAAGAAGCGCGTGATGCAGTCCTATATGGCGAGGGATGAAGACGAGCTAAAGAACCGCATCCGTGGCCACATCTATACTGATGTTATGCAGCAGTGCGCAGTGCAGTGGTACTTGAAGGAGCACGGGGTTGACAAGGGCAACGAGGCTGCTTTCTATGATAGCATTCTCGATAAAATAGAATGGGTGGATCGTGATGACAAATAAAGAACTACGTACCTGGTTGGAATGGGCCGTTGACTTGATCAAGTCAAAGGATTTGTGCCCCGGACCTATGCCTAGCGAAGATGCGGGTAAGAAGATTGACAGTAGCACTTTAATGACTCGCAACGAGTTCATGACGATGTGTTCTACGCCGCATGATCACAATGTGTGTGGTCACTACAAGAATGAGGTCTTGGGACTGGAGTTACCCGATCCTGAGATGGTGGAGATCGCTGGTGTGGATGCTAAGACGATCACCTCTGAAGATGCCGATCACTATAAGAAGGTGGTTTCCAGTACTGATCACCCTTCGGTGGTTCGGCTCAAACGCGATCTACACAACTATGTAGATGCCATAGAGCTCAGAGAAGGTGGAAAGCTCCATATTCCTTCTAAATTGTTGAAGCTGCCTACATTCATTAAAGAGTATTTTAACGTCAAAGAGTAGCCGTGAGAGTATGTGACACACCATATTGCGAGGCGGATATACCGCAAGGGGAACTAAAGAAGCCGATCAAGGGTCGCTTCTTTTGCTCCGGTTGTCGCTCCGATCATTCGCTACGGGTTCTTACCGCGCAGGCCGATCACGAGTTACCGATCAAGGATATACTCTTGGAGGCCAGTACCTTTCAGAGCGCTGGCGGTATGGCAGATTACATTGGGGTATCCTTCGTAACGGTCTACAATTGGATTTCTAAGTACTACAGTATGACCTTTCAGGAGTTTCGTAGGCAGTTTATCTGTAAGAGCTCCTCCAGGGATAAGTGCTATGTACTCGACATCCGACGATCTTCTTACAGTCGCCACGATTACGTCCTGAAGAAGATAAGGGCTCGTAGGTTCTGTGCGTGCATTAACACGTTGGACGACAGCTTGATCATGACCAACGCACCGTTACACGTGGTTCAGGAGATACTCAGAGGTCGCCCTGAGATAAAGAAGATCAACGACGACACCTTCGCCTTGGTCCCTAGTCCAGTTAATGATAACCCTGTAACTCCGGTGTACTTCGACCAATTACCGAAGGAATGTCGTCCGAATAAGGGCGATCAAGTAGTAGTTCCTGAGGCGATCACGTTATATCCTTGCCCTGTTTGTGGGTTTAAATCAAAGAGTAGGGCGGGGTTGGCGACCCATAAAAGGACTACGCATGTGGGGGCTCAGTCAACCGATCCTCTGTTCTTCGAGAAACTTCTGATATCTCTATACAACCTGGGGGGATCTTCTGAAGTTGATGCGTTACGACGCAGCATTGTTACCGTAAAGGGTGAGATTCCAAGGAAAAACAATACCCGGAGAGAGGTTTACCGGCACCCGGATTGGCTAGGCTTTGACCCTTCAGACGATCAGGTTATGGCGCTGTTGGAAGCAGGTCGAGTATTCGTAGAGACTGAACTTAAGGGTAAATACCCTCAATTTTTTACTAATTAGGCTATTCGCTTAAAAATCCCTAAACAACCTGTAGTATAGTATAATCGTCATGCGACCAGAAGAGGAAAAATTGCTAGCAGACATTTTTGAGCGTTCAGGGCTTAAATTCCCTTCGCGTATTGCTAGTAATCCCATTGATAACTCTTACTGGTCTAACTTAATCGACGGTGCATTAAACGCCCTGGAGATTGTGGCAATCGGGTCTTTCGATTGGAAGTTGGTTGGTATCGTAAAGCTTTTAAAATCCTGGCTTTCTGATAAGCGGAGTGAAAAAGAAGAGTTGCGAAAAAAGACTGAATATGGTTATAATTACCAGCAGGTAGGTTACCCAACTGACCGTGGCGAAGACTCAGGTGGGCACACTTACTATTAGGCGCGTAAGGAGAATGACGATGAATAAAGAACGACGAATTCCAAAAAGCCGCAAGGCACATCATCTGTGGGCCGCAGAATCAGATGACAGTGGTGCGCCTCGGGTTCGCCGCAGCAAGCAGGAACCTGAAGACTTTGACGTGGATCAGCAGCGTCAAGCGCGGACTGCTTCTAAGTTGTCGCGTAAGATCGCCGGGGAGACCTGTGCCGCTTATTTGGGCCTGTTTGGGGCCGATCTAGTAGACGACCCCACTTTGAATAGCGATATTCCAAACGGTGTGGTTCGCCAGTTTAATGCTGCGTCCCGTACAGAGAGCGCTCCACGTGTTCACACTTGGGACGAGCTGCGAGAAGCCTTTACGCATGAGGTTGTTCAGCATGCTCGTGGCGGTATTGCCAATGGTATGCAGGTTCGTATGGCCTCCAAGTACCTGGACGTTCCATTTATGATTGCAGCCGACATTGTTGACCGCATGCAGGACGTTCCTAAGGAAGCAGTAAAGAAGTCGGTAGACTTCTTGAAAGCTAATGGGAAGGTAGCAACAAGTGCCGACCCCTCGATAACTTCTCGTGTTGCCCGAATTCTGGCGGAATACAAGGAACCTGGTTCACATCGCATTGCGGTGGATGGTGTTGCAGATTCGTACTGGACTGCTTACTATGGCCCCTTTGGTACTGAGCTAGTTCGTGAGGTTCAGAAGCGTGTTCGTGCTGACCTGGCAGGTGCATGGCTTCGTAAGAATGGCGTCGATGCTGCAGCGGCTGAGTATTGGAAGAACTACTACGGTGAGTACGGTGAGCGTTGGGTTACCGTAGTACCCAAGAAGATCTCCCCCTCCAAGTAGTATGAATCCCACACCTGAAGAGCTTAAAGCCGCGCTTCACGCTTTTGTTAAGGCGGAGGGCGACGACCGGAGTGTTGCGGCCAATGCCTTTGCAGACCTTTTAAAAAAAGCCAAAAATAGTAAAAGTTCAAGTGAACCCGACGAGGGTGACTGCCCCGACGACGTAGAGGATTGCGGCGAGGTAAGGAGCCCTTGCTGTGACGGTTCTATCTCTAATGTTTTCGGTACTTTGCCTCTTCAGGTGGAGTGTAGAATATGCGGTATTAAGTACTATTTAGGGGACTTGGTAAGAAAATCTTTAAAAAGAGAAAAAAATAGTTCTGAGGTTTAGAGCACGCTAAACCTTGTATGGTAAAACATAATCTACAATTTGAAATTTTTTCTCGCAGAGATGAGGTAACGAGATGACTAGATACGGACGAAACATCTTTCAGGACTTGGCAAACTTTTCCAACAAGCCTGTTGACGGTTTGAGTGTGGGCAGGTTAGCCGGTAAGTATGCGGGCGTGGTTGAAGAGCGTAAGCGCCGTGAGGTAGCAAACTCCGCAGCTTTTGACATCAATGTCCCTCATATGGAGATGGTGAAAAAGCGTATTGCGGAGCAGCTCGAAGCAGAGGCGGCTCAGATCCAGGGAACTCTCCCCGTTGCAGCTATCTACGATGCCTTCACGTTAGTGAAAAACTCCAGTAGACGTGACGCAGGTGTTAATGCTTTGCAGGGTCAATTGGAGCACATGTGGAAGCGAGATCGGACAGGATCGATTACTGCTAACCTGTACCTCACCCTCCATGACCATTACAAGCGAAATTATCCAAGATCGGCTGCAGCAGAGTTGATCCAGCAAATTGGGGAGCAAGGTTACTCGACCCTCCCAGTCTCAGATTTGGAGCACATCGCTTCCAAGATTCAGAACCAGGGTGATTTTGATCATGCAGTTATGCTGCACGGCCTCAACGGACCTCTCCCTCACCAGGTGAAGGCTCGACGGTACCTTCTTGCACTGTTGAACCAGCCAGAGGATGATGACGATGACGAAATGGAGGCTAACGCCGCCGAACAGCTCCTTAATCATGTAGAGGAGATGGAAGAGATCATCGAAGAGTTCGCAGAGGAGGAGGGTTTTGAGGTAGAGGAGGAAGACGACCGCTACGAAGTCGAAGATGAAGACGAAGACGAAGAAGCGGACGAGGAGGACGAAGGTGGCGAGAGTGACGAGCCCCCTTTTACCGGTAAGGCGTCGGGGAGACGCCTAGCTGAGGGTGGGGAAATTCAGCTTCCTGATAATGTTTGGGAGGTAGAGTTTAACGGATTGGATGGCTATAGAGATTCCAACGTTCTTAACGTAGGCGTTATTGCCAACATGGATTATGCTACCAACTGGGGTGGACCTGTTGCGGTTTACATATCAGGGTGGGAGTCTGAGCAGAAGTGCTTAGAAGAGGCGTGGGACATGATGGTTAATCTAGCGGAAGACCGGGGTGACGATCCTTATGGCAATGAGGAAGACGGTCCTAACTTTGATGGATATTCCTTTACCACCACTGTTGAAGCTTTTAAGGCTGCTGCGTTAGAGTCAGGTGACACGAAGTACCAGGAGGTACTATCCTCTATTGAAGAAGAGCTTGCAGACCTCCGGGAAGATGAAGATTCTGACGATGCTGACGAGTACGGTAAGATGGGTTCCAAATCAGCCCAGTCGGATTTCATGCAGCCCGTGGTACAATTTGGTGAGTGGTATGAGTTGGAAACTGAGATGGGCACTGAAGTAGTACCCGGTGACTTGGTTGGTAGCGTTGATCCTGACGATGACGTTATGGAGTTGTTTGGTGATTACATCGAAGGTGATGACATCTACGAGGTTCAGCTTACTAAGGGGTATGGTGCACGTCTGAGTGCCCCAGGGTATCTGGACGCCACTGAGTGGACGGTATTCGATACCGAGCAGGAGGCTTGGGATTTCCTGGAAGAGATGTACGACGTGACACCTCGTAAGGAATCTCAGGCGGTTACGCTTGATCCCCCTGGTTACCAATCCCCTGCCCCTGAGATGATTAATCCGCCGCTTGACGGTTCAGGCGGACCGATGCTGGAGCCCTTCCTTACAGGTCAGCAGGATGATATTCAGGCGTTGTATTCCGCCTGGAACGATATGCAGCCTGCGCCTCCCGAAGTTGTAGAGGGTGCGGTTGATAAGCTGTACACTATGCAGGGTATGCCCGGTATGGAGGGTGCTACGGATGTTATCGATAAGATTATGAACCACGTATCCGAATCTCGTTATTCGGTTGCCAGGGTTTATCAGCGTGTGGCCGCGCACATCCGGGGGCGTAGAGTTCAGGCTAAACTGTTTAATAAGTAAACGAAGAAATTCCGTTTTTACCGATGATAAAGAGGGATAAAATGTCAAATACACGCAAACAACAAAAGGCTTTACATCCTCGTAAAGTTAAAGAAGCACTTTACAATGACCAGGTTGTGGAGCACAGAGGTTGGATTATTCGTATCAACGCGAATGATATGATTGAGGTATTCCCTCCGGATAAATCCAACGCAGACGCTTTTGAAGCCCCTCTAAGTCACTTGGACCGGGTGGTCTCCGGCTATTGCAAGCAGGCGGATATGCCGATACCTGGCGTTAACCAGACGCAAGGTGACCAGGTTAGCGTTCCAGCTCCTAAGAAGCTGTTGGGTCCTAACTCTGATGAGGGGGAGGGTTGGAAGAGCCCAACGGTCAACAAGCGACCGAAGGGTACCGATCCTAAGGGAACATCTGCCCCGAGTACGAGTATGGGTAAAGATACTTCTGGAAACGACGTGTCTAACTTCACTCCTCGGGTGGTTCGTCCTAAGCCCAATGTAGAGCGTGGTGGACTTCCTGATACTTCGTTGGGGCCTGACTCTCAAGGTAATGCAACGAATTGGCGTGACAAGGACGTACGCATCAAAGACGACGGTCGTATGGCCCGCCGCCCTGTTCGACGCCGTGCGGATGAGTTCGATGTTAAGGTTCAGCAGGAGCCTGGTAAGCATCTGAACAAGGGTGAGACGCCATCGGATCCTAAAGAATTCGTTAAGAACGAAGAAGAGATCAACAAAGAATCTGAGGGTAAGGAAGCTCGCTTTGTGGATAACTTCGAAGCTCCGCGAGTTGATGCTACGGACGTATACCGCAGGTTGCGTGCAAATCGCCCCAGTGAAAGCCTGTTGAGGGATGTTATGGACCCTCACAAGTGGGCAGCGAACAACGTGTTCATGCCCAAAAAAGCTGAGTACAAGATCATCGTAGACGGTAAACCTATACAGCTTGCCGACCCTACTGATGAGCCTTACGCGCTTATGCAGTGGTCTGAGGCACAGCGGGACTACGATGAGGGTGCTATTAATAGCGCCTACATCCTGGAAGATGGTGATGTTCTTGATTCGTTGGGAGAAGATGCTGATGTCGATGATTACGACGTTCCCAGTGATACTGATTTCATGAACTGGGAAGCTTCTAAAAAAAAGTCTAAGGTACGTAGGCAAGCTGGCCCCCGCCTGCGGGAAAATTGGGGCGGCGACGGGGCCTACTCTCGGGACCTGGAAGCAGAATCTCCGGAACATCTTCATGCGTTGACACTGGCATTGGCGGGGGAAGACATCGATTTCTCTCAGTTCGCCCCTACCCTGCCGGATGAAATTCCGGAAGGTGACCAGGTAGACGCAGGTGGAGCAGCTCCCGGGGGAGGTCAGCCCGTCGTAAAACCTGTGGCATCCAAAAGAGCCTTGGAAGACCCTTCCAAGGCTACTAAGAAAAAGAAGAACCCTCCAACCGGTTTGGGCGAGGAGGTAGGCGGTGCTGCGATGGGTAGCGGTTTCGGTGCTTCTGCTAATTGCGGCGGTTCACATGACCGTGAAGATAAGGAAGCCGTTGATCCTGCCGCGAAGGGTTACTGGAGCGGATATTTCGGAGAGTATGGTAAGCAGCTTACTCGCGACGAAGCTGATCCTCCTGAATCAAAATCTCCTAAGAAAAAGAAATCCCCTGCGGACGGAGACAAGGGTAAAGACGCTCGGAGGGCCGCTTGGTTGAGAGCTCGTGCAGCTAAATCTGCACAGGCCGCTCCTCCCGCACCTGGCGGTGCGCCGACATCTCTTCCAGGTGGTGCTAACGCAGCTCCAGTTACAGGCGCTCCTCCGGCTCCCGGTGGTGCCCCCGCTGCCCCTAAAGCTCCCGGTGCTCCCGGTGCTCCTCCGGCTCCCGGTGGTGCCCCCGCTGCCCCTGGCGGTGCAAGTCCCGCTGGTGGTTCAGGAGATCAGGGATTGCAGGCCCTGGGATGGACGGCTGAAGAGATCAATGTAATGGATCCGGAGGATAAGCAGAAGATTCTTCAGTACAAGATCAAAAGGCCGGGTACCAAGGTAGGACCAACTACGCCTTCAGACGCAGCTCCTAAAGCCCCCGCAGCTCCTGGCGCTCCTCCGGCTCCCGGTGGTGCTCCTGCAGCTCCGGTTAGTCCGGCTCCCGCAGCTCGTGTTGGTAAGTTACTGTTGATGAAGGTAAATCGTCGGATGGCCATCAATGAAAAGAAACTTTCACAAGCTGCGCCTACGACACCTCAGAGTGCCCCTGCTACTGCAGCCCCTAGTCCTTTAGCGACACCTGTAGCTCCCGGTGCAAGTCAAGCGGGGCCACCACAGCCAGGTGCAGGTAAAGCTCCTGCGGTTCCTAAGAATCCTTCGCAAAACCCGAATACTGGGGAGCTTCCAGTAGGGGATCCTGACTCTACGGAGAGTAAGGTAGCCGAGGATGCCTTCCAGATATTAGCAGAGGTTCAGCAAATGCAGGTTATGGCGAACAGCCCTGAGCAGGTAACTTCTGTAAAATCTGCGGAGTTGGCAAAGCGGCTCCTCAATGAACTTGGTGTAACTATGCAAGAAGCCCGCGAGCTTTATGGTTTAACTAAAAATCAAAGCTTCGGAACTCTTTTGAAGTAGGAGATTGTAATGACTGATTCATACGTATTGAAAAACATCGGGCAGGGAATCGTATCTTTTGATGTGATGGTACCCGCAGGTAATTTGGACGGAATGCCCAAGCACAAGATGCGTAAGGCTGTCCGAAGTTCTATTGTGAAGGTTAGCATCCCCTGGGGATCTACTGTTGACCTGGTACAAGTTCTTGGAGCCCCCTCTGATGTAGTGGCCAGCCTACCTGAAGTTGTAGCTATCCAGAAGAGCGTAAATGTCATGTTATTGACTGAGCTTAAGGATATGACTGCGCGTGCAAAAGAACAGGCCGAAGCTGCACGTCAGGCTGAGGCTGAGGCTGAAGAAGCTGCACGTCAGGCTGAGGTAGAGCGCCAGCAGCAGGAGCAGCAGGAGCAGTTGGAGCGTGAAGCCAGAGCTGCACAGGTTCAGGATACTCCCCTGGCTGAAGAGGAAGCTGAAGAGGAAGCTGAAGTTGAATCCTCTGAAGTTGAAGACGAGGATAAGCCTGCTAAGAAAAAACCAGGTCGGAAGAAGAAAAAATAGTGGAGGTTTCCGGTGCTGGTAAAGATTCAATCGCGATCTTATATCGATGACTATGGGATGCTGGTGGACGGCCCGCGTCCCTATGTCCATATGTTTGAGAGTGGCATTGTTCCAATTACCAATCGGATGAAAGTAGATCCAGTTATTCAGATACGTGCACTGTGGATGGATAGTAACGCGAAGGTTACTTGTGACATAGCGGACACCGACCAGAAGAAGCGTATAGGTCTTCAATCATATACTCACCTCGAAGATGATCACGGCCTTTATTTTCCCTACCCAGGTTGTAGTGATGTAAAGTTTCACCAAGGCTCCGTACCTTTCTCTCTGGACTTGATTTTCCTACGAGATGGTCGAGTTGCAAAATTGGAGATAGGGACAAAGGTCGGTAGTACTGAATTATGGAGTTGTAAAGACTGCGACGGGGTTATTGAAGTTAACTCCGGTTACTGCGATACCAATAAGGTTTCCGAAGGTGACCGTCTAATAGTATGGGCATATTCATCCTCGGACATTGAATCTTATCGTAAGGATCGCCACGCAATACAGGTAGAGTTAAAAGCTCAGCTTGATAACCTTGAATACCGTTCACGTGTAACGAGCCTGATGCACAGTATCTTGGGTGAGGAATATTATGGAAAAAAATAAACTCCCACAGACCCTGTATACCTACACGATGTACACCATTGGTGGTGCATTCAGTGTATGCTCCGAGGTTTCTACCGGAGATGGAATGTGGGTGTGTGTTAAGAAGGCCCGGAGCGATGAGGAGAACAACCTGGTGTTGTGGGTATCCTTATCTAACGGTACCTACGAGAGAATTTATTTGGACGCGAATGCGATCATTGGAGTAGGGGACAAGTCCAACAACGTCCCACCTCTCAATCCGTACGATAAGACTCCTCGTAAGGTGGATGCGCCCCGGAGAGCAGCCACCAGCCAAATTGCAAGAAATTCCCATCCTAGCAGGGTGACTATCGGGCAGTCTGCAAAGAAACCTAAAAGGTAATATCATGAGTAAGTTTCAGGAATTATATAAGAAATCTCACGTTCAAAATCATCCGTGGTTTACCAACCGGGACAAGCAGGTTAAGGCCATGCGTGCGAATATGACACGTACTTCTCAATCTTCCGGTGAGGAGGGCGGAATCAACCTGAAAGACATCTTCTCCCAGAAGAGGCAGCTAGGTCTTTCCAGTGATGTACGCACACTGAATTCATTTATTCAGGAAGCCGCTATCGCTACGCGTAGTACCCTGGATGTTCTTGATTTTCCGATACTTCCTCAGTTGAACTACAATAATGCTAAGTACGTTAAATATTCTTCGTACGATCCAACGCAGGTAGTAGATGCCCAGATTCTGTTCAATGTCCGCATGGCTACTTTGACCGGATCTGTTCGTAAAGCGGTAATTCCGGTAACTGTTTCTGCAGGGACCGTAGTTCCTCCGGCTATTATGATTTATGATGGCCGTCCAGTTATCATCGCCCAGAGCACGGTGGACACTATTGTTCAGCGAAATTCTTCTTATGCGATGGAGCCTCTGCGAGGAATGTTTGATCCTCCCTTGGAGGCCACGGAGCTAGACCAGAAAGTTTTACAGCGATATGAATTCGGTTACCAACCACGTGAGATCGATATGGATGGTAACGGGGTGCGTCGTACGTATCTCCGTCAAGCCCAGGTAGAGGAGGAGGTTGATGACGATGAGCACGGCCTCCAAGATGGTGATATCGTTATTGCGGATTCCAGTAAGGGTTACATCGTTACGGTTCATGGAGAGAGATACTTGGACGAGGTGGGCAGTTGGAGCGAGGCTGAAGCGCTGGTCAGCGAGTGGATGGATGCCGAGAACTGGTATCCAAATATTTGGTTTGCAAACGATCACGGTAACTTGTCTATTATTAACGATTTCCTTCTTGATAAGAAGGGTCCGGGACCTCACGGTACGCAGGAATTTGGCGAATTTGGTACTATGGATCAAGTTCTTAAGGATGACCCTTTCAAGGGTATCCGAGGTGGGGTTCGTAGGACTTATCGACGTAATGCTCAAGGGTCTCATGATTACATCGCAGTATATCAAGATCAAGAGCTCGATAAGGGTTTAATTGACAAGTGGGTGACTGAAGTAAATTCGGATTGGTACATGGATAATGTCCAGTGGCCTACGGAAAGTTTTGATTCTCCTGAAGAGGCGATTGAATATGCTTATGAACTTCAAGAGCGTATCAAGGACGCGTATGACGAAACTTGGGAAATTGTAACTTCGGATGATCTGAAAAAGAATCAAGGTCCTACCGGTTCAGGAGAATTCGGGGAATTTGGTACCATGGATGATGTCCTCAGGGACGATCCTTTTAAGGGTATCCGCGCTCAATTCATGGATGCCGTGGGTGATATTGCCCGCGACGTGGAGATCGGTATGATGGAGTTTAATCCTAATATGACCGATTACGCCGGTAAGTCTGGAGACATGGAGTGGATGGAGGCCCAACGTGCGTACGATAACAGTGATGGAACCTTGGAGGGGTTTGCGGCTGCTATCTCTGCAGATCCTAACTTGAGAGCGCTGCATTCGTTAGATCAAGCACCGGCTCCCGGATCGGAGAGTACGGGAGAGCTACCGGAATTCCAGCAACCGATACCTACCGCAGTAGAGGTGGCCCAGTATTACATGGACCAGGGCATCGGAAGTTCTACCCCCACGACCGCAGGGGTAGACAAAGACTGGGAGCCTACTGTAAAGAAGATGAAGGATAACCCTGAGATCGATAATCCGTGGGCCCTAGCCAATTCGATGGATAACAAAGGGTACACCCCTGGTGGTGAAAAGGGTAAAGACCGTGGCATGAGCAACGGCAGAGATGCCCGTAGCGCGTCACGTGTTCCGGTGTTAGTTCGAAGAGTCATGGCGATGTCGCGTAAGCGTAGACACGCGCAAGCCAACCCGAATAGCATTTGGGCACCCTTCTACGAGGAGAATCTCCAGAAGAATGTGGATCAGCAGGTACCTATTATCGTTGGACCTGAAGAGTACGATTACATTATTTCTCCGGCAGGGGCGATGGGAGAGGGTTTTTTAGTGTCTATCGGTGACCAAGAGGTAATTGGTAACGCCGATAGCCTGGAGGATGCTCAGGAGATTATTTATTCTTATTCGAAAGAGAACAATCATTTCTCTGATGTGTGGAGTGTTACCGACGATGGACAGGTAGACTTCGTTATGTCGGATACAGATGTCGGACATAAGCGCTCTGAAAATATGCCTAACATGGATCCTACCGTGCAGCACTACTACAAGATGTACCAGGCTGCAGGTCATCCCATGGAAGAAGCCATAGTGATGGCTAAGGATATGGCAGACAAGGTAGGTACCGGTAAGAACGCACAGGCTACCGATGCTGAATCTGAAGCCTACAATTCGGTAGTTAACAATCAAGATGCGCTGCAGCAGGTACAGGACATTTACGCAGCAGGTAGCGGTTCTACTCCAATGAACGCTACTGCGATAGGTCAGGCTGCACAGACTGCGCTGGGTATGCAAACTTCCGACGCTAATTGGGCGATGGTTGGACAGATGTTACTGGATGGTAACTATGTATCCGGAGACGTGGTACAGGACGATTCTAGCCAGTATGGTTGGGATGCCTCGGAGCCAGGTGCAATGCTTCCTGAATGGGAGGTAAATGAGGGTGGCGGTGACAAGTGGAGTTCTGTTACCTCCCGCGTGGTTCGAAAGGTTATCCGTTAATGTCAACGAAGCGCTCACAGGTACAAGTCCCTGATGACTACAAGATTAACCAGGAGGAAGCCGGTGGAGCTTCACTTCCGTGGGATCCTGTTACTAAGGGCGTTGGTGATACAATGCAGGGCGTTAAGGACTGGTGGAGTAATACAGGGGTAGGTGACTGGTGGGAGCGCAACGTAATGGATACACCCGAACCTATTGGCGGATGGTTCCAACCAGGTAAGGCTCCTGTAATGCAGACGGCCCCTGGAGAAGCTGGAGCACCTGCCGGTGATCCTTTGGCTGGTGCGAACATTCCAACGTTGGAAACCGCCCAGAATATCGTGAATAACCCCGCAGTTCGCGACCAAGTAGCGACGATAGCCGCAGGCATAGAGACACCCGGTATGCTGTCCAAGACACTTAGCGTCAAACCTGGTATAGGGGTGTCCAGTACAGGGGAGTGGGTTGACTGGGACATGGTGGTCAACTACTTACTAACTCTTAATGAGTTTAATCTGAAGCCACTAGTTGGCGGGAACCCTGCGATAATTCCTGGTACCAGTAACGTTCCAGCAGGGTACGCTACTGGTAGGGTAGCTCAGGCTACAGCCCCTGCGTGGGGTTCGTATCCTGTAAATCCAGATGATAAAACTGTCATGCAGGGGTCCCCACCTCCACCTCCACCTGAACCTGCGCCCGAACCTGCGCCCGTTGAAGCCCCTACACCACGGAAAGTTTTTCCGGAGTTTCAACAGACTAGCTGGCAGGACGTAGGCGATCCAGTCTCGTACGCAGTGGAACAGCTTACCAAGTACCCTCAGTGGTTGCAGACTGTCGTGGATGGTATTGGATTCGATCCGGTTAATAGGGTGAAAGAGGCGATAACGCCTATGATTTCTGGTTGGAATATCAATCCAGATACCGTAGACTGGCCGTCAATGGCTACTGAAGTTTTGGCGTTGATGGGAATCAGCATAACGAATACAACTGCGATGGGTTCACCCGGTGCAGAGGAGGCAACTGGAAATATGAGAGCGGCAGAACTATTAAGAAGGGCGGCATTTACCGCTGCTGAATACCTCATGGGTCGTAAGGTCCTGCACCGAAGACGTGCGGCAGACTCTACTCAAGGTTCTATCGAAGAGTGGGGTCGGTACCTGCAGGCGTCTAAAAGCACGTTCACTGATGCTGACTACGCATACTATTCCCAGGTTCTCTCTGAAGCTCGTGACGCGTTCAGGTCTGGAGATCCCCGTGTAGCCCTGGCGCTCGTGGGGGAAGTCCGGAAGGCTTTCGAGTTGGAGGCAAAGGATTGGGATCCTTCGTTATTCCAAAACGACCCTACTGACTTATCGCTCCAGGAGGTTGGCGCTGATCCTCAAATGCAGGAAGACGCCCAGTGGCAGCAGTTTGGTACGGGTAACGTACCGGGTCAGATGATTGATCCTAACATGTTTGATCCGGCATCACTGGGTGCTCAGAATCCTACGCCCGAGCAGCTCCAGAGTGAAGAATACTGGAATAGTCTCGGGCAGGGACCCAAACCAATGAATATGGTAGAGGACCAGTGGTTGGATCCTGCCACGCTGCAAGGTGCACCCGGGGCTGGTACTCAAGGTGATTGGTTTGATGAAACTTCTCCAGTTCCGATGCCAACCGGAGACGTACCTCGTAAGTTGTTCTCTCGGCTTGTGGCCCGCTTCATAGGTTTGGGGGTTGAAGCTCCTGAAGACGAGGATCCCAAGCTCGCAAAGTTCACACCCCCGAATTATGATTTGGTTCTGGGTGATATGGTGAAGGCAGAAGAGGATGGTCTGGACACCTTCCCCCGGCTGTACGCTCACATTGAGAAGAACTACATTCTGAAAAGGGTGGCCACTTGCTCCGAGAACTCTTGGCTTCCGCACCTGGTTAACGATGGGTTTGCCATCAACCGCATGGGTATCAACCGGGGTCGGGGCTATCGAGGTGCCTCCACGCTCCCTTTCGGCGTAACGGCTCAGACGAGTGAACTATTCGATGAGCCGGAGTTCCAGAAGGGTGAAGATCAGGAGTTCCTTGAGAACGATATGTACCAGGACCCTGCTAAGTATGAGGACCAGAATCTAGGGACTATCACTATCACTATTGATACAGACCGTAACGGTACGCCCAATAGTATTGATCTGGAAACAGATCCTGAAACTGCTGCGAAGGTAGGTCCCTTTAACGACGAAGAGTGGCGTCGTCGTCACATGGACTCTTCTATGTATCTTGATTTCGCGACTCATTTAGAGGATGGTCGTACAGGAGCGGATCTCCTTAAGATTGTTATGGGTACATTCCCTACAGCAGAGTTGGACGCAGACCCTGAAGACGTTGAGATGCTCAAATACTGCAAGAAGTACTTACTATCGGTGGACTACGAAAACTGGAGTGAGGAAGACTTTGAAGCTGGTGGAACGGACGATAGGGGTTCTGAAAAAGAGAATGATGAAAATAGCCTGGATGAGCTCATCGACCAGCTTCGCATGTACGACATCGTTGATAATGCCAACAATGGCAAGGGTAGCTGGTACAGCCAGAGCGCCTCGACCGATATACGTACCGGGGTGGAGACAAGCTACTATGCGCATGTGACAAACATCGACGGATCTGAGCTATCTCCCGAGGAGATAGCCGCCATCGATAAACTTCTTTAGAAGTAGGTACTAAATGTTTAAGACGAATCAAGAGTCCTATGCCGCAGAAGCCGCGCCTCCTCAGAATGAGTTCACGACCACTCTCAGGGGCTACGACGTAACTGTGTTGGCTGTTGAGGGTGAAGACGCCTACAAAGTAGAAGTCATGGAAGGTGACGGCCTCCCGTGGGAAGTTATCATACCGGTAGACTTGGACGCTTTTGAGGGTGACAACGAAGCCCTGGACGGTTCGGATAAGGTTATGGCTCACGTGACGGAAGCTGCGGTAGATTTATTTGAAGCAGATCGAGGGACTCTGGGCCAGGGTGCCGGTTCTGTCGATAACGACGGGGTAGTTGCTATGAAAAAACAATCTTTATATTGCATGTCCGAAGACTGGGAAGACTGGTTCCTAAAGATGAAAGGGACTCCTTTCGAGGAAGAGGCGCATACTTTACTGGAGCAGCTCCTAGCTACCCAGTTGATTCCATGTGATGACCCGGATCGTCAGCGTCTGGAGCAGCAAGAGCGTCAGATATCCTATGACCTGGACCTGCTGAATCTTCGTCGGATGAAGGAGTGCTGTGATTGCGACCAGACTATCATCATCCAGGCACGTTACGGGGATCCTATTGGATCTAAGACTTCCTATTGGTGCTTTGAGAGTATTGAAGCTTACCTGGATAAGTTTGATGGAACCGATCTTGAGCGCGAGGCCATCATGAAGGTCCAAGAGCTTCTGAGCATCCAGAAGCAAATTGACGGCCTGGAGGTTAAGCCTGACAAATGGGACAAAGAGCAGGAAATTCGTAATCAGATGAATGAGCTGTCTTTAACCCTGATGCAGCAGAACGCAATGCCTGCCAGTTCCGGTGTGGGACCAGACTCCAACCTGGCTAAGGATATGAAAGAGCTGATGGAGGTCGTAGATATACCTACTCCTCCGTCGCTGGATGATATCGGAGGTGATCCAATACCGATATCAGACCTTCAAGAAGCGGCCAGGGGGTACGGTGACGAGGGGTTGCTACCTCCTATTGCCTCCGGGGTTAGGATAGCCTTTTCAGAGGTAGAGCCTGTAGCAGACCGTGTGGATGAACTCGGCCATATCCGTGATGACTTGGACCCCGGATTGATTGAGCCAAAGCAATTTGCGTTCAACACCAACGAGCGTGTTCAACTTACTGAGGAGATCGAAGCTCGTATTGGTTGGGGTACTAAAAAGACCTACCCGGTAGGAACCAAGGGTCATGCAGAGTCCCAATACGATAAGCAAGGAGACTACTACCAGGTACGCCTGGACGATAACCAGCTTATCAAAGTTCGATGGGACCAGATGAAGGCCACTGCGAAGGACTGACATGCGCCTTCTCCTACTTGTAACACTATCTACCTTTCTATTATCATGTGATCCGCACCCGTTACAAGGGGACATTGAGGCGCTCTATCCAAGCTGCCAGGTTATCCGCATAAAAGATATTGGCCGTGAGCATGTCGAGGCATCGTTACAGTGCGGTCCTGTCGTAAAAACCGTTATGTACAGGAGTTACTAAGATGCCTGATATGTATCAACTGATACAGAAGCAGGCGTTACCCTTGGATGCAAAGATACGCCTCGCGATGATGCGTATTCGTGCGTGGTATATACACTGGGACGGTGACGTACATTGGAAGATGGAGGGTTCACTTCCGGGGTTAGCGTTGAGGCTTTTAGTAGTAGACGACTGCATGTTAGGTATCGAAGACCCGCCTCCAGGAGACCCGGTTAATAATCAGATTGTACCTTTTGTTGTAGGAGAAGACCCGTTGCGTATAGAGAATTGGCTTGTCTACGGGTGTAACGCATTTGAGTCTGATCCACCTGAATGCCGACCTCTGAGCGTATGGACCGAAGATGACTTGACTTATTTTGTCAAAAACCGTTGAAATCTGTTGACAATCCGTAATAGGCTGTGGTATATATTGAGCATCGGGTGACTCCCGGGTAACAAAAGGAGGCTCTATGGCTACATACAAAACAACAGTAAGAATGGTTGATGATAAGGGGAACGCTTCTACTTCTTTCGTACAGCATGCGTGGTCTAAGTACTTGAACGGTGATTGGACTAAGAAGATGCCAAGCAAGCCAGGTCGCTATACGGTGGCGCATCGTTCGGGTCGTATCTGCGGTGAGGTACTCATCCACGAGGATGGAGGGGTTATGCGCATTGCTCATACGGATGACGGGTGGGACGGATGGTACTGGAACGAACCGATACCTACCGTACTTACGGATGATTTCCCCTTGGGTATCGCTGTTAGCGAGCATCTTCAAAGAGAATACGCAACTGCCAACAATAAACCGGTTGTGTATCTGGTTACGGATGGAGGTGAGGTATGACTGAACCCAAAGTTACTGTAAAAATGGTAGACGAGTACGGTAAACCAGCACCCATCCATATCTCAGGGGCATGGTCGGATTTCCTGAACGGGCATTGGACTCAAGATCCCCCTACTGAGCACGGAAGGTACTTGACTGCCACGCATACAGGTAAGGTGCAGGGTGAGCTGCTGGTATATAAGGATGGAAAATCCATGAAAACTGGGTACCGTCGTTCTGCGGTAGATGAGCTTCGTGAAGGTTTTGAGGGTTGGCGTTGGAGTGAGCCGTTCCCTGTAGTTATGACCGATAACTTACCCATGCGCCAGATAATGAGGGAGCTGCTGGCGGATCGTGAGAAACGGCGCAAGCCAACTCTCACGCTAGTTCCCTCGGAAGGGTAACACTTATAGTGGTTCAGAAAACTGACAACCGAATAACTAATTATCATTTCTCTTCCAAGGAATCTACGGAAGCTTTGGTAGAATACCTTACTGATGGTACCGGAATAATTATACCTACCGGTGCCCACGTAGCGTTAGGGGTTGCACCTGATGGTGAAGGTCTGATCCTCAGCGTGGTAACGAGTCCCGATGGTTCCCCACCGAAAGGTTTATCAGATAAACCGCCTAGAGGTTTCCACTGATGAAGCCAGGTGACGCACGTAAGGGTATGGTGGTGTACACTCGTCACAAGATACCTGGCGAGGAAGTATGGCGTATCGTTCGCGCTGACGTTGCTAACGTAGTTTATCCTGGTACTACCAACGAGTTTTATCAGGTTTTCTTTACGGGCCTGGACGGTTCGATTATGCTTGAGCGTAAGCCTAGCGAGTGTGAGGAAGATCGAGACCGAGCTCGTAACCAATTGATCTTGGAGGTACACGCGCAGATGGACAAATTGAATCAGCAACTTATTTCGCTGGGGGTACACACACATGCACCTAGCCATTGGAAGGGAAGGTAAGTATCTATGTCTAGTCCTAAAATAACATGGGAAGTACCGGGTGGTCAGGGTGTTCATAAACTTCCGGAGGGTGCGGAAGTCACCGTCAAATTGGGTGGTAAGTCCATCACGGTTTGCGCACCTTCAGACGGGATATGTGTCAGGGAGGACCTGCATGGTCAGGTCAAAGAGTGGAAGTACCCTAAGGGTCGGCACCCTGAAGGGGTGTTCATCAAAGAATAATGAGTATTCCTTTATCATTTCAATGCAACACTTGCAAGGATCATTTTGAGTGGACGGAGATGTTCCGTAGGCCGAATAATGGGAGGACCATTTGCTCTGCTTGCTTGTACGAGTGGTTTCTACGTACTAAGTACAAGTACAAGTCTAAGCAGGAACGGTCCCAGGAGATGAGAGAGCGAGCACAGGTCCGGTGGGCCCGGGAGCGAGAAAAGTCTAGGGAACGGGCAGAAGAAGAGATGCGAAAAAAGAAGGATGCTAAAAATAAGGCTTGAAATATATTTAGCTATGTGCTAAAGTTAGTTCATAAACAGTCGGTAGTGACTACCCGACGAAACAACAAGGAGGTCTACTATGAAACATTTTATTCTCTTTTCAATTTTGTGCCTGTTGGTGGCGTGCGGAGATTCCGGTTCTGGAGTTTACGAAGAGGATGACACGTCAGATACTGATTCTATTGGTGTCGATGGCACTGACAGTGGCGATACCGACAGTACCGGCATTGATGATACCAGTGGCCCTGATCCCTGGGACGTTAACTGCGAAGAGGTAGCATGTCCACAGGAACCCCCGCCCGATGAATGCAACCTGGCGGGTCAGCTCGTTACCTATTCAGGTGCTCCAGACTGTGTGGATCGGGTGTGCCAGTATCAGGGGTCAGTATCTGATTGTGACTGGGCTTGCGATTACGACAACGAAGGAGTTGCGTATTGTAAGGACTACCCGTGCGATGGCGTGGTGTGCGACGATCCTCCAGATGCAGAATGTGTGGAGATGCCGTTCTCTACGCCTGAATTTCCTGATTATGCGATTCCATCACTTGGGATTGCTAATCATTCGAGCGGCGGATACCTTTTAGCTTACCTTGAGGATGCTGGAAGCTGTAACGAAAACACGGGTGAATGCGAATACAGCCAGTACAAGGTGGAGTTCACTTTCTGTGGAGACGTTAATGGTTGCGTTATTGTATCCAACGACCACGACTACTGTGACACCGAAGTACATACTCCGTGCCAGGAAACGGGATGCTGGTGGCAACCGACCATCAATGAACGTTCAGATAATGTTTGTGTTGGATACGCAGAAGGTTTTGATCCTGAAACCCTGTTGACGTATTCAACTACTGAAGAGGGGACCTGCCTACCCAGCGGTGAATGTGAGTATGTTTACACCACACAGGTATGCGAGGGTGGTTGTATAGAGGACGAAGGTCGATGTGTTCTTGTTGAAGACACTGACGTTATCAACCCCCAAGGTTAATATGAAACGTATCGTCGGTACTAATCGAAGCTTATCACAGGCTACCCCAAAGGGTGGATTTAGTCACCACCTTGGCCAGCTAGGGGGTTTTTCCGAGAACCCACCCGCCCCTTCTGGGGCCATGGCTTCCTTTGTACCTCCTAGCGTGATGAGCTTCGATTAGTGCTGACGATAATTGAAAGGTAGCTATGCCTAAAAATCCATCCAAGGGTGGTAGAGACAATTTCCCCACTCCTCAAATATACGCTGATGAAGCTGTTCGTCACGCACTGACTTACTTACCCACGGCTCCACCTGCAGCTCCGGGTGTTCAAGGTCTACATGCGTTGGAGCCTGGTTGTGGTGCCAACGCCCCGTTCATTAGAGCTTTTAAGGATCAGGTGCCAAATGGTACAGGGGTGTGTATCGAGAAGGAGTGGTGGGAGGCACCTACTATCCAAGGTATTACGCCGTGTACCGGTTTGGATTTCCTAGATGATACGCAGGATCACGTGTGGAACCCTAAGAGGGGTCAGTACGATTTGATCTGCACCAATCCACCATTTAGTGTGTGTGAGAAGTTTCTGGAGAAGTGTTTCAAGTTGCTCAAGCCTGAGGGTGTAATGGTGTACCTGCTACGTCTGCCTGTCCTGGGAGGTTTCAAACGTATGCACATCTGGGAGCACCGACCTGCCATAGAAGTCACCACATTTGTCAGGCGTATATCGTTTGACGGGGAGGGTACTGATTACTCTGAATATGGCTTGTTCTATTGGTTAGGTTCTGACCTGGACGCACGGTATCGGAAGTCAACCGGTCAAAATCACATGAAATTCTCATGGATTGACAATACTTCCAAGCAGTTGAAAGCTGGCGGTCTGAGACCTTTTGGTATGTAATTTTGACGTATCTTCAATTATATAGTAGTAATCCCTACTTTAAAAATCCGACGTTCAACTAGATATGATCGGGCTCCCTAACATAAATAGGAGGGGTTTTCATGAAAAATTCGATTAAGGCTTTGTGCCTATTAGTTATTTTAATGTCATTTGTTATCAGCAGTGCTCATAGCACCCGGGCGGGTTCTTACGATCAGGTTGAAGCTATCGAGACCATTGACCAGGAGGCTTGGGAGAGTGGTGACTTTTATGAGGTAGGGGACCTGGGTTATAGCGTTTACGTACCAGAGCCTAAGAAGCCTGTGTTTCCCGACGAACGTCAGTTGAAACTTATTGGGAGGCTCGCGGATGGAATCTACAAGTGGAAAGCCAGGGTCCGAGACGGACAAGAGCATTATCCTTACTATGAATGCGGCGTACGATATACAGGAGATGCTGCTAAGGAGAAGGCACTTTTGTGGGCGTATAACATCGTTCGAGCGTCATGGGAGGCGACTGCAGAGGGTGAAACCCTTAATGAATGGGGTGTTGCTGGAACGGTTGCATCTGAATCCGCGTTCGACCTCTGCGCCTTTGGTACTCACCCTCGCAAGGCGGCTTATCAGACGATGGATCGAGGCAAACCGGTTCTGAAACCCTCTAAATTGACGATATCCCATACCTACGAGGAGGTGGTCGCCGCCATATACAACCCCAAGTTAAAAAAGCAATTTCATACATACGACTTGGGTGGCCTTCAGGTGCTGGCGATTAATTACGATGGTCCGATGGAGAAGCTGTTGACGTGGGAGGGGTTCTACTGGCAGGTTAACTGGATGATGCAGAAGCAGCGCCGTATGAGAACTAATAAGCCGTGGGCATATTGGCCCGGTCACTATGAGGAGTGGAAGCACCAGAAGGTAGCTAGGTATGCCCGCCAGATGGGTGCCACATCTAAAGAAATTTAGTACAGCTTCTTTATAAATCCGACCGGACTTGAGGTAACATACTCGATATGGAATTTTCATCAAAACCATCGAAAAGTGCTTCTCGCTGCCGTAACAACTCCCGCCGCATGGACTGGGACTTGTTTTCCACCGTTATTGCGCAGTATGCCGCAGATGTCGCAACCACCCCCGATTCGGTTGGTGGTGCACTTGATCCTACCCAGCTCCAGGAGGGTCAATCGGTATTTGATAATGAAGGTAATGAGCAGATCATCGTAGGTAATCCCGATGATACTGCGGGCAAGGTGTTGATGCCCGCTGACCAGGTAGAGACTGGTCAACCTGCGGGTGCCTATAACGTGGAGGACGCTGAGCTGGCCTCCCAGTATCAGCTACAATCCCCTGTTGCTTCGGCAGACGGTTGTACGTATTTCCCGGGTAGGAACTTCTACATCGATGCCAACGGCTGTAACCGCAGCCTGGGGCACACTATCGAGGAGTTCTATGAGGGGTGGAAGCAGGCGGATCTTGTTATGGACTTGAATCCTGCCTCCCTGGGAGGCGTTTCTTCCCTGGATACTGCAGTAGATAACAACAACGAGGAAGACGGACTTAGAATTGGTCAGCCAGGTTACGTGGAGATCATCGATAGTATCAAGGCAATGAAGGACATCGGGTACGATACGGTGGACATTGTTTTGAATATCGGAGAGTTATATGACCGTGAAATCGGTGAAAGAGTCCTTGCAGAAGCCCGCAGAAAAGGTATAATTTAATAGCTGCAGCCGTTGGGCCCAAGGGGAAACCCTCCAACGTAGAACCTACCCAGCCTCTCAACGATGCTCACTGAGGTAGGTCGATTTTCGCCCCGTCAGACCTGTCTTTGGACCCTGGCGGGGTTTTTATTTTACACCTGTTTATATTGACAGCCATCTTGATATATGTTAAGGTGGTTGTTGTTTTTTACGTGAGGGTATACGTTATGAAAAGTTTCGATTTGATCGGTGGCGTGAACAAGGGTACGTGGTCAACTACGTATGAGGATGACCTGGTGAAGGTACGAGTAGGGAAGGCTATTTTCGGTAAGCTGAAGCATCCTTCCTATTCGATAGATATCAAAAAGTTTGACCTGTGTGTCACACTCCCTAAGACCGGAAGCCCATCCGACCTTCCTGATGAACTACCAGAAGGTAGTGGTGAGCGGGTGCGCACGTGGGTGTTCAAGCATCTGTTCCGTGCGGCGGTGGTAGACCGTATCAACTGCCAGGACTTCATAAAGTATATGGAAGGTAGGATCGCTGATGAGTAAGGTACGGCGATTTTTCTACGATACGGAATTCATGGAGGAGCCGGGGTTCCTCCAGCTAATCAGTATCGGTGTTGTTGATGAGCAAGGTAATGAATTTTATGCGTGTAATATTGATGCTGATCTTGGTCGTGCTAATGTGTGGGTTCAGACTAATGTGATATCGAAACTCCCTAAAAGAAGAGATAAGGCATGGCTGTCACATGCAGCGATTGCAGAAAAGTTGTTAGAGTTCATTAACCTTAGTAATGATGACCCAGTTGAGCTGTGGGGCTACTATGCGGACTACGATCACGTCTTGCTGTGTTGGTTGTTTGGAAGAATGATTGACTTGCCAGATGGCATGCCAATGTTCACCCTGGATATCAAACAACTAGCTGTATCGTTGGGTAACCCTCCGTTGCCCAAGAAGCCTGAAAGCATACATGACGCCCTGGCGGACGCCAAGTGGAACCGGCAGGCATTTCAATTTTTAACCAGTTTAAGAGGGGTAGCATGGGACAATTTAGTAAAGGACCTGTAACTTTAGGTAACGCGGAGATTATTCGAGAGAGTGCCGCTGCCATCCTGGTGAAGATCGATGACCACTCCAAGGAGCATTGGATACCTAAGTCGGTTATCCATGATGATTCGGAGGTGTGGGAGGAGACGGGAACTACTGGTAAGCTGGTAGTCCAGGAGTGGTTCGCAGAGAAAGAGGGGTTTATCTGATATGCGGGTGATTATTGATGCGATAAAGGTTTCTGATTCCGTGGCCACGGACAACGAGGCGGCAAGTCTAGTCATCGATGATCTGGACGGGCAGTCTGAAATTCAGATGGAACTGGTTCATGGTGAACATCAATATGGTGATATATTCAGGGTATCCCTGTCGGATTTGAAAAAAGTGTTGAGGGCGATGGAATGAAGTGGAAAAAGAAAACAGGAGCCTGGAGATCTTCGTCCCCCGGCTGTCAGTTCCGTATCAAGTTGGTAGGAACTCTGTACGAGCTATCAGTGAATACCTCGGAGACAAGCTGGGAGAAGATGCATGGATACCAGTCACTGGAAGCTGCAAAGGAGTCTGCTGAAGGTCTGGCGGAGGGTCTGGCGGAGATCATATACAACCAGGAGAGGGCGGTAGCTGCTCGTCACGCTCATGCAGCTAAGGTGGCCAACGAAGATTCGGAAGCAAAGAAGTTTAGGAAGCTAGTTCGGGTATTGCTGAAGGTTCCTAAACCTGTGAGGGAGCGTGCCTACCTGGAGTTAGGTTGGGGACCGGATGCTATTAAAGTTCTTCGGGAAACCGTGGATGAAGTTGAAGAGAGTGGCGCATGGGTATAAGCGTATGTGTCTGTTGTCGCAGACAATACATAATTGGAGGGTACGTAACATCATCCGGTAAGCCGGTGTGCTCTCCTGTGTGTGCGGTGGTGTATGACCGGAAGGATGACGACGACATCGGTTCTACTGTGTTCGCGTACCTTAATCGGAACGCGCACCTACCAGGTCACTTGAGTGTAATAGACGGGGGTCTGGTTAAGACTAAGTACGCGGACGATGACTTCAATATCATCCTCCTGTCCAAAAAGGAGAAGCCGTTGACTGAAGAGGAGAAGAAGGCAATCATACCTCAGTATACATTTCAGGAGCTTCCAGGTATCGCGTGCATCCGAAAGGATCTGGTGACGGGCCGGAAGGAAGACATCGGATACTGGTTGGTATCTTCTGAGGATAAAGAGGCTGTTCGAAAGTATTGCGAGCATGAGGCATACCAGTCCTGGGAGGACTTTGAAGAGGAGCAAAATAAATGCGACAAGCCATAGTAATGAGAGGTATCCCTGGTAGCGGCAAGAGTACCTACGTCAGGGAAACTCTGTGGAAAGAGTTTGAAGTACCAATGCCTCGGGAAGTTCCAGTGGTGTGCAGCGCCGACGACTTCCACATGGTTGACGGTGAGTACAAGTTCGACCCTAAGAATATTCAGAAGGCCCACCGCGCATGTTTGAAGAAGTTCATTGATGCCTGTAGGAAGGGTAGTCCTCTGGTTATCGTGGACAACACTAACACTCAACAGTGGGAGTACGTTCAGTACGTGAACATCGCCCAGTCGTTTGGGTATGATGTAAAGATTGTGGAGTTTCGTATCACTGCAACTCAGTCCTACGAAAGGAACGTCCACAATGTACCGCTGGATGTTATTGAGAAGATGTACGAGCGATTTCAATCGGTGCTACCCTGGCACGAGAGCCTTCTTACCATAGTTAAAAACGACATTGGAAAGTAGATCATGAGGCATAAACTAACTGGAGATAAGCGTAAGCGAGTTATCGAGAAGATCCAGAAGTTGTTCAACCGAGCTGAGAGTAAAGTGGTCGATTCTGATGGAACTGAAGGGGTAGACCACGAAGCTCAACTGGCATTAGAGACTGCTAGGAAGTTGATGCTTCAGTATGGTTTAGAAGCTCATGACGTGGAGACAGTTTCTGTCGGGAAAGACGGTGGGCCGGAGGGTAACGGGTTCACCGTATCCCTGGGTATCGCTAACCCAGGTGAGTGGGTGAAGACACTTGCAGTAGTAATAGCTGACTACTTTTTTGTAAGAGTTCTGTATACCAGAAGTCCCGGTGACAATACACACCAAGCTTCATTTTTGTACTATGGTGTTTCTGTAGGTGCGGAGGCCGCAGCTTATGCCTTTCAGTCTTGTTTCAACCAGATAAGAACTCTTTCTAAGAAGTATAAAGTAGATCGTGAGTTGTGGGAAAAGCATCCGGCCCAGCATGTATTCAGAACCTGGGAGAAGTACCGAGACCTGGCCAAGGAGGAGTACCGTAAGGGTATTGTTATCGGATTCTACCAGAAGCTAAAGGATATTGAGCGTCATGAGAAGAAGGAAGTGACGGCTCTGGCGGTATCATACGAGAAGATAGCCGATGAATTCCTTAAAGATAAAGATATAAACATTCATAAGGAGCGTAAGCCAAAAGATAAGCCACACACCGCTGGAGGTCATTACCTAAAAGGTCTTCGAGATTCCAACAAGGTGGATCTGGTTCGAGGTATGGCCGGTAAGGTAGAAGATGCTACCTAGTGATATTTTATTGAGAGCAATTAGGCTGGAAGCAGCCTGTAAAACCTACTATCAACAAAGGAGGCCCATTATGGGTGAATCAAAAGAGACCACGCAGCCAGGTGTAAAATCCCTGCACAACACTGATGCCAACGGAGCCCGGAAGAACGTACCCGACCTTGTTACCTTTGGAGATGCCGATGCCTTTGCTTTGATCTGCAAAGCATCCTCCGCCCACGAAGGTTGGATGAAGTCCACAAAAGCATATGATGTAAAGGGTTTAGGTGTAATAGTTCAAGTAACTACTCAACAAAAGAACCAGGACAATACCTATTCCCTGGCTGAAGCATGCTGCTTTGTACCTGGAGCTACTGTATCCATCGAGAAGAATCTCTCTACCGGTGAAATCACCCGGACAATCAGGAAAATTTTAGAAGAGAAGTAAATTTTCTTGAATCCTACCCTCCATATATAGTAAGGTATAATCAATTGGAGATCCCTTATGTCGGAGTACATTTCAGTAAAGTACCGAATCCCCGTAGTAAACCGAAAGGTACTGTACTTATGTACACGATGTGGAATGACTGTTGATTTTGAAGTGGCCGCTCCCGAGATGGATATCTATGAGAGTGCCCACTGCCGCTGTGAGACCTGCCAGGAGATGGTAGAGCTTGAGGGTAGTAAGGATGGCATCTGAACGATTTAGAGTACGTAAGATGGAACTGTGGGTACAAGAGGTGTGGGTAGAAGCTGATAGCCCGGAGCACGCCTTGTTAAAAGCTGAGAAGGGTGACTACGAAATACATGACGACCCTCAGTACCACGCGGATCTCCCTGTGATAACCTGGGAAATAGAATAAACCTTGACATATAGTTAGCATCCTGGTAATATACACCAGGTTCTTTGAAAATAGAGTTTCCTGAGACTTCGAGAAAGAGCACCGGAATTGTCTGCCGGATGTGCTGACCAGGTAGCTAGCAGGTATACGTGACAGGTGAAAGGCGTTCAGGCAAGCATACTCACCGGCAGTCCTGCGGTCCTGGATTATCAGTTACTCCCGCTGAATAGCGGGCATGCGTTAGCGAGTAACGTAGGATCGGGAGATCTTTTATTGCGGGGTGGAGAAGTGGTAACTCACTAGGCTCATAACCTAGAGATCGCGTGTTCGAGTCACGCCCCCGCTATATGATTGGATACTCATACGAAGGTACCTGCGCGTACCCGCTGCATTATACCGGGACTGCCACGTATCCGGTTAGCTATAGTAGTGCGAATTATGAGCTGGTATCCGACCCTCCGAAGAACTTCTGTCCTTCGTGCAGGGTTACCGAGTTGGAGAAGTTTGACTATGGCTTCTACTGTAGGAGTTGCTACCGAACCCTTACTCAGAAGGCATTTGACCTGGGTGTCTGCGTACCCACGCCGACGCTGGCCCAGAGGCGGCAACTAACTGCCATGAAGGAGAGATCCAAAGATGAGAATCATCGACCCGTCCTACGAAATTACCTTTCACGTCCCCGAAGGTTACAAAACAGTGGAACAATTTATCGAGGCTGTAGCACGCACGTGCTATAAGTCCGAGGACAAGATCACCGAAGGTAGTGCTGACAAGTTCATCGGCGGGGTGTTGATGACCAGGAACCATAGTGCCATGATTGAACACTGCGTAGCTACTGTTCGGTTCGTTGCTGACCGTGGGTTTACTCACGAGCTGGTTCGACACCGGCTGGCATCTTTCGCCCAGGAATCCACCAGGTACTGCAACTACGCCAAGGGTAAGTTCGACAATCAGATAACGGTTATCTCACTACCAGAAGATACCAACCCCTCAGAAGAACTGAAGGAGCACTATCAGAAGTGTATGGTTCGGTACGAGAGGGACTACTTCAAAGCTATCAAGCTAGGGGCCCAGCCTCAGATAGCCAGGATGTGGTTGCCTATCGGGTTGAAGGCTGAGATTGTGATGACCGCCAACCTTCGTGAGTGGCTGACAGTCTTTGGGCTGCGTGCCGACACTGCTGCTCACCCGATCATCCGTAAGGTTATGCGGAGAGTATTCCGAGACTTCTCTCAGAAGGTACCATCGATTTATAAGAAGAAGTTTGAAGAGTACCTTTTCAATCATGCGTTAAACAATCAGGACGTTCTCCAGGTGATGGAAGGTTCGTTCTGTCAAGAATAGCGGCTCCTCCCGAGTCGTTTGCCGGACCCCCGGAGGTTATAGGTTCGCCCCCTACAAAGTAGCCTTCGGGGGTTTTTTATTTGTGGGAGCTTTCCTGCAATCACACCACTCAATTGATATGTGTTCCTTGTTATCCAGGTGGTTCATACTTCTAACGATATGAAGTTCTACGATCCTCAGCCGACGACCGCAGATAAGACACTTGCTGAATATTTCTGAAGTCTTGGTATCAACGTATACGTTTCGTGCAAATTTAACTTCAGTCATTGTGCTTCTCCAGGATGTACTTACCCATCCGGCAGTTGGTATTTCCCCGTTCTATCTGTCCATGTGAGTAGCAAGGGGTCTCTTTGTACCAATCCCTATCGTGGACGCCACAGGAGTAGCTACCAGGGCCTTCCCCAAGGAGATGCTTGCAAGGAGTACCATCACCTTCGTGGACGGTTAGGTTACCCTCTACCGGCCCCAGGGATGGATCGTCAACAATAGTTACCAAGTAGTTCTTGCAACAGTAGCCGCAGCGTAGGCATATCATAGTATCACCTCTGCATCAATGGTGAATCCCTTCAACGCAATCCCATCAGGGTCTGGGTCGTCTTTCCACTTGTAGTACTTTCTACCGTCTCTTCCCTCTTGAGGATCAAATACCTTGGGATTGTCTTCGTCCCGCATATCTACGACGACGCTGTGCAGCCCAGCCTCTTTGTTAATAGAAGGTACCGCCAGGAGGTAAACGAATCCCCAGGTCAAGTCCCTGTCTTCTGACAGGCAGGCGCGGGTACGTATTCTTTGGGAGCGTAGGTAAGCGGAAGCCCGTACCTCATCCGCCATGAATTTATCGTGGAAGTCTTCGATTACTTCATTCACTGGTCGATGGAGTATCATAGCAATGCAGGCGCTGGTGCAGGTCTTGTCATCAATCTGGTTTTGAAGTTTGATGCGCTTCATCTCTCTCGGTACCTTTCCCCGTAGAAGTTTTCGGGTAGCTCACCGCAGAATACATTGTCGAGTACCTGGTGCATATGCGCTATAGCCATGTACGTATCTCTACTAGGGCAGATCAATGGTTTCTCCTCACCCTCCGGTACATCCTGACAGGTGTCGCTGTGATGCCAAAGGTCGATGTCGTACTCCATCATTCGGTCATAATTATTTCGGTACTCTTCGCAAGTAGTTTTCCATGCCGGTTGAGTAGCGATGATCTTGGCCTTTGGGCACTCACGATTTTTTGATTCATCGAGTTTCTTCTCCAACTGGATGATGCGATTCTCTAGTTTATGGTTTGAAGGTGCGACACCTTCGCAACCGGTTAATGCCCATATCAGGATGGTAGCAACCACTAAGCCTAGTAGGGCGGGGAACATTCTGACGAGTATTTGAATGTACCACGGGTGTCCCGCGAGTTCAGGGAAGTCCTTGAAAAATGGTGTCATCTCTTCACCTCAATGATCTTGGGAGGGACGCCAGGGATGTGCTTCTTGCACCAGTCGATAGCTTTCCCTTTCTGGGTTTCAATTTGGGCGCAGGTTCGGTACTTCATAGTAGGGAACGCATCCAAGTCTGCCAAGGTCAAGCTGATAACATCCGTACCATCTCGGATAACAATTTCAACTTTCTTTACGTTCAGCTCAAGTTTCATCTTTTTTCTCCCGTTTGGTTCTACCCACTGCTTGCGCATAACGAGCATAGGGGTATGCAGGGCCTTCCTTCTTCTCTCGGATCTGCCGCTTCAGGTCGTCGATGATCAACTGTCGGATATTGAAGTTGGCCAGGATGAAAACATCGTAGTTGTACTGAGCTGATACAAGGCAGGTATAATCTTCGTCACTCACCTGTATCAGTATCTTACCACCCTCGATAGCCTCCAGGAGTCTTTCAGGTCCGGCTACTTCTACAGGGAACATTGACTTGTACTGAGTTTCGTCGAATGGTTTGTTCTTCATACCCATACTCCAACACCCTTCCACTTCTCGATGAACTCGTCGGCCTTGGCGGTGTCCTTGATACCAATGTCTAAGTCCATAGCGAGTCCACTGTCAGCGGTTTTGATCTTTACCTTCATAGTCTTGCCCCGCCGACGCATCCGACCCCACTTGAGTTTATTGGTGTGATCGCCTAAGGTCAGGCTGTCTTCTGTTACTCCATCAAAGCTAAAGTGCATGCTACCTCCCCCTTAACCAAAAGATTTTATAGCATCTTCTTGGTTATCAAAAAGATGGCAACCCCAGTCGGTGTTCCTCTCAGGGCCGTAGTTACCGTTTCCCTTGTAGTACTTCTGGCAAGCATCCCTGAAGTTTACACCAGGGACAGATTCTGCCACTAAACACGCCCCTGCACGCTGCCCGGTGCATGCGTATCCTTCTCTCCAGATATTGAATAGTTTAATCACGTGTGGATCATCAGTACTGTCAGTTTTTATCAGCTTCTCCAGGGATGCAATCGTAATGTTTTTCAGGTTCACGGTATCCAGCATAAATAGATTATCATTGTACATAACCCCAACTACGCAGATACCGTCTTCATTAGAAGTTATTCTGTACCTTCCATTTTTAGCAGCCTCTAGTAACTGTTCGTTAGAAGCCCCGTTGACTCTTTCGAGTGGAGTCAATATTTTTTTCATATAGGGTTCAGTCATCAGAATTTTCTCCTAATCTGTAGGTACTATTGGGTGCTGTCAGTGCCAGCATAGTTGCCAATGTCAAACCCGCTTTGTTATTTCTTTTCCTGCGAGGGAACTCCTGTATAGGTCCGTAGAAAGGAGCGTCCAGGCAGCACTTCTTGTACTTCTTGCCGCTACCGCAAGAACAGGGATCATTCCTTCCCAGGTTTGGATCTCTTGGTAGCGTCTTCTGCATCAGTCACCCTTTCGGTCAATTTCTGACCCGATTTTGTTACCCAACAATCCGGCTATTGCCCCGCCGATAATGCCCAAGGGAACGGTAGCTGCGGTTGCCGCCCCTCCGCTTGCCAGCCCGATTCCCGCCCCTATTTTGGCACCCGCAATGGCTCCTGCCAACACGCCGGTACCTGTCCCTATCGCTTCCGCTTTTCTGTTCTTCATGGTTATCCTCCTGGTTTATGTCGGGGCTTGGCCCGTACAGTTTTACAAATAACATACTCTTAGCGGATGCTCTCTGTTCAGGAGTTACCGCTGATCCGGGTGGAAGGCTGAATATCTGTCTGGCGTATGCAGCATGGTAATCTTCCCCGCGTCTGCAACAACCTTCTATCATCTGATAGAGTAGACGGACTTCTACCTGGGAGTAGTCAACGTCTTTGATGTCATCCACTCCGAAGAATCTCTTTAGCATCAGTTCTTCGTCTTCCTTGGTCGGCTCTCTCATAGGATGTACCTTTCCCTGTCGATTGTAGGTATCTCTAGCCCACTCAGTCGGTAGCTCTCTATCCATGTGAAACTTTGGCTTAGCTGCACCGTGCCACGTTTTAAAGAAGGGATCTCTCAGGTATTCCGTCCTGGCCAATTGACTATACAAATCCGGCATTGGAGTTCCAGGTGGTTTAGTTGTAGCTTTGTAGAAAGCCTGAGCCTTCAGCATCTCTTCGTAGTTATCATTAAACCATTTCCAGAATTTGCTTGGCAGCTCTTCAATGTCGAATTCTTCAAATGTATCTGCGTTAATAACTTTCATTACACGTTCCTAACAGGCTCTACGGTGGCGAAAATGTCCGCCTCCCGCAGGTACCTAACCAGATCCCGGGTGTTATCCAATGGTGCAAAGTGGTAGATACTCTGGTCATCAGTCGTATCCATATGTAGAAAGTGGTGCTTCAATACCCACCGGATTGCCCTCGCAGCTTTGTAGGCTCGAAGGTGCATACTGATACGAACGCCATCTTCCTCAGAAATTATTACTTTGTATAAGCTCTTACCCGTCATTTAGTAACCCTCCGTTTCCACTTCTCGGGAATATCACCGGTTAGTATGTACTTTTCCCCTACGGCGGCAGGCATATCTCCAGCCTGTAGGTACCTAATGAATATATCCTCATCGTGTATTGGATGGTACATCGCGCTACCCAGGTACTCATTGGTGTTGATGTGATCCCATACCAAGTAGGTTCTACCAGCTTGTGAGAACTTCAGGCACAGCGCGGATACCATGCTGGCTAGGTAGAAATTGTTACCGTTAGGCTTCTGCCCGTTGCGCCAGGTTACATCTGTCTCTTTTCTGATACGGTTGAGTACTCGCCTCAACTGTACGGGGCCTCTTATGTTCAGGACAAGCGGCCCCATCAGACGCCACCTGTTAATAGGTTCTTGATACATTGTTCGTCTTTGGGATCTACGCCAATTCCTAGCGACGTGGATTCTCCGTAGCAGTGCACCCATATTTCTCCGCATCCATCGGCGGACACTTTGAAGAATCCAGCGGATACTACACGTTTTCCAAAGGTGGCGTCCTTGTGAAGAATACCCTCACCGAACAGTACTGGACCATGACCTCTAAGTATTACGTATTTACCCTGTTGCTGCATTTCAGTCTCCTTAAAATTTCCAGCGTATCTCTGGATGGTTTTTATTATCGTCGATGAACTGTTCAGCAGTCATTGTCGTATGTTCTACTGCATATGGGGGTTCACAATCGGTAGCGAACTCTGGAGGGAATTCCGCACCGTCCATGCCAGGACTGTTCCAGGATTCCGCGTCCCGTGGGTTGGTAGTAAGTGGTGACAGCCAACCGGAGCAGATCTCCGGTGAATGAAAGTCCTTTACATCTCCGTAGAATTTACACTTCATGCCGACGACAATACACTCCTGGGTAACTGTATTGCTCAGGTTTGTGAAGTGGCAGGTTAGGTCTTCACCGTGAATGTCAGTCTTGCACTGGATAAGGACTTCAGGTTCATCAGAAGCTACGGGCTTCTTAATCGTTATTATTTCGGCAACTAACCACCCGATTAGTGATGATAGGACGGCTATTAGTGCATACAGCCAAACGTTTGATTTCATAGCTACCTCCTCATAAGGTCCGTTGGGGGCCGGTCGGATAGGTTGAAATGGTTCTCATAAAGAGCCTTACCCAACCGGACACCCCTGGACCTATCACGCATCATTGCGCAATTTGTATAATTCCTCTGCGACTACCTGCGGGCACTTTCCCATTACAAGTACCACTTCGGGATCTATTTCTTTTAACGCTTTCAATGCAGCCCTACCTTCGGGTAACGAGTTGAACTGACAGTACCAGTCGATACTTGCCCACTTCTTCCATACCTTCAGACTGCATTTGCATAGCGGCTTACCTTTTCTTTCCAGATGACAAATCGTAGCCATGTCGCCCCCTTATTACTCGCTAGTACCGCACCCT
>Ga0307377_10001152_pt1 | contig 34626 bp, 50 predicted proteins | sample TR3MG_FD_202535 | JGI IMG/M metagenome (GOLD analysis project Ga0307377, IMG submission 202535) | Soil microbial communities from Risofladan, Vaasa, Finland - TR-3 | ecosystem: Environmental > Terrestrial > Soil > Coastal area > Acid sulfate soil | place: Finland: Risofladan, Vaasa | collected... | reverse complement strand
GGGGACGGTGGTGGTGACCTCCACAGCCCCGGCGGTGGTGCTGGGGAGCCTGGCGCTGAGCCCGGATGCGGGGACGGCGGTGGTGACCTCCACAGCCCCGGCGGTGGTGCTGGGGAGCCTGGCGCTGGGGCCTGGCGCGGGGACGGCGGTGGCGGCGACGTCGGCGCCGGTGGTGGTATTGGGGAGTGTGGCGGTGGGGCCGGCGGCGTCGGTGGCGATCGCGGCGAGCGCGGGGGGGACGGTGGTGTTGGGGAGTCTGGCGCTCAGCCCAGGTGCGGGGACGGCGGTCGGGGCGAGTGCGGGGGGGTTGGTGGTCACCTCCAGTGTGTGGATCACGCCGGATGTGGGGACGGTGGTTTGTGGTGGGGTAGGACCTGGGGTGATGTTCGGGTCGGTGACGGTGGGGCCGGGGCCGGTGGGGGCGGTGGCCGGTGGGGTAGAGCCCGGGGTGGTGCTGGGGAGTGTGACGGTGACGCCGGTGGTCGGGACGGTGGTGGTGAGTACGACGGGGCCGGCGGTGGTGCTGAGCAATATTCTGGCGGTGACGGGGTATATCGAGCAGGAGCGGGCGGTTACAGGGTACATCGAGCAGGGATGGGCGACCACGGTTTACATCGAGCAGGCGGTGGCGGTGACGGGTTACGTTGATCGGGCGGTTGACGAAATCGGGTACGTTGATCAGAAGCGGGCGATTACGGGGAATATCTAATGGCAGCAAATGAGATTCACGTGGGGGACATCGGGACGGTGTTGGTGGTGACGATCAAGGATGGCACCACGACGATTGACATCAGTAGTGCGACGACGAAGCAGATCATTCTGACGGCGCCGGATGGGGGGAAGCTGACGAAGGCGGCGAGTTTCACGACGGATGGGACGGATGGGAAGATGCAGTATGCGACGGTGGCGGGTGATCTGGACGAGGCGGGGTGGTGGAAGCTGCAGGGACGAGTGGTGTTGGCGGCGGGGACGTGGAGCACGGATATTACGCGGTTCGAGGTCCATCAGAATTTGTGAGGTATTATGGCCGATTTTACTTATCGCAGTGATTTGACGACGGATCTGGACCGGGTGAGGTTTGCGATCCAGGATACGACGGAGTCGGCGGGGCCGAAGCCGGCGGGGGCGAATTTCGACGACGAGGAGTTGACGGGGCTGGTGACGTTGGAGGGGACGTGGCAGCGGGCGGTGGCGGCGGCGTTCGAGGCGCTGGCGGGTGCGTGGGCGATGTATGCGGATTTGTGGGTGGGGCCTCGGAAGGAGTCGCTGAGCCAGGTGGCGGAGCGGTATACGAAGTTGGGGGAGCGGTGGCGGGAGCAATATGGGTATGCGGTGCAGCGGGGGGTGTACGTGGCGGGGGTGGTGCGGGTGGACGGGTATAGCGACGACGTGGCCAGCGACGATGTGGATATCACCTCAGAGTATGGATGGGATTTCGAGTACGTGAGGCCGGAATGAGGGTGGCACGGTGGCGTGAGGGGTGGGGACGGGTGCGGGTGTGGTATAAGGAGGTGGACGTGACGAGTATTGCGATGGAGGCGGACGACGAGGAGGGATGGGTGCGGGTGCAGGTGCCGCCGGTGCCGGTGTTAAAGACGTATACGGGGTTGGTACGGATCGAGGTGAAGGAGGAGGATGCGCCGGCGCCGAGCGCCTAGAGGCGTTTCTAGCGGGAATGGGTGGGATTTGGGGGGATTTTCGGTGATTTGGGCTGTAGGAAGGCTTCTGAGATGACGAGTTTGGCGTTTACGAGGATGGCGACGGTGTCGGCGAGTACGAAGCGGCCGCCGGCGGTGAGCGGGGGGAAGCGGGGGAGCCCGGCGACGAGCATCTCCAGTCTGGTGTGTACGCCGTTGGATCCGGTGGATCCGGAGTTGAGGGAGCGGTTGGGGCTGGAGACGGCGCACGAGGTGCTGCAGTGTTTCGTGCAGGGGGGGCTGGATATTAAGGAGGGGGATCTGTTGGTGGTGGGGGGTACGGAGTATCCGGTGCGGGCGGTGGGGGAGTGGAGGTGGCCTCCGGACGTGGCGGATTATCTGCATCTGGTGCTGGAGGAGCTGAAAACGTAGGTATGATAATGATTGTTAGCGGGCCTACTACAACGGATTGGGAAAGGAACGGATTAGGAGGGGAGGCGTGGCGGGGTTTGATGCGAGTTTGACGATTACGGGGATTCAGGAGGCGCAGCAGGCGAATTTGAGGGCGATCGCGGCGCTGCGGCCGGAGGGGGCGTTTGGGCGGGCGGTGGTGTATGCGGGGACGGCGGCGCACCGGTATGCGGTGGCGATTACGCACGTGGACACCGGCGCGCTGCGGGCGTCGCACCGGGTTGCGGTGGAGGGGCTGCGGGCGCGGGTGTTCATTGATCCGGCGAGTGTGAATCCACGGACGGGGGAGCGGCCGGCGGTGTATGGGGTGGAGGAGCACGCGCGGGGGGGGAGTCACGCATTTTATGAGCGGGTGGTGGAGGAGCGGGGACGGGAGATCGCGGAGGGGGCGATGAGGGAGTTGGTGAGGGGGTTGTGACAGAGTACTACAACGGATTGGGAAAGGAACGGAAAGGAAAGAGGGATCACAGTGGCGATTAAGACGCGGCAGGAGGTGCGGGAGGCGCTGGGGGTGCTGTTGAATGCGGGGTTGGTGGGGACGGGGTTGCCGGTGCAGGCGGTGTACGATTATATGAAGGGGACGTTCGACGGGCAGAGCCCGATTGTGGTGGTGGGGAGTGCGGGGGTGGAGGGGGAGGCGCTGACGTTCCAGGGGTCGAAGGCGACGTATTTTTATGAGGTCTTATCGTTCGTGGCGCGGGAGGGGGAGGAGGTGGCGGAGGATGCGCTGGACCAGGTGGCGCAGAAGCTCTACCAGGTGATTGAGGCGAACCGGAAGACGGGGAATTGGCAGTGGATCGGGTTCGCGGGGAGGAGTAAGGTGGTGCCGGCGGCGGTGGGGGGGGATCCGTATTGGATGGAGGTGTTGCCGGTGGAAGTGAAGGTGTATTAGGATAGGGATGGGGACGGGAACGCAGATGAACGCAGATAAACGCAGATGAACGCGGATCGGATTGGATGAAGATGGGTTAGGATGGGAACGCAGATGAACGCGGATCAGATTGGGGCAAGGTGTATTGGGACGGGAACGCAGATGAAGCCGGTGAGTACACCGGGAGATGAGCGCGGATGAACGCGGATCGGAGGGAGGATAGGATGGGAGGAGGGGTGGTGGTGGCGACGCCGCGGTGTGGGCCGCCGACGTGGCTGTACGTGGATAGTTTGCGGATGTTGGAGGCGCCGGCGCCTGGGTATAAGTATTTGTATAATCCGCGGACGGTGGCGGTGGACGTGGCGCGGAATTGGATTGTGGAGCGGGTGCTGGGGGAGCCAGGGCTGGCGGATTGTGAGTGGGTGCTGTGGCTGGATGCGGACGCGGAGGTGCATCCGGGGACGCTGAAGAGGTTGTTGAGCTGGGGAATGCCGGTGGTGGGGGCGCTGTGTTTCACGATCGGGGTGCCGGTGACGCCGACGGTGTACCGCGGGCAGGCGGAGGGGGATAAGAGGTGGGTGCGGTCGGACTGGGTGCACGAGTGGATCCTGGAGCATGCGCAGTTGCAAACGCACCGGGCGGCGATGGTGGAGCCGAGGCCGGAGGGGGCGCTGCGGGTGGTGGATTTTACGGGGTTTCATTGTATGCTGACGCACCGGCGGGTGCTGGAGAGGATGGAGCGGCCGTGGTTCCGGGCGACGTACGATAAGGCGAACGGGGAGGACCGATATTTTTGCGAGCGGGCGCAGGAGGCGGGGTATGAGGTGTTCGTGGATTTGAGTGTGGTGGCGGGGCACGTGGTGGGAGACCGGAGGAGTATGGGGGCGCTGGATTTCTGTGCGTGGCACGCGATCACGGATTTTTCAGGAGGAGGGCCGGATGAGCAAGAAGAGGATGCGGCGGTATGAGGCGCTGGAGAATATGTCACCTCCCAGCGGAGGGGCGATGACGAGGAAGGGGACGGTGTTCGAGGCGGATGCGGGGGCGGAGTGGGTGAAGCATGCGATTCTGATGGGGTGGATGCGGGAGGTGGAGGAGGAGGGGGCACAACAACGGATTGGGAAAGTAACGGAAACGGAACACAACAACGGATTGGGAAAGTAACGGAAACGGAACACAACAACGGATTGGGAAAGTAACGGAAACGGAACACAACAACGGATTGGGAAAGTAACGGAAAGAGAACAGGAGGATTGGGATGACGCAGACGACAGGTGGTTTAGCGGCGGTCGGGGCGAAGTTGGAGATCTCGACGAATAACTCGGACTGGACGGACATTAGCGGGTGGGCGTCGGGGGTTTCGTTCTCGGGGTACGACCGGCAGAGTGGAGAGGCGTTCACGTTCGACGGGGACACGGCGGTGGTCAAGTTTGGGAAGCTGAATCCGACGGAGTGTGAGGTGAAGCTGCTGTATACGGAGGAGACGACGGGGGGCTGGAAGTTGGTGTGGGATCAGCACATTACGGCGGGCGGGGGGATGCTGATGGTGCGGTGGTCGCCGAAGGCGGGGGACACTACTGGGGAATTCAGGTTCACGTCGGGGAGCGACTCGAAGGCGACGGTGGTTCTGCCGCCGGATGGGGAGGCAGGGCCGGGTGATCCGGTGATGGCGGCGTTCTCGGTGAAGACGGCGGCGTTCACGCAGAGTGCGGTGACGTAATCCGGGACAACAACGGATTGGGAAAACAACGGATTGGGACAACAACGGATTGGGACAACAACGGATTGGAGGCTGAGGGATGGCGGAGGAGTTGACGATTCGGATCGATCTGGAGAGCTGCTACATTGACGATCTGGAGACGATCGTGGCGATGGCGGGGACGGGGGGGAAGATGCCGGAGCCGGGGACGATGAAGGCGTTTATGGATCTGCTGGACCGGGTGGTGGTGGGGGGGGTGCGGGGGAAGGGGATTCCAATGACGGCGCTGGGGCAGATCGGGCAGCAGTTGATGCAGGCGATCAACGAGGGGATGAATCCCGGGGGAAACTGAAGGTTCGGCTGATGGCGTACCTGTGGACGGGGAGCGGGAGGCCTCCAGCCGAGTATCTGACGCTGATTTTGTGCCGGGACGTGTATCATTGTACGCCGGTGGTGCTGCGGACGGTGCCGCTGGCGGACGTGTTGCCGCACCTGGAATGTTTGAGTATCGAGGGGCGGGTGCGGAAGCAGGAGGAGAAGTTGGCGAGGTTGCGGTCGCGGTCGAGGAGGAGATGATTCGGGTTACAACAACGGATTGGGAAAGGAACGGATAGGAGGGGGAGGGGTGATTACGCGCGTAATGGGGGTGGTATTGGTGGCAGTGGTGGTGGGGATGCTGGAGTGGCGGGTGGTGGCCAGGAATGTGGGGACGCGGTTCAATGGGTACGGGGCGATGGGGGGGGTGCTGGCCAGGTCGAGCCCGGCGCCGATGCGGTACCGGGTGCTGGTGCCGTGGGTGGTGGGATGGCTGCCGGCAGGGAAGGGGCGGGCGGTCGCATACCAGGCGGCGAAGGTGGGGCTGCTGGCCGGGGCGCTGGGGGTGGCGGAGGTGCACCTCGGGCGGATGGGGATGCTGGGGCTGGCAGTGATCATCGCGGGGACGCTGGAGTTCGATTATTGGGATCAGTACGCGGAGCTGGTGGGGCTGGGGTTGTGTTTGATGGGGGTGCCGTGGGCGGCGGCGGTGGGGGGGGTGGTGTGGGGGTTGAGCCGGGAGACGGCGGGGCTGGCGCCGGTGGTGGCGGGGCTGGCCGGGGGGTGGCCGGCGGGCCTGGCGGGTCTGGCGGGGCCGGCGGCGCTGGGGGTGGTACGGTTGGTGCAGGGGAGGGCGGTGTTGTATTGCGAGCGGTGGACGTGGAGGGCGTATAACGTGGGGGATTGGAAGGCGGCGTGGGAGAGGATGGATCCTGGGCCGCTTTTTTCGTTGGGGTTGTGTGTGGGGATGGTGTGGGCGGCGGTGACGGGTGGCCACCTGCTGGAGGGGGCGTTGGGGGCGACCAGGTGGGTGGGACTGGTGTGGGTGGTGATGGGGTGGACGATGGGGAGGGGACGGGAGTCGAGGTTGTTTTTGCCTTGTGCGCTTTGGATCCTCGGACGATGAATGCAGACGAACGCAGATGAACGCAGATAAACGCAGATGAACGCAGATCGGAACGGGTAGGAACGGGTAGGAACGGATAGGACGGCCGTCTGAGCAGGCGGCGACGGTTCCAGGAACGGGGATACACGGGGCCATTCTCCAGTGAGGGGAATGGCCTTTTTTGTTGGTGAGGTCCAATGTCGGATTACAGGATCACGAACGCAGATGAACGCAGACGAACGCAGATGAACGCAGATCGGAACGGATAGGAACGGATTATGTCCGATTATCGAATCAATATCATCGTGGAGGGGCGGGACAATGCGAGCGGGGCGCTGAATGGGGTGCATGGGGCGCTGGGGCGGATCGCGGAGTTTGCGCTGGGGGGGCTGGTGGCCAGCGGGCTGGCGGCGATCGGGCGGGGGATCGGGGATATTGCGCGGGAGGCGTTCGGGGGGGCGACGGGGCTGCAGAATTTGACGCTCTCGCTGGAGACGCTGGCGGCGCGGGAGTTGGTGGCGGCGGGAGGGGCGGAGAATATCGAGGATGCGTTGGGGAAGGTGGGGCCTGTCGCGGAGGGGTTGTTGGGCAGGCTGAAGGATCTGGCGTTGGTATCGCCATTCGAGTTTGAGCAGGTAGCGGATGCCTTTCGATTGCAGATGGCATTCGGGGCGACGGGGGATAGTGCGATTGATTTGACGAAGGCGGTCCTGGATACTGGGGCAGGGTTGGGGATGACAAACGAGAGCATGGGCCGGATGACATACAACCTGGCTCAGGCGCTGCAGGCGGGGGATCTGACGGCGGCCAATATGCGGCAGCTGAAGATGGTGGGGTTGGACCTGGGGGATGTGTTCCAGGATGAGTTGGGGATGAGCATCGAGGATGTGCGGGAGGGGCTGAAGGACGGGGCGCTGACGATGGCGGACGTGTCGGGGGCGTTCGTGCGGTACGCGGACGTGAACTTTGGGGGGGCGTCGGAGCGGATGAGCAAGACGTTCCAGGGGCTGCAATCATCGTTCAAGGATCTGATGTATTTTGGGGGGGCGGATCTGTTGACGCCGGCGCTGGAGGTGGTGACGGGGGCGCTGGGTGGGGTGTTCGATACGCTGCGGGGGATGCTGGAGAGTGGGAAGATTGCGGAGATCGGGGAGCAGTTGGGTGGGTTCGTGGAGCGGGTGCTGGGGTTCATCGAGCGGATCGGGGAGGGGGGGATCGGGGCGCTGGTGCCGCCGGAAGTGGTGGCGAATGTAGATGCATTCCTGGCGGGGCTGGAGCCGGTGGGGAGGGTGATTAGTGAGGTGATTTGGCCGGCGATAGTGGAGTTTTTGCCGACGCTGCAGTTGTGGGGGGAGCAGCTCCTCATACTGGCGTCGAGTGCGCTGCCGCTGCTGGCGGATGCGTTGCAGTTCGTGGTGGATAATTGGGAGATTTTCGCGATCATCGGGGGGGTGGTGGCGGCGGTGATTCTGGCGATCGAGGCGCCGTTGGTGCTGGTGATCGCGGCGCTGGCGGCGTTGTATCTGGCGTGGGTGAATGATTGGGGGGGGATACGGACGTTCATCGAGGGGGTGGTGGCGGGGATTGCGGGGGTGATTCAGGGCGGGCTTGCCGTGTGGCAGGGATTCTGGGATAAGCACGGGGCGACGATCACGGCGATAACCCAGGGGGCATGGGGTGTGATTCAGGCGGGAATCGAAACGGTGAGCGCGGTGATCAGCGGGATCATTGCTGCATTTGCATCAGCGTTCGAGGGGGACTGGCGCGGATTTGGAGAGAATTTGCGAGTGGCGTGGGATGCGGTGTGGAATGGGATCGCCGAGATTTTGCGCAGGGCTTGGGATACGCTGAGCGGGATAGTGGCCAATCTGATCTCTGCGATTGTCAATAAGTTCACGAGTACAGATTGGGGGGCACTGGGGCGGGGAATCATCCAGGGGATCATTGATGGGATCAATGCTGCGTTGTCGTGGCTGATCGAGGCGTGCCGGGCGGCGGCGTCAGCAGCGTGGGAAGTTATCAAGGGCTTTTTTGGGATTGGGTCGCCGTCGCTGTTGATGAGGGGGCTGGGCGAGAATATGATGCGGGGCTGGGCGGAGGGGGTCAAAGCATCGGTAGGGTTGCCGCTGGAGGCGTTGGCTGCTGCAGTGGCGGGGGCACAGGCGGGGATGGGTGAGCTGGGCGGGGGGATGGGGGGATGGGGGGGGGGAGGGGGAGGGGGGAGGATGGTGGTGGTGGCGCCGATTATGATCGAGGATGCGGGGCAGTATCGGGATGCGGCGGGGCAGTGGAATTATGAGGCGATTGTGGAGTTGGTGGGGAGTTTTTGATGTGGATTACAACAACGGATTGGGAAAGGAACGGAAAGGATAGGAGGGGATAGATGGCGGTGGTGTTTAAGTTTAGGCGGGATACGACGGATTTGTCGCTGTTGGCGGGGGCGGGGAGTGGGTGGCGGGCGGGGACGTGGAATGCGAAGGTGGGGGTGCCGGTGCACGGGCGGCGGCCGCTGCCGGTGACGGAGGCGATTGATTGCCTGGTGGACCGGGGGTCGCACAACGACCTGGGGACGAGTATGCAGGCGATGGACGATGTGAGGGAGGGGGCGGCGCGGTATATGGCCGACCGGCAGGAGCAGTATCCCGTGTGGCTGCACGTGAAGATGAACAATGAGACGGGGGAGCGCCGCGCGTTGGTGCGGGAGATCGCGATGGAGTGGCTGAGCGCGCAGGTAGACATGGCGAATGAGGCGGGCGTCAACGATGCACGGGTGCGGCTGAAGGTGGAGCGGGAAGGGGTGTGGGAGGGGACGGCGACGGTGGCGATGCCGGCGGCAACGCCGACGGCGGCAGCGAGTGTGTTTTACGATTATACGGCCAGCCCGGGGGCGGACGTGGTGGGGGACCGGGCGGCCAGGATCGCGCATTTTGGTTTCACTGTACCGAGCGGTGCGATCGGGAAGATCTGGGTGGGGGTCAGGTCGGCGAACAAGCACGGGACGGTGACGAATTTTGTCAATATATGGGAATGCGAGGATACGGATGGGACGCTGGGGACGGATGCGGGTAGAACAACGGATTCGACGGCCAGCCCGGGCGGGGGCGGCAACACGAAGGTGCGGGTAACACCGGGGACGGCGACGTGGGCGAAGAGGTTGACGGTTGATTTGGCGGATTATACGGCAAATAGGAGTGATCAATTTGGGATGTTTCTATGGTTGTTGCGCTGTGCGGCGACGACGGGGACGTGGGAGGTGCAGGTGCGGTGGGGATATCAGGGAATGGCGGATGCGGATTTTGTGGCCGGGCCAAAGGTCGAGGTGGGTACGAGTTGGAACTATTATGAGATGGGGATCGCGCCGATTCCGCTGCGGGATCTGCAGGTATTGCCGCTGGCGGTGCATGCGGCGGCATACGAGGCCGGGTACACATTGCAGATCTGGGGACGGCGGACGGATGGGGCAGGTAGTTTGGATCTGGATTGTGTATGCCCGGTGCCGGTGGACGAGGGGTTTCTGTCGGACGAGGTGGAGGTGATCGCCGGGAATGTATGGGCGGTGGCAGAGTCGCCGATTGGCAGGGTAGGCAGGGTGGTAGCGTACACGTCCTATTATCACGTAGGTGCACCGAAGTCGTTTTGCAATTTTGGGTTGCCACCCGGGGATGGACGGATGATTGTGGTGTATCAACGGCCGGCGTCGTCGGTTCTGACGGATCAGATTACGTTGAACGATGGCAACGGTGGGCTTTACTATTGCCAGTGGTATAACCTGCGGGGGTCGGAATGAGTTTGGGGCTGTATCAGCGGCTGACGGCCGGCACGACAGGGCTGGCGTATCTGGGGGATCTGACGGGGGCGGCCAGGGGATGGCGGCGGAAGTGCGGGGCGGTGGGGGGGTATCTGGGGGGATCGTTGATGCTGAGTCAGGAGGACTGGACGCGGGCGGAGCTGACGGAATTCTATAATTTGAATGTGGGCTGCCGGTTGGTGGAGACGGTGTATGGGATGGGGGCGTGGGAGGGGTACGTGGAGGAGATGCGGCTGATCCAGGATGGGGCGGAGATGGCGATCTCGCTGAAGCCGGCGGTGTTCCACAATCGGGTGACGGCGGTGTATAGTGTGGGGCCGACGCGGGCGAATACGGGGTGGGCAGAGAATACGAGCTCGTCGGACGAGTTTGGGGAGTGTAACGTGATCAAGACGCTGGGGGGGGCGGTGGCGGCGGCGGCGGTGGGGGAGCGAGATAAGATGCTGATAGAGGGGGGCTGGCCGCGGTCGCGGATCACGGGGGGGGATGCGCGGGAGGGGGAGGAGCGGGTGAAGCCAGACGAGTTGCGAGTGGCAGTGGCGGGATACTGGGAGACGTTGCTGTGGCGGTATATGGAGACGACGACGACGGCGGCGGCCAGCAGTGTGCTGGGGACGTTGATCGCGGCGAGTGAGTTTGTGGTGTCGAAGAGGATCGAGACGAACGCGGATAGTGTGAGCGCGGATGCGGATCCGGTGCCGAGGAGGATCGGAGATCTGGTGAAGGAGATGGTTCTGCTGGGGGACACGTCGGGGCACGTGTGGCAGGGGGGGGTGTATGGGGGAAGGGGGTTCGTGTACGAGGAGGCGCCGACGGATTGGACGTATCAGTTGATGGGGGAGCATCTCCTAGACCGGGCGGGGGGGGAGGCGGTGTTGGAGCTGGTGGAACCGGGGTTCCTGCTCTATAACCCAGCGGCGGCGACGGGGTGGGCGAAGGCGGGGACGGCGACGGATTGGGACGATCCGCGGATGCGGTACGTGGATACGGTGGAGTTCATGGAGGGACGCGAGGGGGGGGAGCTGAGGATGGGGTATCTGGGGGTGGAGCCGGGGGCGGAGATTATCGCGCGGAGGATCCAGAGGGGGGTGCAGAGGTGACAACAACGGATTGGGAAAGGAACGGATAGGAGGGGGGATGGAGGATAGGCTGGGGGTTGACGATCTGCTGACGGACGTGGCGAAGTTACGGACGTGGATCACGGCGGCGAGTGGGGTGGGGCCGGCGCCGAATGACGCGCAGTACGTGGTGCTGGCGCTGCATGCGGATCTGACGGCGGAGCGGGTGCTGACGGCGGGGAATTCGATCACGGTGACGGACGGGGGGGCGGGCCTGGCGGTGACGGTGGCGTTGGCGACGCCGGGGACGTGCACGGCAACGAGTACGAATAGCGCGGCGGGAAACCACACGCACGCGATTGGCAGCACGCTGGCGAGATCGGCGATCACGATCACGGCTGGCGCTGGTTTGACTGGTGGTGGAAACCTGACAGCAAATCTGACGCTAACAGTTGGGGCGGGGAACGGGATTACGGTGAATGCGGACGACGTGGCGCTGACGACGCCGGGGACGTGCACGGCGACGAGCACGAATAGCGCGGCGGGAAACCACACGCATGCGATTGACAGTACGTTGGCCAGGTCGGCGATCACGATCACGGCGGGGGCCGGGCTCACCGGGGGCGGGGATTTGACGGCGAACCGGACGCTGACGGTGGGGGCGGGGGCCGGGATCACGGTGAATGCGGACGACGTGGCGCTGACGACGCCGGGGACGTGCACGGCGACGAGTACGAATAGTGCGGCGGGAAACCACACGCACGCAGTCACGAACAGCACAGGTCAAACGGCCAGTTGCATTGTGGCCACGGATGCGAATAGTGGCGTGAAGGTGAAACGGCTGGCGGTTGGGGCGGGTGCGAGTGTGCCGGGTGCGGATGGGGTGGCGCTGGTGGCCGGGGTGCTGTACATCAATGAGACTTCTAACGCCGGCATGAGCATCGGCGTTACGGTCAACCAGGGGGCGGCCACGAACGAGGCGGCCGCATTCAAGGCTGCGGAGGTAGCCCACGGAATTACCAATTATACGGAGACAGATACATTTGGCGATGTGCTGGCAATCCAATATGGTGCCGTGGGGTCGGGAGGGATTAATATCCGGGGATTCTCTGAGGCGACTGCGGCGGCGGCTCTGACAGGGTGCGCCACGGCGGATGATACCACGAAAAGCGCCGCGGGACGTGGCCATGTTGAAATCTATGCGCATACGAAAAGCGGAACGGGGCTGGCGGCGCCGGGGGCAGATGCGAATTTGATGGTTATCCGCTCGAGCGCCTCGACGCGGTTCATTTTTGATCAGGAAGGGGAGTTGCATTCCGATGCGATTATCGGGGTGGGGGATGATTGGGACGAGTACGACGACCTGGTGCTGGCGGCGGATCTATCGCGGATGATACGGGGCCGGTGGGATGAGGTTATTCGGTATAATCTGGCGGATTTCGAGAGGGCGGGATTGGTGACGGTGAGCGTGGATGAGGTGGGCCGAACGCATGCGTTTATCAAGCATAGGGCATTCCTGCAATTTTATGCGTGTGCGTTTCGTGATGTGTATCAGCGGATGCAACGAGTAGAGCAGATGTTGGAGGCGAGATGATGGAATTGGAGTTGACGATCTGGCAGCGGGCGATACTGGTGCAGGTGGTGAACGGCACACGCGGGGACGTGCGGGCATTTAGGATGGCGCTGCGGGCATTGGAGGTGTTGGAGTTCACGGAGGAGGAGCGGGAGGAGATTGGGCTGGTGGAGGAGGCCGGGCAAATGAGGTGGCAGGCGGAGGCGATGGGGAGGACGTTCACGATCGCGCTGGAGAAGCCGGAGCTGAGGTTTATTAGGAATGCGGCGGAGGGGTTCCAGGGGTGGCCGGTGGCGCAGGCGGGGGAAGTGCTAGACCTGCTGGAGAAGCTGGGGGTGTCAACGGATGAGGAACGGATAAGCGGATAGGGAGTGTGGGAGATGGGGTTTCGAGTTCATTGGTGTTTCACACTCCTGCTCCGGGGGTGATGGTGATGCGGACGAGGTGGCCGTTTTCTACGTAGAGGCGGAGGCCGGTGCGTAGGAGGGCGGCGCGGACCTGGTCCACGGGGCCGGTGCGGAGCCAGCCCGGGTCGGTGGCCAGGGTGGCTAGGAGGTCCTCGAGGGCGGCGCGGTGGTCCTCGGGGGTGGGCTGGACGGCGAGTTGGTCGCCGACGTCGGTTAGTTGCCGGGTGGCGGCCTGGAGGTCCTCCAGGAGGTGGTCGTCGGCGTCGCGGTAGACGTCGGCGGTCATAGTTTGGTCAGCGAACGCCAGGGCGAGGCGTTCGCGTTTTTGTTTTAGGGCGGCGATCGCGGCGACCAGGTGGGCGCGCTGGGCTTCGAAGGGGGCGCGGTTGGGGGCGGCAGCGGTGAGGAGGGCGTCGAGGGCGGCGGGATCTCGCAGGGTGGAAAGGGTCTGTTGGATGGCGTCGAGGAGGACATCGGCGCGGATGGTGTTGGTGTGGCAGGAGCGGCCGAGGGCGCGCCGGTTGGCGTGGGTGTAGCAGCGGTAGTTGTAGACGGCGTGGGGGCGGTTGAGCTCGAGGGCGTAGCCACAACGAGCACAGAAGACGAGGCCGGAGATGGGGGAGACGCGCGGGTGGCCACCTCGGCGACGGCGGGCGCGTTCCTGGAGGATGGCGCGATGGGTGGCGGGGTCCCAGGCGGCGGGGTAGGCGGGAGAGGGGTCGGTGGCGACCAGGTGGGGACCGTAGGTGATGAGGCCGGCGTAGCGGTCGTTGTAGAGGATGTTGCGGACAGATGTCATGGCCCAGCGGGGGGAGCGGCGGGGGTGGTAGGGGGTGGCGTTGAGGCGCCGGGCGATGGTGTGGATGCCGAGGCCGGCGAGGAAGAGGTCGGTGGCGAGTTGGACGGCTTCGATTTCGCCGGGGACGAATTCGCCGGCGATGGTGTGGCCGTGGGGGTCTTTGACGGGGCGGTAGCCGTAGGGCCAGCGGCAGTGGGGGAGGCCGCGGCGGACGCGAGCGCGGATGCCGACGTCGCGGCGGCGGGTGCGTTGGATGTTTTCGACCTGGGCCTGGGCGCGCTCGACGGCGGAGAGGTAGAGGCTGGAGGTTTCGGAGGTGTGGGCCAGGTCGTGGGGCATGAGGGAGGAGTAGGTTTGGGCGCTGGCGGCGGCGACGAGGGCTTCGACCTGGGCGATGAGGGCGTCGGTGCGCCCGAGGCGATCGCGAGCACGGCACCAGAGGACGTCGAAGATGTGGGCGTCGCAATCGGCGCGGAGTTGGTGGTAGGCGGGGATGTCGGTCTCGGCGTCGGTGTAGAAGATGTATTTTCGGCTATGGCCGGGGACCTGATAGGTGGCGACGACGGTGGCGCCGATGGAGGCGGCGAAGGCTTGGCCGTCGCGGAGTTGGGAGGGGAGGGAGTCTTTTTCGACGGCAGCCTGGGCGGGGGTGGAGACGGAGGCGAAGATGGCGAGGCGGGTCATGATGCGTAATCCGTAATCCGTAATCCGTAATCCGTAATCCGTAATCCGTAATGCGTAATCCGTAAGGAGGATCAGGTTTTGCGGATGCGGCCGGTGGGGTCCACTTCGAGGTAGATGGTTTGGTCGCGGCGGGACCAGTAGTAGAAGAGGTAGAAGAGGAGGCCGATGCCGAGGCAGCAGAACCAGAGGGTGGCCCAGAGGAAGGAGAAGTGTTTGGGTTTGAGGAGTTGGGCGGTGGTGGGGGTGCGGGTGACGAGGCGGAAGCCGCGTTTGACGTAGCGGGCGACTTCGCGGTCGAGGATGGCGGTGCGGGCCTCAAGAGTCAGGGTCAGGGGCGGGGCCGGTGGGTGGTTCATTTATTCTCTCTCTCTCTGTCAATATTGTATTCAGCGCGGTCCTCGTGGAGGGCGCGGGCGAGGGTCATGAGGGCGCGCTGGCCGCCGGGGTCAAGCAGCCGGAAGTAGTTGAGCAATTCATATTCGCGTTGTTCTTGTGCTGTGTCAGGTGTGTAAGACGGGATAAGACCGGCGAGCTCCAGGAGTGTTTCCGCTGGGGTGTGGGTGGCGCGGGCCAAGGCGAGGCATAGTTCTGCCCCAGCACTGCCATATGCGTTTAATACGCGCGTAATCGCTACATGTGATACGCCAGCGCGGCGCGCAAATTCGCGAATGGACCAGCCGTTTTGGCGTAGGGTATTGAGTATCCAACGGGTGAGTTTGGTTTGATCAGGCACAGTTTCTTTATTCTACCATGAAGGAGTGATTTTTGCCCCATTGTGCTGCCCGGACCTCCTTTCAATCAAGTATATAGTCTATCATAGGTTGTGGTAATTAGGGATTCCAAGTTTGGTAACTCGAATGACCATACCTAAGTAAATGGTGTGTCATTTGTCACGTGTTTTAGGTGACATTTGGTACTATACAGTTTTGGGATTGTCGCTATCATGGTAACTGACTGACCGTATGGGCACAGATACCACACGGAAAGCGTTACCAGGAGATGGGGAGATGAATGAGTATATTCCAAGAAGGATGATGATTAAGCTGACACCAGATGTGAGTCAGGCATTGTCGGATTTGGCGCGGGCGGAGGGGCGGGATCCAAGGGAGCAGGCGGCGCTGTTGGTCCGGCAGGGGCTGGACGGGCGGCGGATCACGGGGGCGTTGCCGGCGCTGGAGCAGGCGGTGCTGACGCAGGTGGCGAAGGATGAGGGTTTCGGTAGCATCGGGGAGGCGCTGGGGCTGGTGATCCGGGAGTGGGTGACGGCGCGGATGGTGAAGGCAGGGGTGACGGGCGTTTCGCTGTGAGGTGAGACGTCCGTTTTTTTGTTTGGAACACGGATGGGCAGGATTTACGGATTAGGAAGGTGGGAGATGGATCCGATAATGAGGGCATTGGGGGAAGGGATGAGGATGCTGCTGCCAACGGTGAGGATGGAGGAGCAGGCAGGCAGGGAGCGGGCGCTTATGACGATTGTCAAGGGGGTTGTGGATCTGTGCACCGGGCGGTGTACGGTGGCAGGCTCGATCGTGGAGGACCTGGCGCGGATGATCGAGCGGTGCCAGGATGGGGAGGAGTTGCGGGATCTGAGTGTGCAGGTGCGAGATCTGATGTTTCATTTTACGCCGGACGCGAGCCGGGTGGCTCTGACGGAGAATGAGGCGCGGGTGTTGCATTTGCTGGAGGGTGTGGAGAGGAGCAGATGATGGAGAGAAGCAATTGGCGGCTGGAGGTAGTGATTGGGTTGGTGGTGCTGGTGGGGGTGTTGGTGGTGGGGGGGCAGGGGTTGGCGGCGCAGGTGGGGGTGTCGCCGATCTCGCCGGTGGAGACGCCGACGGTGCGGGGGGTGCCGACGGGGTTCACGCCGACGGCGACGGCAGCGGTGGCGACGGTGGAGCCGACCAGGAAGCCAGGGAAGGATGAATCGGTGGCGGTGGCGACGGCGACGGTGGTGTTGTTGCCGGCGACGGGGGCGGAGTTGGTGCCGACGCTGCCGACGCGGATGCCGGACATTTGGCTGGAGCCGGTGCTGATGGGGCGGGGGTGGCTGCCGGTGGTGATGCGATGAAGAGGACGGCGGCGGCTGAGGCGTTTCTGTTGGTGTTCCGGCAGATGTACAGTGAGCAGGCGCTGGCACCGGTGATCGCGCGGGGGGAGGAGGTCGCGCGGAAGGTGGGGGCGCAGATGTTGGGGCGGGGGCATTTGCGGTTGGCGCTGGAGGAGATCGCGCGGGAGGTGGAGGACGAGTTCGAGGAGGATGCCGATGGGGGACTGTGAGCAGGCAGTGGTGGCGGTACGCCCGGCGGGGGCGGTGGTGGATGGGTTCGTGGAGGGGTTCCCGGGGATGTGGGAGGGGTTGCAGTTGATCGGGATTTTGACGGTGGACGGGAACGGGGCGCGGGTGCCGGTGTATGCGCGGTGTCTGGAGGAGGCGCGGGCGGCGATGACACGGGCGATGGCGCAGATCGTGCAGGCGATGGGGGATGGGAGGTAGGGATGGAGATAGGGGTGGAGTGGAAGGATAAGTTGTTGAGGACGCTGGCGGAGGTGCCGATACGAGCGGCGCTGGCGGAGCTGAAGGGGGCCTCGAAGCACGAGCGGGGACGGCAGCCGGCGAGGGGCGCGAAGGGGAAGGTGGGCAAGGCACGGAAGACGGCGAAGTTGTCGCGGCGGAGAAATCGCAGGGGGTAGGGAAAATGGAGAGGACAGGATCGGCGCAGAAGTTGTTGTGGGCGGCGCGGCGAGGGCTGGAGACGGTGTCGTGGGATGATTTGTGGGCGACGCTGGATGAGGTGGTGGTAGGGGCGGCGGAGATCCGGGGGGCGCACGTGGAGGAGGCGCTGGGGAGGATGGGGAGGAGAACCACGGATATAGAAATACGCGATGGGAAGGTGGGTGGAGGGGACGGGCAGGAGGTGGGGTTGGGGATGTGGCAGGAGGCGGTGGCGGTGGTGCGGGAGGCGGTGGGGGAGGCGCGGGAGTGCGGGGATTGGTGGGGATGCCTGCGGACGGCACTGCGGGTGGTGAGGGGGAGGTAGGGATGGCGGCGGGGTGGTCCGACGCGCACCTGGAGGTGGAGGGTGGCGGGAAAGCCGAACCGGTGGAGCAGGGCGGATTGGGTGATGCTGGGGTTGGAGGTGGTGGGGCTGATCGTGCTGGTGATGTGGTGGAGGGGGTAGGGCACGGGTTTTGAGGTTGCTTGCGGGGCTGGATCGGGGGGGGGGATCCAGCCCGGCGGGGAACGTCAAAATGGATGAGGGAGGTGTGAGATGACGATGCAGGGGATGGTGGGAGTGGGGTTGCCGGCGGTGGTGGGGCCGGGATGGAGTGGGAGCCGGGGGCTGGGGCCGGAGGGTGGCCAGGGGCGGGAGGAGCGGCTGCGGGAGTGGTGGGGGCAGGCGGCGGTGGCGTGGTTGGAGGTGAGGGCGGCGCGAAGCCAGCATACGCGGCGGGCGTACGAGGGGGCGGTGCAGGGGTTTTTCGCGGGGTGCGGGGTGGAGCCGTGGGAGGTGGGAGGGGTGCAGGTGTTGCGCTGGCAGCAGGGGATGAGGGAGGCGGGGCTGGCGGAGGCGACGGTAAATCTGCGGTTGGCGGCGTTGTCGTCGTTTTATGCGTTTTGCTGCAACCGGTTCACGGTGGTGGATGGGGTGTCGGGCCGGGAGGTGCCGCTGGCGGAGCGGAATCCGGTGATGCGGGTGGAGCGCGCGAAGATTTCTCCTTATGAGCGAAGCATTTATTTGAGTGTGGATGAGGTGCGGGCGCTGCTCAGGTCTATTCCGCAGGATACGGTGGAGGGGCTGAGGGATCTGGCGCTGATCGTGACGTATTTGTACACGGGGCGGAGGTCGTCGGAGGTGCGGCGGCTGCGGTGGGGGGACATCCGCGAGGAAGGGGGGCGGGTGTATTACAGGTGGTGGGGGAAGGGTGGGACGTCGCGGGAGGATGAGTTGCCGCTGCCGGCGTACAATGCGATGGTGGGGTATTTGAGGGCGGCGGGGCGGTTGGAGGGGATGGGGGAAGGGGATTATGTGTTCGTGGCGCTGAGCGACGTGGTGGAGCGGTTGGGGGTGACGGTGCGGGGGGATGAGCCGTTGTCGGCGTCGTTCATCAATAGGATCGTGAAGAAGTGCGCCAGGCGGGCGGGGTTGAAGTGGGAGCGGATCCACACGCACACGCTGCGGCACACGGCGGCGATGTTGCGGCGCGAGTTGACGGACGATTTGCAGGAGTTGCAGAGGTTTCTGAATCATTCGACGTTGGCGACGACGCAGATTTACATTCAGCATACGGAGAAGAGGAAGGACGTGCTGTGGGCGCAGGTGGAGGCGCTGATCGGGATCGAGTAGATGGGTAGATGGGGAATGAGGAAGAGCGGTGACCGGGGTGGCTGCGGAGCAGCGGCTAAGTGTGGCGCAGGATTGCGAGGTGGTGGCTCACGATCCGGAGACGATAGGAGCCTGGGGCTGTGGCCACTACTGAAGGCCTCCGGAGGTTGCAGGACCTCCACCCGGTCACCGTGGATTACAACAACGGATTGGGAAAGTAACGGATAGGATGGGAATGGATCAGGATCATAGAGGAGGAATGATGGACGAGTTTTGTGGGGCGATGGCGGAGATGGCGCGGGGGGTGACGGTCGAGGATTTGCGGCTGGCGGCGGAGGTGGTGACGGGCCGGCGGGCGCTGGTGGTGCAGGCGCCGAGTGTGGCGGTGGGGCCTCGGATGGAGGAGGCCAGGTTGGAGGAGGTCGTCGAGCGGGCGCTGCGGAACTGGATTGGGATCACGCATAGTGAGGCATGTATAGCACGGCGGTGGCGGGCGATGCCGGCGGTGATTGAGCAGCGCGATGCTGATTATGAGGATGCGCTGCAGGCTTATCGGGAGGTCGTCGGGCGTGAGCCGACGGCCAGTAGCAAGGAGGAGTGATGGATGCGCTGGAGTTGAAGAAGATGTTATTGGAGGCCGTGGCGAACGATTGGGACGACGGCCGGCAGTATCTGGGGATGAGTATGATCGGGCAGTGTCCTCGGAAGTTGTTTTTCGACCTGGTGGAGGGGCGCCGGCAGCCGGGGGTGCAGGGGGTGCTGTATTGCCACGAGGGGTACGTGCACGAGAGGGACGTGCGGGCGCGGTTGGAGCAGATGGGGATCGAGGTGGAGGAGGTGGGGAAGGAGTTGGTGGCGTTCGGCGGCCGGGTGCAGGGGCACATCGATGGGGTGGTGGGCGGTGTGCTGCTCGAGGTGAAGTCGGTGAATGCGGACGGACTGGAGAATGTCCGCGACATGGGGGCAAAGTTGAGGCACTACGACCAGGTCCAGGCGTATATGCACTGGGGGGGGTACGAGCGGGCGCTGGTGGTGTATAAGGAACGCGAGTCAGGGGAATTATGGGTGTGCGAGGTGGTGCGGAACGCGGAGGTGGGGCGGAAGTTGGAGGAGAAGGCGCGGGGGATTCTGGCGGCGGTGGATGCGGGAGAGCCGCCGGAATGCGAATGCGGTCATTGCCGGAGGTAGCGATGGCGACGGAGTGGACGGAGCAGGCGCTGGAGGTGGCACCGGCGGTGTTGGAGGTGTTGCAGGGGTGGCGCGGGTCGTCCCACGTAATGAGCAGGCAAACGCTATGTCACCGGTTGGCGTGCTCGGACCGGGTGCTGCGGGCAGCGATCGTGGAGTTGAGGAAGGCGGGGCATTTGATCATTGCGGATGAGGATGGGGGGTACCGGTTCGCGAGGTCAGTGGACGAGGTGATGGGGTACACGGGGTCGCTGAAGAGCCGGATTGGGTCGTTGTGGGAGGTGATCCGGATCATGGAGGGTGCGGCCGAGAGTCAGTTTGGGCCGCAGCAGTTGGGGTTGTTGTAATGAGGAGGGGGGGATTGCACACAGGGTCGAAGGCGGAGCGGATTCGGAGGTTGCTGGCGGAGGGGGTGGAGCCGCAGGAGGTCGCCCGGCAGGTGGGGGTGGCGTGCAGTTACGTGGGACTGGTACGGCGCCAGTGTGCACAGAGGGTGGAGTTGGAGGGGATCAGGGCGCGGGTAACGCGGCGGTGCACACGGTGTGAGTTTTTGGATGACGTGGAGAATCCGGTGGGGAAGGATGGGTTGTGCTGGTGGTGCCGGATGCAGGTGGCGGGGGTGAATCTGCACCGGGTGTTCTACGAGGAGGCTGGCGATGGACGAAGAGGTGCGGCGGCAGCGGGTTCTGGATGCGGTGCAGAACAATATGGAGCAGGTGGTGCGGTTCGTGGTCGAAGGGACGAGTTTCACGCGGCGGCTGGTGTGGGGCCGGGTGGAGACGGTGGCGGAACTGAGTGTTGAGAGTCCGGTGGGCCGGGCGCTGCGGAACGCCCAGCCCGGGGACCGGATGCGGGTGGAGGCACCTGGGGGGTGTGTGGAGGTTTCGGTGCTGGAGGTGCTCTAGGTTCATTATAGCACTGAAAGGAGGGGTTGAGGCCAATGAGTATGTCACGAGTTGTTTGGGAGTGGGGGACGTTGGGGGCCAGTGCGCTGCTGACGGCGCTGGTGTTGTTGGTGGAGCACTGGTTCCCGTGGACGCGGGAACCAACGAGGGTAGAGGCTTATGTAGCCGGGGTGAGCACGCTTCTGGCCGGATTTGCCACCTGGCGGTTGTTGTGTGGGGATTGGGTGATGGTGGTGGGGCTGGGGGTGATCGTGATGGCGGGGGAGCTGGCACGGTTGAAGGGATTGCTGGCGGCGCGGTGGGAGGAGTTGTTCGGGGAGGCGGGGGAGGCGGATGGAGGGTAGGAGCTGTGTGTGGGGGTGTGGGGGTGTGGGGGATGGGCACACCTGCAGGTTGAGAATGATGTGAAGGAGGAAGGGTGATGGAGACGCAGGATGTGAAGTTGACGCCGGTGGTGAGGCGGGTGCTGTTGACGCACGTGCGGGCGTCGCGGTGGCAGCCGCGGGGCAAGGTGTTCGACGGTGAGCGGTTGTGGGAGCTGGCGTGCTCGATCCGGGAGCAGGGGCTGATCAATGCGATCGTGGTGTTTCAGTGGAATCAGCCGGAGGACAAGGCCGGGCTGGTGTTCTATGAGCTGGTGGCCGGGGAGCGGCGGACACGGGCGGTGATGGGGCTGGCGTGGGCGAAGGTGGCGGGGGCCCCGGAGAAGGAGTGTGTGGAGGCGCTGGCCAGCGGAGGGCTGGAGGCGGTGCCGGCGGAGGTGCGGGAGCTGCTGGACGCCGCGCGGGTGGAGGTCCTGGCGCGGGTGGAGCCGAGCACGGATCTGGACCGGTTGCACCAGATGGCGGTGGTGGAGAATATCGAGCGGGAGAGTTTGAATCCGGTGGAGGAGGCGCGGGCGCTGCAGGGACTGATTGAGGCGATGGGCTGGAGCCAGCGGACGCTGGGGCAGCACATTGGGAAGTCGCAGGGGTACGTGGCGCAGCGGCTGGGGCTGTTGGGACTGACGGAGGCGGCGCAGGCGGCGGTGAATACGCGCGTACTCACGGCGACGCACGCGCGGGCGATCGCGGCGGTGCCGAAGGCGCTGCAGGGGGTGGTGACGGAGTGGGCGACGTCGGCGGTGGCGCGGGAGGATACGCCGGCGACGACGCGGCAGGTGCAGAATGCGGCGCGGGAGTTGGCGGCGTTCGTGGATCCGGCGCGCTGGGAGCCGCAGGGGGAGCACGTGTACACGCCGGAGGAGCGGAATAATCTCCGGCTGATCCAGTGGGCGGTACAGCGGGCGGATCTCGAGAGGTGTGGGAAGGAACTGCTAACGCTGCGGGAGTGGTCGTACAATAAGACGAACGTGCTGGGGAAGAAGCCGCTGACGGTGGTGGAGAGCCGGGCGATGGTGGAGGCGGTGTTGGTGCGGCTGGCGACGGGGGAGACCATGTCGAGGTTTACGTGGGAGGCGTTCGCGGGGGAGACGGGGCGGAGGTGTGAGGCGTGTGTGGTCGGGCGGTATCCGAAGCCGACGGTGGTGGCGGACGATCTGCCGGTGTATTGCGGGCGGTGGCGGGGGAGGAAGCAGACGACGTGCGAGGATTTCATCGGGTCGGACGATCCGGTGGTGGTGCCGGTGGAATATCACCTGGACAATTTGTTCGATCAATTGGGGATCGCGTGTGAGAAGGCAGAGCGATTCCAGTACCTGGCGGACGTGGCAGAGTATATCGTGAGTTATGAGCGGGCGGTGAGGCTGCAGGAGGAGCAGGCGGCGAAGGTGACGGAGGAGCGGGCGCAGCAGCACGTGGTGGAGATCCGGGCGTTTCAGGAGTGGATGCTGGAGCAGCCCGACCAGGTGCTGAGGCATTTTCAGGCGCATAGTTGCACGAAGTGTGGAAATTACCGGCCGGAGTTGGGGGAGCAGGGGTTGCCGGCGTGCCGGTTCGTGGTGGAGCCGCTGAAGGGGAAGCAGTACGGGTACGGGATGGGGGATCACCGGGCGCCGGAGTTTGGGGCGCTGGCGACGAAGGAGGGGCAGTTGTTGCCGAGGTGTGAGGAGTTTGTGTACAAGGATCTGCCGGCGATCGCGAACGGAGGAGGGGAGAGGTTCGGGGAACGGAAGCGGGTAGCAACGTGGCTGGTGGGGCTGGGGCGTAGTGCGGGATACGGAGGGGATCACGGGGCGCTGTGGGGGATTCTGCGGTGGCTCGACTACGGGCGGCCGGTGGAGGAGTCGAACGATTGGGAGAAGTTGCAGCGGTTCGTGGTGCGGGAGTGGGAGGAGTTGGGTGGGGACGGGGCGGTGGCCACGCTGTTGGACGTGGTGCTGAGCGAGCGGCAGGCGCGGAATCAGCAGAGGAGTAATGTGTGGCGGCTGGTGAATGCGGTGACGGGGGAGGTGGAGGAGTTTGTGCCGGTGAGTTGGAGCAATATGCATGGGCTTCACTCGTGGGCGGATTGGGTGCGGAGGGAATGGCCGGAGGGGTGGAAGGGGCCGTGGGAGAAGGGTGATGACGCGAGCTGAGGCGCTGGCGCTGGGGAGAAAGATCGGGGCGGCGCGGGGAGGCCGGGCGGTGGCCAGGAAGGCGGTGCCGGCCAGGTGCCCCAGATGTGGGCTGGAGCTGGGGGGACGGAGTTGGCATTCGTATCTGGGGCACCTGGGGTTGCACGGGTTGGCGGACCGGTGGTTTTGGGGAGATCTCGAGGCTGCACAGAAGCGGCTGCGGGAGAATGGGTTGGCGCGGCAGGATGCGGTGCCGGAGAATGGGGCGATGCCGCGGTATGTTCCGGTGATGGAGGGGTGAGATGGGTAGTACTGATGCGATTGCGAAGCCTTGGGATATAGATACCTGGTGGCACCGTTACCAGGAAGATCGGCGACAGGCACTCGTCAAGGATCTTGATGCGCGGTGCCCGAGGTGCGGCGCTAGTGTTTTGGATGAGTTGCTGCGTGTGGGTGATACGAACGAATGGCCCTTGCCTAGTCAGATCACTGTCGGATGCCCTGAGTGTGAGACAGAGATAGAATTCGAGGTTGAGTGGTCAATTGAGATGGTGCGGGCGCGTCAGGTGCAAGGGAGGGGCGATGTTCACCTTAGCGCTCGTTAACCAGAAGGGGGGCGTGGGGAAGACGACGTCGGCCGTGACCATCGCGCACGGGCTGGCGCTGGCCGGGGCCAGGACACTGCTCGTGGATTTGGACTGCCAGGGGAATGTGGCGGATGCACTCGGGCTGGTGAAAGAGGGGGGGGTGTACCGGCTGCTGTTCGAGGAGGGGCCGGCGGTGAAGGCCTCGGGGCGGGAACGGCTGGAGGTGGTGCTGGGGGATCACTCGACGTACGAGGCGAAGCAGCGGTTGGCCGGGCAGTCGTTTCGGGAGTTTGCGCTGCGGGATGCGCTGGGTGAGTTGGACTATGATGTGGTGGTGCTGGACGTGGCGCCGGGGGTGGATGTGCTGCAGGTGGGGGCGCTGGTGGCGTGCACGGGGTTCCTGGTGCCGGTGGCGCTGGATCACCTGGCGGTGGTGGGGGCGACGGATGCGCTGAGGAGCGCGGCGGCGCTGACGTCGCGGGGGGGGCAGGCGCAGTGTGGGCGGTTCCTGGGGGTGCTGCCGACGTTCTGGGAGCGGACGACGAAGGAAAGCCACGAGCAGCTCCAGGTGCTGGTGGAGCAGTTCGGGAAGCAGTTGTGGCCGCCGATTCCGGTAGATGTGAAGGCGCGGGAGGCGCCGGCGTATGGGAAGACGCTGTGGGAGTATGCGGCGGACTGCCGGGCGCTGAATGGGGTGGAGTTGGGGGGGATGCGGCGGGGGGGATATAAGCAGGTGTTGGTGCGACTGGGGCAGGTGATCGGGAATGGGAAGGGGGAGCGATGATGGAGAGGCAGCAGGTAGTTCTGGATCCGGCGGTGATGGCGGCGCTTGGGGATGGCAAGGAGCAGCGCCGGCGGCGGGAGATGACGCCGGCGCAGCGGGCAAAGGCGCAGCGGGATGCGAAGCGGCAGCGGGTGACGTTCGAGTTGGATCCGCAGGTGGTGAAGATGATCACGCAGATCGCGGCGGCGGAGCAATGCTCGCCGGCGGGAGTGGTGAATTTATTGGTGACTGAGGGTGTGCGGCAGTACATGGCCGGGAGCCTGGTGTTCGATGGTCACCGGCAGGTTAGTGGGTCGCCCAAGTGGGGATGGGTGGTGATGATCGAGGGGCTGGAGGAGCTGGTCAGGGAGTTGCAGAAACACGTCAAGAAGTAGAAACTGAGGCGGTTTTGGCTCTTGTACGGTGGGGTTTAACCCCGCCGTTGGAGAATGTAACGGTGGGGTACAACGGTGGGGTACAACGGTGGGGTACAACGGTGGGGTAAGAGGGTTTGAGAGGCATTCTGAGCGGTTTTTGGAGCAGAGGCGATATGGAGTCCAGTGTTGAGTTTTCGCTGCTAGGATCGGTTCTAGCGGTTTGCGGGACGGGGCTGGTGATGCTGGTGGTGAGCCTCGGCCTGATGTATCTGGTCCAGGAATTGCTCCGCCCGGGCGGCCGGTTGGAGTGGATCGGGGACGAGTTGGCGGAGCGGAGATGGCCGGGATGGAAGGTGCGGAATGGGCGATAAAGGGAAGCAGTTAATCCCACCAGGACAGACGGAGATCCGGTACGGCGGGATGGCCGGGGAGCTGATGCTGCCGCTGCGCCAGTGGATGGCAATTATGGTGATCCGGTTGGTGCTGGTGGGATGCGCGGCGGGGCTGCTGGTTTTGTGGGGGCCGTGGTCGCTGTACATGGTGGTGCCGGCGGCCGGGGTGTGGCTGATGGCACAGATCTGGCGGCGAGCGCCGCAGGATAACGGAGTAGTGCGGTATGGGGCGCCGTTGACGATCGCGGTGTTGTTGGTGGCGTGGATAGGGGCAGCGCCGCGGGTGGTGGAGGCGTTGTGGCCGGGCAGTATACGGGTGATCGTGTGGGACGTGTCGCTGCGGTTTACGTGGGGATTGCACGTGGCGTGGAGGGTGTTGGGGTCATTGCCGGCGGCGGTTTATTTCTGGTGTTATCCGCATATCATTTATCGGTTGCGGTATGAGATTGCTGATCCGTGGTGGCCGGGGCCGATCAAGGAACGGCTGCCGGAGTCAGGGCCTGCATTCCCGGGGGTGCCACTAAGGTCGGAGGAGGCGGTGGTGAAGGAGCCTGATGCGCGGCTGGAGCGGGTGCAGGTGGAGGTGTCGCACACGAATGAGAATGGTGTGCGGGGGATGGATCGGATTGATCTGCTGACGGGGCCGAATGCACGGCGGCGGATGCAAGAGGTGGCAGAGATGATCCTGGCCGGGCGGCCGATCTCGGAGCGAGGGTTGGCAGGATCAGGAAAGCCGCTGGCGGCCGGGCCGGAGTTTCGGGGTTTCCAGGATAGTTTGTTGGACAGAGGGTTGGTGGTGTGGGTACGGCCGGGATCACCGACGCAGGGAGTACAACTGACGGCGGTGGGCCGGAAGGTGTTCGAGAGGTTGGCGCGGGGGGGGAATGGGAGGGAAGAGCCCGCCCCACCCGCTTGGGATCGTGCGTAAGACGTGCATTTGGGCGCGTAGGCGTACGCACGCACGGTGCACGCACGATGTCTACAGGAGAGTAAGGAGGTTTGGGATGAAGTTGCGAGGATTGTTGGGAGGGTCGAAGGGCAAGCGGCCGGGGACGAAGGTGGTGGTGTATGATGTGCCCCAGCCAGGCGCTGCATCGGCGGCGGCAGTGAACGGGCGCGAGGTGGCGATCTTCCAGCCACCCGTGATCCTGGACGCGCAGGGGCGGACGTTGCCTGGCGTGAGCAAGGACCTGGTGGCGCGGTACCTGGTGAGCACGACGGCGGCGTTGGCGGACGCGGACCTCGGGCCGGTCATAGTCGAGTGGTGCGAGCAGCAGGGCCGGTTCGTGAACACGCGGCTGACTATTCAAGCGTGGGGCCAGGTGGTGGAGATCGTCCACCCGGTGGCGCCGGTATCGCAGAAGCTGGCGAACATGTGGGAGGTCTACAAGAGCGGGGTCGCGCTAAAGGTGCGGGAGCTCCACAAAGGCCATCAGAGATTCGGGGAGGCGAACGCGCTGATCGAGCGGGCGTGTGCCGGGCTGGATCGGCTGCGGGACGATGATACGCCGCACTTTTCGGGTGCCGAGTTTCTGTTCTTGCAGACCGGGTTTCACCGGGCGCGGGTGATGAGTGCGCTGATTCCGGTGGACCAGGCAGCAGCGGAGGAGGTGGTGGGGACGCAGGCCCACGTGGCGTAAGTCGCCGGTTGGCTCTGCTCCCTACGGTCCGGGGTAGGGAGCAGGAGCGAGCTGGTGACCGGGCAGGGCTGACTTCGCATAGTGATGGGGTATGCCCCACCAGAATGCAGGGTGAGCAAGTCGTGTTGTGTCTCACACATTTTCATTGAAGAAAATATACAAACTGGACATTTCATGGGGAATTCTACTGCTTTGTGGTCCGAGGTGCTGAATAACCTGCAGTTGCAGATGACGGAGACGACATTCGATACCTGGCTCCGGGATGCGCGGGGTATCGAGATGACCGACGGGCACCTGGTGGTGGCCGTCAAGAATTCGTATGCGGTGGACTGGCTCAGCAACCGGCTGGGGGATGTGATCGCGCAGGCGGTGGAACGGGTGGCGGGGCAGGCGCTGGCGGTGGAGTTCGTGGTGGCGGAGGCAGTGGCGATGGACCTGCCGGCCGTCGCCAGGGAGCAGGCGCGGTTCGTGGTGCCGGAGTTCGACACGAGCGAGGCGGGGTGGTTTCCGGTGTCGGAGTATGAATGCAGGTTCTGGGCGGCGCTGCTGGGGCGGGTGGCGTGGCGGGTGTGGGAGCTGGTCAGGAAGGCGGACCGCCGGAAGGAGAAAACCGACTGGACACCTCCGCAACGATGGACGGCGCCGTCGCTGGCGGAGCAGGTGCCGTGCGGGAAACAGGCGTTGGTAGGGGCGGAACGGAAGGTGCAGGGCGGGATTGAGGGGGCGTGGCTTGACACGGATGGGATTTGGCGCTATCATAAGCCGGGTGCGTTCGACCGGTTGGAGGAGGAGCAGGCCGGGCGGGTGGAGCGCCGCGGAGAAAAGCGGCATACGACGTATTGGATCTCTGTGCGAGTGGGGTTAGGATTGTTGGAGCCTCGGCAGGTGAATCAGTTGCCGGCACGTCTCCAGGTCCAGCACGACCGCTGGCTGGAGGACCACGGATTCAATCCTCGGGACTGGGCCGACAAATCTACTTGACATATTCTATCGATGCTTTTGCAGCGTGACAGGCATCGATAGAATTTTTTTAGCCGGGAAATCAGGTGATTAGGTGAATGGAATCTTCCGATTGGTAGGGGGTTTCGTGAGGCAAAGCACCTGTCTATTGCTGCTTTTGCAGCGTAGATATGATGCTTTTGCACCTACCGGGAGGTACAATAAAAGAAAAGAAGGGTACATAAAATAGATAGGTTCTCTTCTTTAATAAGGATATTTTGCACGATGCAGGGGAATCGGGCAGGTGTGATAATAGCGATTATGTGACGGGAGGAAGGATGGACGATCAGACGTTGAGGGAGTTGATTTTGGGGCAGTTGGCGGTGAGTTCGGCGGGGATGATCGAGTTAGCGTGTAGGCTGGATCAGGATCCACGGGATGTAGCGCGGGTGTTGCAGAAGTTGGAGCAAGAGGAGCGAGTGGTGCGGCTGCCGCACTGGGAGCAGGAATGGGCGGTGGTGGAATAGGGGGCCAGCCCGGCACTCATTGCCCCAGAGCCCGCAGGAGGGGGGGGGGTTGACATAGGGGGAAAACGGGGTTATACTGTGTACACAGTCGAATAATAGCTGCCCTGGTATCCACGGCGCACTCTTTCCCGGTGAGGGAGGGTGCGCCGTTTTCGTTTCATAGGAGGTGTGGCGATGGAGGTTCCTGGATTGATGGAGGTTTTGCAGAGGCTGGCGCAGGGGGTCGGCGTGGGGATGGTGGTCGCGTTTCTCTTCGAGAGGTTCAGGTGGTTTCAGAATCTGACGGGGAATGGGCGGTGGTGGGTGGTGTTCGGGATCTCGTTTGGGCTGCCGATGGTGGCGACGATCGCGCTGCAGTTCTTGCCGGGGGAGTGGTGGCCGGCGTTGGAGATGGTGTGGCGTATCGTGGCGGCTGGATTCCTTACCTGGATTAGTAGCCAGGTGATGCACCTGGTGCAGACGCGGCTGGGTGGTGGCCAGCGTCGGGTTCGCTGATCTGCGGTGGATAACACGGTTGCGGTTGCGGTGGCCGTCGTCGGGATGGTGACCGGGCTGGGGGGGCTGGTCTCTGCCTGGCGGACGTCGCGGGCCTCGGCGCGGAAGGATGAGGTGGATGCGCTGCGGGGGATTATTGATGAGTTGCGGGAGCACGTGGAGGCGCAGGCGAAGCAGATCGGGTGGCTGGAGGTAGAGGTGAGGGCCTGGAAGCGGAGGTTCGAGCGGGTGTGTGCGCGGTTTGGGGTGAGGCCGGAGGAGCAGGTGACGGGGGGATTGGGGTCGCTGCCAGAGCCCGGCGCGCAGACGGGAGGGAGCGGATGACGGATGTGCGGATGGGACACGATGGCGGCTGGATCAGGAGTGTTCCTGGCCCGCAAGGTCCGCAGGTGGTGGATCAGCGGCAGGTGATGCTGGAGGATTGCCGGGTGATCGAGGCGGCGGTGGCCAGGCTGCGGGTGTGGGCAGGGCCTCCGCCGATGTCGGGTATGGTGTGGATGTCGCAGAACGATCCGCTGTGGGCGAAGGAGGTTTATGCGGGGGGGGCGACGTTCGCGCGGTTGGGGTCTCTGGTGTGTTGTGTGGCGATGGTGGCCAGCCAGGTGTATCCTGAGATTACGCCGTTGGTGGTGGCGGACAAGTTGCGAGGGGTGAGTGCGTTCGAGGGGGCGCTGCTCTCGCGGCCGGCGCGGATTCCAACGGCGTTTCCGTTTTTGTGGTGGGGGGGTGAGGTGCACTGGCGGTCTATCCTGGCGGATCTGGGGCGGCTGGGGGCGGAGGTGGCGCGGTGGGGTCCGACGATTATCGAGGTGGTGTGGGATCCGCGAGATATGAGGCCTCCGCAGCAGGGGAATCAGCATTTCGTGGTGGCTATTGAGCTGACGGTCAACCCGGTGGACGTGGTGGTTGTGGATCCGTTCGACGGGCAGGTGAAGGGCCTGGTGGGGAGCCGATATGCAGCGGGCCGGCAGTGGCCAGCGGAGCGGGCGGTGTTTGGGATGCGGCTGCTGCGGGTGGTGGATGGGGCGACGTCGGTGGTGAAGCGTAATGATGGGTAGCGGGGTGCTGGAGGATCTGCGGGGGATCGAGGAGGCGGTGGCCAGGCTGCGGGTGTGGGCCGGGGAGGAGTCGGGCGGGGAGGGAATGCCGCTGGCGACGGTGTTCCGGCTGCCGATGCTTAATTTGGATAGGGCCTGGTACGAGGCGTCGCGGCGATATGGTCCGTACAATTATCATCCGGCCAGGTGTGAGGATTGGAATTTAGAATCGGGCGGGAACACGGATCTGGGGGAGCCGGTGGTGGCACCGTTCTCGGGTCTGGTTCTCAGTGTGTGGAATTGGAAGGGGTCGGTGGGGCGGGTGGTGCAGTTGTTGGGGGTGACGGCGGCGGGTGAGGTGGTGGTGTGGGGGGGATGGCACCTGCAGACGATGGAGGTGGTGGCGGGGAGTGTGGTGCGTGTGGGGGAGCGGATAGGTAGGATTGGGAATGCAGATGGGTATTATGAGGGGGCGCACCTGCACGAGCAGATTATGATTGTTGGTACGCTGGGGGTGCCGCAGCCGGCGTTGTTTCCGGGTACGGATGCGCGGTATGGGTGGCAACAGCCCAGCCGGTTTTATGTGGAGCACGGGGTGGATGCGGACCTGGTGCGACGGTGTGCGGAGTGGAAGGAAGGGGTGGCGAGGGCTGTGGCGGTATCGCCAGGGAAGGTGATGGCGTGGGGAGCCGGGATGAAGACGGTGGAGGAGGGGGGATGATGGATAGCGGGGAGTTGGTGGAGGTGACGCTGGAGTGTGGGTGGTGCGGGGGGACGTTCACGCGGATGGTGCCGGCGGGTCTGGTGGGGATTTGTGGGGATTGCTGGCCGGTGGTGGAGGCTATGGGGGCAGAGGATGGGAGGGGGCATGTGGTGGAAATGGTGTGCCCGGACTGCGGTCACCGGTGGCTGGAGGTGGATCCGAAGGGGGAGTTTGAGGTGGGGTGTCCGCAGTGCGGGCTGAAGATCGGGGTTGAGTTGGACGATGGATGATGAGGTACAGGGCGCGCTGTTCGAGGACGTGGAGGAGCCGACGGAGCGGGACCGGGTGAGCCTGGAGGCGCTGGAGCGGTGGATGCGGGAGGAGGCACCTCCGGCGTGGTTCGACGGGTATTTGTTTTTGCGGGCGAAGGGGGTGAAGGGGCATGATGCGCTGTTGGCGACATGGCTGAGCCTGGGGAAGGACGACCGGGGGGAGATCAACAGCCGGGAGAATTTTGCGCGGCTGGTGGGGCGCTCCAGGGCAACGACGTACCTCTGGGAGGGCCGGCGGCCGCAGATCCGGCGGTGGGCGGAATTACTGCAGGTGATGCGGCTGCGGGGCAGCCGGCTGGCGGAGGTGGACGAGGCGACGTTTATGGCGGCAGTGAGAGGTGGTGCTGCCGACCGGAAGTTGTATTATCAGCGGGCGGGGGTGTGGGAGGAGGATGTGGGGCTGGTGTTCAGGGATCAGGGGGATAGGTTGGAGGATATGGTGGGGGCGGGGTTCGACCGGGCGCTGATGCGGGCATACGGGGCCGGTGGTGAGGAGGAGGTCGGGGAGGGGGAGGTGGCCGGCGGCGGCGAGGATGGTGGCGAGGGTGGCGAGGAAGCCGGGGCTGACGCCTGAGTTGAGGCGGTTTTTGGAGGCGGCGCGCCTGGCGGGGTGTCCGCCGGATCAGGTGCGCCGGTTCCGGGTGGCGGGGTATGCGCCGCAGCCGAAGCAGTTGGCGTTTCATGCGGCATGCCGCGTGTGTGACGTGGCCGGGGGTCCCAACCAGGTGGGGACGGGGGGGGCGCGTGGCGGGGGGAAGAGTCACGCTTTGATGATGCAAATCGCGGCGGATGACTGTCAGAGGCATCCGGCGTTGAAGTGTTTGCTGTTGCGGATGGTGGGGAAGGCGGTGAGGGAGAGTTTCGAGGATTTCCGGAGCCGCACATTGTTTGCGCTCCCACACCAATACAACAGGGTCGAGGGGGTCTTGACATTCGAGAATGGGAGTCAGATTTTCCTGGGCCACTTTCGGGATGAGAAGGATATTGATGGGTATTTGGGGTTGGAGTACGATGTGATCGGGGTGGAGGAGGCGACGACGCTGACGGCGGCCAAATATACGGCGATCCGGACGTGCTGCCGGACGTCGAAGGAGGATTGGCGGCCGCGGCTGTACAGCACGACTAACCCGGGCGGGGTGGGTCACCAGTGGTATAAGCGGCTGTTTATTGATGCGTTCGTGGAGGGGACGGAGGGGGAGACGCGGTTCGTGCCGGCGACGGTGGACGATAATCGGTTTGTGAATGCGGATTATACGCGGACGTTGGACGAGCTGACGGGGTGGCTGCGGCGGGCGTGGCGGTTCGGGGATTGGGACATCAGTGCGGGGCAGTTTTTCACGACGTGGAGCCGGGAGGTGCACGTGGTGAAGGGGTTCGGGCTGCCGTTGGATTGGACGGCGTGGGTGGCGGTGGATCACGGGTTCGCGCACTGGATGGTGGCGCTGCTCTTGGCCAGGGATGGGGATGGGAAGTTTTACGTGGTGGATGAGTACGCCGCGCGGGGGGCGCTGGTGCCGACGAATGCGGCGGGGGTCCTGGCGATGGTGGAGCGGAATGGGCGGCAGGTGGATGGGGTGCGGGTGGTGGCGGGGGCGGACGTGTTTGCCAGGACGGGGGCGGCGGGGCTGAGTATTGCGCAGCAGTATCTGGAGGAGGGGATCCACCTGGAGGCGGCGAATATGGACCGGGTGAACGGGGCGGCGCGGCTGCTGGGCCTCCTGGGGGACGTGGAGCGGGGGATCGAGCCGAGGTTGTTCGTGTTCGAGCGGTGCGCGCGGGTGATCGAGGCGATGCCGCAGATGCAGCACGATCCGCACCGGCCAGAGGATGTGTTGAAGGTGGATTGTGACGATGAGGGGGTCGGGGGGGACGATGGGTACGATGCGCTGCGGTATGGGGTGATGGAGGTGGGGGAGATGGGGAGGGCGTATGTGGGGGAGTATTAGGAGGAGCGGAAGTGGGGAGTGTGGGAGTGTGGGAGTGAGTGGGGAGTGTGGGGGTGTGGGGGTGAGTGAGGGGGTGCAGTTGAGGATGGAGGTGGGAGGGTGAGCCTGGCGGCGGAGTTGGCGTATTTGAGTTGGCTGGCGGGGGAGGAGAAGACGCGGCAGGGGAATGTGGTGCTGGCGCGGGATTATTACGCGGGTAATCATTCAGTTCCTTTGACGGAACGGCAGAAGGAGTTTTTGGGGTTCAAGGCGGCGGAGGCGCGGTTCGCGATCAATTATTGTGCGATGGTGGTGGACGCGGTGGTGGAGCGGTTGTTGGTGTCGGGGTTTCAGGCGGAGGATGACGCGGTGAGCGAGGCGGCGGCGGCGTGGTGGAAGGGGAATCGGATGGATGAGGTGACGCACCAGGTGCACCTGGGGGCGGTGCGGGATGGGGAGTTTTTCGTGATGGTGGATTGGGATAAGGAGGAGCGGCGGCCGCGATTCCTGCTCCATCCGCGATATACGGATCCGATGGTGGGGGGGACGGGGTTTGGGTGTAAGGCGTTTTATGCGGAGGGGGACGTGGCGGCGGGGCAGGGGATGGTGTACGCGTCGAAGCGGTGGACGGAGTCGGTGGAGGTGCGGCCGGGGGTGAGGCGGACGCAGCAGCGGATGACGGTGTATTATCCGGACCGGGTGGAGAAGTATGTGTTCCAGGGGGCGGGGTGGACTGAGCAGGAGGATGAGGGGGATGGGGGCTGGCCGGTGCGGTGGGTGGATGGGGCGGGACGGCCGTTGGGGATTCCGGTGGTGCATTTTCGGAATCCGGGGCTGGAGACGGAGTTGTGGGATGCGGTGCCGGTGCAGGATGCGATCAATAAGACGGCGCTGGATATTCTAGCGGCGGCGGATGCGTGTGGGTTTCCGATTTTTATTGCGAAGGGGTTTATGCCGACGAACGATGGGAAGGCGCCGGAGGAGGATGGGGGAAATTATTTGAAGTTGACGCCGGGGTGCTGGATGAGTATCCCGGCGGGGAGTGAGGTAGATACGCTGAAGGCGGCGGAGCTGAAGGGGCTGCTGGAGGTGTTGGATTCGTTGGTGCAAAAGCTGGCACAGGTGACGGATACGCCGACGGCCAGGTTTCAGGTGACGCGGCAGGTGGCGGCGGAGGGGACGTTGAAGCAGCAGGAGGAGCCGCTGCTGGCGAAGGTGCGGTTGCGCCAGACGTTGTTCGGGAATGGATGGGAGGATGTGATCGGGCTGGGGCGGCGGCTGGGGAATGCGTTCGGGGGGCTGGGGCTGGATGAGGCGGGGACAGTGGAGTGCCTGTGGGAGCCGGCGGAGACGCGGGATGAGAAGGCGCACGTGGAGATGATCGCGCTGAAGGTGGAGAAGTTGAGGATCCCGCTGGAGATGGCGTGGGAGGAGGCGGGGTACAGCCAGGAGCAGATCGAGCGGATGATGGAGACGGAGGAGTATCAGGCGCGGCAGGCGATGCGGGAGATGGCGAAGGTGGGGCTGGGGGCGATGGCGGGACGGGGAGACAAGGAGACAAGGGGACAAG
>Ga0307377_10001151_pt1 | contig 34632 bp, 22 predicted proteins | sample TR3MG_FD_202535 | JGI IMG/M metagenome (GOLD analysis project Ga0307377, IMG submission 202535) | Soil microbial communities from Risofladan, Vaasa, Finland - TR-3 | ecosystem: Environmental > Terrestrial > Soil > Coastal area > Acid sulfate soil | place: Finland: Risofladan, Vaasa | collected... | reverse complement strand
ATGCCGCGATAAAGTCTTGATTTCACAGTAGAAAGAGGCGCACGCGTGACTTTTGAAATCTCCTCCAGCGACAGATCCTCATGGAAGCGCAGCACCAGGACCTCGCGGTGCAGCGTATCCAGCTCCAGCAGCGCCCCTGCAATCTGCTCCCGGTCTTCCAGGCTGGAAAACCGGTCGAACGGAGTGGGATCGCCGTCGGCGATCTCAAAGCTCATGGGGCGATCATCATCGCCTGCCTCGATCATCTCGTCCAGGCTGCTCATGGTGCGCTTGCGGCGCTGGTCAATCACCAGGTTGCGCGCAATGGTAAACAGCCAGGTTTCAAAGCGCGCCTTGCCGTTGAACTGCGACCCGCGCACCAGAACCCGCATCCAGACCTCCTGAAAGAGGTCCTCCGCCATCTCGCGATTCCCCGTCAGATACAACAGATACCGCAGCAGCCGGTGCTGGTACTTCACAATCAGCTGGTCCAGCAGCCCGGCTTCCTGCCGCTTCAACCCCTCTGAAACCGCAAGGCTCTCCCGCCGCGCCTGTTCTTCCACGGCGTTTGCGACGGCTGGTGCAAAAAAGGGTTGGATGGCAGCGAATTTCATCTCAACTTATTAGACGACAAACCCCTCCGCAAAGACGAGGAATGAATTGTAAAGGATTGTAAAGACATAAAAACCTCATCTCCATGGAATTCCGTGGAATATCGTCCCGTTCCAGCCGCCGAGCCTCCTCCACAGCCTTCGCCGCCCGGCGCTCCGCAGCCTGGGCCACGCGCAGCAGAACCATTGCGAATGGCTCTGAACCAACTACACTATCCCTCATGGACCTGCTGTATGGCCTTCACCCGGTGGAAGAAGCTCTGCGCGCCGGCAAACGGAAGTTCGATCACGTGCTCGTGGCGCGGGAGCGGCGCGATCTGCGTCTGGAAAAGCTGGTCGCCCAGTGCCGCCAGGCCGGTGTACCGGTGCGGCAAGAGAGCCGCGAGCAGCTCACCCTGCTGGCGCAGACCGCTGCCCACCAGGGCGTGGTGGCAATGGTGCGCCCGCACGAGTTTCTCACCATCCAGGATCTCTTCGCACCCGATGCGTCCCGGCCCGCCGGCCCGCGCCTGCTGCTGGCGCTCGACGGCGTGGAAGATCCCCAGAACCTCGGCGCACTGCTGCGCGTAGCCGATGGCGCTGGCGTGGATGGCGTCGTGCTCACCGAGCGCCGCGCCGCGCCCCTCAGCCCGGTGGCCGTCAAAGCCAGCGCCGGAGCCACAGAGCACCTGCGCATCGCCCGCGTCGTCAATCTCGTCCGCGCCCTCCAGGACCTCAAGCAGCAGAATCTCTGGATCATCGGACTCGACGAGCGCGGCGAAACCGACTACGACCAGTTCGACCTCACCGGCAACTGCGTCCTGGTGCTGGGCCGCGAGGGCGCGGGCCTGCACGACCTCGTCAAAAAGACCTGCGACCACCTGCTGCGCATCCCCATGGCCGGCGGCGTCAGCTCGCTCAACGTCTCGGCGGCGGGCGCGGTGGTGCTCTTTGAGGCCTATCGCCAGCGCCGCGCGCAGGTGCGCACAGCCGCTCGCCCGGCAGGCGCTCTCCCTGCCGGCGGCCCCGCGTCCAAACCGAAGAAGCAGAAAGGCCTGGGTTCATGAAGTTTTCCCGTGCGCGTTCCACCGCGCTATCACTGGCTGTGGCCGCGCTGGCCGTGCTGCCCGCCACGGCGCAAAGCTCCAACCTGCCGCCGCCTCCGCCCACAAGCCAGTTGCCCGGCGGCCAGATCGTCTTCTCCCGCTCCACCAGCCTCGACGGGCAGGTGACCAACAGCGCCGCGCCAGCCGCCGCTGTGCCTGCGGTGCCGGCCAGCAGCACGCCCACCGCCACTGACGCCGAGCGGCAGGCCGTCACCTTCACCGCCTTTGACATGGACGTGCACCTGCGCACCGCCGATCATGCCATCGCCGTGCGCGCCCTGGTCACCGTACGCAATGACGGCGTCGCCCCCATCGCGCATATTCCGCTGCAACTCTCCTCATCGCTCAACTGGGAGCGCATCCGCCTCCTCGGTCGCGACGTCAGCTTTCCGGTCGCCACACTCAACTCCGATGCCGACCACACCGGGCAACTCCATGAGGCAGACGTGCCCCTGCCCGCCCCGCTCGCGCCCGGCGGCAGCATCCAGCTCGACGTCAGCTACTCCGGCCTCATCGCCACCACGGCCCAGCGGCTGCTCACCATCGGCACGCCCAGTGATGTGGCCCTGCACTCGGACTGGGACTCCATCGGCGTGCAGTTCACCGGGCTGCGCGGCTTTGGCAACGTGGTCTGGTACCCCGTGGCCAGCGTCCCCGTCATGCTCGGCGACGGCGCCCGCCTCTTCGACGAAATGGGCGAGCACAAGCTTCGCCTGGCCGGGGCCAGCTTCCGCCTGCGCCTGGCCGTGGAGTTCCCTCAAGGCGAAGCCCCCACCGTGGCCCTCATCAACGGCCACCCCGCCGCGCTCAATGTAACCAGCGGCGGCGCGGCTCTGGATGGCATCGCCACCGCCAGCCTCGACACCGCAACCCTGGGCTTTGAGGCTCCCAGCCTGTTCGTCGCCCAGCGCACCGCCGTGCCGGGCGTCAACACCACGCTCTGGGTGCTGCCCGCCGATCAGGCCGCCGCGCAAGGCTGGAGCCAGGAAACCGCCACCGTCACGCCCTTCCTGCAAGGCTGGCTCGGCCAGCGGCCCCGTTCGCAGCTCACCATTCTTGACCTGCCCGATCCGCAGGATGCCCCCTTTGAAACCGGCGCGCTGCTCGCCACCTCCGTGCGCCAGGCCGCACCCGAGCAGCTCGACGGCATCCTGGCCCACGCCCTCACCCACGCCTGGATGCAGTCCCCGCGCGCCTGGCTCAGCGAAGGCGTGGCCCACTTCATGGGCACGCTCTGGATCGAGCGAAAGTACGGACGCACCCGCGCGCTGGAGTCGCTGGAAGCCTCGCGCCCGGCGCTGGCCCTGGCCGAGCCGGCCAGCCCCGGCATGAGCCCCGGCCAGCCGCTGGCCCAGGCCATCTCGCCCATCTACTACCGCGTCAAGGCCGCCTACGTCTTCTGGATGCTCCGCGACATCGTCGGCGACACCTCGCTCTCCGCCGCCCTGCGCGCCTACAACCCCGCGCAAGACCAAAGCAGAGGCTACGGGCGCGACACCGGCGCTGGCTCCTTTCAGGGCCTGCTGGAGCAGGCCAGCCTGCGCCACGACCTCTCCTGGTTCTTCAATGACTGGGTAAACGCGGACAAGGGCCTGCCCGACCTGAAGATCGACAGCGTCTTTCCCGCCCCCGCCGAGGCGGGCAACTGGCTGGTGGCCGTGAACGTCTCCAACGCGGGCTATGCCGCCGCCGAGGTGCCCATCACCGTCAGTACAGACGGCACCACCGTCACCCAGCGCGTCCTGATCCCGGGCCGCGGCAAAGCCGTGCAGCGCATCCTCATCCTGGGCAAGCCCACGCGGATTCAGGTGAACGACGGAACCGTGCCGGAGACCGAAGCCAGCGTCCACATCACCAATCTGACCGGCGGAGACGGCGGCGTAGGCCAGGCCGTCGGCGCAGGCGTACCGCAATAAGCCCCGGAGAAACCCCGCACGGCCACACTGAGGCCCACCCATATTTTCCGGCGGGCTGCGCACCTGCGCCGATGGGATTCACGGCTGCAAACGCATCACCGTCGGCTTGTGAAGCATCGGCGACTGGCCTATGACAAAGTAGCCCGGCGTTGAGCCATGGCTCAGCATGAGTTCCGGATCACCGGCAGCGGCGGGCAGATCGAAGACCTGCACACTCTGCACGCTCTCGCCCGGCGCCAGTTGCGCATCGAGGGGTACACCCGCTCCATGCCCCGCATTCCAGGCGCTCTGCCCGGCCGGCGAAACCGCATACTCCATCCCCGCATCCCGCAGCAGCGCATGAAGGCCGCCCTCGCGCTGTGTGCGCCCGCGCGCGTGATTGCTCACCTTCACCATCACAATGCGAAACAGACCCTGCGCATGCACCGCGTGCGCGCCCTGGCCAATCTCCGCAACCGTCTCCGTGCGCACCACCGCAAAGCACACCTCATCGAAGCAGAGATCCTGACCGAAAGGAACCACGCGCTGCGGCGTCAGCGCGGCGACCACTGCCACCACCGCCAGATATCCAGCCCAGATGCCGCAAAGCGCCAGCAGCATGCGCCCAGCCTGGCTCCGCGCGCCGCGCAGCAGCTGCACCAGCGCAACCACCAGTCCACCCACCGTAGCGAGGCACAACCCCGCAAACAACAACTCATAAAGCATGCTGGGTGAGCATACCCCACGCCCGCCCATCCCGCAAAATCAATTTCTCGTTCCCTGGCTCCCAGGTCTCTGACCGCTTGTTTTTGTATCAACTCCGTGCCCCATCCATTCGCCGTTTTCTGGCGAATGGGTGGGAAGCCACACATCTCAAAGTACAAATTCACACGGTCTGAAACCTGGTGTCCCGAGTCAAAAGTTCGCTCCACAATTACGCTGTCATCCTGAGCGGAGTTTGGCGCGTACCGGGGTCCCCGGCGCGCGGTCTTTGCGCGCTGGGGTGGTTGAGCGCCAAACGAAGTCGAAGGACCTGCGGTTCTTACCCCTAAATTCTGACCCCAGGACACCGGAACCTGTCGTTGCCTACTCTTCCCTGCTATACGTCGTCCGGTTCTTCTCCGCCTGCCGCTCCACCGCCAGCTCAATCAGCCGCGTAATCAGGCTCTGGTAGGTCACCCCGGTCGCCTCCCACAGCTTCGGATACATGCTGATCCGCGTAAACCCCGGCATCGTATTCACTTCGTTCAGAAAAATCCGCCGCTTACCGTCCGGCTCCATCAGAAAATCCACCCGCGCCAGGCCCGACAGATCGCACGCCTTGAACGCCGCCACAGCCATCTCCCGAACCTGCTTCGCCTCGGCCCGCGTCAGCTTCGCCGGAATCACCGGCACTGAGCCCTCTGACAGATACTTTGCCTCGTAGTCGTAGAACTCCTTGCCAGGAATAATCTCGCCCACCACGCTCGCCTCCGGCGCGTCGTTGCCCAGCACCGCAACCTCCAGCTCGCGCGCCTTCTGCTTCTTCCCGCCAACGCCTTCTTCCACCACCAGCTTGCGGTCGTACCGCGCCGCCAGATCAAGCGCCGGGCCCAGTTCCTTCCGGTCATGCGCCTTGCTGATCCCAACCGAAGATCCCAGATTCGCCGGCTTCACAAACACCGGATACCGCAGCGCCTTCTCGACCGCCGCAACCGCCTTCCGCGGCGACTTCTCCCACTCGGCCCGCAGCAGCGTCACGTGCTTCACCAGCGGCAGCTTGGCCTGGGCAAACAGCCGCTTCATCACGTCCTTGTCCATGCCCGCCGACGAACCCAGCACGCCCGACCCTACATAGGCGATCCCAGCCAGCTCAAACAGTCCCTGAATCGTCCCGTCCTCGCCAAACGTCCCATGCAACACCGGAAACACGACATCGATCGCTTTCCCTTCAGGTCCTTGAGGTCCCGGCACCGGCGTCATCAGCGTAGGAATCCCCTCATGTAGCAGCTTGGCCCCCGGCGTCGTCTCCGGATCGCCCGCCCGCAGCCGCCGCGACCCCTCGCTGCCATTGCCCTCCAGCAGCGCGTTCGCATCTCCGGCCGCCAGCCAGCGCCCTTCCTTGGTAATGCCAATCGGCACCACCTCAAACTTCTCCCGATCGATCGACTTCAGCACTGAAGCCGCCGACAGCAGCGAAACCTCATGCTCACCGCTCCGCCCGCCAAAAAGTATCCCCACCCGCAGTCTCTTAGCCATTCTGCCTTCCCTCACCATCCACCCCACCCCAATTTTCAACTCTCCCAGTCTACCCCCCCCAGAATAGGAGGATAGTTTGCGAAAGCAGGCGAATTTTCGCTATCCTTTGACATAGAGAAGCCTGTCAGCGGAAAATCCGTGCGAGCGCAATCCGGATCATTCCGCCGCACCTTCGCACGCTGCTCTTACGCCTCCAAAAGAGTCAGCAGCAATCCAAAAGTGCTATTTAATCAGATTTTTTCAAGCGTAAGATTGTTAGGTGCCAATTGACAATCTTTGGGCCCAGGACGACAGACATGCACTTCCCGTATTCGTCTGCATATCTTCTCTCTGCGAAATGCCGATAAGAGACCTAAGAGAGTGGGGAGACACGTATTAGCCCCGCCGGATCGTGTTCGATGAAGAATTTCCTTATTCCGGTTCTCATCGCCTTCGGGTGCACCTCGATTGCGGGCGGAAGCAATCTCGCGCCTTTGCCCCCGGCGCCGCTGCCTCCTGTGCCCCTCACCACGTTGCGCGCTGCTGCCGCTCTCACAAATACCCAGGCAAGTGAGCACATGCCTGTCTCGTTTGAGGCAACGGTTATCTACCACTCCCGCAAGCGCAAAACCATCGATGTCCAGGATGATGGAACAGCCATCAATGTCGAACTCGCGAGCGACGCTAACGTCGTTCCCGGTGATCGCGTCCTCGTGCATGGAATCACACAACCAAGCTTTCTCCCCATTATCATCGGCGCCAGCGTTACGCTCCTCCGGCACGGTGCGTTGCCAGCGCCGGTACCGGCTACCTTTGACGATCTGGTGCGAACCAGGCTGAATTGCAGGCTCGTAAAGGTGCGCGGTATCATTCGTACCCTTGATCTGCCGGCCAGCTCGGTAAATTCAATCTCCCACCTCCAGTTGCTTATGGAAGGCGGCTACATCGACATTGAACTGGAAGACCAGGATGCCAGCGCACTTCAAGCCAAAGACCTATTGGACGCAGAGGTAGAAGTAACTGGAGTTGCCGGAAGAATCTTCGATGGCAAGCTGCGGCAAACGGGAGCCAAAATTAAGGTCTCCTCCATCGCGGACATTGAAGTTACCAAGCACGCCAGCGCAAATCCCTGGACCCTGCCTGTCACACCTTTAAGCGACGTCATCACCGGCGTCCACGTCAACGATCTGACCCAGAGGCTCAGGGTCCATGGAACCATTACTTACTATCAGCCCGGTAACGCCGTTGTGCTTCAAAACGGCGCCACAAGTTTGTGGATCGCCACCCGTACCAGTGATCCTCTGCGGGTCGGCGATATTGCGGACGCAACCGGCTTTCCCGAGGTACATGACGGCCGTTTGACCCTGGTTCACGCCGAGATTCGGGACAGCCTGGAGCAGGCCCCGATTGAGCCTCAATCAGCCACCTGGCACCAACTCGCCTTTTGGGGAAGCAACGTTATTGGCGGACACCAGTACGACCTGGTTTCCGTCAAAGGGCGCGTAGCAGCTCAACTCCGTGAGGATATGCGCGATGAATATGTCCTCGTCGCCGATGGCCAGGAGTTCACTGCGATTTATGCCCATCCGTTTTCGCAAGGCAATCTCCAACCCATGTTGCAGGTTCCTTTGGATTCCACAGTCCAGGTCACCGGCATCTGCGTTCCCCAGGATGCCCAGCCCTTAAACGGTCAGTCGTCCTTTGACATCTTGCTCCGATCTCCCGCCGATCTCGCGATCCTGGCCACACCCTCCTGGTTCACAGTGCACCATCTCAGCGCCGTGGCAATCGTGCTCCTCCTGTTGATTCTGGCGGTCGGCGCAAGGGCCTGGTATATCGACCGCGCCATGCGCGCGCAGGTTGCGGGGTTGGCCTATATTGAGCAGCGTCGCGGACTCATCCTCGAAGACATCAACAAATCCAGGCCACTCGCCAGCATTCTGGAGGGCATCACGGAGTTGGTCTCCGTCGGCATCAAGGGAGCCCCCTGCTGGTGCCAGATCGCAGATGGCGCCAGATTGGGTAATTGCCCGTCCAACCCGAGTGCCCCAGAACTGCGCATCGTCGAGCAAGCCATTGCCGCGCACTCCGGCCCCCAGCTGGGCTCCATCTTCGCTGCCTTCGACGCCCGCACCCCCCCCAGGCCAGAAGAAGTAAGGGCCTTGGTGGCCGCAGCCGAACTGGCCACCCTCGCCATCGAAACATCCCACTTGCACACAGATCTTGTGCATCGCTCAGAATTTGACATGCTCACTGAACTCCAGAACAGATTCTCGTTTGAAAAACATCTGGACAGCTTCATTCGTGAAGCTCGCCAAACCGCCGGCATCTTCGGACTCATCTTCATGGACCTCGATCAATTCAAGCAGGTCAACGACGTCTACGGTCACCACATCGGAGATTTGTATTTGCAGCAGGCGGCCGCGCGTATGAAGGCTCAATTGCGCCCCGGCGATATGCTGGCGCGCGTGGGAGGCGACGAGTTTGCCTCCTTGGTGCCCGTCGCGCATAATCGCTCCGACGTCGGGGAGATCGCATCGCGGCTTGAACATTGCTTTGACGAGCCATTCATCGTACAGGATCACGTCCTGCATGGTTCGGCAAGTATCGGCATCGCTCTCTACCCTGAAGACGCCGTCAATAATGATGCCCTCCTTAACGCAGCCGACGCCGCCATGTACAGGGCAAAGAACAGCAAGAAGGCACAAGTGGAGATGGATGCCCTCGTCGCTCATCCGGACCTCACATCCCAAATCCGCGAATGAAAACCTCCCCCTTGGCCACACATGCTCTTGTGCCAATTCTCGCCTCCAGGATGCGTGTTATTTTTGCTGGGCTGATCAAAAGTTCACCCTTCTGTCTATAATGACAACCGGGGGCCCTTGGTGAATCGTCGTCAACGAGGCTGGCCCATTCCCGCGAAGACGCTCGTCCTCGCCTTGGCTGCAATCCTCGCCGCCGCCTCATACAGTTCGGCAGCCGAGCCTGCCACCATGACTTCCCTGCGCGATATTCGCGCCCTCACCAACGCGGAAGCTGCCAGGCATGTGCCCGTCTCCTTCGAAGCCACGGTTACCTACTCTTCTCTGCACCCAGAACAACTGTATGTTCAAGACGGAGACTATGGCATCTATGTCTTCTTGACCAAAGAATTCAGATTCACACCGGGAGATCGCGTTCTGGTCACCGGAATCACGCAACCGAGTTTCCGCCCCATCGTGCAAAGCAGCGATGTCACAGTACTTCACCATGGTGACTTGCCAAAGTCTGTCCCCGCCACCTACAGCGATTTAGTCCATTTGAAGTACCTTTGCCGGCTGGTCACGGTACGTGCAGTCGTTCTTTCCGCTGATTTGAGTTTTAGCGGAAATGTACGCACCATCAATCTACACATGCTCGCCGACGATGGCACAATCGAAGCCTCCATCACGGGAGGGGATAGAAGCGAGCTCAATGCTCTCCTCGATAGTGAAGTCGAAGTCACCGGTGTAGCTGGGCAACTATTCGATAGCAAGATGCAGCAGGTCGGCGCTATCCTACGCAGCAACACAATCGATAACGTCAAAGTCATCCGACGCGCCGCCAGTCCCTGGGCTCTTCCTGTCACTCCCATGGACACCATATTTTCTAGCTACCGATTGCACGACCTTACGAAACGAGTGCGGGTCCATGGAACCATTACTTACTACCAGCCAGGGGCCACGGTTGTACTCCAGGACGGCGCGAAAAGCCTGTGGATCGCAACCCAGACAGCGGATTCGTTGCGAATTGGCGATGTTGCCGACGCAACAGGATTTCCCGATATGCACGACGGATTTCTCAAACTAATACACGGCGAAATCCGGGATACTGGCGTGCTCGCACCTGTCGTGCCGCAACCGGAGACATGGCAGAACCTTTCCTCGAGCGACAATATTCATTTCGGCCATATTTACGATCTTGTCTCCATCGAGGGAACAATCGTTGCCGAGGCGAGGGAATCCTCGCAGGACTCCTACGTCCTGAGTTCCAATGGTCAGCTGTTTACCGCGATCTACCGCCACTCAGACAAGACCACCCTCATTCCGCTTCCACCAATGAAGCAGATTCCCATAGGCGCAGTGGTGCGCGTAACTGGCATTTGTCTCCAACTGAGTTCCAATCCGTTCAGCGGGAGTCTGCCATTCGACATCTTGATGCGCACCTTCGATGACATCGAGGTTATCGCCAGTCGCTCCTTGCTCACTGTCCGCAACGTGCCCATTGTCGCCGCCTTGCTCCTCCTGGTGGTGTTGATGGTGGGGGCCAGGGACTGGGCCCTCGAACGTAGAGTTCGCCGGCAAACGGCTACGCTGGCCTACCTTGAACGACGACGCAGGCGCATTCTCGAAGACATCAATGGCGCTCGCCCGCTGGCAGAAATCATCGAACAGATCACTGAAACGGTCAGCTTCAGACTGCACGGAGCGCCATGCTGGTGCCAAATTGCCGACGGTGCTCGCCTCGGAAACTGGCCGGCGAGTCTAGCCGACCTGCGGATCATCGAAAACCAGATGACCTCACGCTCGGGAACAGCACTCGGAAAGATGTTTGCAGCCTTCCACAAGTCCTCCAGGCCCTCGACTGAGGAGACTGAGGCTCTTGCCATGGGAGCCGGACTGACGGCGCTGGCTATCGAAACGCAACGACTCTACAGCGATCTGATGCACCGCTCAGAATTCGATTTGCTTACAGAGACTCAAAATCGCTTTTCCATGGAAAAGCAGTTCGACACGCTAATCGATGAAGCGCGCCGCACCGCCGGAATCTTCGGAATTATCTACATCGACCTCGACAGATTCAAACAGGTAAACGACGTCTATGGCCACCAGATTGGGGACATCTACCTACAGCAGGCAGCGGTACGCATGAAGCAGCAACTGCGTCTCTCAGACATCCTGGCACGATTGGGTGGTGATGAGTTCGGCGTGCTCGTCTCTGTCATTCGTAATCGCGCCGATGTCGAGGAAATCGCGCTGCGATTGGAACACTGCTTCGATGAACCATTTTCAATCGAGGGCAATTCATTGCAAGGCTCCGCAAGCATCGGCATCGCCCTCTATCCGGAAGACGCCTCCAACAAGGAGGCGCTGCTGCGCGCTGCCGACTCCGGCATGTATGCCGCAAAGAACGCCAAAAGTTATGGTCTAGGCACTCCTGCCCCCTCATCTGAAACCCGCGCATAAGAAAAGGCCCGGTCTTCACCGGGCCCTCCTGTTCGTCGACCATTAACGCTAATGACATTGCCTGGACGGCAAGTCCTACTCGGCCGCCATCTCCTCGGCTTCGCCTTCCTGGCGCATCAGCTCCAGTTCGCGCTCCGCCGCTTCGATCTCGGCCGTCACTTCCTGTTGCACCCGCGCCGCTGCTTCTTCCAGTTCCGGCGAGAGCTGCACATTGCGGTAGTACTCCAGGCCCGTGCCCGCGGGAATCAATCGTCCCACGATCACGTTCTCCTTCAGTCCACGCAGGTTGTCGATTGCACCGTTGATGCTGGCTTCGGTCAACACGCGCGTCGTCTCCTGGAAGCTGGCCGCGGAGATAAAGCTGTCGGTCGAAAGCGACGCCTTGGTAATGCCCAACAGCAGCGGACGCCCAATCGCCGGACGGCCTCCCGCATTCAGCACCCGCTCGTTTTCCTCGCGGAAGCGGAACCGGTCCACCTGCTGCTCGAGCAGGAAGCTGGTGTCGCCCACTTCGTCGATCCGCACCCAGCGCAGCATCTGACGCACAATCACTTCGATGTGCTTGTCACTGATCGCCACGCCCTGCAGACGGTAGACTTCCTGGATTTCGTTCACCAGGTAAGACTGCAGCTCCTTTTCGCCCAGCACGGCAAGAATGTCGTGCGGGTTCAGGGGGCCGTCCATCAGCGGATCGCCGGCGCGCAGCCGTTCGCCTTCCTGTACGCTCACGTGAATACCGCGCGGCACCGAGTATTCCTTCTCGTCGCCGTTGTCCGCCGTCACGTAAATCTTGCGCTGGCCCTTGCTCACTTCGCCGAAGCGAACCACGCCGTCAATTTCCGAAATGATCGCCGTCTCGCGCGGCTTGCGCGCCTCGAACAGCTCCACCACGCGCGGCAAACCACCCGTGATGTCCTTCGTTCTCGTGCTCTCCTTGGGAATCTTCGCAAGCACGTCACCCGGTCCCACTTCCTCGCCGTCCTGAATCATCAGGTGAGCACCGCGAGGTAGCAGGTAGCGCTTGTGCGCCTTGGCATTCTTCACGATGAACGCCGGCTGCCGCTTCTCATCCGGAGAGTCGGCCACAACCCAACGCGAGAGTCCGGTTACTTCGTCCACTTCCTCGTTGAGCGTGATGCCTTCCTGCAGATCCTTGAACTGAACCGTGCCGCCGATCTCAGTCAGAATTGCGTACGTGTACGGATCCCACTCGGCCAGCAACTGGCCCAGCTTTACATGCTCGCCGTCCTTCACGCGAAGGCGCGCACCGTAAACCACCTGGTAGCGCTCCTTCTCGCGACCGCGCTCGTCCTGAATCGCAACCGATCCGGAGCGATTCATGGCCACAAGCGTGCCATCCTTGCTCTCCACATGGCTCAAATTGATGAAGCGCACAAAGCCATTGTTCTTCGCATCCAGGCGCGACTTGTCCTGCACGCGGCTGGCCGTGCCACCCACGTGGAACGTACGCATCGTCAACTGCGTTCCCGGCTCGCCGATCGACTGCGCCGCAATCACGCCGCACGTTTCGCCCAGCTCAACCATGCGGCCCGAGCCAAGGTTGCGCCCGTAGCACAGCGCGCATACACCGCGACGCGACTCGCAGGTCAGCACCGAGCGGATCTTCACCCGCTCAACGCCCGCGCCCTGAATGGCCGAAGCGATATCTTCATCGATGCCCTGATTCACATCCACAACGATGTTGCCGTCATAATCCTTGATGCGCTCCAGTGACACGCGGCCGATAATACGGTCGCGAAGCTCTTCGATGATTTCGCCCGATTCGACGATAGATCCAACGTAAATGCCTTCGACCGTGCCGCAGTCGTACTCGGTCACGATCACGTCTTGCGCCACGTCAACCAGACGCCGTGTCAGGTAACCAGAGTCAGCCGTCTTCAGCGCCGTATCGGCCAGGCCCTTGCGCGCACCGTGCGTCGAGATGAAGTACTCCAGCACCGTCAACCCTTCGCGGAAGTTCGCCGTGATAGGCGTTTCAATGACTTCGCCCGAGGGCTTCGCCATCAGTCCGCGCATGCCCGAGAGCTGGCGAATCTGCTGCTTCGATCCGCGGGCGCCGGAGTCGGCCATGATGTAGATCGGATTGAATGCCCCTTCGTCGTCCGCCTTCTTCATGTTGCCAAACATCTCATCGGCCACCTGATCGGTAACCAACGACCACATCTGGATCACCTTGTTCGAACGCTCGCCGTTCGTGATCGCGCCGTCCATGTACTGCTTCTGGACTTCGATCACCTTCTTGTCGGCGGCGTCCACGGTCGTGTACTTGCTGTCCGGAATCACCATGTCGTCCAGGCCCACAGAAAGACCGGACTTGGTGGCGTAATTGAAGCCCAGCGACTTGATGCGGTCCAGCATCCCCACCGTGACTTCAAGGCCCAGGTTCTGGTTGCAATAATTCACCAGTTGTCCAATGCCCTTCTTCTTCAGCAGGCCGTTCACAAACGGCATGCCCTCCGGCAGAGAGTCGTTCAGAATCACGCGGCCCACCGTCGTCGAGATGTACTCCTTGTTAAAGTCCACAGCCTCGGTGTGCGTCAGATCCTGATCGTCGTACGCGGTTGTCATGTCGAGGACCTTGCCCGTGTAGCGCAGCCGGATTGGCGAGAGCGTCTCGACCTCCCTGGCCTCCAGCGCCATCAGGACCTCCTCGGTATTCGCAAACACGCGTCCTTCGCCCTTGGCGCCCTTCTTGGCCTTGGTCATGTAATACAGGCCAAGCACCATGTCCTGCGTAGGCACGGTGATCGGGTGACCGGATGCCGGCGACAAAATATTGTGCGAAGCAAGCATCAGCACGCTGGCTTCAATCTGCGCCTCAGGCGACAGCGGAATGTGCACCGCCATCTGGTCGCCGTCGAAGTCCGCATTGAACGCCGTGCAGACCAGCGGGTGAATCTTGATGGCCTTGCCTTCCACCAGCACCGGCTCAAATGCCTGAATGCCAAGGCGGTGAAGCGTCGGTGCGCGGTTCAGCAGCACAGGGTGATCCTTGATCACTTCTTCAAGAATGTCCCACACAACCGGCTCCTGCATTTCGACCATTTCCTTCGCCTGCTTGATGGTCGTGCACTGGCCGGTCTGCTCCAGACGGTGATAGATGAACGGCTTGAAAAGTTCCAGCGCCATCTTCTTCGGCAACCCGCACTGGTGAAGCTTCAATTCAGGACCGACCACAATTACCGAGCGCCCCGAGTAGTCCACGCGCTTGCCGAGCAGGTTCTGGCGGAACCGGCCCTGCTTGCCCTTCAGCGTATCGCTCAGAGACTTCAGCGGGCGGTTGTTCGCGCCACGCAGCACGCGGCCGCGGCGGCCGTTATCGAACAGCGCATCCACTGCTTCCTGAAGCATGCGCTTTTCGTTGCGCACAATCACTTCCGGCGCGTGCAGGTCCATCAGCTTCTTCAACCGGTTGTTGCGGTTGATCACGCGGCGATACAAATCGTTCAAATCCGATGTCGCAAACCGTCCGCCATCCAGCGGCACCAGCGGGCGCAGCTCTGGCGGAATCACAGGCAGCACATCCAGAATCATCCACTGCGGCTTGTTATCGCTCTTGCGGAACGCCTCGACAACCTTCAGCCTCTTCGCATACTTCAGCTTCTTCTGCGCGGAGGTCTCGGTCTTCATCCGCTCACGCAACTCGACGCTGAGCTCGTCGATCTCCACACGCTTCAGAAGTTCCTTGATCGCCTCGGCGCCCATCATGGCCTTGAAGCCAGAGGGACGAAACTGCTGATCCAGTTCGCGGAACTTCGTCTCGTCCTTGATGATCTCGCGTTCCTTCACCGGCGCATCGCCCGGATCGACCACAACATACGACTCGAAGTAGAGAATGCTTTCCAGATCGCGCAGCGAAATATCCAGCAGGTGCCCAATCCTCGAAGGAAGGCCCTTGAAGAACCACACGTGAGAGCACGGCGACGCCAACTCAATGTGGCCCATGCGTTCGCGGCGCACCTTGCTTACCGTCACCTCAACGCCGCACTTGTCGCAAATCACGCCGCGGTGCTTCATGCGCTTGTACTTGCCGCAAAGGCACTCCCAGTCCGTTACCGGTCCAAAGATGCGGGCGCAGAAAAGCCCGTCCCGCTCCGGCTTGAACGTGCGGTAGTTGATCGTCTCCGGCTTGGTAACTTCGCCATGAGACCAGCTGCGAATCTTCTCCGGCGATGCCAGCATGATGCGGATTGCGTCGAAGTCGGTGATAGGACCAGAAAGCTCAAACGGGTTCGAACGGAACAAGGCGACCCTCCTTGGCAGGCCTTTTTGGCGCCGCCGCGGTAACTCCCGGGATTCTCTTAAAGGTCCTTCCTTCCCGGGAAGCGGCGTTTGCCGCTCTCAAGAAGAACCCTGAACAAAAGCTTCTCAATCTCACTGGGTGCCCCACCCTCGCCGCGTCTTATTTTTGCGGCTAGGGCAGGGCCCCTCGTACTTTAGTCGGCGACCGCCGCCACTTCTGGCACCGGCAACTTCTTCACCAGATCCGCGCGCTTGATCAGCTCCACGTCCAGGCAAAGTGACTGCAACTCGCGAATCAATACGTTGAACGATTCAGGAACGCCCGGCTCAATCGCCGCCTCGCCCTTCACGATGGCCTCATAAATCTTCGTACGGCCATACACATCGTCCGACTTCGCGGTCAGCAACTCTTGAAGAATGTATGCAGCGCCATATGCTTCCAACGCCCACACTTCCATTTCGCCGAACCGCTGCCCGCCGAACTGCGCCTTGCCGCCCAGCGGCTGTTGCGTAATCAGCGAGTACGGCCCGATCGAACGCGCGTGAATCTTGTCGTCCACAAGGTGCGACAGCTTCAGCATGTAGATGTAGCCCACCGTCACCGGCTGCTCAAACTGATCGCCCGTCATGCCATCGAAGAGGGCCGTCTTGCCTGAAGAAGGCAACCCGGCCGAAGCCAGCAGCGCCTTGATCTCGCTCTCCTTCGCGCCATCGAAGACCGCGGTTCCGAACCAGATACCGCGCTCCATGCCGGCCGCGACGCGCAGCAGCATCTCGTCGTCCAATTCCAGCAGTTGGCGCAGCGTCGCCGTTCCCGCAAACTCTTTCTTCATCAGTTCGCGTGTATAGTCGGCGGCATTGTTCAGCTTCACCAGGTCGGCAATCTTCTTGCCCAGCGCATGTGCGGCCCAGCCCAGGTGCGTCTCCAGAATCTGGCCCACATTCATACGCGAAGGCACGCCCAGCGGATTCAACACAATCTCCACCGGTGTTCCATCGGGCAGATACGGCATATCTTCCTCGGGAAGAATGCGCGCAATCACGCCCTTGTTGCCGTGACGGCCAGCCATCTTGTCGCCCACCGAAAGCTTGCGCTTCATCGCGACATAGACCTTCACCATCTTGATCACGCCCGGGGGCAGCTCATCGCCCTTCTGCAGCTTGGCCACCTTTTCGTTGGTGATCTTGCGCAGAACTTCGATCTGCCGCGACGTCATCTCTTCGATCTCGTCGATCTGCTCGTTCACCCGAGGGTCCTTGTCGGCGTAGCGGATCCTCTTCAGGTTCTTCGTCGAGATGCGCTCGATCGTGTCGCGGTCAAGAAGCGCGCCCTTGGTCAGCAAACGCTTGTTGGTCCGCTCATCGTGCAGATCGGCCAGCACTTCCTTCTGCCCCAGGATCGCGTCGAGCCTCTTCAAACGCTCGTCGGTCAGAATGCGGATCTCGTCGCCCAGGTTCTTCTCGAGCTTCGATACATACTCGGCCTCGATCAGCTTGGCGCGCTCGTCCTTCTCCTGCCCCTTGCGGCTGAAGATTCGCACGTCCACCACCGTGCCCTCAATGCCCGGAGGACACGTCAGCGAAGCGTCGCGCACATCGCCGGCCTTTTCGCCAAAGATCGCGCGCAGCAGCTTCTCTTCCGGCGTCAGTTGGGTCTCGCCTTTAGGAGTGACCTTGCCCACCAGAATGTCGCCGTGCTTGATCTGAGCGCCGATGCGGATCACGCCGCTCTCGTCCAGGTCCCGCAGCGCATGCTCGCTCACATTGGGAATATCCCGCGTAATTTCTTCCGGCCCCAGCTTCGTGTCGCGCGCTTCGATTTCGAATTCTTCGATATGCACAGAGGTGTAGTAGTCCTCGCGCACCAGCTTTTCGCTGATCAGAATCGCGTCCTCGAAGTTGTAGCCGCGCCACGCCATGAAGGCGACAAGAACATTGCGCCCCAGCGCCAGCTCGCCCTGCTCCGTGCAAGGTCCGTCGGCAATCACCTGCCCCTTCACCACCCGATCGCCCTCGCGGACAACAGGTTTCTGGTTGATGCAAGTGTTCTGGTTCGACCGCTTGAACTTGATGAGCTGGTAGATGTCCGAACCCACCTCGCGCGAAAGCTGTGTCGGATGGTGCTCACCCTCGACGCGCACGATAATGCGCTCCGAGTCCACCGAATCCACAAGGCCGTTGCGCTTGGCCAGAATCACGGCGCCAGAGTCGCGCGCCGTCACACCTTCCATGCCCGTGCCGACCAGAGGAGCCTCGGCCACCAGCAGCGGAACGGACTGCCTCTGCATGTTCGCACCCATCAGCGCGCGGTTGGCGTCGTCGTGCTCCAGGAACGGCACCAGAGACGCAGCCACTGATACAAGCTGCTTCGGGCTCACATCGATGTAATCCACCTCGGCGCGGTTCACCAGCACAAAGTTCCCCTGCCGGCGCGCGTTCACCAGATCCTCGGTGATCTCGCCCTTGTCGTTGAACTCTATGTTGGCCTGCGCGATGGTGTGCTTGTCCTCTTCCCATGCCGAAAGATAAAAGCTGAACGGCATCGTGTCGATCGTCCGCTTGCCCTCTTTCTTCAGCTTCGCGTTCAGTCGCGCTGCCTCGTCCTGCTCAATGTGATCACCCACGCGCAACCCACTTTCGCCGGCGTTCACAATCTCCACAAAGTCGAGAATCCGAGAGTCCTTCACCCTGCGGTACGGCGACTCGATAAAACCATACTCATTGATGCGCGCAAAACAGCTCAGTGAGCTGATCAACCCGATGTTCGGACCTTCCGGCGTCTCGATCGGGCAGATGCGGCCGTAGTGCGTCGTATGCACGTCGCGGACTTCGAATCCGGCGCGCTCGCGGCTCAATCCGCCCGGTCCAAGTGCCGACAGGCGCCTCTTGTGCGTGATCTCCGACAGAGGATTCGTCTGGTCCATGAACTGCGACAACTGCGACGATCCAAAGAACTCGCGAATTGCGGCCATCACGGGCTTGGCGTTGATCAGGTCATGCGGCATGGCCGTATTCAGCTCCTGATACACGCTCATCTTTTCCTTGATCGCGCGCTCCATGCGCACCAGGCCGATGCGGAACTGGTTCTCCATCAGCTCGCCCACTGCGCGCACGCGGCGGTTGCCCAGGTGATCGATGTCGTCCACCATGCCGATGTTCTTGCGCAGCTTCAGCAGGTACCGGATCGTCGCGTAGAAATCCTCCGGCGTCAGCGTACGGTTGTCCAGGTGCGTCGCATCCTGGCTCTCGTACAACTTGATGTTGAACTTCAGCCGGCCCACACGCGAAAAATCGTACTTGCGCGAGTCGAAGAACATGCCCTCGAACAGCGCGGTCGCCGTGTCAAGCGTCGGCGGATCGCCCGGACGCAGCTTGCGGTAAATCTCGATCAGCGCTTCTTCCGGCTTGTGCACTGAGTCGCGCTTCAGCGTATTCGTGATGATGTTGCCCACGTCGTCGCGATCCGGGAAGAAGATCTCGAAGCTCGTTGCGCCGCTCGAAAGCACCTTGTGCAGCCGGTCGGCCGTCAACTCTACGTTAGCTTCCACCACCACTTCGCCCGTGCTATGGTCGACAATGTCGGCCGCCGTCAGCGCGCCATCAAGCTCGGCCGTCTCAACCTCGATCTTCTCAATTCCGGCAGCGCGAATCGCCTTCAGCGAGTGCGCCGTGATCTTGCGCCCCGAGTGTGCAATCTCTTCGCCGTTGTGAACCACGGCGTGCGCGGGCTTGGCGCCCACCAGGTGCGTTCCAACCTTCGCGTCCTGCGAAACAACCGCCCACTGCAGCTTGCCATCGGCAATGTGGATCCTGTCCACCGTATAGAAGGTCTTCAGAATCTCTTCGTCCGAACGCAATCCGAGAGCGCGCAGGAAGATCGTGCCCAGAAACTTCCTCTTGCGGTCGATGCGCACATAGAGCGTGTTCTTCTGGTCGTATTCGAACTCCACCCACGAGCCCCGATACGGAATGATCTTGCCCAAAAAGTAGGTGCGATTGTTCGCCGTCTCAAAGAACACGCCCGGCGAGCGGTGCAACTGCGAAACAATCACGCGCTCCGTGCCGTTCACAATAAAGGTGCCGTTCGGCGTCATCAGCGGAATGTCGCCGAAAAACACCTCCTGCTCCTTGATGTCCTTGATCGACTTGTTTCCCGTCTCCGGGTCCTTGTCATAGATCGTCAGGCGCACCGTCACCTTCAACGGCGCAGAGAAGGTCATGCCCCGCTCTTCGCACTCCTGCTGGTCATACTTCAACTGCAGGCTCACCGGGTCGCCGCACTTGTTGCAGAAGTCGGGCGTGTTCTTGTTGTACGTGCCGCACTTCTGGCACAACACATCGCCCGGCAAAAACGGATCGGTGATCACCATCGCACCGCAATGAACGCAGGCCGTGCGCAGGTGATGCAGCCCCTTCAAGTGGCCGCACTTGCACTCCCAGTTGCCGATCGAGAAGTCCACGAAGTCCAGCTGCGAAATGCCGCGGAAGTCGGTGATGGGAAATACCGACACAAACACCGACTGCAGACCTGAGTCATCCCGCTCGTTCGGCAGCTTGTCCATTTGCAGGAAACGCTCATAGGACTTGCGCTGCACTTCGATCAGGTTGGGAATCTGGGTTGCGGTGGGAATCTTCGAAAAATCGAGCCGGCTGCGAATCGCGCGCTTCTCGTTAGGCATGTTCACTCCTGAGGCTCGTCACTCCAGCGCCGCCACCGCCACTGTGGCCCGACTGGTCCTGCGCCCGAGTCTCGTGGCGCCGGATGATTACGGTAGGTAAATCGAAAAACCTTCAAAGATGGACCGCGGAAATCCGGCCCAAGTCCATGCGCACCCGGCAACCTTGACAGCAAACACTCAAGGCACTGCGGGAAAAACCAGGCCAACCCATTCCGGTTCAGAGTCGAGTTAATTGCGCGCTACAGGCATTGCCCCACATCCGGCAATTGCGCTAGACTGCGTTCAATCGAAGGAAGCGTTTGGAGCGGATAGACCGGAAAAACCGGGGCTATTCGCACGGGAAAGTACCGTGTTCAGGGTAGATTGTGGCTCAAAAATGCATTCGCCACGTAGACTGGGAGGCACGAAATGCCCGCAAGGACGCAATGCCTCACGAGCGCGGCCTTATGACTGTGCCCCCATCCAAATTTCCTTGCCCTGTGTACGCCGATCCCAAAACTCGCTTCTACCGCTCGCTCGCCAGCCACTCAACCCTCGTCAACAAATATCTGGCCTGACTCCAGACAATCCGCTGACCCTAAGGCACTTAACTACTCGCTGCATGTCCGTTGTCAGAGGGCTTGGCTTTGCCCCTGCCTACGAACGCCAGCGTGCCATTTCACGATTCCAAAGACGCCCTGTCCGGCTCTGCTCCATTCCAGAAAAACCGGAATGAGCCGAAAAGACGCGCAACGAATATCGTAACGCGTCTCGGCCCGACATGCAAGTCCACTGCCAAACTACTTGATTTCGATCGTGGCCACGCCTTCGAACTTCTTCCTGATCGCCTCAGCCTCGTCCTTGGTCGCGTTTTCCTTGATAGGCTTGGGAGCCCCATCGACCAGGTCCTTGGCTTCCTTCAGGCCGAGCGACGTAACTTCACGCACTGCCTTGATGGTGTTGATCTTGTTCGCGCCGAAGTCCTTCAGAATCACCTGGAACTCCGTCTTCTCCTCAGCTACCGGAGCCGCCGCGCCGCCGCCTGCCGCCGCTGCCACCGGGGCCGCCGCTGCTGCCGAAACGCCAAGCCGCTCTTCCAGCTTCTTCACCAGAGCCGCTGCTTCCAACAGGCTCAGGCTTACAATCTGTTCTTCCAACTGTGCTAGATCCGCCATGATTTTCTCCATTTAGAACTGTGTGATTTTGATATTGCCCCGGCCGTCAGACAGACTTGAAAGTTTCCGATGCGCCAGACCCGCGCCCTTCCCGAATGCCTTGAGCCAAATCCCTGAAACAAATCCCTGAAACAAAACCTGATCCATCAACAACTGATTTCCAGGCCCGGCGTCTTCGTTCCTGCCGCCAGGCTGGGACTCCAATCCACTACGCCGCAGGTTCCGCGGCAAACTTTTCCTTCTCTACACCCTGGCCCAATACCACCGCCAAATCGCGACCCGTGGCATTCAGCACTGTGGCCAGCCGCTGCGCGGGCGCATTGATCAGGAACAGCAGCTTCGAGAACAGCTCTTCCTTGCCCGGCAACGTCGCCAGCGCTTTCACTTCGTCCACGCCCAGCAGCTTGCCGTCCACAATGCCAAGCTTGAACTGGAACTCCGCGTTCTCGCCCGCCCACTTCGCGAACACCTTGGCCAGCGCTACTGGATCGCCGGCCGTAAAGGCCACCGAGTTCACGCCCTTCAGCCCCTTCAACGCAGCCTCAACCGGGCTGCCCTGCGCGGAAACCGCCACCAGCTTGTTCTTTACAACCCGATACGTGCCGCCAGCCTCGCGGATTACCTTGCGCAGCTCAAAATCCTTGGCCACGGTCAGCTTTGAAAATGTACCGATGATCGCCGTAGTCGAGCTTTCCAGCTCGCTTGCCAGCCGCTTGACCTTCTCCGTCTTTTTCGCCCTAGAAATTGCCATCGTCCCGCTCCCCTCAGCAGATCGCGCCCATGCGGCGCGTCTCCACCGGCTCTATCCTGATTCCTGTTCCTGTCCTTTAGTGTTTGCCCGCCGCGTCCGCAACCGCCGAATCAAGCGGAACCCCGGGCCCCATCGTCGAGCTCAGCGTGACGCTCTTGATGTACTTGCCCTTCGCCGCCGAAGGCTTGGCGCGCACAATCGAGGAAATCACCGTGGTCGCGTTGTCGATCAGCTTCTGAGGCTCAAAGCTCAGCTTGCCCACCGGCACATGTACCAAGCTGGTCTTGTCGGCCCGAAACTCTACCTTGCCGGCCTTGATCTCTTTCACCGCCGAGGCAACATCCAGCGTCACCGTGCCGGTCTTCGGATTCGGCATCAGACCCTTCGGTCCCAGAACCTTACCCAAACGCCCCACAACCTTCATCATGTCCGGCGTCGCAATCAGCGCATCAAAGCCCGTCCAGTTTTCCTTCTGAATCCGTTCCACCATCTCCTCGCCGCCCACAAAATCGGCGCCGGCTTCGGTGGCTTCCTTCTGACGGTCGCCCGTCGCAATCACGGCAACGGTCTTGGTCTTGCCCAGCCCATGCGGCAGAACCACGGTTCCACGCACCATCTGGTCGGCATGGCGCGTATCCACGCCCAGACGCATCGTCAAATCGACAGTTTCATCGAACTTGGCGTACTTCACCTGCTTCAGCAGCCCAACGGCCTCTGACAGTGCATACGCCGGCTTGGAAACAGCCGCGCGCGCCTTCTCTATATTCTTGCTGAGCTTTCTCGCCATTCTTCCCTCGTCTCCCACCGCCCCTGCCAGCCCCGCTTTACGGGGAGCCTGGAAGTGCTGGCCAAACCGGCAATCTATTTCTTTGCCGCAACCAGCCCACTCGAACAGACTCAGAAACCGTGGTGCTTATGACTGCCCAGGGATCTCCCTTGGGCACATCTATGAATCATAGCGAAACAAGGGCCGGAAAGCAACCCGGAACCGGAAACGGCAATAGAAATTCAGCACTTCCGCCTTTCCCCACAAGCCCTCTTGTGTCACACTTCTACCCATGGGAAGCAAAGATAAAGGCAGAAAAGAAGTCAAGAAGGCGCCAAAACCAAAGCCAAAGCCGGAACCCGGCCGCAAACGCGAAGGCTTCGCTCCGGCCCCACCCAAGTAAGGCCCTTCAAGCCTCAACCTCCAACGCGCCTCAAACAAAAGACGCAGAAAGGCTCTCTCTGTCCCCTGAGAGAGCCTTTCATATTCACGGCCAACTCAGCCCCGCCAATCACTCACCGCATTTTTCGATCCCCCAACCTCCTGCCGCACCAACGTCCTCCTAAACGCGATAACGTCATAGCTAGAGATTCTCGCGAGGTACCCTCCGTGTCCTGGAACCCCGTATTCTGGAACCGCGTATTCTGGAAACCCGCCGCAACTCTCCTCGCCACCGTCCTGCTCGCCGCAACAGCTCAAGGCCAGCAAGCCGCAAACTCAGCTGCCAATCCCGCCCCGCTGCCCGCTGCCGCACCCGCGCCCCGCCCCGTCGTCGGCATCGCCCTCGAAGGCGGAGGCGCACTCGGCCTCGCCCACATCGGCGTCCTTCAGTGGATGGAGGAGCACCACATCCCCATCGACCGCATCGCCGGCACCAGCATGGGCGCACTCGTGGGCGGGCTCTACGCCTCCGGCCTCTCCCCCGCCCAGTTACGCGCCATCGCCTCCAGTGACGCCTTCACCGGCGTCTTCACACTGCAATCGCCATACTCCGACCTCAGTTACCGCCGCCGTCAGGACCGCCGCGACATTCCCCAGGGAATCACCGTCGGCCTCCGCCACGGTCCGCTCGTACGCAATGCCCTGCTCTCCGATCACGGCGTCAACGAGTTCCTCGTCACCAACATGAGCGCATACAACTCCCAGGAACTCGACTTCGACCGCATGCCCATTCCCTTCCGCTGCGTCGCCACCGATCTCAACACCCTCACATCGGTCACCTTCGCCAGCGGCCCGCTGCCCCAGGCCGTCCGCGCCTCCATCTCCATCCCCGGCGTCTTTTCTCCCGTGATGGGCAACGACGGCGATTACCTCGTCGACGGCGGCATCCTCGACAACCTGCCCACTGGCATCCTGCGCCGCGACCTGCACGCCAATGTCGTCATTGCCGTCTATTTTCAGAACGGCGCCATTTCGCCCAAAGACACAAGCTCCATCGTCGGCGTCCTCAACCGCGCCTTCGCCGCCGGAATCCAGCACAACGTTGCCCAGTCCATGCTGCTCGCCGATCTTGTCATTACCGTGCCTGTCGACGGATTCTCCTCGACCGACTACAACAAAGCAGGCCAGCTCATCCGGGCCGGCTACCTCGCCGCGGATCGCAACAGCACAGCCCTGCTCCGCTACGCCCTCAAGGACAGCGACTGGGCCGCCTACCTCGCCGACCGCAAAAGCCGAATCCGCCCCCAGCCTGGCACTCTCCGCCACGTCAAAGCCGAAGGCGGATCACCCGGCGCACAATCCACCGTCGTGGCCGACATGAAACCCATCGAGGGCCTGCCCATCACCCCCGCCGCCACACTCAATGCACTCAAGCCCATCCAGTCCAACACCGTGTACGACGCCACCTACAACACCTTCGCCGCTCCGTCCCCAGCCGGCTCCTCCGCACTTCGAACACCCGGCGCCGCACCCAACGACACCGGCATCCTCGTCCGCCTCACCAAGGACTCCATTGGCCCGCCCTACCTCATCCTCGGTCCCGAGTTGGAGGCTTCCACTTCCAACATCACGCGCATGGAAATGAACTTCCGCGTCATCGATCAAAACCTTGGCGGCTTTGGCTCCGAGCTGCGCGGCACCGCCGAACTCGGCTACCGCACCCGTCTCGCCGCCGAGTACTACCGCCTCCTCACTCCAGGAGGTTTCTTCATCGAGCCCCGCGCCGGCCTCACCCGAGAGCCCATCTACATCTGGGCCAACCAGAAACGCATCGCCGAGCGATTCCAGCAGAACCTCGTCGCCGGACTCGAACTCGGACGCACCTTCGGCAATTTCATGCAGGTCTCCGCAGAGTGGCGCGCCCTCGACACCCGCTGGGCCATCCGAACCGGCTCCGACGGCGGCCCCTATCTCACCGGAACCGCCCAAACCGGCCTGCTCCACTTCAACATCGACCGCGCCTCCTCCGGCTCCATCTCCCCCAGCGGCTACCGCTTCGCCGCTTCCGCCGGAGCCTTCTACCATGCCGTCGGCAGCAGCAACGCACCCATGGCCCAGTTCTCCTTCGACCGCACCTTCACCCTCCGCAAAGACAACATCCTCGGCCTGAGCGCCGACGTCAACTCCTACCTCCGCGCCAACGTCGCCCAGCCCTTCCGCTTCACCCTCGGCGGCCCTATGCGCCTCTCCGCATCCTCGTTCGACGAGTACCGCGGCACCGACACCTATCTAGCCCGCACCGGCTACATGCACCGCATTGCCGCTCTGCCCACCGGCCTCGGCCAGGGCCTCTACGCCCTCCTCTCCTACGAAGCCGGAGAAGTCTGGTCCCCCGAGCAAAACGCTATCCTCCGCCAGGACGGAACCCTCGGCCTCGTCGGCAACACCCCCGTCGGCCTCGTCACCTTCGGCGTCTCCGTTGGCGACGCCGGCCACCGCAAAGTCTTCTTCACCATCGGCCGCTGGTTCTAGCGTTGCCGCGACACATGCAGCACTGAAAGCCACTTTCAAAACTACGATTGCAAAAGTGGTGGCCTGGTCTCGTTCGCCTCGACCGGAGACCTGGGATTTCTTTACTTCCGAGTTGCTGGTTATCCGATCAATGATCCCGAAACCAGTGCCTGAAGTACATATCCAGTGCCGCGTACGCGAGGAACGCGAGTGCAATGAACAGCATTTTGAGATTATGTCGCAGCCCTTTCCGCGTGGGGCGGGCCGCATCGGCCAATACTAAGAGATAGTGATCGCCGTGGCTCAGCTTCTCCAGTATGGTTCTAAATAAGGCGGCCTTTGGCCGAGCGGAGTGAGAAGCCGCCAAGGATGCCTTTTCGCGCATGAGAACAGAGTATAGCCAACGAATTGGCCAGAACATCGACCAAAGCAGAGCGGATGCCACCTTTTCGTCATTAGGGTCACTGACGGAACTGATTGCTAATCGCGCTAACCACAGGCTACTTGGTTTCGTCCGGAGGCCTTGGCCAAGTATAAGGCGCTGTCTGCATACCTCATTAAATCGATCGAAGCCTGACCACTCAAAGGCACGCGAGCCGCGACTCCGAGGCTGACGGTTTGCACGCCGCAGGAGCTAGTTGGATGTGGCAATTCGAGACCAGCGACACCGAGCCGAATCTCCTCAGCAACCTTTCGAGCACGCAGTTCCGAGGTGGCTGGCAGGATTACAGCGAACTCCTCGCCTCCGATTCGCGCCGCGATTCCTTGGGTTGTTTCCGCGATGCGCGCGATTACTTGAGCAATCGAGCACAGGCATGCATCTCCGCCTATATGACCGACTTCGTCGTTGTACTGCTTGAAGCGATCGGCATCAAGGATCACAAGGGCCAGCTGATTGCCAGTAGCCGCAGCATCTGCCCAGGCATTCTCAAGTTCAAGATTAAAAGCGCGCCGATTGGGGAGGCCGGTCAACTCGTCTAAGTGGGCAAGACTGCGATAACGTGTCTCGCTGGCAACGAGTGATTTCTTTAGCTGCTCTTTTTCCTCGAGAAGTGCGGCGACTGGGAACATCGTGAAAATTGCGACTGCTGCAATAAGTTGAGCTATGACGATCCGATGCAACATCATGTGCTCACCGGCGATGAGCATCAACGGGCCGTGTCCTTTGACGGTAAAACCGATCGCCATCAGCGTAAAAAGAAAAATGTTAACTACGGTCCCAGGTAAGCCCAAGCGAAATGCCACCAGCAAGAACGCTGGAAACATGAAGAAAATCAGTGGGTCCTTGTTATTCATCAAAACCAGAACAGTGACAATCACCGAGCAGGTAAAAATCAGCAACGTGTGCGCCAGGTGTTTTGTTTTGAACATCGAAAAAAAGGCCGGCCGCTGCACCATGATGACCAGAGGAGCAAGCACGGCCATGCCCAGCATGTCTCCGAGATACCAGGTACGAAACATCTGCCACCACGGAGGCCCAGGTATCAGATGAAGCGTCCACCACGCTCCCAGCGCGCTCGTCAGTGCGGTCGCTCCCAAAACAGAGATGAGCAGAAATCCAACGAGCGACTTGCTCTTCGAGAGATCCAACGGCGAGTTGAACCATAGGGTAAGCAGGAGGCACGAGGTGACAACCTCGAAGGAATTCGCCAGCGATACGCCAATCGCGAGCCGAAAGGGGTCGCCGTAGAGCATATCGGCAACCGTGTCTGCGGAGAGACCAACGATGAAGTAAAACAGCCACCTATCCTTCGGCTGCGTAATGAGAAGGCCGAAGATCAGGCCATTTGAAAGCCAGATCGTGGCGACTCCCTCAGACTCATGGGAAAGCACGATTCCCAGCCACGAACAGAGGCTGACGAGGGAAAAAACCCACAGGAGACGCAGCATAAAAGGGAGAGTCCAGGAGTCGCATCTGCAAAACCCACGCCAGATGTCCCCAAGCAACACAAGCACGGTAGTCTCAGGCCCAGCCACAGGGGGACACCCGCGCAAGTGCATTCTGTCTTGAACAGATTTAGCTGAAGCGGCGGGTGTAAACACAGTACAGCACCTCAGAAGGATTAGGGTTTCATGCGGGCGTTTCCGGAGCTTTGAGGTTCGGGCACACAAAAGAGTCTACAGTGCTCATTACGGCTGTGTGGTCGCCGATCCGGACCTTTGACGTCCTTTCGCCCAAAGTGGCCTTTACGCCTCCCACTTTTGGGGTTGGGGAAGAGTAGCCGGTCACTCGCCTACAGTCTCATTTGGCGCTAAAAACTTCGACGAATGTCATGCACCGGACTCACCACTTTCTTCTCGCACTTTGACTGCGACAAACCAGAACGACGCGGCTTGGTGGAAGCCATTCTGCTAGTCTGGCAGCGATGGAAACTCCTGCGATTCAGACCAACGGGCTCACGCGACTCTTCGGTGCGCTTGCTGCGGTGGAGGATGTCACCCTCCGCGTGGCTCCAGGGCAGTTCTTTGGTTTTCTGGGGCCGAACGGCGCTGGAAAATCTACCACGATCAAGATGCTCACCGGCTTATTAGAGCCAAGCGCAGGGACGATTGAAATCCTGGGCAAGCGGTTCGGTCCCGAAACCCGGGAATTGAAACGGCAGATCGGCGTTGTGCCTGAGGGGATGGCATTATTAGGCAGGTTGACTGCTCCCGAGTATCTGCGCTTTGTGGGCCGCATGTACGGCCTCGATGCGACCACCACCAATCAGCGAACGGAAGAACTCCTTGAATTCATGCAACTGGCGGGCGAACACCGGAAACTCGTAACGGACTTCTCGCACGGAATGCAGAAAAAACTGGCAATGGCCGCCGCAGTCATTCATGGGCCAAAAGTGCTCTTTCTCGATGAGCCGTTTGAGGGCGTCGATGCGATTGCCGCGGGAATGATCAAAACCATGCTCGCTGGAATGATCAGCCGCGGAGCAACTATTTTTCTCACTACTCATGTGCTGGAAATTGTGGAGCGGCTGTGCAGTCATGTGGCAATCATTTCGAAAGGACGATTAGTGGCCGTCGGATCGCTCGATGAGTTGAGGGCGGGCGTAGCGGGCGCACTGCCCGGTGTAGACCAGGGGCAACGGTTCACATTGGAGCAGATTTTTCTGGCAATTTTGGGAGCAGACGGTCACCAGGAGTCGACCCAGGAACTCTCATGGCTGGCGTAAACAGAATTCGCGTCAACGGGGCAGCCGGGGGAATCCTCAGCCTGGGAGCCCGGACACAGTACGCCGCCATGGCGCGAATGCGCTGGCGCGTGTTTGTGAATGGTCTCCGCTCGATTCACGGCCTGTTTGATCTGGGCGCCACCGGGATTGCGTGGCTACTGTATTCCGTCTTTGGGCTGAGTTTGGGAGCTGGCCTTTGTGCTGCCGCCTACTCGATTGCATCCCGCGCATCATGGCAGTATTTGCCTATCCTGTTTTGGGCCATAAGCTTTCTCTGGTTAATGTTCCCGGTGCTCGTCGCCTCATTTCAGGAGCAGTCCGATCTCGGAATTCTGCTTCGCTTTCCGGTTCGTTTCGGGTCGTACTTTCTGCTGCATTTGGTCTCCGGCTTAATGGAGGCTTCCACCATTGTCGGTGTGCTCTGCTGCTTGGGCGTTTGGCTTGGAATCGTCATGGCGCGGCCGGATTTGTATTTGTGGGCGATGCTCGGGCTGTCCGTGTTCGCGATCTTCAACATCCTGTTGGTGCGCGCTGTCTTTGCTTGGATTGACCGCTGGCTCTCCCAGCGAAAGACCCGGGAGATTCTCGGCGCAGTATTCATGGTCCTTATCGTGTGCCTGCTGGTGGTCAACTCCGTGTTGAACCAGAAACGCTATGAGGGCACGAAGAACCACAACGAAGTGACAGCGCCCTTACGCGAGGAATTGGACCAATATGCGCCATTGCTGAAGACTGCGAACCTGGTGCAGCAATGGCTCCCCCCTGGGCTCAGTGCACGCATCTTGCAGCAGGCCTCGCAGCAAAAACGTGTGGCCGGGTTTGCATCACTGGATTTGCTCGGGCTTTGGGCGGTTCTTGCCGGAGCTGCGCTGGCTGCCCGTCTCAAGGCCCAGTATCGGGGACAAAACCTGAGCTGGGCCCCGAGCCCCGAAAAAGCCATCGGACGCGGGCGCGGGTGGACATTGGGCGGCTCTGGCCCCTTTGCCGCAATTGCGGAGAAGGAGCTGCGAAGCCTGATGCGTACCGTGCCATTACTCTGGGCAATCAGTGTACCTGCACTGTTTGTGCTTGTGCTTGCAGGCGCGTTTCATCACAACCCCTCCAGTGACATCAAGTCGTTTCCGTACGCCTTTCCTGTATGCGTGGCGTACGGGCTCGCTGGATTTACGGGATTGTTTTACAACAATCTGGGTGCCGAAGGGGCCGGAATCCAGTTGTTGTTCCTTTCTCCAACACCGATCAGGACAGTTTTGTTGGCTAAGAATCTGCTCCACTCTATCTTGTTCCTCCTCGTAGGGTTCGCTGCGTGCGTTCTGGCCTGTCTGCGGTTGGGAGTTCCCCCGTTTGTGGTGCTGGCGGCCACCGGCGCGTGGCTTCTTTTTGCGGTGCCGTGCAATTTGGCCGCGGGAAACATCTTTTCACTCACAATGCCATACCGCATTAATCCCGGCCGAATCACGCGGCCGGCAGGAGCGCAGGCAAGTGCATTGCTGGCCATGTTAATTCAGTTGGCAGTACTCGGAGTTGGGGCCTCCGTCTTTTGGTTCTCATGGTCTTTGAATGACCGGTGGCTACCAGAGCCTATATTCTTGGCGTTGGCCGTGGGCGCATTCTTTGTCTGGACGCGTATTTTGCACTACGCGGATGACAACGCTAACCAACGCAGGGATTCACTGATTGCGACGCTGATGAAGGCGGAGTAGTTGTTCTCGCCTGGCGGTGCGACGCGCTCTGGAATTGCGAGTGAACGACTTGCTGGTTAAACCAGGGCGTGGAAGTTATCGCTGTGGCCTCACCTTGCTGAGAGCGATCGCGCCAAAATGCACAAGGTCCTTCTGCATTCCGCGCGCGCCGTCACCAACCCCAAAATAATCGCAATTTCCGAACGAATACATCCCCAAACGCAACAAGGCCCTCCCATCGGGAGGGCCTTGCCGTCACAACCAATCAAAAACCTACGCGACCACTTCAATCCCCATCGACCGCGCCGTGCCCTTGATGCTCTTGATCGCCGTCTCAACCGAGGCTGCGTTCAAGTCAGGCATCTTCTGCGTTGCGATCTCGCGGACCTGCTTCTCCGTCACCTTGCCGATCTTTTCCTTGTTCGGCGTGCCGGAGCCCTTCGCAATCCCCGCCGCCTTCATCAGCAGAACCGCCGCCGGAGGCGTCTTGGTCACAAAGCTGAAGCTGCGATCGGCGTAAACCGTGATGACGACTGGAATGACCAGCCCTTCCATCTCCTTGTTCTGCGTGCGCGCGTTGAACTGCTTGCAGAACTCCATGATGTTGACCTGCGCCTGACCCAGAGCGGGTCCAACCGGGGGCGCGGGAGTCGCCTTGGCTGCAACAATCTGCAGCTTCACGTAGCCCGTAATTTTCTTCGGAGGTGCCATGTCTATTCCTTCGGAACCAGCTTCCAGCGTCTAGCCGCTCGTTGCCAGTTCTGTGTTCCTGTTACAAATTTTGAGGTCTCAGCCTTCTGCCCCATCCCAACCGGCGCACCGCTAGAAAGTCGCGCCAGCTAGAAGCTGGGAACTGGAAGCCAGAAGCTGTTACTCAATCTTTTCTACCTTGCCAAACTCCAGTTCCACCGGCGTCGAGCGCCCGAAGATGGTCACCATGACCTTCAGCGTCTCGCGATCTTCGTTGATCTCGTCCACTACGCCGTTGAAGTTGGCGAACGGCCCTTCCGTAATCCGGACCTGCTCGTTCTTCTCAAACTTGATCTTGAGCCGCGGCTTATCCTTCGCCATCTCGCTGCGGAAGATGATCGAACTCACCTCGGCCTCGCTCAGCGCCACCGGCTTGTCGCCCGTCCCCAGAAATCCCGTCACCTTCGGCGTGTCTTTCAGCACGTGCCAAAGATGGTTATCCAGTTCCATCTCCACCAGCACATACCCGGGCAGAAAGACCCGTTCCACGGTGCGCTTCTTGCCGTTCACAACCTCGGTCACCGGCTCGGTTGGAATCATCACCCGGCCCACTCGGTCGGTCAACCCGAAAGCCTGAATTCGGCTCTCGATCGACTCCTTCACCTTGCGCTCAAATCCCGAGTAGGCATGAAGGATGTACCACTTGAAGCGCTCATTCGGCGCCGGCTGTGCCTCGGGCTGCTCAGCAATAGGCTCTTGCTGCTCGGCGGGTTGTTCCAATTCTTCTGCCATTCTGCTCTCGTTTCCTGCCTGCGCCTGCTACTGCAATCCACCCAGCTTCAACAGAAGCTCGTGAATGCCGATGTTGAAGATGTAGTCCACCACAAAGAAGAACAGCCCGAAGATAAACACCGCCACGATCACTACCGACGTCGTTATCTTCACGTCCTTCCACGACGGCGCAACCACCTTGCGCATCTCCGCGCGAACATCGGAAAGAAAACGCGTAAAGTTCGTCCACGTGCCCATCGCGTTGCCGCCAAACTCCTGCAGCGCGCCCGGCTCCTGCCGCTTTGCGGAACGATCGTCGCCCTTTTCCATTGCCATCTTCGTTGCCATGCTTTCAATCCTTCGCGCCAGGAGTTCTCACCCGGCACATCCCGTAAAACAGCTTCCAGCTTCTAGCCGTTAGTCTCTAGCTTCTTCCCGTTGAGTCTCAAAGTCCACTTTGTCGATCAAGAAAAGCTAGGAGCTAAAAGCGAACAGCTAAGAGCTGTCTTCCAATCTGGCAGGGGCGGAGGGATTCGAACCCCCAAGTTCGGTTTTGGAGACCGACAGTTTAACCGTTGAGCTTACGCCCCTAAAAACAGCTTTAAGCTTCTAGCCTCCAGCTTCTAGCTCATAGCGAGGGAAGGCTAAACTCAACCCGCGCATAAAAAGCTAGAAGCTAAAAGCCAACAGCTTGAAGCTGTTCTACTTCGTTTCCTTGTGCGCCTGGTGCTTGCGGCAGCGATTACAGAACTTCTTGAACTCAAGACGGCCAGTGGTCGTCTTCTTGTTCTTCGTCGTCGTGTAATTCCGCTCCTTGCACTCAGTGCACTGCAATGTCACAATTTCCCGCATTTCAAAAATCCTTTCAGCTCAGGGAGCGCTTTCCTTACTCCATGTTCCCTGTTCACCGTACCCTGATCCAAGTTCCCTGTTTCCTGCCACTCGTCGCGTCACGGCTCCTCGCCCAAAGGGCGCCTCGCCTGACGCGGCAAGCGTCTACTTAACAATCTCCGCAACCGTGCCCGCGCCTACTGTGCGGCCGCCTTCGCGGATCGCAAAACGCAGACCCTTTTCCAAGGCCACCGGCGTAATCAGCTCTACCTGCAGCGATACGTTATCGCCCGGCATCACCATCTCCACGCCTTCCGGCAGCTCTGCCACGCCCGTCACGTCCGTCGTGCGGAAGTAGAACTGCGGGCGGTAGCCCTTGAAGAACGGCGTATGACGGCCGCCTTCTTCCTTGCTCAACACGTAAACTTCGCCCTTGAATACCGTGTGCGGCGTAATCGATCCCGGCTTGGCCAGAACCATGCCGCGCTCCACGTCCTCTTTGGCAATGCCGCGCAGAAGAAGACCAGCGTTGTCGCCCGCCATGCCTTCGTCCAGCTGCTTTTTGAACATTTCAACGCCCGTCACAACCGTCTTGCGCGTCTCGCGGAAACCAACAATCTCGGCATCCTCGCCAACCTTGATCTTGCCGCGCTCGATACGGCCCGTCACAACGGTGCCGCGTCCGGAGATCGAGAAGATGTCTTCGATCGGCATCAGGAAGGGCAGGTTGACCGCGCGCTCCGGCTGAGGAACATAGTTGTCCACCGCCTCCATCAGCTCGTCGATCTTCGCTTCCCACTCCGGCTCGCCATTCAGCGCGCCCAATGCTGAACCGCGAATCACAGGAACGTCGTCGCCCGGGAACTGGTACTTCGAAAGAAGCTCGCGCACTTCCATCTCCACCAGGTCGATCAGCTCCGCATCCTCAACCGCGTCGCACTTGTTCAGAAAAACCAGCACGCAGGGAACACCCACCTGGCGAGCAAGCAACACGTGCTCCTTGGTCTGCGGCATCGGTCCGTCAGTCGCCGCTACCACCAGAATCGCGCCGTCCATCTGCGCCGCGCCCGTGATCATGTTCTTGATGTAGTCGGCGTGACCGGGGCAATCCACGTGCGCATAGTGACGGTTCTTGGTCTCGTACTCAACGTGCGCCGTCGCAATCGTAATGCCGCGCTCGCGCTCTTCAGGAGCGTTGTCGATCGAGTCGAAAGAACGGAACGTATTCTTCGGATTGTGCTTCTGCAATACCTTGGTAATTGCTGCCGTCAACGTCGTCTTGCCGTGATCGATGTGCCCGATCGTCCCCACGTTCACGTGGGGCTTTGAACGATCAAATTTTTCCTTCGCCATAAAAGTTTCCGCATCCCTTTCGTAGCTTGTACTGCACGTTTTCAACCCGGGGCGCCGGCCATCCGGCTCCAGCCCCAAAACCTTTACCGGCTACTTGCCTTGCGCGCGGCCGATGATTTCGTCGGCAATCATCCGCGGCGCCTCTTCGTAACGCGCAAACTGCATCGAGTACGAAGCCCTGCCCTGCGTGGACGAGCGAATGTCGTTCACGTAGCCAAACATTTCCTTCAGCGGCACGATCGCCTTGATGACCTGCGAACCGGCCGCATGCTCCATGCCTTCGATCCGTCCGCGGCGCGAGTTGATGTCGCCAATAATGGTTCCCATGTGCTCCTCGGGAACGGTAACTTCGACAGCCATGACTGGCTCCAACAGTACCGGCGAGGCCTTGCGGGCTGCTTCCTTGAATGCGATCGAACCGGCAAACTTGAAGGCCATTTCATTCGAGTCAACTTCGTGGTAGCTGCCGTCGAACAAGGTTACCTTGATGTCTACGAGCGGATAGCCCGCCAGGATGCCCAGCTCGATGGCTCCCTGCACGCCTTGATCGATGGGCTTGATGTATTCCTTGGGCACCGAACCGCTCTTGATCGCGTTGATGAACTCATAGCCCTTGCCCGGCTCGTTGGGCTCGATGCGCAG
>Ga0307377_10001149_pt1 | contig 34652 bp, 41 predicted proteins | sample TR3MG_FD_202535 | JGI IMG/M metagenome (GOLD analysis project Ga0307377, IMG submission 202535) | Soil microbial communities from Risofladan, Vaasa, Finland - TR-3 | ecosystem: Environmental > Terrestrial > Soil > Coastal area > Acid sulfate soil | place: Finland: Risofladan, Vaasa | collected... | reverse complement strand
GCCACCTGATCGCCTTCGAGCAAGGGCCCACGGAAAAGGCCGAAAAAAAGACGTCGTCAAAAGATCGCCAGCTTCCCACATTGGATTACATCAGAGCCAATTACTGACGCTGCCCAATCTGGGGGCTTTACGGAGCGTGCTTTGATGCCAACCAATCGCGACAAATCATCGATAAAGCCGAACAAGCGAGCGCAACACATCCGCCTGTTTTATGGGCATCAAGCCCTGGTGCAGCTCGTCGAGGATTTTAAAGCCGACACGCCCATGGTCGAGATTGCCAAGCGCATGCAAGTCACCCGGGCGTGCGTGTCGCAGTGGAAGGCTGTCATGGGCGCACACTCTCAATGGCGCCCCTTTGACGATGTCGCCATTTTGCTGGAGAATGACGGAACTAAATGAGAGATCATCTCGCTTATCTAAAATACGTTTTGCGGCACAAGTATCATGTATTTCTGGCTGGGCGTATGCTAGGCGTTTCCATAAAGCAGTTGATTTTGCATGACGCCTCCAAGTTTTCCAGACGCGAGTGGGGCCCCTACGTTAAAACATTTTACGCCCCAGACGGCAGCGGGCGGTACGAAGAGACAGACGCCTTTAATCAAGCCTGGAATGCGCATCAGAAGACTAATCTGCATCATTGGCAATATTGGCTACTCCAGCGCGATGAAGGCAACGCAGTGCCTTTGGACATACCTGAGATTTACATTCGAGAAATGGTGGCTGACTGGATAGGCGCGTCATTGGCCATTCGTGGATACTGCGACGTTTTAGCCTGGTATGAACGGACACGCGATGGGATCAAGCTTTCGGACGCAACACGGACAAAGCTGGAAAATATATTGCAGCTTACGTGCGGCACACGTGAAAAGCCCCTATGCGCGTATTGTCATCTACCTTGCGGAGTAGCTGCAGATGTATGAGAATAAATGGTACTTTGTTGTGTCCGATAAAGTCTTTGGTCGATTCAATACATTAACGCAGGCCGTACAAGCCGCCGAGACTCATGTTTGCAAGCTGACAAAAGCAGATGACTTAAGGGCGCTATTAGCAGCTATTGTCCCTGGCTTCTATCATGTGCATTGGATAAACAGTCCGACGGCGCCAGCGTGTGTCATTGGCCGAAAACGCACTTTGATGGAAAACGGGCATCTACAAGCGATGAAAGATATATCTTTGCAGGAAGATCTACGCCGCTCCCTTAGCGAGTTTACGCCTCAGCCTAGTTAGCCGATTCTTTTTTGTTAACTTTCGTTAACAACGCACTCTTCTTGCACACAAACACGAAGAGAGGGTGAATCTACCAAAGCTCGTAGAAGTATTCCACGAGCGCCGTTTATATCACGATTGATCCGAATGTTTTCTATAGCGATTTGCTCTTGTCCGCCTATCGACATTATCTCACCCGTCCAACTATTTGTTTTACTGGTGTAGGCTTCATTAACATCTAAAACAACTTTACCCAGCTCAAACGCTTTGTGTTTCAAAAACTGCTTGAACCGGTAATGTGCCCACGTCAGCAAATGACGAACCGATTTACGCCGTAATTTCCTGGCGCCTTTCAATACCATTTGCTGCGTTTCGAACGTAGGCAGCAAAATAATGTCGAAAGTGTCACACAAAAACCGAGCGGTCTTGTGGTGCAACTCGTCTACCAAGTCACGGATTTTCCAGCGAATACGTTTTGCAGCACGATAAAGCTGTTTTGCGCGCTGTTTTGCGGTTGCAGTAGCTGCTCGCGAAAGCAGATTATCTAAATGTGCACATAATCGCTGAATTCTACCAATGTCGTGTCGTCCAAGTTGACCTAAAGAAGCTTCACTATAGAAAGTTATAAAAGACCGTACCCCAGGATCAATCGCAACTACACGTCCTTGGTTCTCGGAAAGTGTAGTTTTCTTATCATGAGGTACGGCCAAATAATAACGTCCATTACAGTAAACTAAACGTGAATCACACAAATCTGCAGGAAGTGTTTCTGCGTAATGCAAACCTGCACCAGAAATGCGCGAATAAATCCCTTTTATAGAAATAGCTGTCTTTGGGATAAAACAAGACTGCGTTGGATTTTTTCTAGATTTAAAGTGCAGCGTAAAAGGTTTACCTGTTTGTTTTGCTTTTTTCTTATTTATAGTTAGTGCTTCGCAGGCGTCTTTTACGGCAATTTTCTTTATTTGGTAAGGTACACCCTGACAAAACTCAGGAAGTATCGTGAATATTTCTTTTGCAACCAGCATCCAGTGGGGTCGCGGACCTTCTATACCTTTTAAATACTCGACTGTTTTATTATAAACGAGTCGTTGAACGCCAAACCACTGCGAGAAAAGATTACGTTGTTTTTTCGTGGGATAGAGTCTTATCTTCTTTGATCGCCTGATGGTATCTTCGAAGACCGTGCATGCGACAAGAGAAGACGTGGAGGATGCTGAGAAGATCGGTTGTAAGCTCTTTTTCGGGAGAGTACGTAACGTTATTGAGAACCAGGAGTTCTCCACCGTTTTGTTTGACCATCCACTCGAACAGTTCGAATCCAAAACGGCACAAACGGTCTCTATGGGCGACGATAAGCGTGAGCTTATTTCCGCACAAAAGGGATTCCAATAAGGTTTGCAATCCTTTTCGTTTAAAGTTGAGAGCGCTGCCGACGTCTTTGATAATCGTTGCACGCGGGAATTTTTCTTGCATATAGACGACTTGGCGTGCGAGATCATCTTTTTGTTTGGCAGAGCTAACGCGGCAGTAACAGACGGTAACGGGAGAGGTTTGTCCTTGGATGTAAGAGGCGACATTGTACAGGCGCTGACCAGCTTCATTGCGTATGCTTTCGATTCGTCCGTTATCTGCGTATTTTCTTAATGTATTCGGGTGCACCCCAAGCGCTTTGGCTGCTTTTCTGCTAGGAATATACATGTTAACAAATTAGTTTCCTTTCTATGAGCGTTTGTTAACATAAGGCGTACTGTTAGTCAACCTCTGACTCTTCTCCAAAACAAAAAAGGATAGCGCCGGCAGACGAGGTTCTGCCAAAGAAATGGCTACAGCCATGGGCTCGATGTCTATCAATGGTCTTATGATCTCAAAAAACGCAAAAACCGGTTACTCTATTAACGTTTACAGATGCCAGCCGACGCCTTGGTGCGGAAAGCACTGTTACTGCAAAGCCCGTTCGGCCGAGCTCATCGCAAAGATGGGCTGGGACACCACAGCCAACAATGGCCCCATCACGTGGGCAACGCAGCAAGCCGCCTACAAACGCAACGACCGCGTGTTGGCTGAGTTAGATGCCGCCGGGCAGCTCGAGCATACCGCCTCTGATATCACCTGCCGGCTGCAGGCTAACGGAGTCACGCACTTGCGCGGTAATGGCACAGGCGATTTGTTTCGATCGCTCGTTGTGCTCTACGCATTTTTGGCTCTAAAAGGGCTAAAGGTTTTCATGTTCTCACGCATTCCCGCCATGATTCGCGAGCTGGCGGATTTGTGCGATGAGCTGGGCGTGGCCAAAGAGGACAGGCCATTCGTCACGGGCTCTGTGGACGTCTCGACAACGCCTGAGGCCGTGCAGCAGCTCATTGAGGCTACGCGCTACATCAACGGAACGCCAGCCTTGGCCTACGCCACAAGCGCTGCAGGGCAAGCGGGCTGCAATGAGGTCGATCGACATCCGGCAGCCGAGCATTTTCACGTCGTGTTTGGCTATCACACCAATCATCTGCATACCCAATTGGGGCACAAAAAAGAGTGCCCCGCCACCGCGGGCGGTAACATCAAGTGCGCTGAGTGCAAAAGATGTTACGGCTTTTCGTCTGCGCGAAAATAAGCGCAAAATCCACTCGACAATTACTCGCGTATTTGTTACGTTAAAAGTGCACCCGTTGAGGACTTTGCCGTGAGACCCAAACTGCTTTTGGACTTAAGTTATGACGAAGCCCGCGAGTTGGCCTTGGGCCTCGAGGCGACACATGACACGATCGAGCGCATTTTACCGCTGTACATCGGGATAGACATACTCGATAACAATCTGAAGGACGACCTGAGTAACATCTTCGGTGGGCAAAGCGCCTTGGAGATTATCGCCTCGGCTGCCCGAGCGCTCCGAGAAGCCGTCAATACAGCCGCCGTCTGCAATGGCAACAGATCTTGGAAAAGCATCATGGGTGCCTATAAACAGCAGATGCGACAGCCATGACAGTTGAGTTGCAAGTGGGCGATGCCCTAGAATTTATTCAGCGCGACCCGGACTTTATGTGCGCCTACAAAGGCCAGGTCGGGACTGTGCTGCGCCCGCTGGGAGACGGCACGTTTTATAGCCTGTTGCGCTGCGGGCATCCCTACATTATAAAGCAAGCAGACATCAACACTTTAATCAAGGTAACAAATAGAGATATAGTAGTAGAATCATTAACAGAACCTTGTGAACCAATTACGTACGATGGTGATGGTTTAGCCAAGACCACCACTGAGACTTCGGTGCGGGGGACAAAGCCGGCATTCGGCTTGCCCCAGCCGCAAGGTATAGAGGAGACAGACATGGCTACCAAGAAACAATCCGTAATCCCCAACGGCGCGTCCACCATTCACGTTCAGGGCTACGAGGCAGAAGTCGACGGGCTCAAGCTCAAGCACGCCTACCTCAAAGAGCTGACGGGCCAGGTGGACACGCAAAAGGTGCGCTTCCGCCAGCTGGCCACCCAAGCCGCCAAGGGTGCTGACGGCGAGCCGCGCCGGGTTGAGTTTTTGTCGAAGAGCGGCGCCGTGGTCGCCATCGGCCTGCCGGACTATCATGAGCCGTCGTCTCGGACCAACATCACCGACAAAGCTTGCAAGGCTGTGGCCAAGCTGGGCTTCGACGTTGCCGAGCTGGGCGTCACTGAGCAGGTCGATGCCTACAAGCTGACGGGCGAATTTGTGGCTCTGATGGACGCGCTCATCGCTCGCGAGTACACCTCGAAGGGCCTGGCCATTCCCGAGGGTATCGAGAAGACCTCCGCACGCAAAATCAGTCTGCAGGGCTTTGAGAAACTGCAGGCCATGGCGAAGGAAGCCAAGACGGACCAGGAGCGCGAAGCGGCTGAGACGCTGCTCGATGCCGGCCTGAAGGCGCCCACGGTCTCCGTAGAATAATCACCTAGGAAGGCTAAAACCCACCGCGAAGCGTTCGTTTCGCGGTGGGTTTTTTAGCGGAGTTGCCTGTTGACGAATACGCATGTAGCCTATATACTCAAAGCCGGGTGGGGGGGTTGGTGTGCTGTAGATATATATGCTATGCGTATTTCATTGGGCTGCGCCTCAGGCGTGGCCTTTTTTATTGGTGCCCACAGGGGGCCACAAGATGAGGAAGCAACGATGATGAGCAAGAACAAAGCCGCCAAGACCGATAGTCATACGAAAAACGAGTACGGATACACGTGCGCTGAGGGCCGTGAGGAAGAGCGTCGCAACGAGGCGCTGCGCCGGATGCGTGATGTGTGCGAGATCGAGCTGAAGATTTGTCCGGCGTGTGCCACGTCGTCTGCGCTGTACTTTGCCGGGGTGGCCGCGGTCGACTCGCTCGGGATGGGCCTTGAGGAGTTTGTGGACTTGGCGCGGCGCATCTACCGGGACGTGGCGGCTCAATCCGAGGCGCCCGAGCTCAAGAATTAGATCGGGGGGCCACGATGGCGCACCTCGAGGGTTTGAGCACAAATCTGTGGATGACCGTAACGGGGGATGTTGGAGAGCTACGCCGGATGGCCAGGGGGCTGGACGCATGGTCGGAGGGTCTTGGGCAGGGAAAAGGGGGCTGCTCTGTCTATGTCTGGGAGCGGGCCGACCGGCTGTCTGTGCTGGGCGGGGCCCTGGGCGCTGTGTTTGATGCGGAGGCCCTAGAGCAGCTGGGCGTGCCATCGGTTCGAGATCGGGCCGTAGCCCGGGCCAACGCCAGTCAGCTTGAGGCGGCCGGGCTACTGCGGTCCTATCAAGCCGAGGCGGTGGCGTGCGCCCTGACGGCCGTGATGGGCCGGTCGGTAATCGACATGGCGATGGGTGGGGGCAAGACGCGGTGTGCAGCTGGGCTGGCTGCGGCGGCCGGAGGCCGGTGGCTGTATCTGGTTCAGAACAAGGAGCTGGCCGCACAGTCTGAGAAATCGTTTGGGGAGCTTTTGGGTCCGATGAATGCGGCGTGCAGTGATGTGGAAGGTCTAGGCGAGCTGGTGGCCACCACGTATGCGGGGATCAAGAAGCTGGAGGGTGCAACCTTTGACGGGGTGATTGTCGATGAGTGCCATGGCATCAGCGCGCCGACCCGGGCTGTGGCGTATGCCAGGGTGAAAGCCACGTATCGGGTGGGCCTGTCTGGAACCCCCCTGGACCGCCAAGACACAAAGAACGCCCTGGTGCTCGCCATGCTGGGGCCGGTGGCCTATCGGGTTGGCTTGGAGCAGCTGACGGCCGATGGGTACTTGGCTGCAGGAACCGTGCGGGTGGTTCGGTATCGTCCCGGTCGTGGGCTCTTTGTTAGTCTAGCCTAATTTATATTAGAACATATTAGAGTATATTATGTTATTAGTATATTAGCCTAGTAATAGATCGGGTTATAGAGGGGGGTACTTTTGTTTGCTCTACTGTCGATAAGGTTTTTTAAAAATGATGCAAGATGTCATAAATAGGCTAAGCAATATCGAGATGTTAATAACCTATTAATCGATCGGATGCGATTTTGAAAAAGCGTTTGTTTCCAGAGGATTTGTGCATGATTACGCGCACATCGTATTTGACCGTTCCGGATATGGTTTTCAAACAGGGTTTTGGGTTATAAATAGGTTATTAGCCTATTAGGTTCTATTAGGACCTAATAGGTTTTCGCATTGACGACTGGGATCGATCGTGCGAAAGAAGGTCGATGCACATGAGCCGAGACGGACAAGACCGAGAGCAGGCCCTTCGGGTCATCTTCGAGCCGGGCTGTGGGCTTGAGGATACGGACCGCAGCCGTCTTCGCGGATCGAAGTACGACGCCCTGGTGGTCTGCAACGAGGAGCGCAACGTCGAGATTTGTGAGCTTGTGGGCCAGATTGTTCGCCAAGAGCTGGAGATCGAGGGCATCGAGTTTGGCTTTCCGGGCATCGTGTTCGTGCGTAAAAAGGCCCATGCGCGCATTCTGGCTGAGATTTTATCGGACATCCTGGACACCGAGATACCCCACGTGACGTCCGATACGCCCAAGGCTGAGCGCGATGGGTTTGTAGCTCGCATGAAGCTCCGAGACCCCGAGCTGCCTGCGGTGGTGGCGTGTCAGGTCTGGTCGACAGGGATCGACATCCCACCGTTGGAGTGGGTCGTATGGGCTGGGGAGGGCCAAGCGCCAGCGGGGTTGAAACAATCTGGGGGAAGAGCCACCCGGCTTGAAGGCGACAAGTCCGGATACGTTATATTAGACATCCAGTCCACCGGGCCTGGGACGGAAGCGTATCAAGAGCAAGGCCGAAAGCGGCTACAGCATTATCGCGATGGCGGCTTTAACATTGCTGACACCTTGCATCCGAATGGCGCCAACAGCGCTGATAGCGCGGAACCAGACGTCGTTAAGACTCAGCAACTCTTTGAGATTATATCCGGAGCGAAATCTGCAGCGCCACCGAACGCATGCGACATTGACATGCCGCCATCGCGTGTGGATGATAGTTCGGTGAAACGGGCAGAACAAGAGTTGAGTCTGGCAGACCACGTTTTCGCTGTCGTGTTTCTCGTTATGATTGTCGGTAGCTTTGTGGCCGCCTACGTTTTAAGCACGCCGCGGTGACGAGAAGAAGGGATTGGAAATATGACGGCAACAAAGACGAGTGCTTATTACTTCCGAGCGCCATGTCGCGCAGACGTCGTGCTGCAGATGACGGCATCGGGAGACTTAGCAGTGGCCGAGTCCTGGCCCAATTGTAACATTCAGGCGGGTTGGCTTCTAGCGCAGCTGGTCAAACATTGCGCCGCGTGTTCTTGCTCGTTCGCACAAACGCATGCTTCACTGACATCCCAACCGCAAAAGGAGACATTTATAATGCAGCCCGATGGAAATGGAACCAGTAGCCCCCAGCCCTCGTTTAAGATGCCGCAGATCAACGTACCGGTTGCCGGAGGGGAGGTGATCGGACCGCCAGCATCCCATGTGGATACAGCGCATGTTCCGGTGACGCCCCTGCACCAGGCGCCGCAGCCGGCTCCCGCGCAACCGCAGCCCCAATACCCGCAACAGCCCATTGGCCAAGCGGCCCCTGTGGCCCCTACAGCAAGGCCGACCATGCAGCTGCCGCATCTACCGCAAGTCCAGGGGCCTTCGATGCCTGGTGTCGCACCGCTGCAGGTGACCATGCCGAACCAGCCGGTGGCGGCCCCGGCAGCCGTGGCGCCCCCTGTGCGTGTGGCCCCTGGGTTTGACACTGCCGCTCCCGGGGATAATCTGGACGCGCCGGAAGCGCCGCCCGCAGCGCCATTGGCTAAGACGTCAGCTGCGCCTCAGTCAGAAGCCTCGAGGCTTTTGGGGCTACTGTTCGCGCCGGCTCAGCCGCAAGTGGCTGAATCAATCCCAGCTCCGGCGGCCGAGGCCGCGGCTGAGCCTACGCCTGTGGCGGCGCAGCCGGAGCCTGCAGTGCCGGCGCATCCAGCCCCGGTTGCAGCCCCGGCATATTTGGGGCAGCCCCAGGCGCCTGTTATTGCGCCGCAGATCGCAGACGCCGCTGTGATGCCAGCGCCGCCCGTGCCGGTGCAGCCCCAGGCGCAGCTTGTGGCGGGCATGCCAGAAGGCATTGTGCCAGTCGTTCCCGTAGGCTCTTTTGGCCTGCCCGAGTCCGCCTCGATGAATGCCCTGCTGACCGACCTGGTGTCTGGAGGCGGCGGGGAGGAATCAGTGGACTTTGAGGCGGCGCTGGCCACCGTCCCTGGCCTGGTGGGTGGCCCATCGGAGGGCGGATTTTCGTGGCATACCATGGCCAATCCCATGTCGTGCTGGCGAAAGGCGTATTACTCACACGTCTTGGGCCTGACGCCCAAGACCACGCCGAAGGCATTGGCTTTTGGCACCTTGTATCATGCGTGTTGGGAGCTGTGGTATCGCTCCGGGGGCCAGCGGCCCTACGATGAGCCCTGCTCGGCTGTTCAGGCTGCCGGAGCCCCCAAGATTGCGGCGGAGTGCCGACGGTTGGTCTACACCGAGCTTCAGAAATATGCGCAGCAAGAGGCTGAAGAGTGGGACATCCGAGCCGTTGAGCAAAATGGGGTGTTTTGGTCTGAGCCGACGCGCATCAATGGCAAGCTGGTCTATCTGCCCTTTTGCTGCCGGCACGATTACATCATTGCCAAGCGGGGGCCAGGGGCTCCGTGCGCTCCGGCGGGACCGGTTGCCGGTGGCGTATACATTGTCGATCGAAAAACTGCTGGCGCTTTAACGCGGGATCTGACCAAGGGCTACGCCATGGATGGCCAGTTTTTGATGAACGCTCTGGTGTATTCTAGATCGACGGAGCCCGAGATGTTTGGGCCCTTTGTGGGGATGATCTTTTCTGTGGCCGCCAAACACAAAGATCCTAGCCCGGACAAGTCGTTTTTCCGCGTGGAGACTGTGGTCGACGAGGATACGCTCGAGCACTTTTATCGCGACGAGATGATTCCCTACGCCACCGAGTTTTACCGCAGGCTGTTTACCCCTGAGGTTCGAAACGACATTACCAAGTGGCCAAAAAATCATGAGTCATGCGTGGGGCGCTATGGGTGCTGTCACTATTTTGACCTGTGCGATGTGGGCGGTTCGTCTGTCATGGAGGCCATGTTCAAGCAAGACCCCGGGCGCCAGCTGACGCTGGAGAAATTATGGGAGCCGCCAGCCGAAGTCAAACGCGCCTCCAAGGTAGTCGACTCACGCACCGTTCAAGCCGAAAGTGCGCGCAAGGCCAAGGCGGACCACAAAAAGCGCATCACCATTTTGGTGCTTGACGCCTTTAGCGCCGCGGCCTGCTCGATGGAGCTGTTTCAGCCTAAGGTCTACATGGTCGTCGGGCACACCCAGAAAAGCGTGGCGGACAAACTGGCCTTAAACCTATCGCGAGCCTGGCCTGTGGGCAGCAAGTTCGAGTTCGGCCCGGACGCCGAAAACAACTACTTTGACATGGAGATCACGGAAAAGGGGCTAAGCTGGACGCTCAAAGAAGTAGCGGAGGATGACGTCGGCTCTGAGGCAGATCCGAACAAGAGCGCAGAGACAGCAGCGGAGGCTAAGCCGTCAAAGGCGGCCAAGGCGTCCAAGCCGCTGTCTGGGACGCTCAGCTACAGACAGCTCGCCGCTCGCATTAATCGCGACTGGTGGGACACCGAAAAGCAGCCCCCCGTAAAGCAGTAGTCAGATCGAATAAACGCGTCTTTGCTTAAGCACATTGGGGCCTGCACGTCAGGCTCAGGCGCAAGACGTGCGTCTAATTTTTGGAGAATCATATGGCGCAGCAAGACATTTATGCGTACTTGGAATCACTAAACCCCCATCAACTGTCTGCTGTAAATATCGGCAGCGGACTGTCGTGTGTGCTGGGAAATCCAGGGTCCGGAAAAACGCGGACCATCATCGGCCGCATTGCGCGGCTGGTTGCCGATGGATTCGACCCAGACTTTATACTGGCCATGACCTTCACCCGAGCCGCAGCCAATCAGATGACTGAGCGGCTGGCCGCATTGGGTATCCAAGGCTGCCGGGTGGGCACCATCCATTCGCTCAGCCGGCAGATTGTGGCCACCGAGACAGATCTGTTTTCGCATGGCCACTTCGACGACAAGGGGCGTTTGCTTTTGGAGCTGAAAAAGATCATTACCGGCATGCGACGCTCCGGGCAGCTGAGAGACTACGATGTGGACTTAGAAGGCGTTGTGCGTTTCATCGAGGCCTGCAAAGCCAGCGGGCTGTGCTACGTGCACACAGACCCATTTGGCCTGAATATCCGCGCAGAAGCGGCCATCAAAAAGCGGGCGGCCAAGTGGTGGGCCAAAGCAGGCATGGAGCCGGAACATTTGCTATCAGTCTACCTGGCACTCGAGCGCAGTCGGGGCACAGCGGGCCTTTATGATTTTGATGACATGCAGCTATGGGCCTGGCTGACCCTATTGGGGAACGTCGAAGCGCGCCAGCGCTGGCGAAAACGGTGGGCCGTTGTCATCATCGACGAGGCGCAGGACTCGACGCCAGTGCAGTGGGACCTGGCGCGCTTTTTGGTGGGAATGGAATCGTGTATCCCAGACGTGACGTCTCTGCCAGAGCCACCCGCCCGAGATGATATGCACCACTCGCTGATGGCTGCTGGCCAACCTGAGCAGTGTTTAGATCTGAGTACGCCCATCAACGTGATGGACGACTCGGGAAGTTGGCAGCAAGTAGCCATTCGAGATGTACAAGCCGGCATGCACGTCGGCGCGTGCGTCAAGGGGGTGATGCAACCGGCTCTGGTGCTCAATGCCAAGACGGTCATTCGCAAATACCATGCAACTGTTAATTTGCCGGATGAACAAAGTATAACAGGCACGGTAGATCATTTATTATTTGCCACAGTGCCGGACGTATCCAGAGCGTTTTATTCGGCGCTTGTGCGCATCGATGGGGAAAAGTGGAAGCTGGCCGTCATTGAGCCTGGCCAGCCCTTTACGCCCATTTTGCCTGCGGGCGAAAGCATCCGAGATGTGTGGCTGCTCAATGCTTATGCTACCCGAAGTCAAGCGCAGTTTGAGATTGAGCAGTACGAGGGCGCTGTGCTCGAATCAATCCTTATCGCGGGAGGCATTAACATCCGAAGGCCACTATTGCGCACCGTGTCTGGCGCGCTGCAGGAGATTGTCATCAAGGTCTGCATCGGCGGATTTAATGAGAGGCAACACGAAAGTAGTGTGTCTGTAGTATCCCCACTGTTAACCGGGGAAATTGCTGAGAGTATCAAAGACGTGGTGCAGGTGCGCTCTTCGCTGTCGCGAGGGTCTGTGGTTGGCCGTGTGCTCGAGTACTTGGAGTCTGGCGCTGGCGCCTACAGCATCGCATTAAAACTTGTACGCAGGCTGTCTGTACGCCTGGAAGACTATCGCATCCGCGTCGAAACGATGCTCGATGGCGCAGAGGGATGCCGTGCTATTCCTATGGGCCACTTGGTTCCGGCCATGCTCGTTTACACAGCAGGTGAGGGACCCAGCCGTTTGCGACCCGTCGTCAAGCTTACCCGGTTTAGTGGCAACAAGGCCATGCGCGATTTGGAAATCAGCATGGCAACAAACTTTTTTGCGGCAGGCGTTGCGTCGCACAATTCCATTTATGCCTGGCGTGCTGCAGACCCTAAGATATTTGTGGAGTACGCTAAAGACTCAGGCGTACAGACCATATCGTTGCCGCTGAACTATCGATCGAACAAGACCATCTGCGATTTTGGCTCAGCCCTTATAGCCGGAAAGCCCTGGGCCCTGACTGGGCACATCATTCCAGCAATAGAATCCGTGCCGCCACAAGACGCAGTTTGCATCAACGTGTACAAGACGGCTGAAGAGGAGGCCGAAGACATCGTCAATCAGTGCCTGACGCGGGCTGCCGATGGCTCCGGGCTGCGTTCGTGCGTTGTGCTATCGCGACTACGCGTTGCTTTAGATTTGGCTGAAGTCGCGTGCATTGCCAAGCGCATTAAGTACATCAAGATGGCCTCGGGATCGATTTTCGATTCGAGGGAAGTCAAAGACATCTTAGGCTACTTGCGCGTTGCGGCTGGACTCGACCCAGAAGGCAAGTGGCTGTATCACATCATCAACAGGCCATTTCGCTACATCTCAAAGATGTTTTTGACTCAGTGCTCATCTGACGCCAACGCGATGAATATTTCACTGCTCGACGCCATAAAGCACAACGAGCGCGAGTTGAACCACAAGCAGCGCCGATCGATACGTGACCTGTATGCTCTACTGGTCAAGCTTAATGAGATGGCCTGTGAGATTGCCCGAAGCCGGGCTGCCGGCCTTGGCGCGGCCAGCATGAGTGAGACCGACGCCAAGGCGATAACGCCCGCTGACATGGTCCTGTGCGTGCTAAAAGACACAGATTACGTCGCTGAGCTGCGGCGGGAAGAAGGCCTGCTATCGATGGACGAATCGAAGATCGCCATGCTGGCATTTTTGGCGCGCATGGCTGATATGTTTCGCGACGTCGGCGAGTTCTTAGAATACATTGACAGGCTGGCTGTCGCGGTCAAACAAGCAGCCAAAAGTGGGTTGAAAGTCGGCGAGGATAGCCGCGCAGACGCGTTGATCCTCAGTACCGTGCACAGGTTCAAGGGACTTCAAGCAGACCACATATTTTTGATGGACGTGGTTCAGGGTCATTTGCCGTGCGCCAAGTCTGATAATCCAGATGAGGAGCTTAGGCTGGCGTACGTAGCCGTCACACGGGCTAAGCACACCTGTACGTTGTCGTACTCCGTACAGAACAGTATAGCGGATGTCGACAATCTAGATCGCGTCGCGCAAAATCCTGACCGGTTGAAGGCGTACGAGTCGTCGATCATCACCCAGACGCGATCGTTTCTTAAAACGATGCCTCGTTCGCAGACTTCAAACTGTGGCAAATAGGCAGCACTTTTTCGCTGAAAACCTATTAGGCTAATAGGATAATAACCTATTTACTCCCCAAAACCCTACTTTTTTCGGAATCAAAGCGGAATTAAATACAGAGACTATGAAATCATTACCTAATCCTACGGAAGCAAATGAATTGTAAATTTTGATTTTGGTCAACCCGAGAGCCTCCTAAGTATGCATTTTTATAACTACTTTCAAATACGCTATTTACCACTTTTTAAAAAACCATATTCATATAGGTTATTAGTGATGGAGAGTAAATAGGTTATTAGGTTATTATGCTAATATCCTATTAGGTCCTAATAAGTCCTAATAGGCTATTGACATATTATAATCTATGAAGATAGTTAAGTCGCATCGGTCGCCTGAGCGCGCAGCGAAGGCGAAAGAGCGTGGTGCCTATACATGGGCTACGTGCTGGAGTGTTGTATGAGCGTGCTACTACCAGGAGGGCTGACGCCACCGAGATTGCATCTGCATGAAGCCACCCGGGCATGGGCCGCTTTGGTGCTTGCTGTGTCGTCCTACACGCGCGTTTCCCACATCGACCTGCTCAGACGCCAGGGCAGGTCTTACATGGCCCTGGCGAACGCCAGGAAGCTCCTGGTGTGGGCTTTCATTGAGGTGGCTGATACACCCGAGACTGTCAGCATGGCCTGGCTGGAGCAATGCATGGCGCTGGGTCGCCGGTCGATCCGCGACATCTTGCGCGATGAGCGCCCAGAAGGCCTCGAGGCGGTATTAACTTTGTACGCTGAACTTACAAACAGGCTGGGCAGCGATGAAATCATCGAAGCGGTGACCGCCGGCATGCTGGGCGAGCGCAGCCCAAAAGCCCGGCTGTGGCCCAAAGGGTTCATGCGCGGCCTGGGCCTTTCGGAGGAATAAAGACTATGCGATACGAACAGCTCGTTGTGGAAGCCCCAACAGAGGCGACAGCAATCCAAGAAGCTATCGACAAGGCCAAGGGGCACATCCCCGGTTGGCACGTGGTGGCGATGAGTCACTGCCAAAGGTGGCAAAGAAGCGCAAAAGTATCAGATACCATAACCATCATTATTTTGGAGAGGCTTGTCGGTCTGGGGGCAAGCAACCTGCCGTAGGAGAAAGCCGTGAGTGAAGGCAAAAGTAGATGCACAGGCGATTGCTGCAAGGCGTTTTATCTTAGTGTGCCGTATGATGCCATGTGGCGCAGTCGGCAAGCACAAGTGCGCCATGAAAAATATAACGTGCCGCTGCCTGAAAACTATGTTGAGTATGAAGACAACGCCGTCATTTTGTCCATGGTTAAATACTTAGGAGAATTCAAGATTAACCCCGTGTCTGGGCATGAATATGCTGGGCCAACGTCGCTGTACACTTGCAAGAACCTGGCAAAAAACGGCGACTGTAAGATATACGAGACGCGCCCCGCCATGTGCAGAGAGTTTCCGGACGGAAAGCCGTGTCCCTATCCTGGCTGCACGTGGCGCAAAGAAGACCAAGATGCCCAATTTGCTCAGGAGCAGCAAGAGCGCGAAAAGGCTCTCGACCAGGAGCGCGAAAAGTGGCTCGACCACTTGAAGGGCCCGGACGCGATGGAGCTTGAAGACGATGCAGATTAGCCTGCTGCGCGGATGCATCAAAACGTACTTTGGAGATCACGGCGCGGACGTTACGGCCAAGTCTGCCGAGGGCTTGTATAAACACCTGGCACCCACCTGGGATCTTGTCGGTAGGCACAAGCTAGGCAGCATGACCAATCTGCAATATCACGCGCGCTACTTAGCACTTTTGCGAAAAGCAGCGCTGTATAAAATTCCAGAGCATATTCATGCAAGCATTGAACAAAGGGGAGACCAGGACAGTCTGGTTTTGTTGTGCTATTGCTCACTTGATAAATTTTGCCACGTCGACTATTTAATTGATTGGCTGTGCGAGCAGTACCCACAGCTTTACACAGTGCACGATCATGCGATAAGCTCCGTGTTTGATGGCCTATTTGACTTTAGCTAGCCTCATATGATGACGATGCAGGATGCGCCCCATGGATATCCAAAAACGCAGGTATCGAAAGACACCGAGCGGGCAAAGCAGCGCAAGCGTTACGGCCGAATGGTCATTGCATTTTCAACAATGTCGGGCGTCATCACCAGCTTCGGCGCAGCGTGGCTGTCTTACAGCATTGTCGCGGAAGTATACACCAAGCGAGCGGCCATGACGGCTGCAATGATAGCAGCGACGGTAACCTCGGCTGTCATTTCATACGGACTGGCGCGCTATTACGAGCCGAAGTAGACTAAGGAGGAGATGGTGAGTGTACCTTGCGGCGTAGCCGTTTTCATCGTACAGCTGGACAACGGGGCTGTTGGCTGCATTGAGCATATGGATATCATTGCTAGATCAGACATTAAAATACTTTTAGGCCTGCGCTGCGGCGCTCACGGGGCTGGCACCTGGGCGCTTCCTGGAGGCCGCATCGAACCCGGAGAAGACCCCGTAGATACCGCCAACCGTGAAGTGTATGAAGAGACGGGCTTGATCGTGACGTCTGATATGTTCACGCCTCTGCCGTACAACAGCACGCTCATCGATGGCGCAGACCCCTGGGTAACCTTGTTTTTTATGGCGGTTGTCACCAATCAAATTCCGATCGTTAAAGAGCCCGATAAATGTGTTGCGCTGGACTGGTTTTCGTGGAATGCCTTTCCTAAACCGCTGTTTACACCGTTGCAGGAAGCCATTAAAACACTCGCCGATCGCACATAACTGGAGAGATTCATGCCTAAAATAGTGTTGGATAAAGAGACAGCCAGGCGCATTGTGCAGGACAACGAAGAAGGCTGGAAGCTACTTGCACATGAGATAATTGATCAAAGTCGATGGACTACGGCACACATGGCCGTTGTGCAACGAGAGTCCGACGGAAAAACGTTCAGGACTTATTACCAAGTGGGATCCACTGAATATCAGGACGAATCGCCATTTGAGTACACCGACGTCGAATTTATCGAGGTGGCGCCAAAAGAAACGGTGGTGACAGTTTACGAGCCGGTCGCGTGAGCCGTCACATACGCAAGGTTGATCGTTCATGTTTACAATAAGTGACATCCAACGAGCTCTTCCGGGATTGGCGCTTCGGTTAAACCTGCAATTCAGGTCAAGGATGTACAATCAGCCGACGCAGCGTCGCGCCATGGACTTGTGCATGGAGGCCTACGCCTTATTGCGAGAGTCTGGGTGTGACAAAACAGAGGCCGTAGCCTGCTTCGTCACGGTGGCCGACACGATAGAAGGGACGCTGTATCCGCCGCCCCTTCGAGGGACTTGCGTTGTGGTGGCGCCAGACCTGGAAAGATCTGCACCGGAGCAATCAACTACTTCGGAGCCCAGTCTCCGCAGTCCTGCGTAGGATTTACCTCAGGAAAAATCGGACCACCTTCGTAGGCCGCCGTGGCGGGAGCCTTTTTGTTACACGTCCCCCACTCGGAACTAGCTGATTTGAATCGCCCCCAATAGCATGTTTTGCACTGCTTGACGACAGGAGTTGCTTCTTCGAGCGCCCTAAAATCCTCTGTGGCGATGAGCGCTTCCATGCCCTCTTCGAATGCAATGGAGAAAGCGTGCAAAGCAGCACTATCGCATTCACCATCAAGGTATCTGCTTGACAGCAGCTCGATGCAATCCTTACGCAGCTTTTTGAATGCCTTGACGATATTAGAAAACCCAGGACTCTGTCGCCAAGCAGCCAACACTGGGCCTGACATAATCACGAATTCCAGCGCGTTTACCTTGACGTTCAGTTCTACTAAGTTCTGATCAGTCGCCATCAGAAGCCTCCTCGGCACTGACTTTGGCAGCGCTTTGCCCTTCTTCGCTTTGCAGCAGGGGCGGGCTTGAATAGCTGTAGCTTACGTGCGTTTCTATCTCGTATTCAAATTCGCACCTCGAGCACGTCACAGCGTGCGTGCCTTCTTCGTACTTCTCTTCGGCACTGTCGCAGTCCCACTGTGTAATATCCTCAATGTGTCCGCAGCTTGGGCATCGAATGTGCGAGTCGTGAGAGACCTCGCCGACTGTTGCCTCGAGACTTTTACAGGAGTGACACAAACGAGGGCCGCCAAGGGTGTCACCAAAAGTGACATAGACTTGACACAGACAGCATCGATCGCCGCAAGCGATCTCAGCCTCTCGGTACGCCCTCCAATTTATGCCGCCGTCTGGCAGTTTGTAATCATTAATCGAGGCCACTGGGCCACCTTCCTTCCGCCTGCGCCTTGGCAATCCAATCTGGACGAAACTCTTTAATCCACTGCCACGTATTTACCATGTGCTTTTTTCCGGTGAGCTCACAGGCCCAGGGGTCGTAGTCTTCGATGACTTTAGCAATAAACTCCTCTGAGGCTGCCAGCATACTGGATGATATCTGCGTAGCGTCTCCGCAGGGATCTCCGAATTCTTCGTCGAGGCGTTCTAACAGATCGAGCACGGGGCCTTGAGCATCGAAAGATTTCGGGTCTATTGTGAGGCGTTTATATTCATGAACGACAGTGGTGTCGAACATGTCTTTAAAGTCAAGCGAGTCTAAAAGGTCTTCAATCGCCTCGTCTGGGGTTTCGCAATGCAGATTTTCATCTTCGAGAAGACCCCAGAACACGTCGTTTTTACCCATCTTTAAAACCCTCCGGTAGCCGACAAAAACCTATGCGGCTCATCACTGTAATGAGCTTTTTGCACGTTACATCCGCGGCCTTTAGCGTCACGTCAACCTCTATTTTAGACGCATCGCCAAACCACCAAACATCTCCGTTGGGTTGAATCTGCGCAATGACGTCAAGCAGACTATCGCCAGTTGCAAGCAGCCATTCAAACTGGTAGCCGCCGGCTACTTCTGGAAAGATGACAGCCGGAGAAACCCGCGCGATGATGACAGCATCGGCCAACATCAGGGCCGTTTGCGCAGCGGCTTGGGTCATGGCCTCTCCTTGGCCATCGAGCCAACCGGCTTCAAGCCCCATCAGCTCCAACACGCGAAGGCGCATGCACGGACCGGGAATGGTCTGGGGCGTCTTAAAACTATACGAATCAGCCATGTTGGCTACTTTCTTTATAAGGCGAAGACAGAGAGTAGCACGCTGCGTGCGCGGATGCTAGCGCCTTGTGACACTCGCAACCTGTTTTCGGTTGACCCCAATAGCCGTGGGAGGCATAGTGCGCAAAAGGAAGTGAAGCGCATGACGTACAGAGATTTTATAAGTGCACTCGAGGACCTCGAGTGGACCTATGATGGCGACCCAAATGCCATAGAGTTTTGGGCGAGAGCGGGCCACGGGGCGTTTTTTGCCGTGACTGCCAAGGGGCTCATTGTCAGGAGCTGCACTGTAGACCCCTATTTCATTCACGCGATGCGCCACTGGGCCTATGACAAATATCACAGACTTCTTTTAGAAAAAGACGTCGATATCTTTGCAACAAACGAAGAATCATCAATAGGGGCAAGGTGCATCGCAGCCATTTTAAAGGATATAGGCATGTATCATGGATGAATCGGACTACTATCTCATCGAGCACGACGGCAATAGCTATCAAATAGAAAAAGCAGACAAGGCGACACTGCTCGATCGTTTAGATCATGGCTATTACGACAACCACGTCATCGTGAAGGACTTTGATACCAAGGTGAAAGCAGGAACCGTCAGTCTGTTGATCGTCAAAGGGGCGGCCGTCATGCCAGTAGCAGCGACGGTTGTCACCCGTTACACGGTGAAATGATTACTAAATTAACATGTTGCAAAACATTGTAACGCCCTATATACTAAAAGTCGGGAGGGGGGGTTGGTATGCTTATATGCTAATATGTTACCACTCTCTTGCTCCCGCCATGGAGGATTCAGCCATGTCCGACCCATTCTTTACAGGGAACGTAAACACGCACGAGGGCCTACGCGCCGGTCGCTTTTGGGTATCGGCTGAGATACTGCGCCTCGTTCTGGCTGAGGCCTCGGAGCCGGAAGGTCGCCCGTCTGTGTGGTTTGACCAGATGATGCACATGATAGGCAAGATGGTGATTGTATCGTCTAGCTATGACATGAGTCGCGATGTTTTTGAGTATCTGGCCGTCAGCTCCTTGTTTGCGCCTCTGACCAAGGGGGCCCAGGTTCCCCTCTACGAGATCACCATCACGCAGCACGAAGACGGCCAACTCATCATCTGCGCTGCTGTTAGAGCTGGCAGTAAGGAAGTGCACAAATGCCGCGAATTACACTGACCACTGGAGTCGTTGTCGAGGGTGAAGGCAAAGCGCTTTACGATACGCTGCGCGCGCTCGGCGTGCATCTTTTGGACGATGGCCGCCACTACGTATCGGAGTCCAAAGGCATCATCGTAATAAAAGACATGCCGACACCACATTTGCGCAACGCTATTTTCAAGCAGTATCGCGAATGGCTTGAAAGTGTTGCAACGAGTAAAGATAGCGATGCTGTGGTGCTGCACCACCTGGAGGCTGGGCCGCAGCATAAGACCATGCTGGGGCTTGTAGAGGAGTTCACAAAGCGGGTTCGGGGGAGCTAATGACTGAAGATAAAAAAATCGATGTGATGATTTCGTTCGACACGACGGGCAGCATGGCGCCGTGTTTGTCCGAGGTGCGCCGAAACGTGCGCGAGGTTGTCGGCCAGCTATTTGATAGCATTGCTGGCATACGCATTGGTGTGATCGCGCATGGCGATTATTGCGACGCACCCCGGACATTGGAAGTCCAGGACCTGTCGCGAAACCTGGCCACGATTCAAAAGTTTGTCTCGTCGGTCAAGCCGACAAATGGCGGGGACTGGGACGAGTGCTACGAGCTCGTGCTGCACCGGGCCCGCAGTTTAGATTGGCGCACGGATGCAGACGTCCGGGTGCTGATTCTGATCGGCGACGCAGCCCCGCACCGCAGGGGTTATATCTGGGGCGCCCAGGAATGTCTGTACGACTGGAAAGAGCAGTGCCGGCTGCTCAAAGACCGAGGCGTCGTGGTCTACGCCGTGCAGGCCATGGGGTCTGCGCGCCGCGCGAAAGAGCGGGCTTTTTATTGCCAGGTGGCCGAGCTGACCGGAGGAGTCAAGATCGACCTGCATCAGCTCTCGCACGTCCTGCAGCTCATCCCCGCTGTCTGCTACCAGCAGGTCGGCCCCGAGGCCTTCGGGCAGTACGAAGACCAGCTTCGCAAAGCGCCTGTGTTCAACCGGTCGCTCGCGGCGATGATTGACAGCGTTGCCGGAAGGACCAAGCCCACCCGATTCGCCGAAACGAAAACCGACCTGGCTCCTGTGGAGCCCGCGCGATTTCAGACCGTCCGGGTAGATGTGGATTGCACCATCAAGGCCTTTGTGGTGGACGAGATGGGCGTCTCGTTCAAGGCCGGGCGCGGGTTTTATCAACTGGTAAAGTCTGAAACCGTTCAAGAGCAAAAGGAAGTCATCCTTCGCGACAAGCGCACGGGGGACATGTGGAGTGGGCCAGAGGCGCGCCAGCTCATCCGGTTGCCCTACGGCGATCGGGCCAAGATCACGCCGCGCTCCTTGCCGGCAGATGTGATTGGCGCATACGACGTCTTTGTGCAATCCACAAGTTATAACCGCAAGTTAAAAGGAAAGACGGACTTTTTGTACGAGTCTAGCGAATGGGGCATCGCCTCGTAACGGCTTGCGTCTCGCCCACCCTGCCAGCAAATATGCTTCCATAGGATTTCATAATACTTACTTACACTTTTACTAATTTGTGTCATGTGCAATACTATGGCATTCTGAAAAATTAGAGAAAGCGCGCTCGGGTGATGCCGCAGATTGCCGTGATACACCGTGATGATTGGGAGGGCTGCGCTGGGCTGTGGGTGGCTCGACTGTATTACGACCACCGGGGGAAAGACTATCGCGTAAAGCCCTACCCTCTTCGGCCGCGAGACGCTTTCCCCTTAGGCATTCCTGCCGAGTACGACACCGTCATCATACTGAATCTCGCCTTTGACCTTCCCACCTTGCTCGAAGTCGAGCAGTTGACCCACTTGATTGTGTGCGGGCCAGGGCCGCGAGACAAGAAGCTGGCCTTTTGGCACAGCGCTGAGGGCCGCTCGAGCGCCCATGTGCTGTGGACCCTGCTCTTTACGGGCCCGTGCCCCATGCTTATTGACTATCTTGAGGATGTCGACCTAGACCGGCTGCTGCTGCCCGATGTCCGTGAGATCAACGTGGCGCTGCGCAGCTACAATCCGGAGCCCATCAGCTGTCAGCTTTTGGACAACCGGCTACAAACAGCCGAGGGCCGCGAAGAGCTGGCGGCAGAGGGCCGGGTCATCAACCGGTTCAAGCGGCGCTACATCGAGCTGGCTGTACGCGACGCGGTGCCCACCCTGATATCGGGCCGTGAGGGGCTGGCCACCAACCGGGCGGACTTCATCGATGACATCGGCCATAAGTTGGTTCGGCCGGGGGGTTTTGGCCTGGTATACTATCGCAGCCGCGAAAGTTGGAAATATCATTTGTTTTCTTCGGAGGGCTCGGTGGACGTGATGGACATCGCCGAGCCGCTCGGGGGGACCGGGTCGCCGCTTCGCGCGACGTTTTCGGCCTTGCACCCCCCGGTGCCTTCACCCGACCTGGACCACCTGCCCCGAGAGCGCAAAGAGACAGAGCGCCTCAAGCGCTGAAGTCTAGCCCTTGTGTTGGGGATCTGCCAACATGCACGACAGGCAGCGCTGGGGCCAGCCGGATTTGCGCTGAAGCTCCGTGGATGCCTCCCCGCGGGTGGACCCCATAAAGACGTTGGGAAACAGCAAGCAGACCGGATTGGCAAAACGCTTGTCTCGACAGTAGGGGCACGTTCTTCCGTTTTCAGCGATACAGGCCCTGTCGCCGCAATCAATCTCAATATGCAGCGTGCGTCTTGCGTCTGAGGACTTAGGATCTTGCGGTGGCGCCATGCTCTTTTAATTGTGAGCTAGCCAGGGTCCGGAAGTCAATTGAGGTGGATGTGCGATAGAACGCCCGACAGGACTCGAACCTGCAACATCCGTGCTGATTAAACACGGCGCGCTACCATTGCGCCACGGGCGTAAAGTGCCCCGCCAGAGGGTTCGAACCTCGGTCTTGCGCAAGCGCAAGGGCCCTCCATCAGGCCTCGGGGCGTAGATATCATCGCAGCAGCGGAAACGAGCTTACGTGCCGTTTTACCTCCTGTCTGGGGGCCGGCGCAAGTCCGATCGCCATCAGCTGGCCGCAATAGGGCGGGTCGGACTCAATAATGGCCCTATGCCGTATGCCGGCCGCAGTCAGCGTTTCGGACAATGTTTTTAATTTTTCTTGGGTCGCGGCCAGCACAACTGCATATGTACCCGGGCAAAGATTGCCTGGAGCACTTTCGCCAGCAGCATGTACAAGTTGCGCGGCCATAAGGCCACGAGGGAGATCAGATCTGACAATGACATAATGCGTTACTGGATTTGCCGCGTGGGGCTGACTGTCAATCGCGCATCTAATGCACCTTTTGGCTTTGGTTAGTGACTGATGCCTAAATGGTAAGCCTGCATAAGAGCTGCGTCAAGAAGCTGAAGGACAAAAAGAGGCTGGCAGCGGAAACAAAGTGGGAAGGCGTCCGCGTCAGATCTGACGGGAGAAAGAGGGCCCTGAGTTATCGCGCTCACTGAGATTTGATAAAGGTCTTAGATTGTTGGATGTTACGGGATACGCAGGCGGTCGTTTTTTTCGTTTTTTTGCGCAAAGGCTCCGGTCAGAACTGACGACCGCGTCGTTGACGATTGGTTTATTCACACAATTGTGGAGCCTACCGTGAATGGCGCTTATCCGATCCAGCCAGCTGGGGGCTTGCAGCCCTGCTCGCCCGGGAAGGCTGACGGGTTTTGCACGGCGGGGATCGGCTTGCGCGTGACATCGATGCCGCGCCGGTGCAGCTCTTCTCTGTCGGCGTAGCGAATCTCATGCACCTCCTTGGGTATGTTGGAGACCTTGTTGAACGCGGTGTTTGCTACTGGGTTTTGAATCTTTTGCCCGAACTCGGTGCCCAGAGATGGCGCCACCTCGGGCTGAGCCGCAACGGCACTTTCTGTGATCGTGTACCAGTCGCACGTTGTGCCAGAAGATGCCTGGGCCCCATGAAGAAAATCGGTGCTGCTTGAAAAGACGCACTCTTTCGACACGGGCGAATTGGCAATCGGGGACGTCCTGTACGAGCCGTTAGAGTGGAGATTGAAATCGGGAAGCCCCATTATATAGGCAGGCTCTTTGAGCTCCTCAAAAACGGCGCAGCCGATCACGCCAATGTTCGCCGATTGCCCTTTTTTAGCGGCGTAGCTTTTTGCTGCTTTGTGGAAGCGAAACCGGGCGGCCTCCAGGTCATTGAGCCGCCAGCCTGGGATCAATGCGGTCTGCCGCGGTTCAAGCACATAGCCTGACGAGTCGAAACTTGCCTGTTTCCCATCCATGATTGATAGCCCGTCAATACTGGCTACAACCAAGATGCGCTGCGTGTAGCTCTTGTTTCTGAGCTGCAGTGAAAACTCACTGCCCTTGCGGCCCTCAATCCAAAATTGGCCTTGGTGTAAATACTCTCTCAGGGTGCGGCCGTTGACCTGAACGGTCAGAGCCAAAAGGCTTTGTTCCATTGCTGTTTCCCTTCTGTTGGTCTTCTTGCCTGGCTCTGCGCCAGGACTTCTGCCAACAACGCGGTTATAGGGAAAATGCTACCTCAGATTGGCTCAACAGAAAAGAGCCTATTTATATAGCATATATACAGCAAACCACCCCCCCTCCCGGCTTTTAAAATATAGGGTATATAGGCTAACGTCAACATGAATGTGCATGCTATGGTACACAGGGGTCTGTACCGAGTCTGTACCGAGTCTGTATCGGGTCTGTATGGCGCAACTAGCTGGAGGCTGGCAATTGCTAAGACTGCAGATTACTTAGAAAACGTGTGCGCGATGAGCTGCTTTTCTCGGATCCACTGAGGTTCGTCCAGCGAATCGCAAAACCGGTCGAGCAAAATGCGCGCTACCGGCAGGCCCGGGGTCAGCTCGATGGACAGACAGCTGTCGAGCTCGGACGGCAGGCTGTGGGTCAGACGTAGATTGTCTAGAATGTCAGTGCAGAATTGACGGAATACGGGATCTCGCTGGATCTCCAGGCGGCAGTAGGCTACTTGACTCTGAACCGTTAGCACCGGGCGCTCCTTGCTGCTGCAACGATATGGCCAGCTCGATGGCCTCCGGAGCGTGGGGTTCCTTCGGATCGATCTGATAGGCCTGCAGCTCGTCTTCTAGATATTGTTCCTCCTGCTTTACCATATATTCCATTAGTTTAACAAGGTCTATCTTCTTGACAACACGCCATGCCGGAAATTGCCGGCGTCTGTTATCGCCGAAGGTGCGCTCAACTACAGCATCTTTTGCGATCTTACCTTCCGCCTCTAGCGATAGCAGGCACTCCGATATTTTCTCCTGTCGCGTCTGTAGCTTCTGCGCCAACATGGTGTCGGTCTGCGCATCGGTGGATTCGCACAGGGCAATATAGCAGCGGTATTTCCAGTATTCGAGAATCACCTGGCTGTGGTCGGTGCCTTGAATGAGCGAAAAGGTAATCTCGTTGAGCACGTCATCGTGCAGCGGCACCGCGGTAAAAACGAGGCCTTCTTTTCCATTGCGCTGCTTTTGCCCCGTGACGCTGACGATGTCGAGAGCGACAGGAAGACCCAGCTTTTTGCGCTTCTTGCTGACATATAAGATAGCGTCCGCCCACCCCTGCCACGCAGAAGATCCCCGTGGCGATCCACCAATTTTTGACTCGTGGTGAATAATAATAAAGGCCAGGCGAAACTCGTCGATCATCGCATCGACCGCCCGGCGCAGCATCTTGGTCTCTTTCGACGAGTTTTCATCTCCACTAAAAAATGAGTCCAACGGGTCGAGCACGACCAGGACCGGCTTGAGTTCTTTAATCAGTGTCCTGAGCTCCGTGATGTCCAGAGGATCGTCTAAAGCAAACGGCTGTTGGCAATAATAAAGAGGCAATGCCGCCGGATTGATGCCATGGGCCCGCGCATGCGCCATGATGCGATTCTTATTATCGAAGATGCTGCCCTCTGTCGATATTAAGAGTACGGGGCCGTAGGTGTTTATCTTGAACTGTCGTAAAAGGTGTGTGCCGGCGGAGATGGCAATGCACAAGTCGAATATGATCGTTGACTTGTTGGCGCCACCTTTGCCATAGACCATGGTGCGACCTATTTTTGGGATCACATTCTCGACGATCCAACGGTCCGGGTCGTCCTGCAAAAGCAGCAGGTCGCGTGCAGAATAAACAGTGTGGCGCTTGCGAATCATGACGGGCGTCCCCTTAATGACCTAGCAAAAAAGATTCACACAAGTCTTTTAACGCAGATGACTCTTTTGGTATACTGCTCAGGTTGCCCCAAGACAAAAGGCCTAAAGTCCCTGCCGGCTAAAATTCACTGTATCAGAACTCGGATCTGTATGTAACATTTTCTCGACAAGCGGTCGAGTCCATGTTGAGTATCTTTTTTCACCTTGTATTTACAGTAACTTACGAGCCAATTTATTTTCACAGTTGACACAAAGGCTGCTCGGGGTACTCTCTTCGCATGCAGCAAAGAGTCCATCAAGATCCGATTGCCGGCTGTGTTTATCAGCGGCCGACGCCCTGGACTGGATCTTGCCGATTGATCGGCTGTACCACCGATCGGCAGTTTGCTCAGCTGCAAAACGTTCCTGGGGTGTGGTCTCGCGACAGCAAAAAGAATGCGGACCTCAACGGCTGGTATCTGCCCGTATCCCTTGTCGAGATGGGACGGCATCCAGCAAACCTCAATGACTTTCCCGAAGAGCCCTATCGCCAGACACCGTCTGGCCTTTGGCTGCAACGCCACCAGGCGCGCTCGGTGACATTTTTGCGGCGTGTGGCCCCAGAACGTGAAGGCGCGCTGCTGGTAGCAGAAATGGGCTTAGGAAAAACGCTTGCAGCATTGCACGCCCTTTGGCTCGACGGGTACCTGCAGCGCCCAGGCATTGTGATTGCGCCCAAGCTCGCCCGTGGCGTGTGGTGCGATGAGGACTCGGATGCGCAGCGCCATTACGGCTTGCACATTGAGCCGCTCGAGGGGGTAAAGGCGCTAGACCCATCTGTGCTGTCGGGGCATCTCGCCTTCTTTTGCAACTACGAAATATTGTCCTCATGGCAAACGTGGATCTTCCATCGGTTGAAACCAGCTTGGCTTGTTGCCGACGAGATTCACTATTGTATCCACGAAAAAGCGCAGCGCGCGGCTGCCGCCCGTCAGCTTAGTTTGTGCTCGTCTATTGAGCGGCGCATCGGCCTGACGGGAACGCCCATCCCCAACGAACGCATGGACCTGTGGAGTCAGCTGGCCGTCGTGCAGCCTCGGCAGTGGGGAACGACCAAGCATTTTTTCGGCTTGCGCTATTGCCGAGGAGAGCGGCTACCCGAAGAACAAGGCGGGCATTGGGATTATAGTGGCGAGTCGCATAACGAAGAGCTGCGAGCGCGCCTGGCAGGAACGTATTTGTGCTACATGACAGAGGACATTTCCGACGAGCTGCCCCCCATGCGGCGTCACATTTTAGAAGCCGTCATTGCAACAAGCCCCCTGGCGGCTGAATACTCAGCAGCGCAGCGCGATGTGGCGGCTTACCTTAAGTCCAAGTCGAATCAACCCGCCCAAGAAATTCTTACGATTGGCAACAAGCAAATCAAGCTATCAAAAAACGATCGGAAGCCAGGAGCCACTCGCTTGGTCTGCCTGACGACGCTGATCGGTATCGTCTCTGAAATGAAGCGGGCTGGCGCACTGCATGCCATCGACACCGTGCTTCAAACACATAATCGCCTGGTGGTATTTTCTCTCAGGAGAAATACAGCTAAATGGATTTATGAGCAGCTTATTGCCCGGTTGCACCAGGGCATGACCATAGGTGGAAAGACACCTGTGGTCTACGGCCCCGTGCATGGCGAGATGGCTATGGCCACGCGCAAGCTTTTAGCAGGGCAATTTGCAAAAGACCCGTGCAGTATCTACGTCGCGACCATCGGTGGGGCCGGCACATCGATAAACGATCTTTCGGCCGCAAGCTCGGCGCTGATGGTTGATTTGCACTGGAATACAACGTCACTGCGCCAAGCAGAAAAGCGCGTGCATCGCATTGGCTGCACAGCGCCTTTTGTGGATATTTACTACTTGATAGCGCGCGGCACCGTAGATGATTTGTTTTTGGAAAAGATTGAATGGAAAGCCCAGGTAGCCCACGGCATTTCAAAACAAGATGCCGGTGGCATGGGCCTGATAAGAGATCTGGTGCCAGACAAAGAGCGCGACGAAATAGATTTGGATTTATTGTGCGAGCGTTTGATGCAAGCTGCATAAACGCCAACTGAAATTAAAAAGTAGCACGAACGCATGATAGTGCCAGGTGCCCATGGGCATCTCGAAAGCCATACGTGCGTGCAGTCAAAGGGGTTAGTGTATGCAAAATCAGCAACCGCCGCCAGCGCAACCCATGACCCAGGAGCAATGGGCACAGTATCAGGCTGGCTTGGCCTACGGTGAGGCCCAGCAGCAGCTCATGAGCCAGGGCGCGTTGGTGCAACAAGGCGTACCCATGATCAGTGGCCAGCAGGCCATGGCGCAGGTGCAGCAGTCCACATGGTTGACCTTGGACGATCCCGACTTGCACTATCCCGGAGGTACCGGACAGAAACAGGGTGTCACTATATTTTTGTTCGGGGCTCCTGGGACGTGGAAGACAACGTTTGCAGGGCAATTCCCAAAGGTACTATTTCTGAGTGTTGGGGCTGAAGGTGGCGATGATGCCTTGGCCATGCTGCCGTCAATCTATGGCGTGCCGGCGCCGCCGTCATTTCACATTACGGCTCCCGACATGATGCACAAAAAGATAGAGATGATTCGGAGAAACTACAAATCCATGGGCGTCAACACCATCGTTGTCGACTCGGTGACGTATTATGTCGACATGTGGATCGCTCAGCTCATGGCCCTGCGCTATAAAGACCCCAAGATTCGCGCCAAGATCGAAAAGGAAGGGGGCGACGCCACCAATATGACCATGCGCGATTGGGGTCTTTTGGGTATGCACATGCGCGACCTGGCCATGCTGCTACACAATACACCTCTGAATGTGATTTGGATTGCCCTGGAAAAAGAGATCAAAGAGTCAGATGGCCAAGGCGGCGGCAGCCGCACCGTGGCGGTAGAGCCCTACGTGCGCGGAGAGACAGCCATTAAGCTGCCTGGCATGTGCAAGATGATTATCCATGCCCACAAGGAGCTCAAGCCCGACCCGAACGTTATGGGCCGCATGATGGTTCAGCCGACATACTATACGAGCCCAAACTATTTAACAAAGATGCTGCGGCACAAATATGGAAATGCATTTCCCGAGGGAAAGCTGGTAGACCCGACCTATGGTGAATTGCCAACATTCAATGCTATCTGGAATCGAATCGGAAATTTCGTCTACGTGACATAGCTTAGAGTCTTTTAACCTGCTTTGCATACTGCTGGATGCAAAGCGCACTTCACAATGGTGTGACAACGATACGTAAGGAGAGAGTAAAATGAGTTTGTTTCTGCCGATTAACTTAGCCAATGTTGCCCCCGCCGAGGGTTTTGACTATCCGCCCGGAACCTATCTGTTCAAGGTGCACAAGGTCGAGACCAAGACCAACAAAGACGGCGAGTCGCAGCGACTGGTCGTGACGTCTGAGATCGTCGCAGGCCCCGGACCGTCGACGCAGTTCGCCACGCGCAAGATGATGAATTCGTATCAGTTGACCGAGCAGGGCGCGCCCTTTTTAAAGCGCTTCCTGGTATCTTGTGGAATCACCGATGAGTTCATCGCCTCGCAGGGAGGCAACGTGGACGCCGACTGGATTTTGGGTCGCAACTTTGTGGCCAAGGTCATCAAGAACGGCCAGTACACCAACATGGGCAATGAGCGTCCGGCCGAAGAGTGGAATTCGATTGTAGCCCAAGAGGCTGCGGGCAACGGCACCGGACAAAAGGCTGCTCCGGCGCCCTCGCTGCTGACCCCGACGACCCAGCCGCCTCCCGCGGCTCAGCCTCCGCAGCAGTTCGTTCAACCTCAGCAGTTTGCTCAGCCTCAGATGCAGCAGCCGCAAATGCAGCAGCCTCAGCAGTTTGCTCAGCCGCAAATGCAGCAGCCTCAGCAGTTTGCTCAGCCGCAAATGCAGCAGCCTCAGCAGTTTGCTCAGCCGCAAATGCAGCAACCGGCGTTCCAGCAGCCGCCGCAACCACAACCGCAACCGCAGCAGCCGGCTTTTGCCGGTGGGGTTATTCCTCCGCCCCAAGGATCGTTGCCACAGCAGGCCGCCGGGTTGCCACAAGCGCAGTTTTCCGGGCAGCCCGGCGGCAATTTACCGCTGCCTACGCCTCCTCCAGGAACAGTAGGCCAGCTGTAGTGGCAAACGGTCTGTATGCCTAGGAAGGTATTATAATAGCCTAAGGGCCCGGCAGGTTGTAAAGTCGATTGGCGTAGTGCCGAACTTCTTTCAGACGGGTGCAAATGTTGCCTGCCGGGCCCTTTTTTTGTCTGGTGTATAAGAAAGGGCGACGATGTCTGAATACCCCGGAGCCTATTATCATGGGCTGATAGCCACGCCGGATTGCTCAGCGTGCCCACTTCGCGACGACGTCAAGGTCTATCCCGACGGCCCTGTACCGGCGCGCATTGCCATTGTCGGGGAGGGCCCAGGATCTTCTGAAACGGCAATGGGCAGAGGCTTTATCGGGCCATCGGGAAAGCTGCTGTGGCATTTGGCGCAGGAGGCTGGCTTTACGCGAGACGAGGTGTGGGTGACCAATGCGGCACTGTGTGCTCCACGTAAGGTCAAATTGGCATCGGGGGCTGTATTGCCCCAGGTGTATGTGCAAGCTCTGTCGAGCATGTACTGTCGATCGCGCTTGCTTCACGAACTGGTGGCGGTAAATCCCAAAGTCGTTATCCCCGTCGGTAACTGGGCGCTGTGGGCCCTGACAGATATTCCAAAGGCAAAGATTTACGCCTATCGTGGATCACGCGTGGATATCGATTTGCAGACCATGGCGGATATCGTCGATAGCGGACGAGCGCGCGTGCCGTTAAAGCAGATAAAGCAGGGGTGACCGATGGACCTTTATGCCGATGCGCCAAATATTTTCTTTACGGCTGACCCGCATTTTTACCACCTGCTGATGGTCAAGCTGCGCGGGTTCGCAACCGACATTGAGATGAATGAACGGCTGATTGCCAATTGGAATGAAACGGTCAACCCGCAAGCGCGCACGTATTGCCTGGGTGACTTTTCGTTGGGCAACGTGTCAGGCACGCAAGATATCATCGAGAGGCTTAATGGCCAAATCTGTTTAATCAGCGGAAACCATGATTCTATCACAGAGAAATGCAAGGGTTTTGTATGGATAAAAGACGTCAAGATGCTGCGCATTCGCTACCAGTGCGACCTATCTATTGACGGTAAAGTGCGGATATTCTTGTCGCACTATGCGCACCGGGTATGGCCTCGGTCGCACCACGGAACGATGCATTTGTATGGCCATAGCCACGGCGGACTTCCGGACAATAAGCAATCGCGATCGACAGACGTCGGGGTGGACGCATGCGGGATGCGACCCATCTCTTTGGCGCAAGTGTTAAAGCTTATGCGCCAGCGAGAATGGGTAGACCCCCAAGATCGCACAAGAAACGTGGGATGAAGGTGATGTATGCTTGAACAGCAACATGAGGGGCGCCTGGTCGTCGTTCGCTATCTTGATCGGCGACCTATTACTAGACGATCCCAATCGGGCGTCGTGTATCGGCTACAGGTTATCGGCAAGCGCAAGCGGCCGCAAAATGTCTGCGGCTGGGAAGGTGTCCGATTTCCGTCTTATACAACATGTCGGCGTGCTATAGAGTTTGTCCAGCGCGTGGGTGGGAGCTATGATGACTGGGTTTATTACAGGCGCAACAACGAGCAGTATTAGGAGCAGACAATGAAATGTATTTATCACAAGTCGGACCTGGATGGCCTATGCAGCGCAGCAGTAGTCGTTTCTATTTTCCCAGACGTGCAGCTCATCGGCGGAGGCTACAAGGAGGACCCAGACCTCAGTAGTATAGAGCCCGGAGAAAAAGTGTTCATGGTCGACTACAGCTTGCAACCATTTGAAAAGATGATTGCCTTAAACAAGCAGTGCGACCTGGTCTGGATTGATCATCACAAAACAGCCATGGATGCACAGGAAGAAAGCGGCGTGGCTATTAAAGGCCTGAGGCGCAAAGGGATTGGCGCCTGCGCACTGGTCTGGGAATATCTCATGGGTCCGCGCAGCATTCCCGAAACGGTGCGACTGCTGGCCGAATACGACGTGTTTAACCACACAGACGAATTAACGCTGCCTTTCCAATATGGCATGCGGGCTAGCAAAGCTTCAAAAGATCCGAAAAATCTAATGTGGAAAGCGCTGCTCAAGCCAAAGGCGTCCACGGGAATCGCCGAGTCGCGCGTGTTTAACACTATATTGGATAGCGGACATGCCATTTACGAGTACGTTGTCCAATCGAACGAAGGCAGTGCCAAGGCCATGGCTTTCGAGACGGAGCTCGACGGGCTTAAGATCATCGCGATGAATCGGGCAGATTCGGGGTCGCTGCAGTTTTCCAGTGTCTGGAATGCCAAAAAGTACGACGCGATGGCAATCTTCACGTTTCAGAAAAACGCCTGGTCCGTCTCGTTATTCACACCCCCCGATTCATCTGTGGACGTCAGCGCCGTGGCCAAAGCCCGCGGAGGTGGCGGCCATCAGGGCGCTGCCGGATTTGTCTGCAAGGCCATACCGTTTGTGCTCCCAGGAGTGACTGAAGAAAATTAAATTAGGCCTACAAGCTATATTGACGAATGCGCGTTAACCCTATAAACTCGAAGCCGGGTGGGAGGGTAGGAATGGCTAATACACAGCTAGATATCCAAGCAGCCCCCCTCGCTCGGCCTTCGTTTCAGGACGCCAGGATAAAATGAGTCTAGATTTATTGGCTGATATGTTGATTGGCTTCGGCGTGCTGTGCTTGCTGGGATGCATTGGGGCGTATATCAAGTTCATGCCGGGGCCTGTGCATACCCGTCGGACGTTAGATCCGAATTTGCCCATCAGTGCTACAGAGCTGGCCCTGCGACAGCTCAGCATGGAACGCAAAGAGCGTCGCCTGTGACCTATATTATTCCGACCATCCATCCCGCGGCGCTTTTGCGTGGGTCCAAGCCCATCCCGGATGTTATTCGCGCGGACTTGGCAAAGGCCAATCGGGTGTCGTGGGCGGGGCCCTCGCAGATCGAAAACTACGTCATTGTGCTGCCGTCCAACCCGTCCGGCCTGCAGACCTGCGTGCGCACCGCGCTGGCCTGGATGGATAGATGGATCGGTCTGCAGTGCCCGGTGGCAGTAGACATCGAGACGTCGTCTCTCGACTTTTTCAATTGCCGACTCTACTCGGTGGCCCTTGCTGGAGAAGATGGCTGCAATACGGCTGTCGCCTTCACCTTCCCATCTTTCCAGTCTCTGCCGTGGGATGCCGCCATGGCCCTGGACAATAAGCTACGCGAGGTCCTGCGCAATCCCTGGGTGTCCAAGGTCTACCACAACGCGCCCTATGATTATGCCGTGTTGACCCTCAAGGGCTACGAGATGGCAGGGCCCATCGAAGATACCATGGCCTACCACTTTTTGATCCAGCCCGATATCCCACACGACCTGGGCTGGGTCGGCCATACCTACCTCGATGTCGAACCCTGGAAAATCGACCACATGGCCGGTGGCGAAAAGATGGTCTTCACCACTGACACCTCCAAGCTGCTGCTCTATAACGCCAAGGACGCGCTGAACACGATGAAGCTGCGCCGGCCGCTTTATGACGAGGTGCTCGAGCGGGGCATGAAGACTGAGCTGATTTCGTACCAGATGGCCTTTGCCCGGCTGGCGGCCAAGATGGAAATTGTCGGTGTGCCCATCAACTTCGCCAAGCGCAAACAGATGGGCGATGAGCTTTTGCAGCGGTTGGAGATACTCAAAAAGCGCATGCGCGACTGGCTTGCCTGGCCTGATTTCAACCCGATGGCCAAGGCGCATGCGGTCGAGGCTCTCTACAACAAAAAGTATGTGGGGCTGGAGGCCACCGTCTTTACGGAAAAGACCAAGCAGCCATCGACAAAATACGAGACCATTATCGATCATATGGAGCATCCGTTCGTCAAAGACTTCATCGAGTTTGTCGAAAACCAGCACTGCTATGCCACGCAGTATCGCGACGATTCGCCGGACCCTAAGGCGCCGCAAGCCGGAGCCTACCGCAGAGCCATGCGCGCTGATGGCCGTCTGCACCCCCACTGGTCTTCCACAGCGCAAAAGGGTAGCCGGTTTACGTCAAAACCCAATATTCAAAACCAGCGAGTGTGCGACAGAGCGTTTATCGAAGCGCCCCCAGGCCGGGTGTTCATAGGCTCAGACAAAGACCAGCTCGAGCTGCGACTGGCCGCTGCCATGTCCGGAGTGCGCGAGCTGGTTGTCGAAATGGGAAGGCCAGATGGAGATCCCCATCGTCTGGCTGCCATCAACGTGTATGGCGAAAAGTTCCTTTCAAAAAGCAAGGAGGAGCAAAAGCGCCTGCGCGATGCTATCAAGACAACCGTTTACGCCTCGCTATATCGAGCGGGGGTCAAGACGGTACACAAGTCTATTCGCAAAAAGAAGTTCTTGGACCCCCAGCTCAGAGCGGCTTTGACCCTCAGGGTCGTCGGCCATATCTATAATTCTTACTTTGGCAAATACGTCGAAATACCCGCATGGCACGACCACAATTATTATCTGGCAGAGACGCAAGGGTACCTTGAAATTCCGCCACTTGGGCGCAGGAGATATTTTCCTGTCCAGCCGCCACCATATACTGAGGTGGCCAACTGGCCAAT
>Ga0307377_10001148_pt1 | contig 34658 bp, 44 predicted proteins | sample TR3MG_FD_202535 | JGI IMG/M metagenome (GOLD analysis project Ga0307377, IMG submission 202535) | Soil microbial communities from Risofladan, Vaasa, Finland - TR-3 | ecosystem: Environmental > Terrestrial > Soil > Coastal area > Acid sulfate soil | place: Finland: Risofladan, Vaasa | collected... | reverse complement strand
CCTCAGGGGGGTCTTCCCGCCTTCCCCGTACTCTACAGGCCTTACGTGCCGGGCACCCCTGAAAAGGCTCAGGAGCTTATTCCAGGCTTTCTTATATGAATCCAGACCGTCAGGGGTTTCTTTGCCGTCTAGGCTGAGTATCTCATAGGGGTGCCAGGTAATTTTGTCCTTGTCGGATTTCGGGTTCCGGATGATGGACATGGCCTCATTGAAGCCTACAATTTTTCCATTTTCGGTAGCTGAGAGCTCTCCCATCATTTGGGTGCTGGAGATGCCCCTTTTTTTGAGTATTGATTCAATCTCATCGAGAGCTGGAATATCCCATATGATACGGCCATCGAGGGTGGCAAATCGAGCCTGACCGTTTCTATAATCCAAAATGGTCGACTGCCCATCGACCTTCTGCTCTATGAAAGAACCTTCATCAATTTTCTTTTCCATCTCCTCGATAGGAAGGGAGATAATGGCCTGTTTTTTCTTCCAAACCACAGCCCTCTTGGTGAGGGGATTATCATGATCAATTCGGGATTCCATTTTCTGTTTGTGGCAGGGTTAAAAGATTCCCACCGGATTTATTCCGGTGGAGCAATCACTCAGTCCGAGCCTTACTCAGAACCTCTGTCATAGGCCTATATCGTCCATGCTGGGGGTCTCTAACCTGAAGTGCAGGTGCGTGTGCAGGTTCGGGTTTTTTAAGAGATTTTTGGATTTCATCAATAATTTTTTGGGCTTTTGCTTTAGGCATGCGGTTCAAAAAATCAATAAATTTCTGGGTTACTGCGTCCATAAAGCCTGCTTCCTTCTCAAGGAAGTCACAAACTTTATCGAGAGCCAAGGCTATAGACGGATCTTGACCCTGAATCTCTTCCGCGATCTTATCAATCTGTTCAGTGGTTTCTTTCAGTTCCATGGCAACATATCTCCTTTGGGAGGCTGTGAGTACAGGAGCCGGTACGGCCTCTTCAGTTTGTTGTTCTTGAGGGACAGTATAAGGCCACCATAAATAAAGTTCGAGGGCTTGGGTGGACCATTGAATCAATGAAAAATTCTTTTCATTTCTTTTGAGACGCTCAATCACATTGCCATCAAGCTGTGCATTTCTTCTCAAAACAATTTTGTATAAGCTGTTTTCCCCTTCAATCTTTCCCTCCACCAGCTCAGTCTTGCCGGCATCGGCCATGGTAGTTATCTGTAGTTTGGTTAAAAGGGGGCGTATTTGCCGGAACAATTCTTGCGGTTCAGCGGCGGTTTTCTGGGTCTGGGTCTTCTTTTGGAGCTGGGTTATTTGACGATCGATGGGATTAACGAGCATCTCTTTCTTTCTCTTGAGTTGCTCGAGCCGTTTCTCGTCAGAACTGGGTTGGCTTGGCTGTTTTGGTTGGCCTGGCGGTTGCTTGGGATTTCCTGGCTGAGTGAAAGTGATTGCCGAGGACATGAACCGAGATACTACATTGCGGGGAGATGTCATTTTTATAGGCTCCTTTGTATATATAACAAAGGGGCTCCCCGTATTTATAGATTATCAACTTGAGAGGTTACGTTATAACCCTTTAGATCTCAGGGTGTTATACACTAAAGGGAAAGTCAGTTTCCTCTTTGAGAAGCCGACCGATGGATATGACCATGCTGATGATGGCTACCGTGAGGATTAGTAGGGTGACGATGACCGGATGTTTTTTCATAAATCCAAACATTCTTTTTCTCCTTTGAGTATCCGTGTGAAAGTTTTTGAATACCCCGTGCCCGTCAATTAGGTTCAAACTTGAAGTGACCTCAGGCCACGTTGATTAAACCATAACTTGACCATCAATAAGGTTTCTTTCCTACTATGGTGACCCTCTTTGAGACCGGATCAAACTTCGAAAGGAGCAGGACATATGTCTTTCCGAGATCCTTTTTTATGTCGTTGAACAACTGTTCCTGCCCGTTTTCCATGTACACGATATAATAACCCCCCGGCCTGACCAAGGTCTTGCTCCCTTGATACACCTGAACAGCTGATTGGGCAAAGTTGTTCATGTAGAGGACGAACGGAAAAGAATTTCTTTTGAAATCGGTGCTCAGGTCGGTGATGTCCGCCCCAGTGAACCGGTTGGTATCCACGCGCAGAGCGTTTTCAGGCCGATAATAGCCGGGAAAAAAGCAGATTCCTTGGTCTGCACTGAGCATGTATCTCTGAACCTCAGAAAGATCCGGCTCTTTGAAGAAAGGAGCCATGTATCCAAAATGGCGTTTGATCATCTTGAAACGAAGGAAATCAACGGCCTGCAGGATATCATGCATGCTCACTTGGGTGAAACAGGGGCTTGGATAACCCTTTATACATCCCCGGAAGTCGTGCTTAAAACATGGGCTACACACCACGTTAGGTTCTATTCCTATGGCGTTCTTGAAATATTTCATCCGAACTTCGCTGGAGAATGGGCCATACAGTCCGACAAGAGGCTTACCAAGCGATCCGGCTACTTGCACCATGAAGCTATCCGGAGAGAGGATCAGGTCATAACGGTTGGCTAAGACTATGGACTGCCTCACGTTGAAATTCAGCGCTGGAATGACGTTGGGGTATGCGCCCTTATAGAATGCAGAGAGAGGTCCTTGTTGCTCGGTACCAATCATCACTATCTTGACCTTGGGTTCCCGGGCAAGCACATCTATGACGGCTTTAGATTTGTCCTTGGGAAAGTTTCGGAGTGGTGCCGAAGTCTCCAATTGCATTCCGATGACATAATCGTCATCTTCAATCCCCATGCCCTTGGTGGTTGTTTTCATCCAAGACAGCTCACTGTCGGTGAAGGCCAGATGGGGCCTTTTATCTTCAGAAGGGAATTGTATGCTGTCGATGCTGAAGTAGCTGAAGAACATATCTACAGCATGGTTGCTCTTGGAATTATCACTAGACGATTCGATGATTCCTTGAAACATGAGATGGTAATCTACATCCTCCAATAACTGGGCGTCATATGGCATGGTGTACAGTTCATCTATTTCAGGGAGGTTTTCGAGAGGCTGTTGACAGCCAGAAGCTACTCTGAGAAAGCAGGTTGGGTATCTCTTTTTCAAGTATCTCAGTACAGGGATCAAGAAGAACATATCCCCGATTCCACCGGTACGCCAGCACATCAACCTTTTCCCACTAAGATCCTGACCTTTATATGGGCGGTAAATCATCTCTATCGGATATGATAGGCCGAGTCCATCGCCGGCCACGCTCCGGAACTGACTTTCAGCGTCTTCGGCCATAACATACTTGTGGCCTGCCTTGTATTCCACCTCCGCACGGGAGAACGTCTTGATGATCTCTACCATTCTCATGTTATATGCCTTCCTTTTGGATCTGTTGTTTGTTTCAATTCCACGCACCCGTACTACAAGGGGGGAAGCCTAAAATCTTATGGAGCGTTATCAATTCCGTAAAATTTCACGGAAAGACTCCCCTCCATCATTCCATCAGGCCCCAAGACCCCAATATTGTTCTTCAGATACAGGGGCCATCTTTTACCAAATTCCTCTTGGGCCAGTTGTCCCTTCTCCTCCATCATTTTGATGAGAAGGTCGACTTTGAGTTGAAGATTGTAGACCTCAACCCGGAATTGGTCTTGTATTTGTGAGAGTTGTCCGGTTCTCAGGGAGATAATCTCTAAAGATTCCGGCATATGTTCTCCTTTTCAATTTTTAGAATTTGTTCGTATATCTCGCGTTCATCAGCGGATATAATCTTTGGTATTCTTATTTTTACAGTGACATGTAGGTCGCCCGAACGACTGCCCCATGTCATTCCTGCCCCGGATTTTTTAACTATTTCATTGTTCTGGGTTCCAGGAGGGATTTGAAAATTCACTGTCTTGCCCCACATATCCAATTGGATGTTGTCTCCTATGACAGCTTGGACGGGGGTTATATCAAGGGAACGTTTCAGGCTGAGACCTGAGGCTTGGTAAGTTTCATCTTTTTTAATTAGAATATCCACTATCAAATCTCCACACCCTTCCTCTATTTCATTGCCCTTGTCTCTGAATACCACCGGGCCATTAATCATGGGGTTGAGCTTCATACTAACAGAGCTTTTTCTTTCTAAAAAGCCTTTGTCACCGCAACTGGTGCACCCATTCGAATCTCGTACATAACTAATACCTCGGCATTTCCGACACGGCCTTTTGGGGCCCATAATCAGGGAGATCGGGTCTCTTCCCGTACCCCCACAGTAGGAACATTTGATTCTTTTACATTTCCTGCAAAGTATTTTCTTGGTGTACGTTAGGGTCTTTTCCCGGCATTCAGCGATCTCCTGTAATGGTATTTCCAAAGAGATTCTCAGGTTGCCTCGCCATAAGGGCGCTATGGGCTCTGACTTTTGGGATGTCTTGAATCCAACCTTTTTTAGTTCCTCATAGGCATTTTGGATTCTTAAAAAGGTGCCATCATCAGGCCTTTTATCCGGGTGATATCTCACGATAAGACTACGATATGCCCGGGTTATTTCCTCTTTGGATGAACCTAGAGGAACCCCCAAGATTTCGAAGGGGGACTGTTCTTTGCCCATTAATAAATGATACACGTCCGGAAACCTTTGATTAAACTTCCTCTGGGAAGATTATCAAGAAAAATCGTATTCAAGGGAGAGGACGGTCTTGCTTGGACCACTATGGTCATAATCCGTCCTGATGTCTATCCATGCGTAGTCGCTCACGGAATCCGTGATGGGGATAGAAAAGGATGAAGATGTCAGCTGAGTGAACGTATACTCGGGGTTACCTACAGAGACATTAGGTATGAAGGAGGGACTTGTGAAAATGCTGTAAATAGAGTCTGAAATGCCTTGATCTATCAAGCGGATATTGAGGGTTGTGATTTCTGTCTCAGACCCCTTCATGCATCTGAACACCACTGATTGGCCATGTCGCCCTTGAATTATGTCGGCCACATCTACCGTGAAAGGGCTCTGTTGGAGAATCTTCTCGGTTCCCTGCTGTATGATGCCACCTGATATTGAATCGTATGTTTCTATTATCATGTCTATATTTTCAGTATTAGAAGATCATTTTTTTACCAAGCTGTAATACAGCCCGACGCCACATATCCCGAGAAAGAAGCATGACACAAAATACATGTTGTTGCTGGAGAGCAGCAATCGGCTGACCACTGACATGACAATGAGACCGATGGTTATTCCAATAAAATACTTGCGGTTCATGAGCTTGAATCTTCTGATTATCTCAATCATAAATTTACCCCTTTATTGTGAAGGATATCCGCAAACCAGGTATCGAGTTCTATTTCTTTGTCCAATCTGTCGGTACAGATAGAACAATCTTTGATATGCTTGGCTATAGCCGATCTTTGTTCGGCTGTCAGGATGTCCGGCCAGTGATACATGGGGTCGTTGGGATCTCCTGAGAACACTCTCTGCTGGATATGTCCTTCCGCGTCAAAGAGGTCATATTGTATAACAAACTCGATCCCGCATTTCCTACAGGCGTATAACTCTTCATGGAGCATTGGAGTATCGTTGAGCTTGTCATTTATACACCTGATGTTCATGACATCCAATATGTTCGTACCACAATGGGAACATATTGCTTTTTCCATGGAAATGTTCACCTTCTGCAATCTTTCTCTGTACTGCATAGGAAGCCCTCTTTCTCTCACAGTTAGGCCGATAATCGTATTTTGAGGTTGTTCAGTTCCAAACACACCGTGCACTGATGTATGCTACGAGACTTGTTAATGGGGCGTTTGCCACATGTGCCACACATTCCTTCCATGATTCTTCTGCGACTTACGGAAGAAAGGCATTTATTACAGGAGGTATGTTTTGGCAGATGAGGTTTCTTGCCACAAACCCCACATAGACCCATTTTCAGGAACTTCTGGCGTCTTTTCTTCTTCAGTTCACTGACTTCTCTTTTGCATGTGGTGCAAAGGAGAAGGATCTTTCCGGCTTTTTTGACTTTCATCTCAGCTTTAGTAAGGGGACTTCCACACTTGTAGCATTTGCCAAGGAGAATCTTTCTGCTTTGGCGGGTCAGGTTGTAGACCGAAATTTTATCGGCTTTTTTACCCATCTTATGAAGTATTTCTACCACTTCCGCCACCGGTCGTCTCTCTTTCACCCTTAAAGTGTAGACGAGAAGCCGATCTTCCAAGGACCAGTCCTCGTTTCTTTTTTTGGCAACGGTTTCGGTGTACCACTTTGGCCTTACTTTTCTGAACATACTGTCCCCCTTATAAGAAGGCTTTTGGATGAATACCAATCCTGACCATCGAGACTGTAAACCATATGCACAATCTTTTTTTCATCCCTTGGAGCGGAATGTTGGGGATATCTGATCCGTATCTCACCTATGACATTTTCGGCAGTGCCAACGAAGTAAGCCCATTCATCATCCTCAGTGATACAGTTCACTTGAAGAGTAACCGATCGCTCCAGAACCCGCTCACTTTCCTCATGTATTTTTCGGCAATCCTTCAAGAAAATGTCCATCATGGTGATGAACTGTTCTTGTTGCCTATGAGGAAGATCAAGGAACTCCCCCATCAGAAGAGCCTTGAGCCACTTCTTGTAATGTGCCAATCTTTCTTTTACGCCACTTGGAACCATAATTTCACCCCTCTACCTAATGGTAGCTGGAAAAGGGGTTTCAATTAAGGATATTTTTAATAAACTCTCAAAACCTGTGAGGAGCCTTAGGATGAAAGACCTTAGGTTTCAAGAACTTAGGACGCTTGGGCCGGGAGGGGGCAGTTCTCAGAGACTTTGGAATTTTGACCTTGAATTTATGAACCTTAGGCCTGGGGGGCTTTTTTTGTTTGGAGGGCTTTTTGAACCAGGTCGGTTTGAATCTTTTGAACAATTTCCTTCTCTTCAGGACGCTCTTCCATTTCCTCAGATATTTCCTTCTCTGAGTACGGATCTTTGCACGGTTTTTCCGGTAATAAAGTCGAGCTTTTAGCCTCTGCTGAGGGGATCGCCTCCTCGGAGGCTTGATTCTCATCCGGATGCCGGTCTTACTGGTTCTCGTATCAGCCATGCCCCGGGTTTTGAATTAGTAGATTATTTCAGGTTCCTAGTCCTTTTAAAAACATATAGACGGTATTCTGGGGTGTTCTTCATGGCTTGTTCTATGGCCTCGTATTCATCCAGATAAGCCTTGATTCGTTCGCTCCCGAGATATCCGTTTTCCAGTTTCCTTTCGATTTCCCTCAGCCTTTTTAAGGGTTTTGTGACTTGACGGTATATCCGATTTTGCCCCATAACAGCCGATTGATTTTTCAGTCCGTGGCAATTTTTGCATAGATATTTTTGTTCCAAGGTGTTACCACCCTTGGGGGGAAGAAACAACTTGCTCACGCGCCGGGAACATTTGGGGCAGAGAAAGAACCAGCGGTGCCCTCCAAGTCTGTTTCTGATGGAGGTATATTGGAAAGTCTGGCCGTTGACAGTAAATCCCTCAAGGTTTGATTGAACAATTGTGCGGAGTTCTTCTTCCTGAATATTTGAGTCGTCTTTCAGGGCTTTCTTTTTGAAAGTCTTCTGTAGCATGCCCACATAAAGGCATGTACAGTTCTCAAGTGTAAGTCTCACGGGTTCTACCTCCTGTGTACTCACACTAATTATTAGTAGATTATTAGAAAAAGGGCTTATTGGGCACCGAAAACAGGTACTCAACGACCGAAGTTTTCTGCGGTCTTCAGGGCGGAGACGGTTTTATTCCGAGCCGGAGGAGGTTCTTGAGTCTCATTTTTTGCTGTATAGACCATTTTTTTGACCAGTTTGTTGGGGAGTTCTCCCTCCAATTTCTTGGTGAAGTTCTTCTGGCCGTCTTTAGAGAATTTGAAAGTAGGAGCCTTATAGGCGGGTATCTCGACAGTATCGCCACTACGGGGATTTCTCCCGAGCCTTTCTTTTCTGACTTTGGTTTTGAAGCTACCAAATCCACGAAGCTCGAGATTTCTGCCCTCGGCCATTACGGTGAGGATCTCGTCCATAAACGTTTCGAAAACTGTTTCGAGAGTGTTGGCCGACAGGTTTTTATCCTGAAGTCCCATCCTTTTAGCGACACGGTTGCACAGTTCAAGTTTTGTGATGTTCATGATTACAAAAGCCTGTTTTTGAAAAGGGCTCTTTTTATTGTTAAGTACAAGGTCATCGGCCATTTTATCAGGAAAGGCCCGGGAACGGATTTTTCGAGAACCCATTCCAAAGCACAGATGTCCGGGTATTTTTTCTCCCGGATGAGCCTGTCCGAAAGCTCTTGGTCGAAGACCTCTTTTATGTCATTTTTTGTATATCTGAACACAAAGCCATTGCACCGCGAACAATGATGCATTTTTTCACACACATCAACAAGGCTGAGATCTATACTTTCAAGGCTGTCCACTTTTTCTTGATGAAGGAGACACAGCCTTATTTCCCTCTTAACCCCTTCTGACAAGAATTGGTAACGGTAGTTGTACCGGCAATTTTCAGGGGTTTTGGCAAAGTACTTTTTGTATAGAGTTGCCAAGTGCCTGTATTTTACCTCCCTGAGCTTCCGGTAGACTGATCCGTGGCTCTTCATTCCAAACCTTTTGGACTTCCCCAGTTGAAGCTGAAAAAACTGATAGCATCCTCATCGGGCTTTTTAAGGAAAAATTCATCATCAATCATATGCATCTTGTCAGCATATCGATCAAGCTCCGTGTTGTAGCATCCTTTGAAGCTCCAGATCTCAATCTCTTTGCCTTTCTTCTTTAGAAAAGCACACAATTCCGAGAAATCACCGTCCCCGGACATGAGAATGAGCTTGTCGAAAGTGTCTATGCGATCTATGCACTCCACGGCCATGTTCAAGTCATGGTTAGCTTTTTTGTAGATGGCTCTTTTGCCCTTCAGGATTTTGATGGTATTTTTTATCCTCAGGGTGTATCCTATTGATTTGAGTTTAGCCTCGAACTTGGTCGTGTTAAAATCAGGGCTTCGGATCATGTACACCACCGCATCGGTGAGAAATTCGGTCTCCCGTTGGTGGAAATGTTTCCACATTTTCTCGAAGTCTATTCGGTGGCCCTTGTTACGGGCAGCATAAAACAGATTCTGGAGGTCTATTTGAAGCAACGTGGCTTTTTCTCTCATTTGATTTTCTCCATCACAAGGCCCTTTGGTGACTCCTTTACTCTGTAGACATGGTCTGCATATGTCTGAAATTCGGGCTGATGTGTGACGAACAGCACATCCATTCCAAGTTTTTTGGATATTTCGCTTATGAGCCGGCTGGCGTTTGGGATATAGGCCTCCCCCACCGCTGCAAACGTCTCATCCAAGAGCATGAATCTTGCAAGATTCATTTTCAACATACACAGCACCCGGAGCAGGAAACTCTCGATCACCGCAACGCTACCGCCAAAGGATCCAAAACCACCTCCTATACCGCCGTTGTGGGTGTTGAGTTCAATATGTATCTTGCTGGCTTTTTTGCTCATTACCGGCACGAAAGATAGATCCTGGTCATCAAAGACTGTCTTCAGCCCGTATGTCATAAGCCCGGCCATTTTTGTGATCTCATCCTTCACCATGATATCGAGCAAATGCTTGAGTATAGCGCTGGCTTTGATGAGGAGATCGTTCTCCTCTTTGAGAAGACCCAGTTCATTATCCAGAGTCTCTTCACGAGCTTTCAAAGCCTCATGGAAGCCATCCAACCTGTCATACCGTGTTCTGAGTTGTTGTACCGTCATATCGTCCTGGCGAGGCTTACAAGAGCCACAGCTTTGAAGGGTTTTCGTTCCTTGGTTTCAAGTACTTCCAGCTCGGCGTTGCTGATGATGGTGCATTTGAATTTGTCGATATATACATCCAGATCTGGGGCTTGATACAAGCTGAGTATGGACTTCATCAACTTGAAGTCAAATATGAAGTCCATTCGACTGTTATCCTCCTTCAGGGGACGACATTCCATCCCATCCTTCGAGACTCTTTCGGTCACCGTGGCCATGGCCACCATTGACCCATCAACAACGGTTCTGATGCCGAGATCCTTATTGGAGGTGATTGCCAACCGGCTCAGTTTTTTCAAAAAATTGAGCCTGTGGATAGTGAATCCATTACATTCAGGGGTATTCACCGTTATTGGATATTGTGGTATGGCATCGTTGGTTCTCAGAAATCCAAACCCACATGAACCGTCCGAGGAAGAAACGAAGACCATTTTACTGGTGGTTTTAATAGATACTTTGGGTGTTCCGGATCGATCTATCATTTGAGTGAGCGAGCTGAGCATGGTTCTTCGGACGATGAAATCGTCCAGGGATTCCAGTTCCGGACTGTGAAATGCCCCTATTTTATTGGACCCGTTGGCGCCGTACAGGGTTCCTTTTGTTGCATATAATCGCGTGTATTTCTCGGATTTGGGGGTTTTCTCTTCTGGTAGGAACCCTTGTATGAACTGCATACCCATCTGAAGCATTTCGGCATCAATATCTTTTCCCATCGGGACGGTCTTTTGCAGATCCGATTCGAAAGACAGGAAATCTTCAGGATTGAATGAGGGGAAAGCCAACACGGCGCCGGCCTGATCGGAGGCATAAACCTCTACCGTCTTTGTCTCTTGGTTGTAGTCAAATCTGATAGTTTTTATATCGGTGCTCGACATGACCGACTGCATTTTCTTCGGATCCAAGGTGAATTCGAAAGATCCGTTGCATTTTATGGGGGTGAAAGTCGAAAAAGCCATACGATCACCATCGGTCGAATAGACTGTAACGGAGTCTTCTTGAACCCTTAAAAGGGCATGGCTGGTGATTTTATCCGGGGCATCTGCGGCAGCCAAGGAGACTATCCCGAAAGTCTTCTTGAGGTTTTCCCGTTTAGCTGTTAATGATGGCATTCTGCTCCTCTATGGTCTGGAGTTTTTTGGAGACTTCTTCTACGAGAGCCTCAAGGTCCACCAAGCTTTTCTCAAGCTCCTTTTCTTTGATGTCCTTGATTTCGGCCAACTTAGTGGGGTCATAGCCCTTCTCACGGATTTCAGCAATCAGTTTTTCCAGCTTCTCCGTCTCTGCCTTACATCGCTCTTCTATGCGAATCTTCTTTCCAGACAGCTCTTTTATCTGCTGTTGGATGTTCATGAACCTTTCTACCTGACCCATGATATGAGACCCCTTATTAAATTGTATGCTTCCAACGGGTTATATTAAAGTTAACCGCTCATAAACTGAATTCTATGATGCCTTCCGTGTCCGGAAGGTTCGTGATTCTTGATTTCCGTTTGTGTTTTAGATCTCTTTCCTCTTTTTCCTTACAACCGACCCGGTAATCACAATATTTGCAGGATTTCGGGCATGGGGTTGCTTTGAACTCCGACTCGGCCAAAAGATTTTTGATGTCCAATGATAGATGGGCTCTGAACTCGTTGAGGACGTCAGCGTTAATTTCGACCGGGGCGAGGATATTGAATCGATAGTAGAAGAACCCGAGTTCGTCAGGAATCGCCCCATAGTGAAGCCGGTAGAGGAGTGCGTAGTACAGTAATTGATTCTCGTCCACATTTTTCTTAACCTTTGTTGACCCCTTCCCGTCAAAAACGAGTTTCCTCTCTATGACAGGATAAGTATGTATGAAGTCCGGGCGCCCGGTTATGGTCACCCCGTTTTTGGTGGCAACCGTGAGGGAGACCTCAGATTTGGTGTTGAGAAACAGGTTGTTGCTTTCGGGGGATTCCATAATCAAGCACACATCATTGACAGCTTGCTCAAAGATCTCCACTTCGGACAGTTTGGCATAGAAAGCTGACCAATCCACGGTCAAAGTTGGTATGAGATTCCTGTATAGGATTTCCAATTTCATCCTGATGAAAGCCGGGGGCATATAGGGGGTCTCGAACCGCCATATGTTAGTGTAACTGGTGAAGAAACTCTCCACAAGGAGGCCGTAGATTTTGAAATAATCATTCCTCGGTGCGGTCGGGTCGGCCTTCTTTCTGTGTTTCAGAAAATATTTCTTAGGACAGTCTTTCCAATCCCGCCATGCATGATAGCTCAGGTTCATACCGGTTCTTTTGTCCTCTCTGTCATCATCACCGGTTTGGACAAATTTTTGTCCAGGCAGATCGGAATGAGGTATCGGAGGTTCGGAATGATACTATCCGGAAGCTGATTTATTTCATAAATCCTTACTTCTTCATCGGTCATGCTCTTTGCATCTCCCAAAAATCCACACGTATAGAAGAAATGGACAATCCATCCATTCCCATACAGTTGAGCCCCTTTATACCATGAGAGAATATTTAAACCTGTCTCCTCAAGAAACTCCCGTGACATTGCTTCTTCAGAAGTCTCCTCTGGTTCAATATGGCCCCCAATACCATTTATCATCCCTTTCTGCCATTCAGGCCTGTTCTTCCGGATGAGAAGAACCTGTTTTTCATCGGGTGAAAACAGAAAACCTGCAACATATTCCGTCATTTTACTTTTGCCTCCTGAAGGAAATGAAGGACTTTGTCTTTGACAGCCTTGGCCATTTCCATATCAATCAAAATTTGTTCATAGTTCTTTTTTGATGCCACGAAAGAGTCGGACATGAGCTTGTTCACGAAAGCTTCGATTTCACTCGCCTCTTTCTGCTCTTCTTCCCGTTTCTTAAGGTCGAATACTTCATCGACAGGGCACACTTTTAAGTTGATTGATTGCAGGGTGTATTTCGGTATATCATCTTTGACCGAGATCTTGATGAAACCAATTTTTGGCTTGTGCTCCACATCCTCGTCTGACAGTGTTCCGCGGGTTACGGAACCAAGATTGACGAAGTATTTCCCATCAACTTCTTCAATACCTTGGTCGATGTGATAATGCCCTATAACGAATATGTCGGCATCCAGATGAGAAAATTCTTTGTAGCCGTAAATTCTTTCCTTGAAGAGCATTCCTGGTGTGAGGCTTGCATAAATATGTAGTAGACATATACGAGCCACTGCACCCTGCCGGTCAGGAAGCGTCAGCTCTGTGGGATTTAGACCTTCTTGAAAGGGGATACCAACCAAAGAAATCTTCACCCCTTCTTTTTCTATGAAAGTTTCTCGGAGCTGGATCAAAGTTTCATCTTCAAACAAAACTCCCAGAGGTTGCTTTTCCAGACTTTCCAATTGATTGGAGGTTAGATCGTGATTACCTTCAATCATGTACCGGGGTTTGTTGAATTTTTTGAATTCCCGGATGAGTTCTCGATTCAGATTGTGGCTGTTCTTCGCGGGGTTCTTCAGGTTGAATAGGTCCCCTGAGATTAAGGTAGCATCGGCGTTGAGCTTATTGGCGGCCAATCCGATCTGGCCGATCTTCCCCAAAACCGTCTTTTTGAAGTCATCGGTTCTTGATCTCGGCCCGTTGTCACTGATATGAATATCATTGGCCGTTATGAATATGAAATCGGGCATCTGTCTAAGGTTCCTCCACATGCCGGACATGTTTTGTATTCAGATTTTTCTTTCTGATATTCTTCTAAGGCTTTGTCCGTCTCTACCATCTCATTTTTTACTGTTTTAACAGTAACAGCAAGGTTTGTAAGATTTCCATGGGTACTCCGTACCCAAATCAGAGCCTTAATGGATTCTTCTATAGAATCCACTTTAGGAACCATGTCCGAAACCGCCTCAAGATGCTTGCCCAGCTCCTTCAAATTTCGTACCATGATGGCTTGAGACTTGAGTTTATTCCCGGTATCTTGGAGATATGCAACGGATTTGATCTCTTCTTCATGACCGGAGCCATCAGGGATATCCACCTCAGAAACTTTTTTCAAAGTTTCGACTCTCGAAGACAAAATGGTGAGCTCAGTCAAGGCGGAGCTAACCCATTTATGAGCCTCTAGGGTAAGGTGGGTTTCTCCCGGGTCAGGTACTTGGACTTTTAAGATTTTTTTGAGGAGAAGAACAGATTGTTCTAGCCGGGTCATCTCAGTGATCATGGCCGATAGTTTTTCCGTCTCATTCCTAAGAGATGAACACTTGTTTTCAAGATCCTTGAGAGTTTCCATGTCCTCTTTGATTTTGTCAAAACCCTCAAACTTCTTCATATCCTCTTCAAGGTTTTCTTGATCTTTCGTTCGGGTCTTTATGAGCCCCTTAACAGCCCTTATCTCCTTTTGACACAGCTCATCGGCATTGCTGATAACGTTAATGTCATAGACTTCAGAAAGAATGTCGGTTACCTGTGAGCCCGGCCTGTTCAGGAGGAAGACCGGACCATTTCCGTTTACCTCGAACTGGGGGGCATAGAGTGGGTTGATTTTCAAATCCCCTGTCTCTATGTTCTTGAAACCAGCCTCAAGAACAGGGGCTGGCACTGATCTGTTAAGGGCTGTGAAGCTCTGCCCATTCACTATATATGAAGTTTTAGTTCCTTTATTCCAATGAATGTTGAGGCCATCCCTGGTTAGGGACACCTCCGTCATTTTAGTTCCTTCACGTATGAAATCGCTTCCAGTCTGATTGATCAGAGCTGCGTTGATTGCTCTGATGATGGCACTTTTTCCTATGTTATTCTTGCCAATGATCAGAGTGAAGCCATCTACCGAGAACTTGGCTGAGGCAACACTTTGGAAGTTCTTGATTGTTATTTCAGTCATTGAGCCTCTTCATCCTCATCCTTTTTTTTCTTCTGCTTTTCTATGTACGTCTTGGTAACGTTCTCAAAAGCGGCATCCATCTCATCAGAATAGTTCTCCTCTGGCGTTTCCGGAACTGCCTCCTTATCTTCTTTGACCTCAAGATTGGCGCACACCTTCTTGAGCATGAGATCGTTCTCTTTAAGTGTTCTCCGTAGGTCCTCACGCCCATGGCAGTTGAAAAGAATTTCATTTCCTTCACGAAAGGTATAGAAGGCACCACTCTTTTTGATGGTTCCAATATTAATGGCAAGCTCTGCGATGGAGGCTATGTTGTCCACTCCCTCACCAAAACGGATATATATTGGTCCGGTCTTGGCGGGCACGTCAATTTTGTTTTTGATAGCTGTGACTTTGACCAGCACATTGACAGCTTTTTTCTCTTCCTTACCTGTAATAAGGCTGGTGGCAGAGACTCTTTCCGTCATGATAGTGTTGAGTTTCAACCTTAATGAGGAATAATATTTCAGAGCATTGCCCCCACTGGACTCTTGTTGTGGACCTCCTCGATTATATCCGGAAGTGTTAATAACTGTTCTCATTTGATTGAGAAACATCAAACATGACTCGGATTCAGGAATTTTCTTCGTGATGATGCCCAAGAACATGGACATGAGCTGTGCTTGGAGTCCTATGCGTCCGGCTTCGTCAATTGCACCGTCAAGGGTTTCTTTGGGCGTCATGGCCGACACACTGTCTACCACAATGATCCAAGGCTTCATGAGCAAGGCATCTCGAATAAGCCTGGCACCATGCTGGAAATGGTCTGGCCTCATGAGTGTGAATTTGTTCTTGTCGAGGCTCAATCCAAGGTTCTGTGCATAGGTGGCATGAAACGTCCGCTCGAAATCCATGAAAACGGCCTGACCCCCGTTTTCTTGTGCTTGTTTGCAGGCAAGAACCCCAAGGGTCGTCTTGCCTGATGATTCGTCCCCAAATATCTCGACAATATGGCCTCGTGGATATCCTCCCGGTTTCCCTGTGTTGGTGCCATCACCAATGATGCTGTTTATCACCCATGATCCGGCAGGGATAAACCTGATAGGATTGTCCACAGACAGGTCAACTATTGCCTGCTTATCATCACGGGATAGTTTCTTGTAGAACTCATCGTTCGACATGGGCTTAGAACTTTTCGTAACGGTAGGGGCTGTTTTTTCGGGGGTCTTTTTTTTATTCATTGGCGACCTCTTCAGTTATTTGTGCTGTTCTTTTTTTGGGTTTGGAGTAGTCAAAAAACTGATCATTCTCCCGGTAAATGAGACCGGTATAGTCAGTCAGCCCTTTCTTTACCCCTTTGACATATATATGTTTTCCACAGAAGAGATGTTTCTCGTCTGGATTAAGGTCATCATCAGTCAATTCCCTTAGAAAATGCCATTGATAAAATTTCCGGCCGATCCTCCCGGCATGATAGGCATCAGCAACGTGTTCTGAAAATCTTTTTCCTTGAAAACCAAGTTCCTTTTTGGCTTGGTGAATCATGTGGTTTTTTGTGACATCCTGGGGATTGATACCAGGGATAGACAGCTTCTTCAACGTGATGGGCTGGATGTAAATAACGAACACTCCGAGATCCAAGAAAACCTCATGGATGTGTTGATTGAGGGCGAAGAGAAGTTCGGTGCTGAAGTCAGCAAAGTAGGGCGCCTCCATGGAAACGAAAGTCACTTCTTTGCTGGTGAGCAATTTCCTGACTCTTTCCCTCTGTCGTATGATCCTCTGGACGAGAAGCCCGTCACCCGGGCTGGTCTTGAAAGTCCCATGTTCAAGGAGGGACTCTCGTCCCTCCTTTTTCTCATCCAAAATGACCCACCCAAAATGGGTCAAAGAAGGGTCAAACCCAGCTATGGGCATTTCCGTTATATCGACGACAGAACTTGGTCAAGATTCAGATTCGAGGACGGATCGGCACCACCCCCGGTACTGCCGGCACCAAGGAGATCTTTGATCTCTTCAACCGACAGATCGGAAGCAATGGACTTCTTTATAAATTCCCACATGGGTTTTGCGTCCTCGAGGATCTTCTTTTTCAGATCTTCCTTGGCAATCCAGATGCTTTCGTTGCACGGGGCAAATGAAAGATGCTGGTAGTCGTCGTTCTCACACGAGATTTTGATGTCGTGTGAGGCCAAGGGAAATTCCGAATTGACCGTACGGAGCTTGATGAAGGTCTGCTCACCAAAGATCCATGGCAGGATTTCGTAGCTGAAAGGTTGCTTGACACCACCGTTACGGTCGGTGCCATACTTCACGATCACCCCGCCAACTCGGTAGCGTGCCGGGCCACATTTGTCACAGCATAGGCCCTTCTTGCACAGGAAGTACCTGTGGTTCGCATAGTGGATTTTTGTCCCGGCGAACATGGTCTTGGGGTCCGAGTAGAGTATAGCCACTCGGTGAATTTCACCCTTTTTGCCTTTGTACTTCTCATAGAAACCCCCTCGGATATCTTCATTCTCGAAGCCAAAGGTCTCAATGTTGTCTGACATAACGGAACCTCTCTCCATTGAATGGTGGTTTATGCGTACTGCTTTAATAATTCGTCAAGATCTACTTGACCATCAATTTTTTGTTGATCTGGATTTTTTGTGTTCATGTTTTCTGGTTTCTCTACATTTTTTGCCGTCTTACCTCCTTCTGGCTCAGATATTGTCTCAGATACAGGTTCTGCCATTTGTGGGGGTGGTATCAAGGGTTCAAGAGCTCTCTCAAGATCCACAACCGGTTGGTTTTCCATAGAGGCTTCGGCCTCTATGAGGTTCTCAGATGGTTCCTGAGAATTTTCATTAATCAGATCACCAATGTTCAAGGGAACAGTAGGGTCATTTACTTCTGTTTCCTCGATTTCTGATGACGCCTCAGCAAATTCATCCTCTCCATCAAGGCCCTTTCTCATTTCCTCCAGAAAATTTGTGGTTACTGGGTCAGAGGGTGATCCTCCGATGCGGATCTGAGCCTCTACCATTTTCATCATGGCCTTGATGTCACTGTTGACCCGAGAAAGATTCCTGTGCTTGTGGTTAATAGCTTTGAGAAGATTATTAAGATCTGTCAGTTCATTTTCGTATTCGCGTATCTCTTTCAAGGATTCTTTGAGGAAAGAGTTGGCCTTGGCGGTCTTTTCCACAATGTTGGGAAGAGCCATGATATCTTCCCTGGTGGTTAGGAGGATTTCTTTCTCCATAACGTATTTAGCTTGGGAGTTATTCAATGCTTGTTGCAAGACTGAAATCTCTCTGCTGATCTTGATGAAGAATTTCTCCACCTCTCCCAAATAGATATGACATTCCCCCAGTTTCCTGTTGATGAAGGCAGGATCAGGGATTATGCCCACTGGAATGTCCAAAGCTATTTCCAAGAGCCTGTCGTAGATTTTTATTTTGTCTTCGCTTTTCATTTTCTCAAAGCCTCTTATTAAATACTTTGGATATTTGGAAGATTATTAAAGTTTCTTTAACATATTTTTTTGAAAGTCTAAGCCTTACCGGGTAATGCCTTATAAATCAGAGGGTTGTGAGCCCTTGGCCATTTCCAGTTGAACCATTTCAACTGCTCCAGTTTCATTGATCAAACGCACGGTGTCTGGGTCATCTATATTGCCGAAAAAGTACACATATGAGATTCCTACCTCAATGATCATTTTCATATCGGCCACGTTCGGGAATTTGGTGGTAAAGAGAGCACAGCCATTTATATTTCCTTCGACAGCCAAAGCACGGTGGATGACCCTCATGATGGCTGATTTTTCATGAATTTCGGTCAGGGCTCTGTTGTACCCGTAAAAAAGGGTTGCGTTTCCAACGATGATGGCTCCGTGCTTTTGTTTGCAGGTGGAAAGGTTTGAGGCTCCCCATGCCACTGCTGCGTAGAATTCTTTTTCCTCCGGGATAAACATTCTCGTATCCTTTCCCCAAACCGAGTATTTCTCTGAGCCACGCTTGAATTATTGATTGCCCGTTCTATTGCGGAACCATGCCCGAGGACTATGACCTTTTCTTTTGCCCGGGTAATGGCTGTATAGATGAGGTTTCGTTGAAGTAGCATTTTTCCGAACTGGTTTATGAAGGGCAGGATAACGTACGGGTATTCAAGCCCCTGTGCTCGATGGCATGTGATCGCGTATGCCAAACTCAATTTCTCTCCAGCCTCTTCCAGACTTAAAGCAATAATTTTATCATCAATATCTATCAAGATGAGTCCCCCCGACACGTCTATGACCTTCCCTATATCACCATTAAAGATGTCCTTTTCATAGTCATTTTTTCTGACTATGATTCGATCCCCTTTTCTTATGATTGTGGTAAGGATTTTCACCTCAGGAAGAACCGGGGAAGGGGGATTCAGGATCTTCTGAAGGGTTTCATTGAGTGGCGCCACCCCAAGAGGACCATCCTTACGCGGAGTGATGATCTGGAACAGACGGCGCTCATCCTTGAACTTCTGAGCCAAGGCTATGATGATTTTTTCAATTTCATCTGGATCATGCTTTCTCATAAAGAATACATCTGATTGAGGATCCGGACTGAAAAAGCCCAGATCCACGTCACCATTTTTTATCCGATGGGCAACCTTGATGATATCGGAGGCTTCATCCTGCCGGAAAATCTTTTCAAGTCGTACAACTGGTATTTGATCCGAATTAATAAGTTCTTTCAAGACATTTCCAGCACCCACCGATGGAAGCTGATGGTGGTCGCCAACAAAGATAAAATGGGTTCTTCTCTTAAGGGCTGACATCAATCGGTAGAACACCTCTTGATCAACCATTGAGCATTCGTCGATAATAGCCACATCAGTATCAAACTGGTTCAAGTCATTGTATATCCATTGGTTCCCACGGAACCCGAGTCGACGATGTATGGTATAGGCGTCATGATCTACGGTTGTGGCCAGCTTCTTGGCGCTGATGCCGGTAGGGGTCATGCAGGTTAGATTCAGGTGCATTTTTCGGGCAAGCTCGACTACAGCCTTCAATACTGTAGTTTTACCAGTTCCTGGCGCTCCTGTGATTACAAACACCTTGTATTCCGCAAAGAAATGAAGGGCATCGCGTTGTTCCGGACTTAAGGTCAGTTTATTTTCCAACTCAAACCGTTCTATGTGCTCATTTACAGTCTCCTTGTTGAGGAATATCAAGTCTGATTTCCTCACTATGACATCTGCCAAAAGGCGTGCAGATTCTGTTTCATAATCATATGCCTGCTTCGAGTAAATACAGTCATCGGAAACAATGATGACCTTATCCTCCTCCAATAGCTTGAATGACGGCTCTATATCCTCGAGGTGTATAGGGCTCGTATCAAGAAATCTGGTAGAGTTGTCCAGGCAATATTTGTTGATATAGTCGGGTATCTCCAACCGGTACAGGAACATGTGTCCATGATAATCCCCCACGGTGCGAAGCAGATAAATCAGGAAGGCCTTTAGCCTTTCAGGGTTACTATCGAGAATGCCGAGTCTTTTGGCAATGAAATCAGCAGTAGTAAACCCGAACCCATCGACCTTCATTAGGATGTAGGGATTTTGGCGAATTTCTTCCTCGGCTTGGAGGCCACCTCCGAAGATTGCAAGGATTTTTTTAACGCGCTTTTCTTTGATGCCAAGAGAGTTCAGGAACGATCGCAGGGAATACACCTGTCTTTCTTCATCCCATTTTTTACGGTTTTCCTTCCATGCCGTAATAAGGCTCTCTGAGGAGACCTCGCCTATACCTTCCACCTCTATAAGCCTCTCGGGGTTATTATCAAGGATACCTATCGTATCTTGACCAAAATGCCTGACAATGGCTCTTGCTCTTTCTGGTCCTATGTTGGGAGAAATATTGTCGATGAAGAGGCCTATACTTGTCAGTTCCTCAGCGTTGTAGGTTATCTCATAGGACGACGTTTTGAACTGGAGCCCGTATTTGGGGTGTTTTCTGAAGTCTCCGTGGAAAGTAGCCACCGTATCCTTCACAATATTAGGGCCAAATTCCCCCGTTATTATGGATGGGGAGCCCGACTTTGTTTTAATTCTGAGAACCTTGTACCCGCTATCTGCAGAAAACAAGATTTTGGTGATGGTGCCGGCGACCGTTTCCAAGCTCTATTCCTTTTTTCCGTGTACCGGGCATTTTTGGTCTACTCCCAAGGATTCCCCCGACATCTCACAAGTGCACGGGTCTAAGGTCACCCCAGCTCTTGTTAGCAGATTACTGTTTTTCGTGATAGAGGCTAACACAATTTCACTCCAACCCGGGATTTTCTTCGCCAGCTTTGCCCTTACAGATACACGATAATCATCTGCCAAGGCTTTCATCTCGAATTCCTGTATGAGACCCACTTGTTGGGGGGTTCCATCTGAGTCTTTGCAGTACACCCTCATTTTGGGTGAACACAAAGCCCCATCCGAGCCTTTCTGCACGGTGATTATCAAATCTCCATCGACTTCCATAATGTGCCCCTTTTCATTTTGGGTCTTTAACGTGTTTGATAACGAATGATCGGTATATGTCGAAACGTGACGGTAAAGGAATCGTGCTCGTGGAGCATTCACGAGTCTTTCAACAAATCGTCAAGGTTTATCCCCTCGTCTTTTTTCTCTGGTTTGGTTTCACCAATGATTTGGGCTAAACCCCCCTTTGGATCCATATGCTCTTTCTCAAGCATTTCCTCGTACTCTTCAATACCCTTAAGCATGCCCTTCAGGATGTGCTTCAACAATGTGGTGGTCATTCAACACGCCCCTTCAATTGGTCTGTAAGAGCTGTAGCCAGGTCATATGCAACTTTTGAAGCCACCCCATTACCGACGAGCCGATACATGATAGATAGAGACATATCATCTGGAAACCGGTACCAGTCCGGTACTGATTGGAGCCGGAGATATTCCCTGACAGTGAATCTTCTTGGGTGCGGGGTTTCGGGTGGATCAGGAAGGTCTCCAATGGCGTCCTTGATGACACATAATCTTGAATAACCAGTAGGGAAGATGAAGGAAATCAACAAATCTTTTCTGAACCCTACAATGAAAACCCGTTCTCTTTTCTGAGCGACCCCGTGATCTAAAGCATTGACCACCTTCCAGGTTACGTTGTAACCTATATCCGAGAATCTTTTCAGAAGATTATTAAAGGTTCCTATATGGTTTTTTGAGACCAGCCCTTTTACATTCTCGAATAGGAACGCTTTTGGTTTTCTCGTTTCTATGATGTTGAGGTAGGCCCATACGAGCTTTCCTCTATCACCCAATTCACCGGCACCCTTACCGGCGACACTGAAGTCTTGGCAAGGTGGGCTGGCAGCGTAGATGTCCGCCTCTGGGATGGTGTGAGGGTCAATTTGGCTTATGTCTTGGTGGATTATGTGACCCCCAAGATTGGTAGCGTATGCCTCACAGGCTTCATGATAAAAATCATTGGCCCACAATAATTTGAGGCCGGCAGCTCGTAGACCAACACCCATTAATCCTGCCCCTGCAAACAGCTCCACGCATGACAACCCTGAGGGTTTTGAGCGTGGGAGGTCGTACGGTTTGTATACCCCACGACCCGGGAAATCATACCCGGGATGTAACTGGCACGTCGCCTTCCCCATAACAGCGGTGGTCAGAGTGGCTGCCGGTTCGTTCCAATCCATTCTCCGGAGGTGGTAGGAACACCCACCTCCGTTGTTGAAGGAGCCTTTCATGAAAGCCTTTTGGTCTTCAACAGGTAGTAGTGACCGCCAGTTCTTCCCAGGGGGTATCCTGAAGGCGTATGGCTTTTCGTCATTTCTCAGACCATAACCTTTATGGTTAGCTATCATGCCTTTTTCCTCATTTTTAGCCATATTTCCGGTTCACGGTATGAGTCAAATCGCAAGGATTCTATAGTAAACCCTTGTGATATAAACCACTGGGAAACTTTTAGCCCGCCATCATCAGCATCTGTCCCCAGCTCATATTTTGCTAAATGGGCATCATCAGGACCTCGATCCGGGTACGGTAAGACAACATACATATAACCGTTAGGGACAAGTACCCGCTGTAACTCAGAGACGGCTTTGGCAGGATCCCATGCATGCTCGAGTGAGTGTGATGAATAAACCACGTCATATGAGGCATTCTCCAATACCCCCAAATCATGAAAATCAGCACTTATAACACAATAACCGGATGTTCGTGCCTTAACAGCCTTATTAAGATCAAGCTCAACACCGGTCAGGTTTATAAAACCCATTTTCCGGAAAACTCTGAGCCCCACACCGTCTCCACAAGCCACATCTAATATCCGAGTTTTCCTGTTCACAGATTCAAATAAGGTCAGATACCGAGCCTGTCCTTCCTCCCATCTGGGGATGGTGGATTCGAAAGACTCATAAGTCTGGGTCTGTAATCTCACATAATCTTCATAGGTTGCCGGCCGTGTCATTTGAAAGTTATTTTCAATCCTTAAAAAGAGGAATATTTTCTATCTTAGGGGTTTTGTCAACAGGACTTATTTCTACCGGAATGTCCCCAACCATGTTGAGAAATTCCTGCTCTGTTATGATTTTTACCCCAAATTTCTTTGCCTTTACCGTTTTTGATGACCCTTTATCTTCGTTGCACACCAAGTAGTCCAAATCCTTTGTGACGGTTGATGGGGTTTCCCCACCATTGGCTTTAACCTGCTTCTGGTACACAGTTCTTGGTTGAGCCATAGCTCCGGTGAAACAGAAGGATTTTCCAGCCAGATTTCCTTCTGATTGAGTTTTCCCTGATAGATTGATGAGCTTCATCAGATTCCGGATTTCTTTCTCATACTTTTTCAAGCCTTCCAGAATGGAAGTGGATGATATATCAGAGTACCCTTTCATGGTACTGATATCTTTTTTTGAGGCTTGAAGAACTCCCTCGATGGTTTTAAATTTTTTCAAGAGGTCTTCTGCCGTTCGATGTGAAATTCCTGGAATACCTATGGCAGCCAAAAATATTGTTGGTTCCATGATTCGTGTACGTTGAATGTTTTCAATGATGGTAGTAGCCGACTTATCCCCCCACCCTTCTATGGAAGCTATGTCGGATTCCTTGAGCCGATATAGGTCGGCAATTCCCTTAATGATGAACTTTCCTTCTCGTTCCGGCCCGGCATTGAATAGCTTGTCCACTAAAGACTCTCCAAGGCCGTCAATAGTTACAACCTTTATCCAGTTCATGATTCGAAAAAATTTTCGGGAGGGACATCCTTCGTTATTGCAGATGAGTTTGATGTCATCATTTTCCAGTGGTGCCCTACAATCGGGGCAGTGTGTTGGTATTTCAATAGGATTGCCCTCATGTTTCAAAACCGAGACAATTTTGGGAATAATATCACCGGCTTTCACAACCATGACGGTGTCCCCCCGACCAATTCCGAGCCTTTTGATTTCAGCAATATTGTGCAAAGTGGCTTTCGAGATTATAGATCCTTCTATCTCTACGGGTTTCAGATTAGCCAAAGGCGTAACGACCCCTGTACGGCCTACTGGCCATTCCTCATGTAGGAATTGAGTTATAGCTCCTGGGGGGTCAAATTTGCAGGCAATTTGTGCCCGAGGTTTACCCTCAACCAACCCAAACGTCTTTTGAGTATGCGCCGAGTCAACTTTGATGACCACTCCGTCCATACAGTAGGGGTATTTGTCCCTATGCATCCTGAACTTTGCCAGAGCACCTAACATGGCGGTGGTGGTACCTACGTATGTCTCAGGCACGGTAAATCCCAGCTCACTGAGCATGCTCGGTTTATCTATTTCATTGATGTCTTTACCATTGATTTCAGATTCCTTGAGGATATCGTAAGCTATGACCTGAAGATATTGGCAAAACATACCATCCAGTCTGCGACTGATCCCAGAGGCGGCATTTCTTTCGTTGCTATATCGCTCATCTTCCGGAAGACAGTCATTAATTTTAATGAAATCTTTTTTGGGAAGTATTATTTCGGCTCTCACGGAACATCGGATAGGAATTTGATGAGGAACGCTCTTCATTTTTAGAGCATTGACATAGATGTTCTCTCCTGTTGTCCCATTTCCTCGAGTGACAGCTTCAAGGAGTTCTCCGTCATATTTAAGTTCTATACTCAAACCATCCAATTTGGGTTGTGCAACATATTTAGTGTCAGGCTGGAATTTCATCGTCCAACTCTGAAATTCTACATCACTATGCACCTTGTTTAGACTCCCCATGAGAATTATGTGGTCTGATTTTTCCCAAGGTGATGTCGGTTTGGATCCTATTTTCTGGAGTATTGGATGGTCTGGGTCTATTTTCCTGACCATCTCCTCCAAGGCGTCATACTCCTGATCCGACAGGGTAGTTCTTCCTGTTGGGCCATAATATTCTGACTTGGCTTGTGCCAGTTTTTTTACAGCTTCTTTCAGTTCCATTTATTTTTTCTCACTTTCATCATCATCTTCTAGCATGGCAACCAGAAAGTCATATTGGTTGATAGCTTCTTCGGCCTCAACTATCCCACCCTTCAGGTGTTTATAGATTTCTTTTTTCTCGGTTCCGGTTTCAGTATTTTTGTATAGATCAGTAAGTATACCGAGGAATCCAAGTGTGGCCTCCCACTTTGAATTCAATATTTTGAGCATGAATGCGGGAATAGCCGTCTTATTTTCAAGTGGGCATCTTTCTTCCCCCTCCCCCATCATTTCTCTGAGATCGTCTTCATTAAATGCCATATGGTTTTTCTCCTTAAGTTGTTTTCGTCATCCCCCTATATAAAATCATTCATGGTTTTGGGGGTGAGTTAAACTTCCATGTATCTTATATCTTTTATATTTCTTTTTTATGTTTGATCCCTGTCTCGAAGAGACAGGTCTCTTGAAACTGATATGTACAGGAAAAGACACGCATGGATTGGCTCATGTAAGACAAAAAAGGAAATCAGATTTGATATAAATGACTGGAAAAATATGAGTTATGTAAGTCCTTCAAAACATTAGAGTTATGAGTCGGTAAAAAATTTTATTACCATAACCGACTGGAAAAATAGGAGTTATGTTATAGAGAGAAGAATCATGTTTATTTTTAATAAGCAAACAATTATTATTTGATGTAAGGAGAACCTGAAAATGGTTGTGACCATATCTAGCCCAGACAAGCTATCAATTGCCATGTTCCTCAACTTCTTGATAAGGAATCTTGGGTCCGGTTATGTTGTTGGTGAGGTGCATTCACTCATGTCAGAGCAATCCATTAATTCCTATGTAGACGGGCACCTTCAGACACACCCGAAGGTTGTATTTACCTATTATGCAAAAAGGAAAGTGAACATAGATCCTGTCAAAGTCATTCCACCAAAACTTCTCGAGGTGTCCGAGGCCGTGGTCTGGTTCAATATGTACGAGACCTCTTACAAATCATTGAAGGACACGATTGATTTTGATAAACTATTCCTTGATACATGGAACAAGAACTTAGTTCAACTAGGTGAAGAAAGGAGGTAAAAAACCAAGTGGAGAAGGATATTGGGGCTTATTCCTGAAAACGTACCTGCCCGGGCCTAGTGAATATGTTTCACGGTACAGCGGGAAAGAGCAGGAGGATTAGAACGTCTACATACTCATGCCGGACATTTATCCGGACATCATGTCCGGGAAGACCTTTGTCTGATTTTGGGGAATGTTTTTTGAGGTCTTTGTCCTCGGGTGGTTATGTAAGTACAGCCGTTTCCAAGAGAACCTCCCCTTGATTTTGCATGGTTAGGACCATGCCGTCACTGGCAGTAAGCGCAGGTGATGCGAAATGGCACAACATTGCGCCTTCGCCGTGTCCACGGCGGGGGGATAATGAAGCCAGAAAGGTGGCCGAAAAGTCAGACAATAAGGCACATCAAATAATCAATATTAAAAGAGAAACTGATATGTACAGGAAAAGACACGCATGGATTGGCTCATGTAAGATCAGAAAGGATAAGGTGTTATGGTGATCTACCACAACACCGGAGAAGTGTATGGTAGGCCATCACGAACTTGCCAAGAGGTTCACTTCCATATTGAACGATGGGTGGAACGTTAGTTCTGCTCTTTTCCAAGGACCCCCCTCAGTGGGCAAGAGGACGGCCGCGTTTGAGATTTCCAAGAATATCTTGTGCATAGGAAGTCATTTAATAGAGGAATGCCGGTGCCGATCGTGCATCAGAGCTTTGGAAGATCACCCGGATTTCTTATGTGTTGGTCGGTTCGAGAGGATTAAAGTAGCTGATACGGACAGTATTCGATCTTTCATTTCAGTGGCTCCATTTCTTTCAGACAAGAAAATTGTGGTCATGGATAACGCTGATTCCATGACCTACGAGGCAGCTAACAGGCTTTTGAAGGTTCTGGAGGAACCTCCAAAAAATGTCAGCTTCTTTTTGGTGACCTCAGAGCCTGAGAGAATCATTAAGACCGTAAGATCGAGGTGTGTTCAATTCAAGTTTGGTACCCTGTCTCATGAGGACTGCATAAACATCATATGGAAGAAGATGGGGTTTGACCTTCCTAAAGCGAGAGTACTTGGTTGGCTGGCTTGTGGATCGTCGGCGGACGTCTTTTCTAACCCCGGGATGTATCTCAACAACAGAGATAGGGCATTCAGTTTCATGTCTTCCATGAAGGCAAAGGACCCTCTTGATGCCTTAGATTACGTGGATAGAGTAGGAAGAGCGGAGATACCCTCATTCATAGATATGCTGATGTTGCTCTTAACAGACCTGATGTCTATGAAAGAGGGTTTTGACATTATCAATGCAGATATGCGTAAGGACGTGCAAAAGCTGGCTGAAGACGTCGACGCGAAAGCCTTCATGTTTATGGCATATCATATCAGTCAGATACGTAAGGGGCAATGGTACAACGTGAATATGTCTATGGCTCTGAAAAATGCCGTGTTGAAATCACATCCGGCGGTTTCTGTGAAAGGCGCCTAAATGAGATTCAATGAGGCTATACAGCAACTTAAGTTCAAGAGGGAGAAGAAGTTCGCGTTGGTAGGTGAAGAGCCCTACCTGAAAAGTCACTTCATCAAAGCCTCCAAAGCCTTTAATAAAGAGATTGAATTCCTTGAATTCTGGCCTGACAGCGAAAATGATACCGTAAATGCCCTTTCTGACAGCCTGTTTTCGGAGAGGCTTGTAATCATTCACCATGTGGATGAGATGAAGCTCGACAGGCTCACCTCCGCGATAAAAGGTTCTGACCATACCGTTATAGCTGTGTTCAGCGATGAGGCTAATACCAAGACGAGGGGTGCCTCAACACTCTTGGGGGTGTGTTCTGCGGTTCAATGCGTTCCCATGAAAGAATACGGAGCGGAATATCCGACATGGATGGAATCTAAGATATCCAACGCCGGCTACATTGCTGACAATGGTGTGGTTCAGGAAATTTATTCCCGGATCGGGCCTGATTTGTCCACTCTTTCAAACGAGCTTAACAAGCTGTTTTTATTGAAAGAAGAAACAAAGCATTTGGAGATGAATGATGTTAATCAAGCCATATCCGTGACGGCTACAAGAACAGCTTATGATATCCTTGAAGGGCTCATGAGGCAGGATGTTTCATTGGCACTGGCCAGTTTTCAATCTTATTCAGGAAGCCGGGATACTTACGTTGAGATCATCGCTTTCCTGTTCGCCTATGTAGAAAAGATGTATCGAATGATACTGTTGAGGGATAGGAAGCATTCGGTTGAGGCAATAGCTGACATTCTTGGTCTTCCAAAGTTTTTGGTAAGTTCCAAATATCTTCCTAAGGCATTGAAATTTGGGAAAGGTTTCTTGATCAAGCAGATGGGAGCTTTGTGTGACCTCGACCTGAAAGTAAGGTCTTTCAAAGGAAATAAGGGGGTCTTGGTTGAGAATTTTATGTATGGTTTTGCCCCTAAAGTTTAACTGGAAGATTTTTTTTCAAATAATTTTATATGGCCAGGTGAAGGAACGGATCGGGGGATTTGGAGCCTTCAAAAAACATAACTTCAATGAAATGGCGGAGATGTGTCCAAGAGCCTATTTTCATATGTAAAGTATGCTCCCTAATAACCTACTAATATCAGAAATTTAGGTGGGAAAAAACCCCCCCGAAGATAATACATAACGGATAAGAATAGGATGGTTTATGGCTGATAGATTCGAGCTAACGCCTCTCGGAAAAGTCGTATGGGAAGACAGATATGCTCTTAAAGATGAAAATGGCAACCCCATTGAAAAAGACATTACCGAGACGTTTAGAAGGGTTGCCAAAGCCATAGCTTCTAATGAAAAGGATCCCAAGAAGTGGGAAGACGAATTTTATTGGATGATGGTAAACAGATATTTCTGTCCGGCGGGCAGAATTCTTGCCCATTCAGGAACCCACTACTCTCAGCTCTTAAACTGTTTTGTTCTTCCCTTCCGCTCTGACAGCCTCGAAGAGATCATGCATACCGCTTCTGATATGGCAATCATTCAAAAGCATGGGGGTGGTACTGGATTTTCTTATTCAACCCTGAGACCTGAAGGTTCCTATATTAAAGGTGTGAATGGAAGAAGTTGTGGGGTTATTGGTTTTATCAGTATGATGTCCACGGTATCTGAGGTGATCGAGCAGGGTGGCTGTCTTACAAAAGACAGCCTGATCAATACGGGGGAGGGTCTGCTATACCTATCAGAGATGATTCCTGGTACAGAACCCGGTTGGTATGACCAAAACAGGTGTGTGAAGACTAAGGATGGAGATAAAATTTCTAATAAGTTTTATGTGAATGGCTACTCCTATGTTTTACAAATAGAAACAGAGGATGGGAGGGTTATCAAAGGAACCCCCAACCATAAAATTTATGTTTTATCCCCCTCAGGGTATGTTTGGAAAAAATTTGATGAACTTAACATTGGGGATTGGATTGTTTCAAAACTGGGAGAGCATGTTGGGACTCCTCAGAAACTTTGCATTGATGTACAGAAGAGCCACCACAACTGTATCATCCCCGGTCAGCTTCCCACAGAGATAGATGAGGATTTCGCTTTCTTCCTTGGGTATTTTCTGGCAAATGGGTTTTCTACAAAGAAAGAACACGATTATCGGTTGGGAGTAACCATTCCGCACAATAGTTATCTCAACGATCAAATTGAGAAAATTCTGAATGACCTTTTCGGGGATAACATCTCTGTTTTTTCTTTACAGAAAAAGGATGATCAGAGCAAAACCTATTACATATCCAACAGAATTGTAAAAGAATTCATGGCCATGAATGGCCTTCTTAAAGAGGACAGTTTATCAGCATCTATACCTCTTAAGATTCGCCAAAGTCCTCCAGAGATTGTTGCTTCTTATCTTGCGGGGCTATTTGAGGCAGATGGGGCTCTGAGCTATGGATACCCCTCTTATAGCACAGGATCCCCCACGCTGGCAAGGGAGCTCCAGGTTTTATTGATGGGTCTTGGGATACCTTGTAAAATCAGCCCACAAAAAAGAGGCCCTGGATCTTTTTCCCAAAACTCCATGTGTCGCTTGAGGGTGCAATCTTTCATAGGCTTGAAGAGGTGGGTTGATCTGGTCAAGGTCTCGGGAGAATCCCGATTTTCAGCTTGTGGGGATCATCAGCCGGATTTATCTCGAGAGTATAATTATGTTCTTCCTTTTGCTCAGCTCTGGCTTGGCAAAGCAATTGCCCATCTGGACGATCAAAAATACAAATCAAAAGATCCAGCCATTTCAAGGCTACGAAAGCGCCTGAAAAGAAACGTTGGAGGAAAAAGGGCTCTAACTTTATCTTCTTATGAAGAACTGAAGGCTCTTGAACCTATTGCAGGGCTATTGAAGGATGTTGATGGGTACTATTTCTCCCCGGTGACCAAGATTGATAACATGGAAGATTATACCTATGATATGGAGGTTCCTGAGACCCACTCCTACATAGCAAACTCTTTCATAAGCCACAATTCACGGCGGGGAGCTAATCTTGGACTTCTTGATATCAGTCACCCTGATATATGGGAATTTATAAGTTACAAGACTGAACACAACTGGGAACATCTTCGTGAGTTTGTCAACGTACATGATCAGAAAAAATGGGACGAGTTTACGTTTGAAAATCTTTACAAGTGGCAGATGTATAATGTCAGTGTAGGAATAAATGACGAATTTTTGGAAGCGGTAAAATCAGGCTATGACTGGAAATTAGAGTGGGAGGGTGTTGAGTGGAAATTGTACAAGGTAAGTTTCAAAAAACATTTGATGGATGGATCCTATATCACCCGGTACTATGAGGTCACAGCTGATTCTGAAAAAACTGCTCTATGGAAAGTAAAAAGAAAAGTCCCTTATCCAACTGCAAACGATGTGTTCGAAGTCTTTTCTGTAAAAAATATCAAGGCCTCAGAACTATGGGACAGGTTGTGTTATAACTCATGGGCTGATGGTTGCCCAGGCCTCATCAACATGTCCGCCGTCAGAAAAAAGCATAACCTTGAGTATGTGAATCCAATACTGGCGAGTAACCCTTGTGGCGAGCAACCCCTCCCTGCTTTTGGATCCTGTAATTTAGCCAGTCTTGTACTCCCTTCTTTTGTCAACAAGAAGGGAGATTTTGATTATCCCACGCTGGAAAAAGTTATACGTATTGCAGTACGCTTTATGGACAATGTCATTGATAATTGCAAGTTCCCTTTGAAAGAAATTGAAAAAACTGCAAAAGCCGAGCGTCGAATTGGTATGGGCACTATGGGCGTCCATGATCTCTTGATGAATTTCAAGAAAGGGTATGATACTCCCGAAGGTCGCACCTTGGTGGAAGATATTCTTCGTTTCATTCGGGACACTGCCTATAAAGCTTCTATTGAGCTGGCGAAAGAACGAGGCTCATTCTCTGCTTTCAATAAATCCAAATTTATTGAAAGTGAATTTATACAGACTCTTCCGGAAGATATTACTAAGGATATTTACAAAACAGGAATCCGACATGGATCTCTCCTAAGTCAAGCTCCAACAGGTACTATAGGGGCAATGTATAATGTTTCTACCGGTTGTGAGCCTTGGTTTGCTCTTGTTCAGCAACTTAATACTCGTTTAGGTTCATATGAGAGTGGCTGTCCAGCATATCTTGTGTGGAAAAAAGAGCACCCAAGTGAAGAGAAGCCCTCCTATTTCAGGACTGCTGGAGACATTTCTCCTGAAAACCATGTGAAGATGATGATAATTTTCAGCGCTTATATGGATAGTGCAGTAAGCAAAACAGTAAACATGCCCTCAAGTGCCACTGTGGAAGATATAAAAAGGGCGTATTTTTTGGCCATGGATAATGGTGTAAAGGGTGTGACGGTATTTCGGGATGGCTGTAAGAGGGCTGTTCTCATTAACAAAGAAAAGGATCAGGAGAATGGCAAGCTTGATATAAGACCCAAGGAGAACGTGAATCCTCCTGACCTCGATGAAACGGAACGTTTTGAGACCAGAACCTCTCCTTTGGTGAGAGGTAACCGAACGGTAGGCGGTACATCCCGGATTCATATGGACAACCATAACATGTATGTGACGGTCAACAAAAACTATGACGGTCAGCTCGTCGAGATATTCGTGACCGTGGGAACCAGCAAAGATGTTGGTAGAGGCATAGTTATTCAAACCAGTGGTGTTGAGAATTCATGGGCAAATGCCGTTTCGAAAATCACAAGTCTTGCTCTCCGTGCCGGAGTCAAACCGGAATCTATCATAAAAAATCTCAAGAATATTCCATCAGACAAACCCACCTTCGTCACTATATGTGACGGTGATTCGGTAGAATTGATACCGTCCCCACCCCATGCGGTAGGTCGAGTTATAGAGGAGGAGCTAAGATATACTCCTCAGAACATCCAGATAAAAGATGAAGATCTGAATAACATCGAGGGATATTGCACCCTCTGTGGGTCGACTAACATAACATGGCGAACCCATACCTGCGGGAGATGCAATGACTGTGGAAATGATGATTGTGGCAGTCTGCGTCGAACCAATTAACCCCGAGGAGTTTTTATGGTCGTCGAAATCCAAGATGTTGATTCTCTGAAGACAGGCGATTACCTTGTTGATTTTTATACTCACACATGTGCACCCTGTAGAGCAATGCAATCGGTTCTCGAAGAGGTATCACAAGAGTTTGGGATTACCTTGGCGAAGGTTGAAGTTACAAAAAATCCTCAAGCGTCCCAACAATATGGGGTCATGAGTGTGCCGACACTCATGGTATTGAGGGATTCAAAAATCAAAGGAGTCTCACAAGGCTTCCAGAGCAAGGCAAACATAAAAGCCATGCTGGAGAAACATGTTAGAAACAGGGCAAATTGTTCTTGACCTTGACAGGACAAGGATAAAGGACATATTGGAGGAAGCTTACAGAGGGTGCTCTGATCTTCTTTCAACAGATTTTGAGATGAGCGCTGAGGATTTCTCGTCGAGAATCGACATCTTTCTTGATAGTAATAGGGTCACTATTCCGGTGACCCTTTCTTTGCCCTCAAGGAAATATCCCGACCTCAGGATAGAGGTTGATCTCCGGAGAAAGAAAGTTTTTGGACGTCTTACTTCTAGGTCAAAACAGGCTTTGATAAACCGTTTTCTGAAGAGTCTTTGACGATGCCAGTTGAAACACATAAAACTCCAATGTTTCTGAAGTTCCTCAATAAGGAACTTGGCATCATGGATTTGTTATCCTCATTCACCCGGGCAGATGATACCCTGACAGCATCAGCAGCGTCCCAGGCACTGGAGAAAACCCCAGACTTGACGGAATTCAGATCTGAGCTGGATGATGCTGTAGAAGACCTCATCAGCAACGGTGTATCTGAAGAATTGAAAGCCTTTGTCAATCATTACATGGACTGTCTTCAGGAGGACGTTGAGACCAGCACCACCCCGTTGGGGGAGAATCGGTCGCACATAGCAAGAGTTAAAGATAAAACGGGGCCATGGGTGCAAGGCTTCATCTGCTATAATCTCGCTCTATACATTAAGGTCTTTGGGGTGGCTGATCTGAAAAAGTGTCGGGTATGTGGGAAAAAGTTTGCCCACAAAGGCAAATATGCAGTTTACTGTAGTCCGGCATGCAAAAGCAAGAAGGGTGGATGATGGAAAAAGTACTCATCACCCCCAAAGCTGAGAGGCTCGAAAAGATAGAAGCTTTTTGCAGAAGATGTGGGTCATGCCGTCTCCATAAGACCCGAACCAAGGTGGTGTTCGGGGAAGGTTCCCCTGATGCTCCAGTGGTGTTCATTGGAGAAGGTCCCGGGCGGGAAGAAGACATGTCTGGAAGACCTTTTGTCGGACGTAGCGGGAAATTGCTACGCCGGATGATTCAAGCCATAGAGTTAGATCTTGAGAAGGATTGCTTTATTGCCAATATCGTGAAGTGCCGGCCACCTGGTAACAGGGATCCGGAACAGGATGAGATTGATCTATGTATCAAATACTTGAAAAAGCAGCTCGAGATTATTTTCCCCAATCTCATTGTGCTACTTGGTAGAACCGCTGTCAGGGGGATTCTGCCACAACTGGGGGATAACCCCATGTTTAAGCTCAGGGAGATGAAAGATCTGACATATGAGGGTATCAGGACGATGGTCACGTACCACCCAAGTGCTCTGCTTCGTGGTCCAAAATGGCACCAGAATGCAAAAGAAGACTTTGAAAAAATAAGAAAGGAAGCTAAAGAAGCTATTTTAATGAAGAGAATGCTCCAAGAAGAAAGCAGGAACTTGGGCTTGGTAGAGGAACTTCCATTCTGATAATCTATCAATTTATGGACATGCTTTTTGTAATGAACGCCCAGAACAGCTTCCTCTCCCAAGATGGCTCTGTCTATATGGGGGAGAAAGCCGAGACTTTGAAGGTCAGGCTTCTGGACTACATATCTTCATATAGGGGTAAGGTCTTGTTCTTCAGAGAGATACATGCAATGGATGATACATTCTTCGTCAATGAAAAAACTCACTCTATAGCCACAACAACCGACTGTCTCATACATAATAGTCTGAGGGGGAAGACCTGTAATTTCTTTGACCATAGCCGATATGATTCTTTCCATGGAACTTCCTTGGA
>Ga0307377_10001147_pt1 | contig 34686 bp, 59 predicted proteins | sample TR3MG_FD_202535 | JGI IMG/M metagenome (GOLD analysis project Ga0307377, IMG submission 202535) | Soil microbial communities from Risofladan, Vaasa, Finland - TR-3 | ecosystem: Environmental > Terrestrial > Soil > Coastal area > Acid sulfate soil | place: Finland: Risofladan, Vaasa | collected... | reverse complement strand
GGGACAAGTGAAAAAGTGTTTATTGAAAGCATGGATTTTGTCATTTATGTATATAATACAAGTCCAACTACAGCCAACGACAGAGCGAGAGCCATTTATAACTATTTACATAGATATACTGGGACACTTGGAACAGCCAACTCAATCCACTTTAGAAGGATAATTCCGAAGCAAAGCCCTATGAGATGGAACTCTACAAATAGTGCAGTCAATGTTTTTATGTTTACGATGACCGCTGAAATAAACAATGTTACAAATTCAATACCTACATAATTATGAAGTTAGCAACTAGCCTAGTCTTTAACCCCCTAGTTAGCCACTAGGCTAGTTTTTAATTTTATAATTAAAATATCTATATGTCTTTAAAAATCAAAGAAAACAGCCTAGTAACACTTTTTGACGGTTCAGTAGTACGAGTAACTAAAGTATTAGAAAATGGCGAATTTATGTGTGGAATGACTATTTATAACGAAAGTCATCTAAAAAAAGAGGATAAAAAAGTTGACAAAAAAGTTGCAGATATTAAAAGTTAAATTATAACTAAATAGGGGTATAGTTTACAACAATAATAATATATTATGGCCGTAACAAACTCCTATACACTTAACGACGTTTTAAGTTTAAACAACCACAGCGTAGTAGCTTTTTATAATTCAATTCTAGTTGGTATTTTACAACCTGGTGAGCATAAAATCAGTTTTACTCCAGATGTAGAAATGATAACAAGTTCTTTACACGGTTCAACCCCAATTGGTATCATCCAAAAAGGTGGTGAATTAAAAGTAACATTAGCTTTACAAGGTGAAAATAAAAATAGAATGAAAAATATCTATTCTAGACAATACACAGCTTTAGCAGGCGGAACAGCTACAGCAGATACCACTCCCGATGTTGGAGCAATTGCTTTAAAAGCAAATCCAAGCACGTTGCCATCTTTCCCATTAGTACTTTACCCAATTTCAACTGATTCAGCTGGAGTTGCTAGTATTGACGATGTAGCAAACAAAGACGCCTGGACTTTCGCTCGATCAATTGCTACTAATGGCTTTGAATTTGTTTACACTACTGAAGATGTTATTAAATATGAATTAGAGTTTACAGTTCTTGGAGATGTTACCCAAGACGGTTTACTAGGAATTCATGACGATGGAATTGCCTCAACTGGGGTCCATACAATCTAGTCAATCCTAATACTTGACAAATTACCACCCTTTCAATAGGGTGGTTTTATTATGCAAGAAATAACAGCAACTAGGGGCAAAAGACTACAACAAGTCAATTTGGCTGGTTTAGACGCCTTCTGTATTGAATTAGCAACAGGTGAAAGAGCTTTAAAGCTAAAAGAATTAAATAAAGAAGTGGATAAATTTGCGAAATCAAAAGAGGAAGACAAGCAAATTATGGCGATGTGTGAAATCATAGCTGAATTTTCAGATTTTGAAAACGCTGGTTTAGTTTATAATTCGTTAACACAATTTGAAATTATGGATGTTTATTTTTCAATTCAAGGTGATAACGAATCAATAAAAAAATTAATCTCCTTGACCAACAAATAAAAGTCAAAAAAGTCTATTTTAGATTAAAAGGTTTTTCAGAGGAAGAGATGGCAGATTGGACAGTCCAAGACTTGGCGATAGTAGAGCAGGCTATTGAAGAGGATAAAAAAGACAAAGCTCAAGCAATGCTTACGGCTATTGATTATCATAACTTTACAAATCAAAGCTCTTATAATAATAAAGGAGCTGTTGACAAAGTGGCCACTACTAAACTTAGACAGGAAGCTCAAAAAATATATAATAGAGTGTTTAACCTACCAGATCCGTCAATCTTGACAAAAGAAAAGTCAAAACCTTTAATGGATTTAGAAACTCAGCTTCAATTGAAGTATGAAAAAAAGGCTGACTAGGGGAAACAACTCATGTCTTTTCAAGCTGGTTCAGTAACTGCCGTATTTAGTGCTAAAATAGAAGACCTTACAAATAAAATGAAAGGGGCGGGACGCTCTTTGGAAGAATTTGGCTCAAAAGGTAAAAAATTAGAGGATACTTTAAAGAATTTAGAAAGGAGGAAGCAACTAGTAGTAGATAAAATGAATTTGCTAGAAAGGGCAGGGCAAAAGAATACAGGGATGTATAACAGTTTAAAGGTTGGATTGGAAGGTTACAATGATAAAATAAATACTCATAATTTAAAGATTGGAGAATTTATAAATAAAAGCCAAAAGACAAATAGTGTTTTAGGTACGATTGGTGCAGGTTTTAGTAATCTTGGTAAAATAGGTTCTAAGGCAATGTCAAGCTTATTTGGCTCTATTACTAGAGTAGCTGAAATTGCTTTAGGAAACTTATTAGCAATGGGGATAGCAAAAGCCAGTCAAGGTTTTAGACTACTATTTGGTGGGGCAGTTGACAAAGCGGCCGAAGCTCAAAAAGCCTTTACAACTTTAGAGATTATATCTCCAAGATTTGGTCAAAGTGCAGAAAGGGCAAAACAAATAGCAAAAGATTTGAGCAAGTCTTTAAATTTAGATTTAGGAGCCAGTGCGGAAGGCTTACAGAATTTACTTAAATCAGGTTTAAACTTAGACCAAGCAAGCGATTTAATGAAAAGGTTTACTAACGAGGCTATAACTGGTAAAAGTTCAAGTATTAGTTTATCTGAGGCCGTACAAAACTTGTCATTTGCTTATACTACGGGAAACTCAGCCCTTGGAAATTTAAGCGGTATTTCAGAAAACTTTAGTGATATTGAAGAGCGTGGAGCAAAGATGATGGGTAAGAAATTATCAGCAATGAGCGATACTGAAAAAATGCAAGCTAGATATAAAGGAATGATAGCATTGACTAATTTGACTTTAGGCTCAGCTGAAAAGTTTGAAGGGAGTTATATTGATACTACAGCTAAAAAAGATTTAGTTTTAGCAAATATTAGCCGTACTATTGGGGAAAGATTAATGCCAGCGATGAGCAAATTGAACGAGCTTATTATTAATAATGGGCCTAAAATTGAAGCGATGGCGATGGCTTTTGTAGATTTTGGGTTTAAATCAATTGAAGCTATAAAACAAATACCCGAATACTTTGAAAGATTTAAACAAAAATTAGGAGAATTAAAACAATTTATAGTTGATACAGCTACAGCAATTGCAACTTATTTCAAACCAGAGTTAGATCTTTTAAAACAAATGTTTGATGTTTTTAGCAATCAAGTGTTGCCTTTTATTATTGCTAATTTAGCTATTTTAGCAGGTGTTTTTGTTTGGATAGGGGCAAATGTAATAACAGCCTTAATATATGCCTGGGAACAGCTAAGAGAGCCTGTCATGCAGTTTGCTTTAGCTTTAATGGAAGTTTGGGCGGTGATTGCTCCAGTTGCTACTGTAATTTTAGGTTTAGTTGGGGTTTTACTAGTGGCTTTAATGCCTGCCTTGCAAATTGTTTTTTCTTATGTAGTGCAAGTCTTTAGTGGCATTTTACAAGTAGTAACTGGAGTTATTAATTTTGTAGTTGGAATAATTAAAACTGGAATTGGCTTAATTTATGGAATATTTACTGGAGATTTTAGAATGGCTGGGGAAGGGTTTAAGCAAATTTGGAATGGTTTAGTCCAATTTGTATCAGGTGTTTGGACTATGATGAAAGCCCCAGTTGTAGCTATTATTGACGGTATTAAAAATACTTTTAAATCAATTAATTTAATACAAGCTGGTAAAGATGCAATTCAAGGCTTTATAAATGGTATTTCAGGAATGGCAGGCCAACTAAAAGAAAAAGTAGATAATTTAGCAAATAGTGTTAAAGACGGTATTAAAAACGCCCTAAAGATTAGCTCACCTAGTAAATTAATGATGCAATATGGAGAGTGGACTGGTCAAGGTTTAGCAATGGGTATTGATAATAGTCAACGTGATGTAGCCACTTCAAGTGCTAACTTAGCAATGGCAACTACAGCCCCAATTGCTAATAATACAGTCAATCAATCTAATAGTTTTAACATTTCAGGAACTCAAAACCCTCAAGGAATAGTCCAAGAAGTTGTCAGAACTTTATCAAGAATGAATAACCTAGCCAATTCAGGCGTTGGCCAAGCAATTTAATATTTATATGTCATCATACTCAAACAACCACATACTATACGGAAACAGAATGCTTTCTAATAGGAGAATACAAATTACAGATTTAGAGTTTTTAAATTCAAGCCCTGTAGATATACAGCAGATTCCAATTAGTCGGGGTAGTGGGTCAAGTGTAGTTAGGACTAGAAACGAGGCCAGAAATATTAAAGTTTCTGGTGGAGTAACTTTGACTAATTATACAGCAGATAACGATTCTGTTTTATACATGTCTAGTGATGTAAATAAAATATTTAATCAGCAAAACAGATACTTGCGAACAGTACCAAAAGACAAAGTTACTGTATTAGATGATTGCCAAGCGACAACAGGCTGGACAGCTAGCGACGACGCTACAAGTATTGTTTTAGACACTACTAATTTTGAATGGGGAAGCACAACGGACTCAATAAACGCCAGTGTTGGTTTTAGTGTAGTTGTAGCTACTTCAGGGGATAATTATGCAACTTTGACTAAAACTCTAGTAACACCAATTGATTTAAGTGCTTTTACAGATAGGGGGAATTTTGAATTGTCTTTAACTTTAGAAGACGTTTACTATATAACCTCAATAGATTTTAGAGTAGGTAATGATTCAAGTAATTATTACTCAACCAGTTTTACTACAAATTACGAGGGCAAAGCACTTGAAAATGGTGTCAATTACTTTTCAGTACCATGGGGAAACGATGTACAAGGAAAAGTTATAACAGAAACAGGAACAGTTGCAGATAATTTAATTGATTATTTATATGTTAGAATAAACTACTCAAGCAGTGCCAGTGATTTTACTGGTAACTTAAATTTCTTTGGTCATGTACAAGAAAACTTTGTCAGAAACTACCCTTGTTATAGTCAAGGAGGTGTCAATTGGAACCCAAGTTGGATGCAAAACGTAGGGAATACCTCTAATAATTTTGAAGTCAACCTGTTAAACAATACAGGCTATGGTATTGCAACACACGATATAGAGCTTTTTAATGTTGCAGGCATAACAAGTGCCTCAAGCACTCAAACAGTTGATTTAAAAGGCAACTTAGAGCCTCAGATTGCTAATACCTTTACTTTAAATACTATTACTAATTTAACAGATTTAAGATACTCAAACTTAAACAAAAATGAATTAATCAGGTGGACAAATACTTGGGTGGCTGGTGATATTGTAAAATTTGATAAATTAAACACAATTGTTACTAGAAACGCGGAACCTCAAGATTTTAGTGGTAAATTGCCAGGTGCGGTCAATGGTAAAAATAGGTTGCAAATGTCGGTTGTGACAGGAAGCCCAACGGTTTTATCACAAACAACTGTTACAGGGTATCAAACGATGTCAGGTAATAACATGCCACCAAGTCCTTTTGTAAATTTAGCATATCAAACTTTTACAGCTACAATAAATGGAAGCATTACAAATATTAGACTTTTAATGTCTTATTTTTTCCAAGCAATTTATATTACTACAAATGCAGCAGGAGACGAACCAGGGACAATACTTGAAACTATTACAAGCCCTAGTGTTGGATCTCGAGAATATGTAGATATTCCTTTAAGTTTTAATATAACATCAGGCACAGTTTATGGGTTATATATTGTGGCAAGCGCTTTGTCAGGTGGAGAGTTAGCTTTTAATTCAGCTGGAGGGTATGGAAGCGGAGTTGGAAAAACCAAAGTAAGTACTGCAGGAAGCTGGACAACGATAGGAGATTATTATTTCCAAATAACTCAAAGCCCAACCCCATCAACAAACATTGACTGGACAGCAACCTATAAACCTTTATATCTATAGTTTTTATGGCTCAAAAAGAAGTTTATATAAAAACCTACCAGAAAGCAAAAACATATACTAATAGTTTAACTTTTGATGGGACAAATGATTACATAACAATGGGCAACCCAGCTAAATTTCAGTTTGAGAGAACAAATGTTTTTACGATTGAAGCTTGGGTTTATATCACAGCTTTTGCGGTTGATAGGGATATTTTTAGCAAGATGGTAAATTCATCAGCATTTACTGGTTATGAGTTTGCAATTACCCCAAGTGGAGCTTTGTTGTTTTATGCAATTAATAATTTCGCTATTACTAATCTCATTTTGACAACATCTGTGGGGACAGTAAAATCAAACTCTTTTAACCATGTAGTCGTTACATACAATGGGGATTCTAATGCTAATAATGTTAATTTTTATATTAATGGGGTTTTAACGACAAAAACAATTAATAATAACTCTTTGTCAGGCTCAATTCTTAGCAGTGCTAATGCCACAATAGGCTCGAGAAACGGGGTTGTGTCATTTTTCCCTGGCCAAATACAAGAAGTTAGAATTTGGAACACAGTTAGAACAGCTCAACAAATAGTTGATAATATGTTTACAAGCTTAACAGGAGCTGAAAGCGGCTTAGTTGGCTATTATAAATTAAACGAAGGCACAGGTACGACAGCTATTGATTCAGCACCAAGTCCAGTCAATGGAACTTTGACAAACTTTCCAGCAAGTCCTTGGTCAACAACTTTAATCAGCCCTTTATTTACCAGAACTTATAAAGGTGTTTCGATTGATTATACTTTTGATTCTATTACTGGACAAGTCAATTCAGGTTATGGAGCTTTAACTTTTACTATACCTAGACAATTTGATGTGTTACAAAGTCAAGATCCACAAAACCTAGAAAATTATGAATTAGATGTAATTGCTTATGATAACCAACAGACGTCAGGAGTTACCCTTTTTAGCGGTGATGTAGTAATTGACAATAGAAAGCTAAGCGGTAGCAGTGAAAGTGTTGTATACACGGCAATAAGCCCTTTAGAAAGGATAGAAAAAATTGATTTGATAGGGACAACTCCAGTTGTAACTTATACCAGTACAGAAATAGCTACAATTTTTAGAGATATTATTGACAAATGCAATGCTAGGGCTAAACAACAAATACTTAAATATACTAGTACAAGCATAGCGACAACTGGGAAAACTTTAACAACTACTTTTAGAAATGCTTTTATTGGAGATGCTTTAAAATCAGTATTTAAAGCTACTGATTCAGACTGGGTATGGTATATTGACGTAGATAGAACAGTTTATTTAAAACAATTACCGACAACCCCAACTCATTATTTCTTTAATACTAAAGACATTTCAAGCGTGGAAAGGTCAACAGATAAAACTAAAATAGTAAACACTTTAAAAGTATGGGACGGAAATACAAGCCCTACAGTATTAAGAGAATATGTAAATCAATCTAGTATTGATACCTATGGTTTAAGAGTTGAAGCCATACAAGACGGACGGTTTACCACTACAGCTGGAGCTTTAGAACTTGGAACCCGTGAAATTAGTACAAATAAATTACCAAACGATGAATTAGAATTTACAATAATTGATTCAAGTGGCGGAGGCTATGATATTGATTCTATTAAATTAGGGGATACTTTCAAAGCTTTAAATTTTAGTACACAAACTAACTTGCCAAGTTTAATGGTGGTAACAAGTAAAACGGATTATTTAGATTATTGTGTAATCAAAGCTAGTGATAGAGCGGACTTTGTAGCTAGGGAATTAGTAGCTCTTAAAAAAGAACAGTTTCAAGTTAATAATTCAGACCATCCCGCGACAGCTTATACTATTGTGAATGTTTAGAAAATAAACTTAGATAAATTCCATAAATAAAAATAGCAACTACTAAAACGGGAAATACCAAATCTAAAGTACCTCCAGTTCTAACTAAAGCAGGTGTTTTTTTACTAGCGACTGAAGTTGTAGCGATAGGTTTTCCTGGATTTTTAACAATTACAGGTTGGTTAGGTTGGCAATATGTAGTTTGACCAACTCTAGTGTAATTTACAGGACATCTTTGACTAGGGTTAGAAGCGGAGGTACAGGCTAAAAGTTGACCAGTCACAGAGCTATAAAAGCAAGGATAAAGTGTATTATTCATAATAAAAAATAGTGTAAACTAATAATTACACTTTGTCAAATATTAAAATAACTTGACTAATATTACAGATACTCTTATTTTGCTATTAAATGACTAGAATACTAACTTTAAACGCTAAAAATAAAAATCGTTTTCCTTGGACCTATGATAACGATTTGACAGGATACCAGGTAATATTTCGATTAAAACAATATGTAGAGGATACATCAGCACCTTTAATTGAAGTTTTAGGGACTAAAACAGCTACAACAGCAACTTTAACAACTGGATATTTTGATGTAGATTTAACAAGTACAGATTATTCTGGCAAATATTTTTTTGAAATTGAAATAAACGATGGAGCTAGCATAAATGCAACCCCTACAACTCCACCACTTTTTAATCAAACGCCTACAGCTTGCTTAATACAAACCCGACTTGATAACTAATTATGGCTACTTTTAATATTTCCACAACCCCAACAGATATAAACATTGACCAAGCCTTTTCTTTGTCTTTACCAATGTCTGGGGTAATAACAACAATAGCAACAATAGCAAGTAACGGGATAACTTACATACAAACCAAAACAGATTTACCAACACCCGTAGCAGGGATAATAACTTTGCCAGCTGGTAATTATGTATTTACAGCTGATGTTGATTTAACGGGGGATAGAATAGTATGTGGTGGAATTGTAGCTATAAGAGGGGTAAGTTCTGAAACTTGCTATATTAGGAGTACAGGACTAACAGGAGCAAACCCTTTGATTTACACAGAATACACAATTCCAATGCAGAACATAAGCATTACAGCTGATTATGCTATACACGTAAATGGCGATGGTATAAGAAATGTAGCTATTGACTGGTTAGCGGTCAACTTTGTAGATTGTGCTAGGGCTGGTATTGTAGATAATGCAACTAACTTTGTATATAAATTTTCAGCTTTTCTTAATTCCTCCGATTTAGAGTTTACAGGAACCATCGGGACTATTGCTATAGAAAACAGTTTATTAAATGGCCAAAGTGCAAATACAATTTTAAAACTTCCAGCTACTTTAACTGTTACAAGGCGGTTTAGAATTATTTACAGTTCTATAATTACCTTAGCAGGCGAAACTTCAATTAATGTAGATGTAGGGGCTACAATACCTACAGAAGGCTATATATTAGATACTGTTAGTTTTTCGGGTGGCGGAACTTATTTAGCAGGTGTTGACGATACATCAAATTTAACAAGGTTTAATAACAACACTGGAATAATTAATACTTCAGTAAATGGGCAGATGTACATGCAAAATAATGCAACAGCCACCACAATAAGCAATACAACAGGCTTTTTTAAAGTTGCGGGGACTACAACTGCCAGTACAGATAACCACAAATACACTCATACTAATAATCGGTTGACTAATGAAGCGGTAGTTAGTAGAAAATTCTTAATACAAGCTAGTTTGTCTTTTACTTCAGGCAATAATAATGTGTGTGAATTTGGATTTTATGATTCAGAACTTGCTACAATTAGAACACCCTCAAAAACTAAGAGTACAGCCAACGCTGCAGGTAGGGCTGAAAATGTTACTTTTATGTGTGTAGTAGAGCATAAATCACCAGACTATATTGAAATACACGCTAGAAATACAAGTGCAACTAATAATATTACAGTAACAGATATGAACGTTTTAATTACTGAAATTAATTAACCCCTCCAACACCTCAATTAATTCCTGATAAACAATTTCAGGTTCTCGGTCAAAGAGTGTATTTAATCCGTCTAGCCTGCTCATCATCCGTTAGCACCTCCAAACAATCCTCCACAAGCTTATTAGACAGCTCATCAGGTACAATGTCAGGGTTTTGTTTAAATTGCTCTATGGCGGTTTGTGTGGTCATAATAAAAAAAATAAATTAAAATATTATTTCAAACTCATCAGTAGTAACATCGTGATAATCATCGTCTTTATAGTAACTATATTTAATTTCAACGTATAGCCCTGATTTTGTTTTACTGGCAGATATGAAACCAATAAGATTGAAACCTTCTATATCATCACAATAAGTATCAATTGCAGTCTCAATTAAAGTTTTTATACTGTTTGGTAGGGGATATGATACATCTTTAAGCCAGTTATCTAAATCGGTTTGTTGCTGTGTTGTTGTCATAAAATTAAATTATAATACCTAAATATTGTTTAAGCTCTTCTTGCGAATACTTAGCCAAGATTGTTTCGGCTGTTTTTTCGGACATAAATCCTGTTGTTCTGATTCTATACTGCTTAAGCTCGCCAATGCTAAAAAAACCTCTATCATAATTGTAGATAATGTAACATGTATCTTCATTTGTTTCTGCACTATAATTAGCAACCCACCCCTCTTCAGCATTCAACCGATCAATCTCAAACTGTATCTCTAGCTGTTTTGTAAGCTGTTGGGTTTTCTTTTCGGCTAGATTGATGTCTTCTCTAAGAAATATTAAACCATTTCGCAATTCGTTTTGATAGAGGCTTTTTTGGTACTTTGCGGTATTCATCCATCGCATGCCGTCTTTGTCTAATATTTCGGTTGTAAAGTTGCCAGAGTTACAATGTTGATTTATCCAAGTAACTTCTGTGCCCTCCTCAAGCTCGCTAATAATCGAGCCGTCAGGGCGTTTTAGTATGGCTGGTTTTTCGTATTCGATTTGGAAAAATTCGGGGTAATTTAAAATATCTTGTATGTTAACTTGCAGTAAATCAGGTAAATTAATCTCTGAATATTCTTTTACAGATTCTAAATTTAACTTATCTGAAAAAGGAAAGTTTTTAATTATTGTTATTGATTTGATTTTTTGGGTCATATATTGTTAGTTATTAAATAGTGTTGTTATAAAAATACATTATTATTATTTTGTCAAATTATATTTTAAGGTGGGCTATAAAAGCCATTGTACCGTAAATTTGTCTTGTATTGTGCCTCCTACAACCGTCTACAGCACACTGTTTCATACCAGTGTTAGAAGTTAAAAAGTTTGCAGTATAAGGGCATTTATCCCAGCCTCTAGGCGTTCCATAATCACCTCGTGCAAAAGCTCCAATTCCTGGACTATAACAGCCATTGTATAGGGCAAGGGCTTTGCCGATCAGGTTAAAGTCATCTAGCTTTGATAAATCAGCACCCCCGACTTTAGCTCGAATATGTTGGCAGGCTCGAATAGCTTGCTGGTCAAAATCTGTAGCTGGAGAATTAGCAGGGTATCTAATTTTACTAGAATAAGCCTGAAACGCTCCTTGCCCGTTAGACCCATTATTGTATTGTAACCCTGTTTCAGTGTAATGCATAGACATTAGTAAATAGGGGTGGCAACCTTCGATATTTTCATACCTAGATTGATTCTTTTTAGCTATTTCTAAATGGGTACCTTCAGGAAAGGTAGCTCCACGCCACGGATTTTGTTTTGCATATTCTGTAAATTCACTCCAACCTGGAGCTGGTTTGCTAGATAAAACATTAGTAATAGTTGTAAGGATTGCATTGATTGGATTCGGGCTAGATTCATTCTCCAGCCCTGAGGCTTTTAAACTTTCCTCCAACTCTTCACCTTTTAATTTATTTTCTGCAATTTCTTTCTCAATATTAGCTTCCTGGATTTTTTTATCAGCTTCTAGCAAGTCAGCTTCAATTTTAGCTCTTCTATCGTCAAAGCTTGCTTCAGCTATTTGACCTTGTTTTGGTTGGAAAACACTTAAATTCTGGATTATAGTTAAAAAGACTATAAACCCTAAAATTAAGATAATTAGTGTTTTTGGAGACATTTGTGTTTTTGTGTTTGTTTGAGACATATTGTTTATTTTTTAAATTGTTTTTTTAGATTTTTTGCTAGTTCAGCTTCTTTTTCTGCTTCTGTTTTGTAGTTCCAAAAGTAGATTGCTCCTGTAATTGATAAGCCTAAAACGATTAGGTAAATAGATAAATAGCCATAATTGAATTGCAAACATATTATTTTTTCGGGGTAAAATGATAAATTGATAAAACTGGAATAACCCACTCAGCATCCGCTAGAGTTATAGAATATCTTTCACTAAAATAATTAAGGTCGTCATTTTCGTTTATTTCAGCAATTGTAATACCATCTTTAATACATTGCTGGCAGATTTCAACCAACCTGTCTTTTTCTTTAATTGTTTCTGATTTAAGAAATAAAGGGTCAGCCATAAAAGACAAATCAGCAAAAGCGGACGAATATAAAAAGTGCATATTATTTAGTAAATAAATTAGATTCTGAAAGTTGTGAGCTTTTAAGTTGCTCTAGTTTTTGTTGTAAAGACATATTAGTTATTAATTAAATTTAGTATATCAACGATTAAATCATCTTGTTTGTATATCATATAAGAGGCTAAAAGACTTTCTAACTTTTCAGCTAGTTGAATATCTAAGTCTTTTTCTGACAGTAGGTTAAATAGTTTATCAGACATAAGATTAAAAATTAAGATTGTTAAAATCCTGTTCTGCAAGTTGTTTTAAATCGTCCTGCTCGATTGTAGTTGGTAAGATGTAATCTAATACATCTAAGATATTTGTTTGCATAGAGTGTTTTTAACCTTATTAAGTAAGGTGATTTAATTATTACACTATTTTTATTGCTTGTCAAATCTTGACATGTAAAGGTTATTAAATAAAGGGTTTTGTATGCAATTAGGCAATCCAATTATACCACCAGTAGATATTAGAAAATTTGATAAATTTGGAAAACGTGATTTAAACCATGATGGCGACTTCCTTGATTCTGGAGAAAACCATCAAGGAGTTGATTTAAGACCTACTTCTGACAACATATTAGCTAGCCATGATGGGAAAATTACTTTTGTAGGTAAAGACCAATACGGTGGTTTGTACATCGATGTTACAAACGGTAACTATAAAACAAGATATTTACATAATAGACAAAACCTAGTTAAAATTGGTCAAATAGTTAAACAAGGCCAGTTAATTGGATATATTGGAAGTACTGGAAATTCTAGTGGCCGACACTTGCACTTTGAGGTCTGGCTTGACGGAAAAAGAATTAATCCTGAAAGTGTTATTACTTTTAACCCAAATAACAATATTATGTTTGACCAAGCTTTTAATGGATTGACCACATCAACACAAAAACTAAATTTACCAGCTCATGAAATTGGAAGGTTGCAAGGTTTAATTAATACACGTGATCCAAAACTAGTTACTGAATACTATTCTTTATATACAAAAGAATTAGAATTTAATGTAACTAATAAAGTTAAAACTGAAAGTCAAGCTACAATTGACGACCTTAAAAAACAACTAGAAGAAGCTAAAAAAGTGACTGATGCTAGGGTTGTGGAAAGTCCAACTGTAAACCAAAATTTGACGGTTCAAGATAGCATAGTAGAAATCCCTGTAAAAGGTGACTCTATAACATTAACCTTGCCAACTACACCAGAAGCCGAAACACTTAAATCAGATTTAGAAACTGCCTACAAAGCAATCCAAGATTTAATTAAGAAGAACGAAAAGTTTGACTTAAATATTTTAGTTACTGGAATAGTAAGTTTTAAAAATGCAATTGCAAACGTTGGTTTAGTTGGAATTTTGCCTGCTTTATATACTTTTTATGAAAGTCAACAAGCTAATTTATCGGCTGGCGTTTTTATGTTTGGGGCTGGTTTTGGTATTTTATACCCTTTAATAAATAAATATATTGCTAAGAAATAATGTCTAAAATAAAAATATTTAACCTGAAAAGATTTTTACTTGCCTATAGTGTAAGTTATTTAAGCTTGTATCTTTGGATATTACTAGATTATACTTACGAATATACAGCAAACAGAATTATTGATATAGTTGTAGTAAACACTTTTCTAGCTTTTATTTTGTCAATAATAATTGAAATTTTAGTTTTAAAAATAAAGAAATAATTATGATTATAGATTTTTTAGTAATAAACCTTTTTGGAGCTTTTTTTGATTTAAAAGCTTTAATTGCTTGGATTATTTTTTATAGTGTATTTTATTATTATTTTGACACTGAAGAAGAAAAAGAGGACATTAAAATTTTAAAAGAATTAAATCAAAAAATTGATTATATTTTAACAAAAATAAATTAAATATGGAACAGTTACTAAATCAAATCTTATCTACTAATAACCTTGCTATTACCCTTTCAGCAGTTGCTATTTGGTTTTTTTGGGGTGAACGAAAAATTCTTTTAGAAAAAATAAAACAATTGGAAGTTAAGTTTGAGAATTACCACAATGAAAGCACTGATAGAATTTTAAATTTGTCTACTGAAATTGCTAAAATTAAAGGTCGAAAAGATGGAGCTGAAACAGTAGCTAATAAAATTGCTAAAGAATTAAACGCTAAACTAGAAAAACTAACAAAAGTTATTGATAATAAATAACCTAATGTTTATAAAAATCAGCGTCACGCTTTAAAAGTTGGTTTGTATGAATTAAAAACAATAACTCTTTTCTTAAAGGGACTTTATTTTTTTCATACCGTTTTTTCTGAATTTTCTTAGCTAATCGATTAATTTCTCTAGTTAATTGCCTACTTTCTTTTTCAATTAAAGTCATGGAAGATTATTAAAAACTATTTTTTGCTTTTTGTAAACTTAAAGTGTGATTTCTTATTTACAATAGTTATTTTTTGTTTTAGAATAAAAGTACTATGTTTTTAAATTTTTTTAAAGCTTATATTGTTAAAAGCAAAGATTTACACTATAAAGTGCGTAAATTTGGTTTTTTTGGAACGCAAGAATTATATGAATGGGGTGATGAAGTTCGGTGGATTGACACAATCATTATTCGAGGCAGTGAATTTTTATCGTATGAGAAAGCCCAAAAAGCCTTAAATAAAATTGAAAAGAAAGAAAACTTTGCCAGGGAAATAGATAAACATAGGAATAGACGCTTTAACTAAATAATTATGGAACAACTAAATCAAATTAAAAACTTACTATAATATGAATAAACTACCACACTTTGAAGACTTACAATCGAATGAGTTAGAAATTTTAGCTATTGAAAATACTGAATTTTTATTTTCTAAAATTAAAGAATATTCTGATATAACAAACTATACAGATATTTACGATAAAAGCCCAACCCCTCCAAAAGGTTATAGGGTTGGTTTTTTTCAGTTACCACCGATGGTTGACCTAACAGACCCAAACACATGGCAAAAAAAATATTGCGTTATTACTAAAGAAAATTGGAAACGTAAATTTATGGCAGATAAACAAGTAAAAGAAGCTTTATACTGGGAGAAACGTTTAGAGAGTTTTAGAAAACAAAGATATAACATGACCTTCAATGAAGAAACAATGTTTGTAACTTTTGGCTATTTATGCCGTATATTTTGTCAAAGCTTTTTAAAATCTATTTAATATGGAAAAACTAACTCACAACTACTACATACCTAGCAACGAAACTGTAAACAATAAACCAATTGTTTTTACTGAGGTATTAGACCAAGTCAAAAAAACGATGATGGGTCAAATGTTAGCAAATCAGCCTCCTAGATGGTCAACCGACCAAAGACTAAGTGATGACGAACATATAGTTAACTACATTACTAATCCAGATTTAATCCCCGAGCAGTACAGTGGTTTTAAACAAGACTTAATAGAAACACCTTTATCTGATGCCGATAGTTTCGACCATATGCAATTATGCTTAAAAGTTAGTCAAATCATAATGCTGGAGGAACAAAACAAAACTTACAAAGAATTTGACCGTGAATACTTGATAGCTATGAATTTAGCGAATGGTTTACACGATATACAAGAGGCGTATGTCGGAGATAGTATAACTAAAGATTTAGCTTTCAAGATTGAAGAACATAGACTATTTGATGGTGAAGTTAGAGAACAGCTAAGACCGATATTACCGATAAAAGATTTTGACAAAGTGCTTACTGAAGCTTTTAGAGTATTATTTGCTGAAAAGAAACTTGATACAAAATACGGCGTTACTAGAGCCGATTTAGAGCCTCTTTTTGAGGTCGCTGATATAAACAGCCGAAACAACACTAAATACCGTGATATGAATGAATTATACGAGTCTGCTCACAATGTAACTTTTTTTCTAGGAGTTCTTAGTAATAAAGGTAATCATATTTCAGATTTTGCTTTAAAATATGATGTAATGCAGAACGCCTTGCCTAAATTATTTAATGATGGACATCATATTGAATTTATAAGGCATTTTTTAAATCATAACGAAAACAAAATCCGAGAATGTGTAAATTATGGAAAGCTTTCAGTTGTTGAAAAATGGCTAAAAGATAACGGGCGAAAGTTTACAGCTCCTAAAAACATTTTAAATCCTGAAATATAATATGTTCCAAATAACCCAATATCTCCAATTCAGAAACACCTCAGACGGCAAGCCTAGAGTGCTTAGGGAGGTTGTAGATTATGATATGAAAGCTCCTAATAATTTATATCATATTTTACACAAAGAAACAGTTGCCAACCTCTCAGACTGCCGACCGCTTTTAAGTGTAGAGATTGAGCTAGGGGGAAATTATGAAAAATGGTTAGAAGGCGATATTTATACATTTCGACACCTTAGAAGATTTGACGGGATTGAAAAGGGAGATCAGGAAGGCGATTTAGGTATTGCAATATTCAACTATTTTGATTCAACTGAAATAGGACTCGTGCCTGATCAAGTTATTTCTAGGCTAGGCAATTTCTTTGACGACCCCAAAAAATACTCTAAAACTCTTTGGGATTGTAGTGAAGAAGAAGGGTGGAAAAAAGTTTATAAATTGTTAGATATTGAATTATAATGCCTAAACTCGAGCAAATTTGGAAAGCAACTGATATACAATATCTAAAAGATAATTACCCTGGGACAACTTACGTTGAATTAGCTAAAACACTAGGCAGGTCAATGCCAGCAATTAGATTTAAAATCTTAGACTTGAAAGCTAAAAGAGAAATTGACTACATAAAAAAACCAATTAACGGAACAGCCTATAAAATTTGGCTAACTCAAAACAACGAATTTGAATATTTAACAGCTATTTCTAAAGACATTGCTATAGAAACGTTTTTAAAGGCCATTAAAGACAAAAGAAAGGTTGTAGAGTGTTATGAACACGAAGCCCAATTAATATGCCAAGAAAGTGATATTAGACGGACAAAACACTTTTATAAATTTATTAAATAATATATGAAAATCTGTTTCACTTCAAGCCACGGTTGCGGAAAGACAACCCTATGCCAAGAGCTAACAAAACACCTTGATATACCCTACATAAAAGAAATTGCCAGAACTGAAATAATCAGGACAGGAAAATTGCCCTATGAAATGACTAAAAAAGAAAGGTTTAAATTTCAGAAAAGATTATTTGAATTGCAACTAATAGCCGAAAGTCAAAATCAATCTTTTATGTCAGATAGAGGTTTATTTGATATCTTAGCTTATAGTTATGATTTACCAGAATACCCGTATTTACTAGAAATGGCTAAACAAGCTAATATAACAGGCCGTTACAGCCATATATTTTATATACCGATAGAGTTTCATTTAGAAGGTGACGCCCAGCGTTCCAGTGATATAGATTACCAAAAAGAAATTGACAATAGGCTAGTCAATATTTTAGAAAGTTTAGATATTTGCTATTTTAAAATAACTGGAACTGTACAAGAACGAGTTGAAAAAGTTACCAGCACTTTAAAACTATTTGACCACAATTAAATTATAATCAATAATAATATATTTGCTACTAACGACCTGAAGTAGCTCGGCTTTGATAGTTTTAGGTGTTTAACTTAAAAGCTTAAAAATAATACCTTGCTCGTATAATCGTTGAAACTCTAGGCAAAAGTGGAGGTTATACTGGTAGAATATAAATTGCGGTTTGGTAGTTTTACGTAAACAACTACTTGTCTGTTAAATGACACTGATTTAACCAGTTTTGTAGCTTACTGCGAACGCTATATTATCACCCAGTTTGGGTGGTTTTTTGTTTTCTTTTTCTTTTAAATAACCATTTTATCTTTTAAATTTTTACAGTTAAGAAAAAAACTTTTATTGATTAAACAGCGGTTTACAGGCTTTCTTTTGTTTTTTTATTGTTTTAAATAGCCGTTTTTTCTTTTAAATTTTTGAGCTTAAAACAATAAGAATTCTTGCCTAGCCGTGATTGACTCACTTCGAACTTTTTAACCCAGTCGAATTCGAGGAGTTTAGGGTTTTGACCAGAAAAGGAAATTGATAGACAGTATAATTATATGCAACAGCTTAACCACTGCCAACAAGTTGAAGCCCTTGAAAAGTTATTACAGGGTTTTTTAAGTGCTAGGTTTGATAATATAGCAGGACTAGATCCAAAAGTGGCTAATATGACAGCAACAGCCTTTGTAAATGAGATTGTATTGCCAAGATTAGAATTACTTAGACAAACAGGCCAAAAAATGGAAGATGGTTTAAAAATCCGCAAAACAATAATGGTTATTAAAGATTTAGAGGATTATTATCAAAGCGAAAAAGCGAACCTAAAAGCAAGTTTGACAAAAACAAAAATATAAAGTTCTATTAGATAGATTAGTTGTTTTAGTGGAGTGGGTGGCTTAGCGGTAGCCCTTTCCACTAAGGCAATTAAGCCTTAAATACCGCTATGTATTTTAATCACCCCTACGCTTTGCGTAACACGCCAGAGATTTTGGAACTTAGAGCCACGCTCGGTTTTGAATCTTATTCTATTTATTTAATGGTTTTAGAAACCATAGCTGAATCGCCAGAGCATTCTATTAATGGCAAACTTATAAATGGTTTATCAATTAGCTTTGGTTGCGAATCAGATTTTCTAAAAAAAGTTTTAACAAAAGCTACAGAATTAAAGTTATTTTTTGTAAAAGGTGATTTTATTTTCTCAAGCCACCTACAAAACCATTTTGAAAAAAGGTTAGAAATTAAAGCTTTAAGAGCTGAAGCTGGAGCAAAAGGTGGCAAAGCTAAAGCAAATGCTAAGCAAACGCTAGCAAATGCTAAGCAAAATGTAGCTAAAGAAAGTAAAGTAAAGAAAGTAAATATTAAAGATAAAATAAATAACAAAGAAAAAATAGAAACATTTTTTGAATCCGAAAATTTAAAAGAAATAGTTGAATCAAAATTAATTCCATACGAAAATCAAACTTGGTTTTCAGAACAAGCTAACTCTACTTTAGAAATTATTAAAAATAAAATGTTAGACTACTACTTGGATAGCAAAAAAGAAATTAAAGACATGAAAGCAACTTTTACTAATTGGATTTTAAAACTAGATAGAAAACAATTTTATAAATATCAAAACTTTAATCAAGTACAGCCAACTCAAAATAACCTTCCAGAAAAAAAAGATTTAATTTTAAATCGAATAGACTTTGAATCAGATGAACACTTTTTAGCAATGGTTGACCATAAATCAGAATTTTACAATGTAATCCAAAAATAAATATGACTAACTTACAAAAAACAATAATCGGGAATTTAATTTTAAGTGATGAAACCCAAAAAGAATTTTTAGGAATTTTAGATATAGAATTTTTTGATGGAGATTGTAAATCAATAATTGAAGTTTTTAAAAATGCAAAAGGCTCTGTTGTAACTACAGCTAATTTTGAAAATCAAGAGCTAAGAACTTTTTTAGTTACGTGCATGTCAACAATTAGTTTATCACAACCTTTTGGTGAATTATTAGCATTACTCAAAGATGAGTATATAGCTAAGGAGTTCAAAAAGCTAGTAAATTTGAAAGATATAGGGGAAGCTAAGGCTAGGATACTAGAGATAGAAGAAAAGGGCAAAATATTGGATTTAACGAAGCCAAAAAGCTTATCTGAAGTTTTATCAATGGGAATAACAGAATCAATAAACAATCCGTTTGATTTAGAAACAGTACCAAAGACTGGATTTAAAGACTTTGATTATGATTTAGGGAAAAGTGCTTTTGGGGGTTTCCTACCAGGGCAACTCGTAACTGTAGGAGCTTACAGCGGAGGGGGGAAATCTACATTTCTAATTAGTCTTTTAAAAAATATAGCCTTTGAGCATGAAACTTTGATGTTTAGCTTAGAAATGGATAATATAACTTTATCAGCTAGAATTTTAGCCAGTTTATCAGGTGTTAATTTTAAACTTTGTTTAAATCTTGGAAATGACAAAGTCCAGCAGTTAATCCAGAAATTACATTTAGGGGAACAATTAAATCAGGGTATTTTAGATAGTGAAAAAATGAAAGTTAAAATGATAGACAACGAATTGGATTTGGGATCAATTAAAGCTACAATTAGAAAGCAAGCTAAAGAGTCTAAACTTAGATTTGTATTTATCGATTATTTACAACTTATCAGGCCAGAAAATTCTAATAAAATGAGACATCTTGAAGTAGCCGAAATTACCCGAGAATTAAAACTGTTAGCTAAAGAGCTAAAAATAACAATTATACAATTAGCACAGCTTAGCAGGGCAACTCTAACTAAAGACGAACCCCAACTAAATGACCTAAGAGAATCAGGAAGTATTGAAGCCGATAGTGATACAGTGCTTTTAATCTACCAAGACAAAAGCCAGAATAGATGGGTAAAAATAGCTAAAGATAGAACTTTTGGAAAATACCACAAAGCAAAATTAAATTATAATAACGAAACACAGTCTTATGTTTAAATCTAAAATAATCAGAATTAAAAGAATTTGGCCAAAAATTCAGAACTTACCTTTTAGCTGGAGGTTACAAGTAATTTTTAAAATAATCACAGATAAATCAAAAATTATAAATTAATATGGAAACAACTTTACCACTAGACAACCGCAAAATAGCCGAATATTACCGCCGTGAGTGTATTAGCCAGGCACATAAGAAAATAGCTGAATTTATAAAAGCTGAAGGCCACCAGATACAAAATGAATTAATATTCCCCCACTATGTAAAAAAGTTTAATCCATTATCAGTTGACTTTATGATTTTAGATTTAAATTGCTTAGTCGAAATTGATGGGGCTAGTCATGAAAATAGGAAACAAAAAGATCTAGATAAACGGTTACATATTTTAAAAATAGCTAAAGAATACGAACAGACCCCAAAATATATAAACCAGCCTTTAGATATCCCAGCTGATTTAATTTATGGCCATTTGCAAGGCAAGAAACGAGAGGCAGTAAAAGCTAAGTATTTACAATTCTTAAAAAATATTTCAGAATCTATTTTGATACAAGCTAAATTATAAATACAATGTTCAATAAATTAATCAATAAAGTCAAAAATGTTTTCAGAAAAAATAAAGAACCAGAGTTTTTTAAATATCTGGGGAAATTCAAAGAAGACAAGGAATTAAAAGAATTTGATAAACAGCTAAAACAAGATAGAAAAAAATTTAACTTAGATAGAAAAATTGATTAATATGTTTAAACGTAATAAACAAGGTAAACTAGTAAAAGACCACTTTAGCCAAGTAAAGTGTTTTATTAAAAATTTATTTAAAAAAGATGTAAATAAAATTACAGAATTTTTATTAAAATCAGGAAATAAATATGGGAATAATAACAATTAAAACCCCACTTTTTGTAGAGTTGCCACGAAAAACTAAAAAACCTAAAAAAGTCTGGCTAAATATGAATACTTACAGAAATTTACATAGATTTACTGAATCCGAATGTAAAAAAGAGTTTTTTAATATTATTCAAGATAAATTACCTAAAACAAAATTTGAAACAATCGAGGTTGCTTTTCAGATTTATAAATGTGCAACTAAAGCAGGGGAAATAAAGAAGCTAGATAAATCAAACGTGTATGCCGTGTTAAGTAAATATTTTTTTGACTCTTTGGTAGAAAATGGTAATTTATCTGATGATAACGACCAGATTATAAAGACAGAAACTATACTACCAACCAAATATTTATTGTATGGATCAACCGAATATGCAGAGTTTACAATAATTGACCAAAGTTAGAAAATAGTTTAAGGTTTAAACAGTTATCTGTACTCAAGACAGATATTATAGAGTGTATTTGTCTTGAGTTTAGGTAATTAATTTATGATTAAGCTTAGAAAAATTAATCAGAACAGTTGGAAATATAAAGGTATTTTTATATATTATCGCAAAGAAAAAAGTTCTATTTTTGTTTATTATATTTATAAAAACAACGAGCAAATCCTTTTAAATAAGCCATTAAAGACCAAAAACTATTGGGAAATGTTAGACATAGTTAGTAGTTTAGCAACTATTACTTGACAAAATGTATTTTATTTATTACACTTCTAATAACGGAACAGAAACGATTTAGTTTTTGAACCAAGTAACTATAAAACCCGAAACTCTATAAGCATAACATTCTTAGCTTATAAGCCACCAACAGTTTTAAAAATTACAACCCAAACATTATACTCTATCATATGTTTACAACCCAATTACTAAAAGCTGAAAAGAATTTAACAATTCTAGCTTTATCACAAAAAACACAGGAACAGTTAATGGTCGATTTAGTATCTGATGACAGTTTACTATTTGACTTTTTAAAAGAAAATACAGCACAACAAATTGTTGACAGTGTACACGCTACAATCGATAATGTATATCAAGCTAATGACTTTTTAATGTTATTATCTGACCCAGTTGGAAGCTCAATTTTATCATTATTAGAAGATGACAATTTTATTGATGATAATAATGAGGACGGGTTCCAATCAGAGTTTTATTCTGATTTAGAAGTTATTACTGAAAAATTAAAAAAAGTATATATTTTAACAATCGATAAACAATATGCCTAAAATTAAAATTCCTGTAGTCGATATTACAGACTACCCAGATATTTCAGAAACTTTAAAAGAAACAATCTTAAAAATAAATTTACAATAATATGCAAAACTTATTACCAACATTTTACGAGTTAGCTTTTTATGCCGTATGCTTAGCAGCTGGAGCAGTTTTAATTAAATTAATGTCCAATGAAACATGGACAGCTAAAAGATAATATTATGGCTAAATTTACATCAAAAGAAACAATGTGGATACAACTAAAAATGATATTGTCTCATATAGCTTATCTTGACACTATTAACGAGAATAATTTAAACCCTAATGATATTTATAGCTTGCAATCTACAATAATGCAAATGTTAAAAGATTTAAAATAATTATCTACCTTAGCACTTTATCAAACTAAAGTGTTAAGATTAGCTAATTAACCGCTAAACATTTTTTATGGCTATTTCCCCACTTTCCTCTTTTTATAGAGAACCAACCCAACCCAGTCAATTTGTAAAATTTGATTTTGATAAATTAACAAGAATCCGAATACTTGACGAAGGAGTAGCAGGATTTGAAGCTTGGACACAAGCAGAAAACAAACCTATTCGATTACCGATGAACGACTTAGGTAAAATGGAAGGTCAGTTTCCTGTACCAGTTAAAAAGAAAACAAAAACAGATCCGGTGACTAAAATAGTAACTGAAACTAACGAAGACAAAATCAGTATATTTTGGGCTTTTACAGTATGGAATTATGATTTAGAACAAATCCAAGTTTGGTCATTTACTCAAGCTGGAATCAGAAAAGCAATTGCAAACTATCGACAAGACCCTGATTATTCTGATATTCTAGCTTATGATTTTAAAGTTACTAAGAAAAAAACAGGTGAAAAAAATACTGATGTTGAATATTCAATTTTAGCTGGCAAAGAATCAGAACTACCAGAAGCAGTTACAGAAGCAATGTTTGATATTGATGTTGATTTAAACAGGTTATTTACTGGTGAATATCCAATTAAATATAATTAATATGCCAATCTCCCCTTTCCAAATTATGGACACCCCTACTCAAGTAGTAGGGGAAATAAATTTAAAAGACTTTTCAGATTATAAATTCAATTGCCATTATTTAGGCGAATTAATTGGTAGCTTTATTAAAGATTTACAAAAGCCAGCTTTAACAGAAAAGCAAGAGGAAACCTATTTAAAATTAAAATCTAAAGATAAATTAACAGATTTACAAAATATTACTTTAGCAGAGTTTGAAGCAAAAATTAAAGAAAAAGAAACCCCTAGCTTTGAATTAATACAAGGTAGTAAATCAGTATTACATAAAGTTTGGAATAAAGAAGTTTTAGGAATTAAAGAGGTTTTAAAATCAAAAGCAGTTAGGCGGGGTAAAAGTCAAGAAAACGAAAGTATTGAATTAGTAAACAATGTTTTTAAATTAAATTTATCTAAAAATACTCAAAGACTTGAAAATGATTATTTTACTGGTGAACCTGATTTAATTACAGATAAATCAATAATTGATATTAAAACTTGCGAATCTTGGGAAACTTTTTATTCAAAAACCGAAAAGAAAGCAAATGACGACCATTTTTATCAAGTATGGGCTTATATGCTATTAACTGGTAAAAAACAAGGATTTATAGCTTATACATTGCCTAGCTACGATGAAAGTTTTATTATATATGCTCAATCTTCTACAATTGATATAGAAGAAGAGAATCAAATATTTTTAAATTTAAATTTTGACAGAATCCCACAGAATAAAAGAATCAAAGTCTTTAAAATTCAAAACCAGGATATTGATTTAGAAGTTGTTTATCAATATTTAGATAAATGCCGAGAATACCTAAATAATCTAAATATACAGTTTGAAAACCAACAACCTTTAAATTACTAATAAACAATAAATTGACAAAGTGTAATTAATAAATAACATAATAAATATGACTGAAATTATAAACGAAAAATACATCACTTTCCGAGACTTAGAAAAGTCTTTTAATAGTAATAGAAAACTAGCAGGTTTAATCACTGCAAATTTAACCCCCATTACTTTGGAAAACGTAAAAGGTGGGAATGGTCGAATATTACAAGTTTATTTAGTTGACAAGGTACACGATGAAATAGTCAAACATTACCATAACAAAGCTTTAGAGAGGAATTCTAAGCTATTAGAAAAAACAATGGCTAGGTTTTTAAAAGCTAAAAAATTTAATATATAAATATTATGCAAAAAACAAATTACGCTGTACAAATAAATAGCAAAGAAGAGTTTGATACATTGATGGAGTATTATGACAAGGTTGGTTGGATAAATAGATTCGGTGGGGTTGCAACACATGATCAGAAAATAAGTTGGTTAGTAAATTATAGCTTTAAATGCTATGTAGAGCTGCAAAATTACTTTTCTATCTATAATTATCAACCAGCTGTAAAAATCGTCACCCTATCCCAAGCCAAAGAAAAAATAAGGCACATGAAAGCGTACAAGGAGTGGAGTAAGAAGCAAAGTCTAAAAGAGAGGATAAACTCTTTTAGTAATGTAGCTAATCAAACACCCTCTAAAGTAATAAATATTTTAGCTGAAGAGCAAGCCTTTAATCAAGAAAGTGATATTGATTACAGCAAAATCAAAGCAGGTGATAAAGTTTTAGTTGAGATTGAAGTAAAAAATGTTGATTCTAGGTATAGTTATATTGAACATATAGGAGGCCAGCGATATTATTTAGACCTTGTAAATATCAAAAAACACATCCCCGTGAAATCTGCTTTGGAGGTGGCGGAGGAGAGGTTATTAAAAATAGAAAACGACATAGAATACGTCTCCTCAACTTTTACAATTAGCAGGGATGATTTAGACCTCTACTACCAAGCCCGTAAAAAATTTGAAGAATTAAAAGCTAAAAATCAACATGACTAAACACCATAAAACGAACAACGCCCTAACAGCCCAATTTCAAGGCTATACAGTAAAGCAAGCACTAGAAGTATTAAAACTACCTGGAAAGCTCAAATTAGGCAATTGTATGGCTTATGGTAACTATATAAGAAGCAAGAAGCTAAAGCTTTGTTATTTAATAGACCAAGATACAAAGAATTGTTATGTAACTAGGGTTTTAGATATTGTTTATTCTAAGCATAAAGTAATAGCTTGACAAAATCCGTGTAACATTTTTAGATACATTTAACTTTACCAATTTAAGAGGTTGATAAAGCCAAAAAGAAAACCCACCTTTTCGGGTGGGGCTTTAAGAAGTTGATAACTCAATCTTTTTAAATTTAATTCTTTTGTCAAGTTTTTTTCTTATTTCTTGATCAACTTCAATAATAAGAACGGCTTTAACTTACTACCGTTGGATAATGACAACGCTCTAGTGCTAAGATAAATTAGTAGGCCGTGAACATTTACTGCTCTTATTAGCTAACTAACCAAAAACTAATAACCAGATGACGATCCGATAGGAGGGGTGAACATAAGTAAGTCTCGTCAACTTCGCCAAATGAAAAAGCTCAAGGCTCATTCTCAGGTATAATTTCACTCCATTCTCTTAAAGTAATATTTAGGGGGATGGGGGGTGAAACAACCTTTTCAAAACTAAAACTATTCTAGGTATGAACGAAACAACTCATAATATTATAATTTATACACAGGATTTAAAAATACTAAATAAAATCAAATCTTTTTTTAGAAAAAGACATATGCTAGTTGATGGTGGTTATTTAGTTGTTTCAAACTATACAGAAATTCAAGTTTTTTTATATGAAAATAATATTAAAGGTCAATTAGAAAATAAAGGCAAAACTTTAAGTTGGTTATTAATAGACAAAAAGTAAAAAATAATACAAATTAAAATATGGTATATTTTATTAATCATTACATAAACAACGTTTTTCAGTTTTTTGGGTTTAATTTACGTTGCAGTAAAGTTGAATATATGTATAACTTTAAAAAAGACATTGCTATTTACGAAATACCAATGGACGCAGATAGATATTTAACTTTAAAAAGGAAAGGGTTTAAAAGTATAAATGTTTGGGAATTTAAAAAAATATCTAAAAGACAAAAAAAATCTAATCGAAAGCTAACACCAAAAGAATTAGATTATTTATTTGATTAATAGACAAAAAGTAAAAAATAGTTTTATATTATATCAGGAAGCTAAAAGGTTGTAGGTTCAAATCCTACTTCCAACGTTGGAATATCCTCGGTAGTGTTAGGTAGAGGAATTAAGAGCTTAAAAGGTTGTGGTAAAACTACCAGCTGCAACCTGCTCTTAATTGGTTTTTAGTTACAAGCTTTTAGGTTCTTAATAGACAAAAATTAAAACAATTATGACTAAAGAACAAATTTACAATAAATATGATTTTGAAGCTGATTTTACAGATAAAAATTATGCACAAAAAGGAACACTTGCCACCAGAACAGCTACAGATACAACTTATTCTGTTGTAATTAGTAAAACAACCCAAGCTCAATCTGCGACACTACTGCTCGAAATAACTTTACCTGGAGATGTAAATAGTAATATTATTACTAGATTACAGCAAGGCGAGTTTGATATTGACCAGGTTAGAATTACCAAGCGACCAATTGGTTATTAATAGACAAAAAGTAAAAGATAATACAACAAAATAATTATGACTCAAAATATAATCGATAAAGCCAAGATAGAAATAGCTGAAAAACTTAAAGAGATAGAAGCTTTAATTGTTAAACATGACATTGACGCTGTAATTGTTACTTGTATACATGATTTACAAGAGGCTTGTGATACTTGGGTTTCAGTTGGAGGTGATAAACAAAAGATAAGAGAAAGTTTATTACCAATAACAGTTGCTTTAGAAGAAGAAATTGAGCAGCTGGACAATTAGTAAAAAAGTATTAAAGGGTTTATTATGAAAGGTTTAACAGCGAAACAAGAAAAGTTCTGTCAATTAGTAGCGAGTGGCAAAGGTCAAAGTGATGCCTATAGAGGCAGTTATAACGCTGAAAATATGAGTGACCAGGCGATTTATGTTGAAGCTTATGAGTCAATGCAAAACCCTGACATAGCCCTTAGAATTAAAGAAATACAAGACGAAATGGCTGAAGCAATAAAAATAACTGTTTTTTCTGAAGTGGCAGATTTAAAGAAAATTGAAGAGTTAGCGAGTAAAGCAATTCACGGCAAATATCAAAATAGTTATGATTTATCCAATTGGATTAATGCAAAAAAAGAGGTTGCTAAATTATTAGGGTTGTATGCGCCAACTAAAACACAAGGTGAAATAACAGTTAAAGAGGCCCCAAAGTTGGAAATTGATTTAAATGATTAAATTAAAATACAAACCAGACCCAAAATGGCTTGACTTTTATAAAGGCGACTGGGATTTAGCTGTTTTAATTGGAGGCCGTGGAAGTGGTAAAACTTGGAATGCTGGAAACTTTACAACCCTAGAAACCTTTAAAAATCCTAGCTATAGGACTTTAGTATTGCGAGATGTTTCAAGCTCTATTAGTCAAAGTATCTTACAGAATATTAAAAGTCGGTTTAGTTTATTAATGACAAAATTAGAAGGAGCTTTTGACTATGTATTTGAAATACAAGAAAGTCAGGTCAAAAACAAACTTACTGATTCAGTAAACATACTAACAAAAGGTTTTAGACAGTCAAGGGTGGAACAACAAGCCGATTTAAAAGGTTTTGAAGATATTGACCTTGCTTTAATCGAAGAGGCTGAGGATTTACGAGATGTAGAGCGTGTAAACACTTTAATTGATACTTTAAGAAAGGAAGGCCACAAAGTAATAATTATCTTAAACACTCCTGATTTAGAACACTGGGTGGTTAAAAAGTATTTCGATTATAAAATAAGTAAATTTGGAGGATTCTTTAAATTGATACCTAAACAACTAAATAGAGTCTGCCAGGTTATAGTTGACTATAGGGACAACCCACACTTGCCAGAACAGACTACTAATAATTATTCTAGCTATAATAACCCCGATAGTGAGAATTACAACCCCGATCATTATGCAGGTAAAATCTTAGGTTTAGCTACAGAAAATCAAAATGTATTAAGGAAATTCAACAGTCAAAAAGTATTAGCTATTAAAACAGTAGAGCCTATTGATATATTAGACCAAGTGAAAATCTTTAGAAAACCAGAAGCAAATCAAATATATAGCTTAGGAATAGATCCAAGTTCAGGACTAGGAAAGGATTTTACAGCTTTTAGTTTAAGAGGCTTTTATGCCAATAGCGATGGTAAATACCCGTTGTATGCACAGATGAAAGCAAAGGTTGATGAAGAGACAACTGTTAAATTAGCATTGAACTTAGCTAATTGGTATAGTAAATTTGGCAGGGTATTAATAACACCAGAGTCAAACTTTGGGAGCTACGTCACAACTACAATTAAAAATAGCTATAACCAGGATTTAGTTTATAAAAGGTATATTCAAGATCCTACAGTTGCTTATGATAAGCAAATTGGAGACTTTGGATTTAAAACTACAAGTGCAAATAGGGACAATATAATTAATGAATTTGTAACAATGTTTAAGACTAATAAGCTAGAAATAATCAATAAAGATGAGGTTGAAGAAATGCTTAATTTCGTATGGAATGACGAAAAGAAAAGATATGAAGCGTTAGAGCCAGCACATGATGATTTGCTTATGGCAGACTTTATTTGTGTTGCAGGGTTTGACTACATTAGACAATATCTTTAAAACTTTACTTAACTAAAGTAAAACAAAATATGTTACCAAACTATATTCTCCAAGACAAGAAAAATCCACGCCACGAACGTTATACAGTAGCCAATAATCTATATTATGGTCAACATTACAAAGTCTTTAATATTAACGAGCAGGAGCATAAAAACATTGCTTATGAATACCTTTGTTACGGTATTATTAAGCAAGCTATTGATACTAAAGTTGATTTGATTTGGCATGAAAAACCCTTGATTACTTTTGACAATGAACAGTTGCAAAAAGAGTGGGATGTACTTAGAGATACCACAGACTTTGATGAAACACTATCAGAATTTACCAGAAATATTTATTTAAATGGTGATTCAGTATTAAAAATAGTCATTGATAAAACAGACGAAACAGCTAAAGCAGATGATTATCAAGTAGCTCTTTACAACATAAACCCTAGCAATTGGATTCCAGATTATGTACAAAACAATCCTAATAAATACCCGAGTAAACAATCTTTTAAAATGGAAAAAGAAGTTACCGACAGCCAAGGTAAGAAACTTTTTGAAGCTTATTTAATCGAAACACATATTCCAGGCCAGATAATTTGGACCGCTTACAGAGAATATGATACAAACGATAACAAGTACCAAGAAATAAGTCCAATTGAAGATTGGGAAATGGAGTTGCAAGGCGTATTAGAAACCCTGGAAGGACGTCAAAAGAAAGGTTTAGAAATAGTTTATAACACAGAATGTGATTATTCTTTAATCCAGTTTGTTAGAAATAATATCAATTTTGATGACTTTTATTCCAAATCAGATTTATCTTTACCAGTTATATCAAAACTAAATACTTTAAACAACTATTCCAATTTAGCTGATACTGTTATAGTCAGCAATGTATTTCCGAAACTATTAGCTGGTGAAAGCTTGACTAAGCTGATGAACAGAATGGTAGAGGAAATGAACCAGAGCAGGAATACAGACGCTCCAAATAGTTTACTAGAAACACCAACGGTACAATTTGCTAATGCTAAAACTTACATGCAGACACAGATATGGAGGGATTTTGTAGCACAATCAAGAATATTGCCAAGCGATGGACGAGGTGAGACTAAATACCTACAAAACGACTTTGACCTTGAACAGTTAAGAAAACAATCCGAAATATTTTTAAAAGCTATCATGACTGAACTTGGTATTTCCGAAGTTTTATATAATTCAAGTATAACAACTGGGGCTTTGTCAGGCGTAGCATACAAAAGACTTTTGACTTTAACTATAAATGAAATTGAACACACAAAAAGAATACTAGAACCTTTTATTAAAAAGACTGTATTTACTTTGTTACAATTAGCAAAAACAAATGGATTGATTAAAGCCGAACCAGATAAACCAAGTGTTAAATTCTTTGATGGAATAGTAAACGACCAAACTCAAGATTTAGCTGATTTAGTTTTAAAGGTACAAAATAACCTATTGCCATTAAAAGAAGCTGTTATGCAAGCTAACGATGTAACAGCTGAACAGGCCGAAACATACCTGCTAGATGTAACACCAGAGCCCGTTGCAGAACCCCTAGCTCTTGACAATAATGATAACACTTTATCTAACTAAAGTATCCGAAAACAAACCCGCCGATTGTTTTTGTGTATTAAGGCAGTAATAAAATAAGTATGGACACAACCACCACAACACTAGACGAGGATTTAAAAACTCAAACTACAGAACAGAACACCACTGATTCAGTAGCAGAAACAGTCAAAACAGATGTCCCTAAAGTTTTACGAGAACAACTAAAAGCCAAATCCGATGAAATTCAAAAGATGAAAGCTGAATTAGACGCAATCCGACAAGCCGAAGCCGACAAAACTAAAACAGCTGAAGAGAAACTAGCCGAGAAAGAATTAAAGCTAAAAGAGTATGAAGATAAAATGACTAAGGCAGAAACCTATTTCAATCTTGAAAGAAAGTTACTAACTGAAAACATTAATCCAGAACTTTCTGATTTAATAAATTCAAAAGCTAAGGACCTTTTAAATACCAATTCTAATATTGAAGAAGTCGTTGAAATGCTTAAAAGTAGCTACCCAACCGCATTTTCTGAAACAATAGCTAACAAGCCAATTGCTGGGAAAGTAGGATTAAGTGCTACAACAGGCACAACTACAAACACGATGACAAAAGAAAAAGCAATCGAGTTATTAAACTCGAAAGATTCAGGCGAGTACTTAAAACACGAAGCTGAAATTGCAAAAGCTTTATATTCATAGTCAAAGGATTGTAGAAGGCCACAAACAATATTTACAATATGGCTATTACAACCGACGCCTCAATCGCACAGGCAAAAACAACCCTTTTAGCTAACAGACTTTTAAAGCCTTTAGTTTTTTCAAACTTACTTAAACAGTTTGTAAAATCAGACACAGAATTTGCAACAGACACAGGAGCATATCAAAGAGGGGCTACTCTATCTATTCCAGTTGTACCTACAATTACAACTAATATTGTAACTTCTACAGGTGGAGCAGTAACATATCCAAAACAAACTTTGACTAATGTTGCTTTAACTTTAGATTCTATCGCTTCTACACCATTTTCTTTAAATGATGCTGATGTAACTTTAGCTAATGTAAACCCTAGCAATGATATCCTAAGCAATGCAGGCGCACAACACGGTAACTCTATTGAAAGCACAATGATGTTGAACACTTTCAACGATTCAGCTATTAATGGAAATGTTATTGGTGCAGCCGCTACTGATACAAACTACAAACTTTTGAGAACTATTTGGAAAGCTTTTTACGATGCTAAAGTTCCAGATACCCAAACTAAAGTTGTAGTTTTACCTTCAGATCAATACTTTGAACTTTTAGGAGACAACACTGTTTCTAGATTAGTAAATCCAGAAGCAAGCTCAACCCTAGCTAATGGTGCAATTTTACCAACATTGAACATGATTGTTTTACCTAGCAATGCAACTCAAGTTGGAACAGCTTATACTAACCTTGCCGCGTTAGGTGCAATCGCAACGCCAGTAGGATTTGCCTTTACAACTGACTCAATCGTTGGAGCTATCCGAGAATTACCAACGGATGGAAATGGTTTAGGTGTTAACCAAGTTATTGTAAGAAATAACGAAGTAAACCTTGCTACTAGATTGTCAATTAGCTACGATGCTAATGTTATTGGCGGTGATAAAAACTATCATATGGAAACTCTATTTGGAACTAAAATCTACAGACCAACTACAGTATTCCCAATTCTAGGAGGTGTTGCTTAAACTTTAATCTAACTATATATTTTTATGTATAAAATGATTAATCAATTTGGTAACAAATTTGAATGTAGCCTAAAAGAAGTCAAAAGATATTTAGAAGCCTTCGCCATTTTCGAAAATGACAAAGAGGAAGCTAAATATCAAAAAGCTTTGAAAGGTGAAGTCGAAACAAAAAAAGAGAGCGAATAAATTATACCGCATCCTACTTTTCCACCCTCACGGGTGGTTTTTTGTTTGACATCTATTTTATAAAATTATAGTAAGTATATTGTATGGCCAGACAATCACTAAGACGATATTTAACTCACGCACAATTACAAGAATACGAGCCAAGTATTGTAACTGTAGATAACGATGTGTTAATCAATGCCGAACAGGATATTGACAATGTAATAGCTAATTTTTATCAAGGGAGCTTTAGAAAATCATTTAATAGGATTGATTTTTATCAAGACGTAATATTGACCTCTACAACAGCCACTATTTCAAGCGTTAACCTAACTCCTGGACAATTAGCCTATACAGTCCTTGAAATCATCTCAGGTGCAAATGCAGGTACTAGATTAGCAATTCAATCAAATACTGAAAATGTTATAACATATTTTGACACAAACGCTCTAAGTACTGGAACAGAAAACGTCAAAATCTATCAATTTGGCAAATCTCCATTTCATAATCCTAACGATGAAAACCACGCCTGGGGCTCTTATAACAAATCGATTAGTGAACAGATAAAACAAGCTGTAGCTTATCAATATATTTTTAGGTTAGAAAATGATATTAATGTTAAAAATCCAGTTAGTAGCTATTCTGTGAGTAAAGATTCTTATTCTGAAGTTTATGCAGTCGATAAACCTTTGTCTATTACCGAACGTATATCTCCACAAGCTATAGATATTTTAGGAGGTTTAATAATCCAAACTATTTAATTATGATTCCACGATTGAACAACCTATGTAGTATTTACGATGTAACAAAAGACTTTCGTGGTGAATTTACTACAACATTAGTCAAAGATAATGCGAGATGTAGATTTTCAGTTAGCTCCGAAATAATAGAAAGTTCAGATGGTCAAAGTAATAAGTTTATTATGCAGGGTTGGATCAATGCAGGCTTTGAAGTAAATAAAGGGCAAATTGTAGTATTCGAAAACAGAACATTTATAATTGATTTAGCTAATACGACTAAAAATCTAAAAGGCAATGACTTTTTTCAATATTTAGAGGCTAGAGAATATTATGTTCCAACTTAATAAAAGCTTTTATACAGATATAGCTAAACTGGAAAAATGGTTTAAAAATCTAGACAAGGCCACAATATCAAGGGCGGTAAACTTTGCTTTAAGTAAAATAATACTAGAGTTTAAAAGAGATGTTTTACCTAATACACCAAGAGACAAAGGCCAATTATTAAACTCCTGGGAGGTTTCTAAAAAAGAATTAAGTGTTGAAGCTGGTTACAACGAAATCTATGCAATGTATCAAGAAATGGGGATGAGACAAGACGGAACTCATATTATTCGGAACAGGCCAGCGGGGGGTAAAACATATTTTATGAAAGAAACACTAGACGAGAATTTGCAAAAGTATTACAAAATATACGAAGAAGAAACTTTTAAACAATTATTCAAATGACAAATTACTATTTAGACGACCTAAGAACGATTTTAAGCCAAGATAATACTGATTTAGGGTATACAGGGCTTGACATAGATTCAATCAAGGTTGACACGTTAATAGAGCCTGAAACAATAACAAGTCAAAACAATTTTGTCTTATTAATGTCTCAAGGAGGGACAAGTGAAAAAGTGTTTATTGAAAGCATGGATTTTGTCATTTATGTATATAATACAAGTCCAACTACAGCCAACGACAGAGCGAGAGCCATTTATAACTATTTACATAGATATACTGGGACATTTGGAACAGCCAACTCAAT
>Ga0307377_10001146_pt1 | contig 34715 bp, 30 predicted proteins | sample TR3MG_FD_202535 | JGI IMG/M metagenome (GOLD analysis project Ga0307377, IMG submission 202535) | Soil microbial communities from Risofladan, Vaasa, Finland - TR-3 | ecosystem: Environmental > Terrestrial > Soil > Coastal area > Acid sulfate soil | place: Finland: Risofladan, Vaasa | collected... | reverse complement strand
CGTGGTCCCAACAGGTCGACGATCATACGGTGGTTCCCGTTCTTCAAAACGGTCACAATTCGTAAAGATCTTGCCGTAAGATTGTTGGACGAATCAAAAAACCGTGCCTATACTTGTCGAAGCTTCTACACAGGATCAATTTTCCAAGTTGTTTTGAACCGTATGGGCCTGTGCGCCCTCATAAGAGAGATCCGGAAAAGACCGGACTTAGCTAAGGCCGTAAACCATGGATCAACGAGACATCGCGCAGCTGCCACTTCCCGACTCCGTAGACGGCTTCAAGGAGTTCAGCGACCTCTGGGACAAAGACACAGGTAAGTTGAAAGAGTCCTTTCTTCCGCGTGAGTACAACGTCCGCGGTGAAGATTTCAAACACAATTTCATTCTCGGTATCGTCAGCACGCCGTGGTCCAAAAGCCGTACTCAGTGGGACGTCAAGTTTCACTTCAAGAAGTGCAGAGGCCTCACGGTGATGCGCAAGCTCTCAGAGGTCCTCCGCGCCTGGGTGAACAAACACGAACCTGGCGCTCGCTTTCCTGAGCTGGTCTGCCGTGTAGACCTCTCTCCTAGTCCCATGTTCAACGACCAGTTGGATATGATCATGACCGGCGTACCCGGTGAACAGGTCGAACTCGTCCTGGAAACCCTGCTGCGCAAACTCAAAGAGGTATTCGGCTAATGAGCGATAAATACGGAGGGTACGGGGGCAAGTACGACAGACTCATGGGACACCTTGCCCACGATGACGACGTTCACGCCTTTTTCTCGCAGTCCAAAAACATTCAGCTTCTGACTCCGGTAGAGGAGAAGGACTTACTCTACAGGGCTGTTGCCGGAGACATGGACGCCAGACAAGCCTTAGTGTACCACAACCTGAAGTTCATCATACGCAAGGCTAAGGCCGCCGTCCGGCGGCACTATTCCACCGCTAAGCCGTCGAACAGCCTCTTCCTCGAAGCGATCAGCGCCGGGTGCTTAGGGATGCTGAAAGCCATCGATGAGTTCAAGCCTGACAAAGAGTGCAAGCTCATCACCTACGCCGCCTGGCACATTGAAGACAACATCCGCAAGATCATCCTCTTTGAAGTGAATGCCAGCAAGCCGGCCAAAGCGCTGTCCCAGGTGAAGCACGTCAGCATCAACGTGTCCCCGATCTCGCACTTCGAAGGTTTCGACAAAGAAGACCACAACATACCTGACGTGGTTGACGCGATCGAAACAAACATCAAGAGCACAAAGCTCCGTGAAGCTCTCAAGTGCCTTGAACCTATGGAGCGGGAGATCATTGGTAACCGTTACGGTCTCTCCGGAAACACCAAGACCTACAACGAGCTTGCCAAAGACTTTTCGATGTCCGTCGATGACGTTCGCAACACCGAACATCAGGCTCTTCGTCAGCTCTTCCTCCACATCAACGAAGAAGCCATCCTTACCGGCCTTTCAGCGTTGTAACAAAACAACGGAGAGTGCAATCGCACTCTCCGTTGCCTCCAGGTGGCAGTGATGACCCACCGCCGCTTTACTATCCACCAGTGACTGAGCGAACGTCCGTTCCGAGAATGTGAATCGGGCGGATGCGGTCGAACTGTCCGTTGGTGGCTTCCGTGATGACGACGTTGTTGGCGTCCAGGCCGAAGCCGTGACCTTCCAACATGCAGTCTTCCAGGTAGCAGGCGCCGTAGGTCTTGTTATTCGAAGCCTTGAGCAGCAGACACAGGCCGAGACTCTGACGGAAGACGATTGATGTCAGGTTGATCCAGAAGTCTGCGTTGTTCTTGTGCGAGTCGGCGTTTCCCTGCTGACCTACGATAGGAACATTGAGCGACGGGCCGAAACCCGGCGCGTCCTCGATACCGATTTTTGGCCACGCCCCACCAGGACCGAAGTTCTGGTTCACACCCAGGCCCGCTGCGAACTTACCGTGGGATGGTTTGAGGTTTTCGTCCGGGTACCACGAGTACAGCATGCGCAGCAGAGATGGACCAAAGAACATGATCCGACCCATGCTGAAGGCTGCGAAGTGGCGGCCGGGGATCATGTAGGCCCTGGCTGAGCCGATCTCGAACAGACGGTTCACGTTACGATTCTGGTTTGCCTGGAAGTTACTCAGCAACCCAATGGGTTGAAGAATAATCGGGGCAGAATCGAAAGCGATAGTGAGAGCGTCACCAGGGCTGGCTGGCCCCTGCGAGTCTCTTAGCATGTCCAGACGAGGCGGTCCGGCAGCAATCAACGCCGCTTCCGACGTGATGTACTCACCGTTTACCACTTCTGTCTGTACGTGAGCTGATGTCCAGCTCCAGTTCAAAAAGTCAGCCATCTGAGCTGCTCCCAGGTATTAGACGAAGATCCGTACGATGCCCTTGTTAGCCGGGAACACCGGGGTGAAGGAAACCTCCATGATGACAGAGTCCTTACGTGCCGGGTTCTCGAACACCGATTCAATCAAAATGTCTGCGGCCCTACGGTTCGCCTTGTCCAAGTACCGGTAGATGACGGCCTGCACCCTGGCGCTGAAGGCATCGTAGAACTGCCCCTCAGGATCAATGAGGTTCGGACCGAACAACGACCGGGTCGCTGTACGCACATCTTTGGCAAAGTTGTCGACCGCGGCCGTCACTGACTCTTCGATGGTCTTCAGATCAGTGGTGTCGGTGGTCACGTTACGAACTGCTGTAACCGGCGTTCCGATTCCGCCGAGCTGTTCCATCAGCACGTTGCCAGTGGACAGTATGCGATCAAGCTGCGAGCGGGTGAACGTGTCGTCCACATCCCGGAGCTGGTACACACCTGAAACATCACGACCGGTCAACGGAAGTGCTGGGTTCAGACCAGACTTGCGGCCGGCCAGGCCAACACAGTTCCAGTATCCACCGTCACGCTGGATGATCACAGTAGCTCCGCCGAACAGCCCTGTGCCGTTCGTAGGTCCTGCAATACCTGCCGACAGGTCTGTAAAGGCCACATCGACCTTGTGAGGCCAAACGTTGGACACACGGCGGTTGACGATCCCCTGAGGGATCTGAGCCGCCGCTGTGGCCTTCTGGTCGGTCGTGAGAGGGTATGAGCAGATCTCCCATGCCGTCAGAGGTGTTCCGTTGATAGCTCCACCACCGGGAGAGGTCGAGGTCAGAATGAACCCTGCTGCGGTCACGGTGTCTCCGCCCGACATGGTTCCGTTCGTTCCGCCGGACATACCGGCCACCGTGAAGCTACCGTCCACCACCGTGTCGGTGATGGTCTGGTTCCCTGCGGTGCCTGCCACATCGTTGGTAAGTCCGACAGCTGCGACAACTGCCGCGGCTGTGACGTTCATGGCCGACGCTCCGTTGATCGCCGCCTCAATGATAGAGGCTGCGGCGGAGGCCGTATTCGCAAGAGCGATGTTCACTGTGACACGACCAGGAACCACAGAGGCATTCCTGTCGAACTCGAAGGTTCGCGCCGGGTTGACACCGTCGCTCAGGACGAATGTTTCGCCGTCCTGGATACCTGAGGTAGCACCTTCGACGTTGAACTGGGCGGCCGGGGAAAGACCCGCGCCACCGATACGGGTCCAGGCCGGAAGAGCGCCAGCCTTGGCAACGGTAAGTCCCGCCGTCAGAAGCAGTGCGTTGGTCCAACCGTAAGTGGTGGTCGTGACCTCTACGATATTGGCTCCCGGCGTCGCCGTGGCTACGTTCGGGATGTTTCCAAGAATCGCAGCAGCCAACTCGGCGTCAGTGCTCCAATCAGTAGGAAGTACTGGAACAGCAACGTAGCTGAAGAGTACACCTGCAACCGTGACCGAGTCACCACCTGTTGCACCAGTCACGTCGATCTGGGCTCCAGCTTCCTGGCCCTGGATTGCGGTGATCGTACCTGTGGCGGCAACTGAGCCGATTTGACCGGTGGCGTCCGCTTTTACCGTAACCAGCGGCGGGGTTCCGTTCACAGACATCGTGAACGCACCTGAGTGCCTCTTCAGGTTGGCCGCTGCAATGATCTGGTCCCGGACCTCAGCCGAGCTCAGAACAGGTCCGCCCACCGCTATGGTGACAGCGTTCAAGGAAACAGAGGTACCGTCACCCAACTCGCCGTTAGCGATCAGCTGCTCGTTATCGAACTCGCAGGTGATGAGTGTACCTGCCTGGTCCCTGACCGCGAAGGTCTCGCCGTCACGGACACCAGCCGTCATGTCGGTGACCACGAACTGGGTGACGGGGGTAGCTGCTCCCGCCACGCTTTCCACGGTGGCACCTGTTACGTTGCTTGTGATGGTGTAGCCGTCGGTGAGCAGACGAGCATCCGTCCAGCCACCGGTATCTGTTTCGACGCGAACTTCGTCGCCGGACGGGTTGGTTGCCGTCAAGGCTCCTGCGAACGCTGCGTTGATGGCCGCGACCAAGGTTGCGGTTGTCGACCACTCCACCCCGAAGGTGAAGACAGTGCCGCGGATGGTGACGATTTCTCCGCCAAGAGCACCAGAGACGTCGTCAAGTCTGACGCCGCCCTGCTGGGATCCAACCGGAGTAATGGTCATCTCACCCTGAGTACCCACGTTGCCGAGGGTGTTCGGGGTGGCGAGTGTGACGTCTACTGCTCCGTCGTCTCCGCCGAGCGGAGTAACAGAGGTGATACGGGCTTCTCCGCCAAAGCCGGGGGTGAGGTCCTTGACCACATCGCCCTGCTTGGCGCCGAAGGTGTGGATGTTCTCGCCGGCTGCTGCCACCGTGAACTGCATGTCCGTCGGTGAGGCTTTTGTCGGAGTCGAGAAGGTGCTGTCGTTCTCGTCGACGCGGCAGATCTCGTCTTCGATCACCTGGCTCTGCCAGAGTCGGCGTTCGTGGCCAACCTCTGAGTCGCTCTCCGTATCGACATGTGTACGGAAGAGGGCCAGAATCGCAGCGTCCTGAGTAAGAGGAACCAGGTTGTAAGGAAGCGGGGAGTTTGAGATGACGTCAAGAGCCGCTGTGTAGCCGGCCAGATCGTCGGTTCCCACCTGGACACAAAGTACTGCAGAGTTGGTGTTCAACAGGCCGTTGTTCGCGGCCAGTGCCAACTTGTTGTAGATACTGCCAAGACCCAACTCTTCGTCAATGTTGTCGAAGTCGATGGTCTGCATCTGAGTGGTGCGGTCGCTGCGAAGAGCGACATACGAGAAGAAGATGCCGCCGGACAGGGATGTCCCGGTGAGAGTTCTCGTGATCGAGTAAGTCACGGACGCTGAGGTGATCGCCTCAGTCGGTCCCAGGTAGGACTTCACGGAGTCCTCAACGACCAACTGGGTCTGGTTGAGAACGGTGATGACGGTGAATACCGCAACCCCGCCGATCGAGATCGAGTCACCGACCTGGATACCGGAGTTCAGGAAGTCAGCTGTCAGGTCGGTAAACGTACGGCGTCCGAAATTCGGTGTGCCCCACGCTGTGTACGAACCAGCGCTGGATGAGAGAGCTTCCACATCCACGCTCACGCCAGAGTTCACCGTGAGCTCAGCATTCAAACTGTCCACGGTGTAGTCGGCTGCATCCAGCAGGATGTCCCCGTACAGCGCATGCCTCAGTACAACCTGAGGTAGAGCAGGCGAGGACACGTTGTCTCCGGTATCCACGTCGACACCGCTGATCGAAGCGAAGCTTTCGATCGTGGCGCCTGCGAAGGCCAGGAGAGAATTGATTGAGTATACAGAAGCCGTGCCGCCCACGTACGAGCCCATTGATTCATCGAACTCTACATGGCGGTTGGGACCTACGTAAACCGCAGGGAGCGTCGACGCCGGAGGTACCGGCGCGTTCAGCTGATAAATCTGCTGAACGACGACGTTCGGGCGGTCAATAGGTCCAGGAGTGAATCCACCAGCCATAACTTATTCCTCCGCCTAGCAGTCTAGGATTTTGGTATCCAATTCAATCTGCAGCTTCTGACGAAGATTGCTCTTCAGCGTCCAAACAACAGGCCAGGTTACCGGTATCGTTACTACGCACTCGGCCCTTCTGACCTCTGAGTCTTGCGCTTCCTTCGCCGTGGTACTGTTCATTATAGGGTTGCCGACCCTATGGAACTCACCTCTGCGTCGGAGAACATCCTTGAAGAACAGGAGCGCTCCTACAACCAGTGTGGCGATTTCTCCGCACTCTTTGGGTTGAACAGACGAAACTTCTACCTGTATCGCCGTAGAGGCTAAAACAGAGTACTTTCCGTACGACGGTCCCCAACTCGGCTCGTTCCAGTTGTTGATAGCGAAAGATTCAAAAGCGATTGATCCCCTGCCCACGATGATTGAGTGGTTGGGGTTCTTCGCCACATGGTCAGCCACAAACCTGGCGGCGATCAGAATCTTTGACTGTGACTCGCTCGGGTACCAACGGAAGAGGTTCGGACATTCGTCCAGAATCTCGTCTTGCCCAAAATACGATTGAAGAACATCGATGAAGGATTTACGGACTCGATCATCGAGTCGCGAGAGCTGAGCTAACCCGGCTTGATCGAAGAAACGCGTCTCTTCGTGGGCCTGTTTTTTCTCGCTCTCATCAACAAAAACTTTTTCATCGTCGAAGGGCACGTTTTAGACTTCTTCCCACATGACCATCACCTGAGTTCCCTCAGGAATCGGAACGAACTCTACTTTCAAACTGCCTGCAATACGGTCGCCGGCTCCAGCACCTATCGCAGGAACGTTGGCGTTGAGCCAGTTCGCAAAGACTTCCTGGGCGGGACCGCGACCGTCGTAGGTGTAGTCACGAAGGCTGGATGTCGCCAGGCCGTCGACTGTGGCGGCACCATTGACTTCTGTGAATTGTGTAGCCGCAGGCCCGCCGTTCAATTCGTGCCAGCTGTCGCCAGTAACGGTGTCCGAGAGAGTCCCGAGGAACGTCAGCAAGTCAGCGTCAGTGGTATAACCCCCGTCGTCGAATACCTGGAGAACCTCTCCGATAGCTTGAGCAGTGACCAGCGGTCCCATTGTGGCATCAAGATTGATTGCGGAGGCCAAAGTAGCAGCGTCTGTGAAATCGACACCTTGGGTAAAGGTTATCGGGCCATAACCTACGGTTCCGCCTACGTCAAAAACAACGGTCTCAGCTGCAGCAAGACCTGTAAGATCGATCTCCGCTGCACCAGGGTGGAAGATTGTGATTGAGTAGCCAGTGCCGCCACGGCCAATCATCTTGGCACGAATATTGGTTGTGGCGGTGCCTTCTTCCCACGTAGCCAGCAACGCAAGCTGGCCAGTCAGACCGCGGTTGTTGAACAGCTTGGCAATCAGCTCAGCATTACGCTCGTCCGTGCCTGCATTGGTCCAGTCTACGCCTTCCGTGAAGGTCTCAACCAGTACGCCGTTGTACCGAATTTCAATTCGGTAGCCCACTGTAGACCCGGAAACAGCCAGGTCCAACTCGGCGGCCTTCATGATGGCGTGCTTGTTGCCCTGGGTATCGATGAAATCGATGTGCAGGACTTCTACAACGAACGGCATACGTCGTTCCTTTTAGCTCGGCTCGCCCAGATTACTTACGGGCTTCGATGGACATGAGCTGCATGGACAGGTCGGAGATCATCGCCTGCTTCTTCTGCAGACCAGCCTCAAAACCTGCCTGCACAAACGGGTTGCTCGACAGCAGTTCCCACAGCTCGGCAGCCTTGACTGTCGGGGCTACTTCTGTGGAGGCACCAGGTCCGACCTGATCAGAGACATGATCTCCGGCCTTGTCGTTGGTATCCGGTCCACGAGCACCGTCTGGACGGTCGTGAGCTTCCTTGTCGTTGTCGTCGACCAGGTCAGCGGTCTCACCTTCGGAGTGAACCTCCAGGGAAACTTCCGGCTCGATGCCTTCGCGCTTGTCGTTGGCAGTCTTGATCTCGTTGATGTGAGGGCGAAGCATCTGTTCGAGGCGCTCAGAAGGCGACGCATCTTCTGGATGTTCGGAGACGAATTCGTTACGTGAGGCCGTCTTCACCGACGTCTCGCGCATCGCTTCCTTCAATTTGAGCGTGGCGTCTGCCATCGCCTTTTTGACAGATTCGTTCGACATGATTTTCCCTTATTGGACTTCGACCAACCACATGGATTGGATCGTTTCATCTGAAGCCAGTATAGGCAACTGAAGATCTTGCTCAACGTTCTGTGAGTCTAACTGACGTAATTCCATGAACTGGGAGACCAAAACACGTTTGTCTTCGGTAACCCTAATGGAGTTTACCAACCACCACCGCCCGGTTCCAATCTCGTACAAGATGTCTCTGGGTTTCAACGGCGGGTAGTTCGCCATCCTGCCTTCAGTGTAGTTGAACTCTTTCAGTTGAGTATCCAGGGTGTTTGCCGACGGTGAAGGCTTGTACTTCACCAACACTTTGATCGGCGGGTAGTACCCTTGAAGGAATCCGGTTCCGAAACACACCTGACAGCTGTGTTTCGTCACCACCTGTTCTACGGGGTCCCAGCACTCTGGGCACCGCTGACCTGAGCCACGTCGACGAAAAACAAGAGTTTCACGGCCAATTCCTGTCTGCCGGTAAACTACTTGCTTGGCGTAGATCTTATACAGGCCCAGAGCGCTTGGGACCACCTCCGCTGAAATCGGGGCAGAATACACCTCGGAACCTGGCACCAGGGACCCGGAGGAGTCAACCTGGTAGGCCTTGACCTGATAGTAGGACTTGGCCCATTTTGAGAGCTCGTCCGGGGACGAGTCGATCCAGTAGTACTGGTTCCGGAGACCAGTTACTTTTGAAACGAACTCACTCTCTGGGTCTTGGGACCTACTTACATCGAACCGATAGTTACCCAGCGGTTCGTTCGTTGGTTCGATGGACCACGACACCACCGCATTACGCGGATTGATGATGTCTACATGCAGCTCATCGAAGACGACAGCCATGGCTAATCAAGTCCGGCGGATGCGCGATTGAGTTGCGACAAATGAAGACCGAACTCGCTCGTACTACCACCCCAACCAGCAGAAGCATTGATTTCAGTTTTGGCTTTCGACAGGAGATCTTTGTATTCCGTGTCCAGTCGAGTAGCCCAGTCCAGCATAGCACGGTACTGAGAGTTGATGTTGTACCTCTCGTCACCGTCTGTGTAATCCAGTTCATTACGCATGAGCTCGAAGGAGACCATACGTACCACCTCGATGGCAGCCTTGTAAAGAAGGAACAGGCGCTTCGGGTGGTTCAGGAACCCTACGGCGCCGAAGGTCGGCGGTGTCTGATTCCAGTGCATCAGGGCGAGTCCCCAGGCCAGCTCAAGCTGTTCCGGTGTGCTCTCGAACTCCTGGTTGCGAAGGATGTTCTTCGGAGCGAAGTCACGGAGGTAGTTGCGGAGCACATCCACCCAATGACTCGGTGGCTTCGGATAGAACGATTCGTCCTGTCCTGGTCCGTCGAAGACGTTCGGATTCTGGTTCGGATAGGGCACGTCTTACCTCCGTGGCGGCAGAGTCTGCAGCCATCTACTTCTTGGACTTCTTGCGACCCTTCTTACGACTCTTGCCCGTCTTAGCCGGCTCAGGCTTTTCAGCATCTTCGCCGTCCTCAGATACCTCTGCATCCTCTTCTTCGTCGTCCAAGAGGATCTCAGTGTCGTCCTCAGCAGAGAATTCTTCCTCGGCCGAGGGTGTCTCGTCCTTGACGATCTTCAGGTCTGGCTGTTTCACAGCCTTCTCAAGCTTCTCGACCTGCTCAGAGTCGTCCACCTTCGGTGCAACGACCTCGGCGGCGGCCGGCGGCGGCCCCTCGGAGATGGCGCCGTTGGAGTCGAGGTACAGCACGTTGCCGCTGAACAGGTGTTTCATGACACCCTCGTACTGCTTGAGGGAGTCTTGAAACAACTTCGACTCAGCAACCTGGGGATCTGTGGTTTCCGGCATCACGATGTTGAACTCGCGGAAATCAACACGGCCACGGTGCATCTCGCGATCGAGACCTACACGGCCGGCGGTTTCGCCGAGAAGCAGCACAGTGTCACCAGGATTGATGTGACGCTGGATGCCGGTGTCCAAGTAGAGACGAATAGGGTCGGTTACTTTGCTTTTCACCTCATAAACCTTACGAGGCATCACGACGGTACGAGACATGTAAGCTCCTGTTTCCTACTACCAGTTTAGGGTCGTAGTATAACCAGAGGCAAAGAACAAGGACCAGCAAAAGCTGGTCCTTGTAAAAAAGCTTGCTGCCCCGTACTTACTCGTCCGGGTTTGCACCACCTGCGCGGTTGACGCCTTCCGGATAAATCCGAAGGAAACCGCTGGTGAACACTTCCGGCGGAACCGGAAGATCCAGAGGCTCAGCGCCTGCAAGCAGGATGATCGCGCAGCCGTTGATGTTACCGATGCCTGCACCGATGACTTCCCAGGCCTGCATCTGAATCAGGTTCGCTCTTTTATTCAACCAGAACTTCGGAGCGGTCAGAATCAGGAACTTGCCCAGGGCCGTCTTGTCAGCGAAGCCGTAGATGTGACCCGGCTGCACGAGGCGACGGTTGGTCTTGATCGTGGTGACGAAGGTGTAGCCACCAACGGTTGCTTCTTTGTAGCCACCGATGGTGATCTTCGTGGCAATGTCATGGCCCACTTCGTCCGCGAACCATCGAAGAGTGTCCACGAAGTCCTGTGCGGACATCAGGAACACCTTCAGCTCCAGCTGGCGTGCCAGCAGGATCTTCGCCATGTCGGCGATGGTATCACGACGGAAGTAGTTGTTCGGTGACAGGGTGATGTTCGCTGTCCGAGGGTTGGCAACCGGAGCTGCACCCTTGAAGAACGCATCCACCTGTGCACCAGTGGTGAACCCAAGGAAGCCACCAGTGGCTGCCGGGGATTCGTTCAGGCGCAGAGTGCTCAGACCTGCACAGGTCTTCGCGTGGTCGAGGAACGCAATGTCCTCCTGCTCCTGCATATCCTTGATGCTGTTCTGCTCAATGATCTTCAGGACCGGCTCACGGTGCGCGAGAAGTTCTTCCTCGGGCTTCGTGAACTCGTTGGTGGAGATCTTCTGGAAGCGAATCGCAAAGCGATTGCCCGGAATCCAGACACGCTCCGGCTCACCACGGAAATCAACACGCTGTGCTACCGTGTTGGGTTCGATGGGTACGACGTATTCAAAACCGTCGTGTGCGCCGTTCGGGTCCACCTGCATGCCGCGGTCGTTCTCAGTGACAGTCTGCACGTCCAGGATCTTGCGTGCAAAGCCGCTTTCGCGGATGCGTTCCTGGATGTAGTCACCAACAACCTGGCCTGCCTTCGTGAACTCGTTGTGACGGAGCGCGTCGAAGAACACGGGATTGAATTCTTCGGCGGTAACCAAGCTCATCGTCGTTCCTTTCAAAAGTGAAGCACACCGAAAATCTACGGGACCAAGCTAAGGTTGTCTCTTAGACAACCTTGCCTGAGTTACCGAAGATGAAGGTGATCTTCTGGTTGTTGGGGCTGAAAGACTCAACCGTCGCGAACGACAGGCTGGATTCAGCAGCCGCGCCCGCTGTCGGGGCGCCAAGCAGGGTAGCACGACCGTCGGCGTTATCACCGTTGGACGGACGACCCCATTTGATTGCAGCCGGGCGTACAGCCGCGCCGGCAGTTTCGCGCTTCAAGGTGATCGGATCACCCAGCACGAAGTTGCCGATGTCGGCGGTCACAAAGAACCGGGCGTCATACGGCATGGTGATGCGAAGGCTCGGACCCATGATGCCGACATAATTGCCGCCATCCAGGTCGACCGAGTACTGCACACCCTGGCCGGCGACGTTGTACGTCTGACGGTCATTGGTCTGCGGTGCTGCGGGATTCGCGTAGTTGATGTAAACGAACGGGTCGTCCAGCAAGGACACACCGTCCACAGCGGCAAGTTCGGCGGCGCGGCGGCGGTTGTCCCTCACGAAGACAGCGCCTTCGGGAATGGCAACGGGTCCACGGGGAATTGAAATACGTTCCCACGCTTCAGCCTTCGCGTCGACTTCGACGAGGTAAGTCGTCGGAACCTGACCGGTCGTGTCGTTGAAAAACGGCATCTGGTTCCTCCTAAAAGTTCAGTACAAGAGCTTCTATACGGAGTCGTACGGAAACTCATCTCCATACAGAGTGTGCTTGAGCTCGAAAAAGCTCTGGTCAAATCTGGAAATTTCTTTCCCACTCACAGTGGGAGAGGATCCAGCGACCTTGACTCCTTCAACAGCGTCTTTCTCTACCAGAGATCCGAAGGACTCAGGTGTGAGCAATTCCAGGTCAAGAGCGCGTTTGATGAAATCAATACCTTGTTCCACAGCCTTCTTAGCGAACGCCGGTGCATCCTCCGGGTCGAGCCGGCCTTCACTAACCATCTCCAGAGCGAGGTTGGCTGCAGACTTCTCTTCCTGCTCTTGCTTCAGGTTGGCTTCAAGCGTAGCAATCTTATCTTGCGCCACCTTCAGCTGCGTATGAGCAAAGGTGGCTGCTTTGAGAAGATCGTTTGCTTGTTTATCGTCCATTTTTCAGTCTCTCAACAGACAGGCATGTGTCGCCTGCGGTGAGTAAGGCCAGAAGAGCAACCTTTGCCGTACGGCGGTGGGTGCTCTGAGCCTCTTTCTTGGACTCTGCCTGAAGGTGTTCCTGGACCAGTGAATCCGATTCCTCGGCTTCGCTGGATTCCTTATGAACATCAGTTCCGCCACTCTCGGCGGAGGGACCTGTAACCAGTCCCTCCACCTGAGCGGCTTGCATGGCATTCATGAGGATGTCGTCGTAGGAGTCAGACACGTTAGTCTTCCTTGTCGTCTTCGTCTTCTTTGTCGTCGTCCTTCTTGTCTTTCTTGCCGGTGCCTTCCATCTTCTTGCCGTCTCCGTCGCCATCCTTGGAGTCTTTCATCTTCTCCTTCATGGCGGCGAACTGCGGCGGCATCGCGGCAGCCTTTTCTTCGGCCTGCTTGACGTAGTCGACGAAAAGATTCGACATCAAAGCTCCGGCGGCTGCAGCTTCCTCAGCCTGCTTGGCCAGACCCTCGTTCGAGGCCAGCTCATTGAAGTGAGCCAGCTCGATGGCTACCTTGAGGCGACGAGCCGGAGTCATCGGCGCAATAACAGCCGACTCTTCCATCTCACCCTTTTCGTGAGCAATCTTGGTGGCCGCTTCCGACTGCTTCAGGAACTCGAAGCACTTGGCGATCTTTTCCTGGTCCTCTTTCCCATAGGAAGAGAACAAGGAGAGAGCGTTGCGGTTCTCCTGTTCCTGCTGCATGCGGTTCAGCGAGGATGCCACCTTTGTAAGCGTCAATTCTCCCATTGGTCTTTTCCTTTTTTGTGAACGGGCCTCGACCTACGGGAGGCGACGGTAGAGTTCGTTGGCAAGGACAACGACGTCCTTAGCTTTGTCCGAATCCTCGTCGTTGAGGTACCCGCCAACTTTCAAAAGGGTCACAGCGTCCAGGCAACGACCGAACAACTCGCGATTATCATCGTTGTCCAGCACCTCGGAAATGTCCGAGGCCAGTTTCTCGATGGATGCGGAGTTGTGATGGAGCCAGTCCATACCTGCCAGCTTGGTGGTACCTTCGGCGGATGCTACCTTCGAAGGTTCCTTGGTGCTGGCTTCGGTATCGACAGTCTCTTCTGACGGTTCGTCCTGGCCGGCGACCTTGTCGCTGCCGTAATCGGCGAGCAACTTGGTGAAGCTCATCTCTTCGGCCATGGCCGTTCCTTTCGTGGTTTCAGTACAACAGACAAATCAAGGCTTCCGCTTACTTACGGAGAGCCTTGGCCAGACGATCCAGGATGGTCTTGTCAGCAGCCGACTTGCCGCCGCCTTCGCCCATACCCGTGCCCTGGCTGTCACCCTTGGTGCTGACCTTCGGACCGGTGTTCTTGAGGCCCTTTTCCTTGAGCTTGTGGTCCTCTTCGTCAGCCGGCATCGGTGCGGTGTTCTGGGGCAGTGAGTCGCCCTTGGACTTTGCAACCGAGCCCTTGCCGCCAGCGCTGTTGCCCAGGTCCGGTGACGGACTGTTGGCTTCCTTGACGCGGTTGGCCAGGTGATTGACGAAGCCACTGGCGATGATATCGCCCATGGCAAACAGTTCAGACGCAACCTTCATGGTCGTTTCGTCTTCATCCGTGCTGCCGGCATCTTCCGCAGAGGCGGTTTTGGTCGGCTGGGGCACTACGGCCTCAGTTGCACGTTCCTCCACGTCCTCGTTCAAGAGTGACGCCAGTTTTTCCAGATCCATGCGATTTCTCCCAAGTCAAACGGATTACTATCCGTCATCAGTGTAGAAAGATTAGCGATACTTATTCGCCATCCTATGCAACCAAAGCGATCCAAGAACTGAGGCCCCCGATGACATCAGGGGGTGCTTGGCCACGAACTGACCAACAGCTCCGGGATCCTCTCCTTTGTTCATCTTGTCCGCAAAGAACGAACTCATAACAAGAGGAGCACCACCATACGCTAACAAAGCCGACGCCGGGTAAGGTCCTCCGCCAACACCAAGAGCGTGTGCTCCGACGTCTGCTGCGGGCTTAGCTGCAGACAGGGCTTTCGAGCCCAAGCCTTTAGCCTGACCAGCGAGACCGGCGACACCGCCTTTGATCTTGTTTCCGAGGTCCATCCATCCTTGACTCAACGCCACTTTGACTACAGACGATGCCTGAGACCATTCGGTCCCCAACATCGATTTCATATCGTCGTCCAGAGCTGGAAAACCTGCATCCTTCCAGAGGCCAACAACCTTGTTGGACTCGGCAGTCAGGGTTTCCACGATACGGTGACTGGCTGTGACCATCTTGTTCCAACTCTCAACCTGAGATTCGGTTTGAAAAGCTGTCTTCAAGAAGTTCACGTACTTTCCGTATCGAGTCATGGCGGCAGAGTCTGCAGCCACATTGGACGCGACCTTACTGCCCGAACCTGAGATCAACCCCTTACGGGTCAAACGCATCACAAGGAACGGGGTGTACATGGACCTTTTTACCATCAGGTCCTGAATGTCGATGTCGCTGAGAATGGAGGCAGCAGGCTCTTTGGTGTAGAACCTCTCGCTGGCCACCTTCTCCGGAAGCTCGTGAGGAAGAAGGACCACTCCGGCCGCGGTCAACGTGGAGATCACGTCAGCGGCAGGGTAGACACTGAAGAGACGAGCCACCTTCGCCGGAAGCTTCTCCGATGTGGACATGTCATACGGGACAACGTTCTTCAGAATGTCAACTTCAGTCCGGTCAGCCAGGGCAGAGATAGGATCCACGCCTGACATCGGGACCTGCTTCTTGATAGCGCTGACCTTCCTACCGGCCTTCTTACGGTGATCAGGCCAGTCAGGGACTCTAACCACTGTTGTGGTGCTGGCTACCTTCATGAGCAGCTTGGCAGCCCGGTCGGCGCCGCGCTTCACGTAGGAGATGTCGAAGAACTTCGGACGAGGGTTGTCTACGCCGATGCGGACACCGTCGGACATGACCTGGCCCATGGCGTGCTTGGCGTGGTCGCAGTACTCAGAGCGGTTCTTTGCCTTATTCTTACAGCGCTTGCATACGTCGTAGGCGACCTTGCAGCCCATGCTGACGTCGATCGGCTCGCCCTGGTCGATCTTGTGGACGGCTTCTTCTGCCTTATGACGAGCAGCGGCGGTCTTGGTGGCCTTCGGGACGATCGGCATCACGATCTCAACCCGGTGCATCTCAGGGTTCCAGTCGGCCAGGATAACCTTGCCGCCGATCGTGTTGTTTGGGTGGTTGTTGACGTGGTCGGCAAACGAGTGAGCGTACTTCTGGAAAGTGATGTAGCCCCAGTCGTTAGCGGGATCATCGTTGATCAGCGTAGCTTCCTTCACGCCATCGTCGTTGATCATGTATTCAGGGAATCCATCACCGTTGTTGTTGATGCCCCAGACTTCATCTGAGCCGAGGCCGTGGACGAGAACAATCCGTCCGCCTTCAATAGGCTCAGCGGTCTTCAGGTACTCTTCGATCTTCGGTGGAAGGTAATTACGTGACGCGTACTTCGAAAGTTCACGGCTGAACAGATCGATCGCGGGAAGCTCGTAAACGTCTACAGCCGGAGGCGTGAACTTTATGAAGGACACTAGATACCTTCCTTGTGAGCGTTGGCCAACATCTGTATCACCGCTTTCCTGAGTATTGCCGCACCTCTAGCCGGCCCATGATCAGGAAGCTCGTTTTCTTCCATGGCTTCAGCCAGCTCTGGAGGAACTGCCGGCAAAGCCCGAGGGTTGTCAAAAGACGTCGTTGTTTCTTCCCCACGAAACGGAGCAGAGTGGATGTCCGCAGCTGGACCGCCAATCATCTCCGGAATCGGTGCGAGATCACCACGCTGATGAGTACGAGGACCGCTTGTCTGCGTGTCCTCAGTCTTCGAACGGATGTTGTCGTACAGACCCATTATAAGCACTCAACACTAAGATTTACGGTCCGCCTCGTCCACCACCTGGGAAAATGCTCTGTTCAACAGCTCTTGCTCCGATGCTGCTGCCGATACCGCTTGCACCGTGTCCGAGTTCCTTGCCAAACTGAGAGAAGAACCCTCCCGGTGCATCACTGCGCGACTTCGTAACACTGGATTCCATCTTAGCCAGGTCAGAGAGGACGTGGTACGTCATTCCACCGTGGCCGAGCTGGTTGATGTTGGACAGCAGAGCACCGGCCGCATTCGGATCCTTCGCCAGGGTAGGCGAGAACTTCTGAATGGTGGCGTAGTTGGCGGTCACCTGCTCAACGTTATGCCTAAGGTCTGGGTGCTTCTCAAACACATTGCTCAGAACTAAGGCGCCGTGATCCGATGTAGCTGCGTCCAACTTCTTACCGATGGCTTTTGCGGTAACACCGATGAGCGCAGGAATAGCTGCAGCAGACGTGCCGAGGATCAAGCCCTTACCTGCGGCAGAACCCACACTCTTCAGCCCTCGACCAATACCGCCGATGGCTCCGCTCCAGTCGAAAGCGGCCTTCTCCATGTCACCTGACGAGCTGATCTCGTCGAGCACATGTCCTACCTTCATCACGACATCTTCAGGCAGGCTGAGAACGAGAGCTGCAAGAAACTTATGCTGGAGCTCTTCGTCCCCCGCGACCTTGGCATAAGCCATGTCAGCGGAGAAGCGGCCAATGAACTCAGCCTCTTCGTCCGTTGGGACGATGTCGTTGACGAGCTGAGCGTATTTGTCTACCAGTTTCATTGCAGCTCCTAAGCCAGGCCTACGCCGGCCGATCTTGATCCACCTGCCATGGCTGCGTTTGTCGCCTGGCCTGCGGCATCACCTACGCCTTTGACTGCCTTAGACCCTGCCCACAACAGGCCGGCAAGAGACGCCAGTCCGGGGGCATTGTACTTACCCAGTCCCAGAGGACTTGTAAGCGCAGCGCCTGTAGCCTTAGCAATGGCCGGAGAGTGTTTGAGGACTTTGGCGCCACCTACGACCGGGGCAGCCAGAGCCGCTCCAGCTGCACGGACACCGCCGGACGGGGTAGTAACGTACTTCAGGGCACGACCTGAACGGGGATACTTCGCTGCGAAGTTATCTCTCCACCCGGCCGTCTTGTCAGAATCGTGCCCATCAGTTTTTGGGAGCACACTCCTGAGCTCGACGATGGCGTCCAGCGCCTCGTCCATGCCCTTCTTCACGGCGTAAGCAAACCGCTGGGATTCGTTTGCCAGGTAGTTGTCGACGTCCTTCGGTGTGTTCAACCGGTGGATCGCTGAGGTAACCGCACTGAAGGTGTTCCTCAGGCCCTCATCGCAGGTGTTGACGTCGCTGTACTCTTTGAGGTCAGCAGCCATGTCGTCCAGGTGGATGAACAGGGGATGGTTACCGTTCACGATCCTGGTACCGATCTCGTCCTTGCCGTCGAGGGCTTCCGGATCAAACTTCAGCAGTTCCTTTTCAACCGCAGAAGCTGTCTTGGAATACTCACCGTGGAACCCTTCGAAAAAGCCGCGAACGGCCTTCGGGGTATCAGGATGGAAGCGCTGAGCCGCCTTGTACAGGGTGCTGAACGGAGTGCCGTTCCGAACGAGCTGCTTGATCTCACCAAGAGCGCGAGCTTTGGACTCGCCGATCTTGAGGGTCAGCACGTTCTTCTTCGAGGCACAGGAGTCGGCGTAGGACTGGAGCTTCTCAGCGGCCTGCTTGAGGTAGACTTTCGTGTCCCTCAAACGAGTCTCAGGATCTCTGATCCAGTCGGGCTCAATCCTGTCAGCAGCAGATGCAGTCTTTTGTGCATCCACGTCGAGAGTATGGAAACCCGAGCTGACCACCGAAGCTATCTTCGGCTGCTCAGACTTTCCGTTCAAGGAGTCCAGGACTCCATCGAGAGTTGCCACCTTGAATGCGAACCGCTTATCGTCTTCTGTGGTGTACAGACGACGATTCACCTCGTGGTTTGATTCTGTAACCAGGGTCTGGATCTGCGGAGGAGTCAATTCGCTTTCAGAAGCGATCTTGGCTACCTCCGAGGTCAGGTCCCCGGTCTCAGAGAAACCACTGGCGGCTTTGTTCGCCATTCTGGCAAGCTCGTAAGCTGTCAGATCCATGGTTATCCTCGAAAACCTCTACACAGACAAAATAGAAAGAACGACCCTGGATCAAGGAACCAAAGAGGTCATATCGTAGCGGCTTAGTGCTCCGGCCAGCTTCAATGCAGCAAAATACGCGTAGCTGGTAGAGTGAAAACAGTCGTCCGGCTTAGTGTGATCGAACTTCATCCGGCGCTTGTTAGCGTTCAATTCAACGTAAATCGAGGTGTAGTCCTCTTCGAACTCCTTGAACTCATCATAAGAGAAGAACTCGATACGACCGTGCTTGATGTCGTCGATGACCTTGATGAACATTTCATTCCGGTCGATGGTGTACCGCCCGGACTCTTTGCTCCATCGGATCATATCCCGCTGAGCACCTTCCTGGATCTGGAACAGGTTACGGTGCATCCAACCGTACTGGTTCATCAAGATGGCGTTCAGCGGGGCACCGAAGCCCCAGTCAGAGAACACGCATCTGACACGAAACGCCGTCATAAGGTGGTTGAGCATCTCAGGCTGGTTGGAGAGCTCAGCCTCTGCTCCCATGAACCTCTTTTGGTAGATGACGTGGAACTGTCCAGCACGGATGCCTCCGATGGTCAGGGTTGTGTACGACACCCTGGTTGACCCCTTTACGGTGTGAGCCCCCAGGCCGCCAGTTCCCCAGTCGATACCGGCCACCACATGGAAGTCGTGAAGCTGCCCGACGCCGGCCATCTTACGGCGGGGGTTGCAGGCCCGCTGGATGTCTGTTTGAGACAACAGCAACTGACCTTCGGCGTAGCTGAGACCCATGACCTCGTTCATGAACTGCGACATGGGGTAGTTGTGCATCTTGTCCCAGAGTTCCTCTGGGGTCTTGTTCGGGTTCATCAGCTGGGTGATTCGCCATCCGTTACGCTTCCCGAGCATCCCCGGTTGACCAGGGACCCACACACCGAGGTGCGGGTACAAGGTCCCATCGCATTTACGGCAAGCGAACCGGTCCGGGCGCAGAAGCTTCACGTCCTGGAAGTTGTAGAATCCGCAGGACTGGCACTTGATGTGCCACTCACATTGCGAGCTCATCGCCCAGTACTTCTCCAGCGGGTTGTCGAAGGTCTTGGGAGTGCCCGCCCTGATGATTTTCTTCAGGTGGATGGGAGCGTTACCTGCGACTTCTTCGATCGGACCAATGTGATCCGACGGGATGTCCTGGAACTCGTCAAACTTGATGCGGTACGCCGTGAGACCACGGATCGCGTCAGGCGAGTTGAACGTAGATCTGAAGTAAAAATAAGACCCGTTGGTCATCATCCGGGTGCCGATCTGCCAAACAGCTTTCAACCCCTTAGGAATCAACCAGGACAGATACGGCGACGACCGGCACATGACGTCGAACACCATTCGCGAGAAGGTAGCCGCCTGTTCTCCTCGCGGAGCGATGTACAGGTGACCAAGGTCGGGGATGCGAGCACCCTCAGTGGCTTCGTCTGCCGCCAGAAGAACACTCTTGCCCACCTGCCGGCCGCACTTCAGTACGGTCTCTGGGGCGGCCAGCTCGATGACTTCACGAAGGTATGGTCGATCCTGTAGTGAGTACGGGATCGACGGGCGGATGTGGATGATCCTTTGGAAAATTTCAGACCGAGGAGCCCTGAGATATTCCTCAGAGTCGTCTTCTTCATGCAAAGCATCCAGCACCTGTAGCTTAGGCGCCTTGCTCTTTGGCCGAAGTATCGCTGAGGCCTGCGTCCTTCGAGATCTTCGGCGAGTCGATTTCGTTCGGGTCAAAGTCGTCACGGTTCACAATCTGAAGGTTGGTCGGCTTCTCGAACTCCAGTTTCAAGCGGTCGTTGATAGTCCCGACGTTGGTCGGAACGAGGCTCACCCTAGCTTCAAAGATCCTCAGGCTGTTTTGTACAAGGATCTGTTGTTTTTTCAACGCCTCCAGCGAGCCGTAGCTCGCCGCTTCTTTGTGCTGCCAAAAACCCTGCTGAGACACTGAGAGCATAGCGTCTAACTCTTCAGCTGTATCCAGGGTTCTTTCAACACGGAACTTCCTCACGTACTCCGACAGAGTCAGGTTCATGCTGTTTCGGATATGAACCTTGTGATTGGTCCCGAGAGAATCTCTCCACAGAACGAAGTCCGCGCTGGGCACCAACTCCCGGTCGAAGTAGAACCGGTGATAGATCTCTACGTCCTCTGTATGAACATCCAGGTCAAACTGAGCCGAGAGGATATCGGCGATCTCTTCGTACTTCGCCTGTGTGCAGAGGAGCCCTTCCAAGGTGGACCGGACCATCAGGTCGTCGTACAAGAATGGAAGCTCTACTTGATCAGGGTCTTCCCAGAACGCACCTAGCCCAAGGATATCCAGGTACAGCTCGACGGCTTTCTCGTTGGAGGCGGTCGGGAGCTCCTGCTCTCTCTTCACCCACTTCTTGATGGACTTCGGAGCAGCAGCTACGAGCTTGTTGAACAACATCTTGAAGTATTCTTGAGTCGGACGCTTAGCCGGCACGAACCCTCTCTCCGTGAGTATCTGGTAGGCCATGTCAGGCCCGACGGAGAGCAGATAAAAGATGATGGCTCGTTGAAACGGAAATAGCGGGGTCTTCTCGGAGCGCAGGTTTGGAAAGTGCGCCTTGCCTAGCTCAAAAACGTCCTGCAGGCTAGTTGAAATAGGATAACGACGCTCACCTCGAATAACCTTTCCACCTGTTGAGTCAAACAGGTCGAGGTCTTCAAGGTGGGCAAGCGTAGCTTCAGTCAGGCCATACGTAGTGCATATACCTGACTTCGACAAGCTTGTTTTTCCCGCCATCACATGTTGCCAGCCGGCGTTTGTATGGTTCTAAGCTGGCGGAGGTCGGAGATCAGCGCATCCAAAGAGAATGCGGCAGACCGAGCGGCGCCTTCGTCGACCGGAAGCCCGAGACGTGCGGCCAGGAGAAGCTTCAATGCGGCCTGTCTCGCGGAGTCCAACAAATCGACGTAATCAAGATACTTCATGATGTTCTCTTCGGTCAAGATATTCAACCCAAGAGTGGCGTCTAATCCTTCGTCGACGTCATCTTGCATGAGGTCGTCGGCGGCTACTTTAGCAAGAGGGAGTACCATACCCACACGCTTCAGCAGTGTCAGGTCCGGAAGGTAGCGCATAGAGATGAAGGCTTTGAGAGCTTCCTCAGCGTGCTTCTTCATCCGCGGAACAAACTTCGCACACACGGTGGCCAGCTTCGTACTGTCCAGCCCGGCTGTTTTCGATACGAGCGGAGCACGGAGCATCACAGACCCGCGAGCCTGAATGGTGCTGAGCACTGTGGATACGCTCTCATGTTCGTACAGGTTACTGAGGAAATCCGAGGCTTGTTTCTTGTTCATGCTCTCGGGCATGTCATCGAAGCAGGCCTGCTTGACGTTCGACGGCATGTCGACACGGTACCGATCGTCGGAGGTACGGAAGATCGTCATGAACGGGCGATCGAACAGAGGCTGAGTAGCGGCCTCCTTGAGGTCGATCTCGTTGTCGTTGATGTGCATCCAGTTGGCGTGCTTAGGGACGTACATTACCCCGCCGAGCGTGATCGGCTCATCAAGGTCGTCGTCCTTCTCAACACGAATGGACTGGCTGAGCACTGACGCGGTCTTGGCGTAGTGTCCTGACACCGACTGTCCGAGAATCGTCATCGGAACCGTGCTTCTAAGCTCGCCCTGCTTGTTGATCCAGCAGAAGGCTCCGTGTCCTCGGGTGTCGTCATCAGGAAGACGACCCATGGACTCTTCTTCGATTCCGCCGATGTCGCGCAGGGACTCGTTGGTTCCGAGCTTGAGCGCGTACGCGTGCTTGGAGAACGGAACGAACATATTGGACGGTCCGTCAAAACCCGGATCGTACGGTCGCTGGATGAACCACCCGCGATACCGCTTACCGTCGTAGCTGGCTACCTTGTAGCAACCAGAGCTGACGATGGGGCGGTAGATCTCGTTCTGGATAGGAACAGCGGCCTGCTTCACGATGGAAGCAGTCTTCGTTTTTACCTGCAGATCGTAGGTCTTGGTTCCGGCGTCCTTGAGCATGCCCAGGACAGCGGTGTCCTGTTCTACGAAGGAAGCTGTCTTCTCACCCATGACTCTGGTGAGAGCCTCAAGGTACTCGTTCTTGCCACCAAGGTACGCAGCGAAGGTGTACTTGCCGTCATACGGGGGCCGGCTGTGAGTGAGGAACACGTCCATGATCTCACCCTGGCCTGGAGGCATGATTTCACCAAAGCCGGTGTTCTGAACCGCCTCGGCCAGAGTATCCGCGTCCATGGAGTACAACTTGCCGTCGTTCAGGAACATGTCGAACGGCTTCAGCTTCCCTTGGTCAACGATGACCGGGATCTGGAGACCGTCACGGATGACGATGTTTCCGATGGCGCTACGTGTTCCTTCGTCCTGAGAGTTGAGGCTCAGGCGGAACTGATCCGTGGGTAGGTTGGGGTGTTGATCCGACAACGCATTGAAAATCGCGTGCTCCCACTGAGTAGTGTCAGCGGGAAGTCGAACATCAGCCACCTTGTTGAACTGGAACGTGGGAAGGTCAACGAAGAGGTTTTCAGTCATGGATCATTACCCCGAAGGTAGTATTGGCGGGAACGGTCCGGTCGATGGTGCCCCGGTTGGCGCTCCTGGAACAGTCGTCGCATGAACATGTGTGGCGTAAAGCAACGCCCACTGCGTGTTCAACGTCGTAATCAGATCCTCCACGAACTTGTAGCCATTGATGGACGTGATCCCCGTGATGTTGATATCCGCGGCGGTCAGGTTCACTGAATTGGCTACAGTCATTGTAAGCGCTGTGATGGTAAAAATGAGCTCTTGCAGCCCCAAGTTTATGGTTTCACTCCCTTTCCGAAGAATGATTCCATCAGCTCCCATCGTCAATTCCGTGTCACTTAGGGCTGCACGGAGCTCCTGTAGGTCGAACTCGAAGGTGTTGTTCTCTCCGAGAGATATCTTCATCTTGCCGGCTTGCGAGTCCATCAGAGTCTTGATGAACGAGCCTAGAATCATACTTATGCCGGGTTTGCCTGTCTCAGCTGAGGTCACTTCTCCGCAGCTTCCCTGCTTACGAGCCACCGGGCTCTCGCCGTCTGAGCTGACCGAATTGGCGCCAGCAAGCACAGTCAGGCGGTCGATTTCGTTGAACCCTTCCTGGAGCGTAGGCTGAATATCGATCGAGGCTTGTGACGTCTTCTCAGTGCTGTTGGTAACCAACCCCACCGTGGTTCCCGGAACCGAGAGGATGTAGGTGAAGCAGAAATCTTTGATGATGCCGAGTGCGCCATTCATGAACCTGAACGCTCGCCGGCCGACTTCCATCAACATGCCGCCAGAGGCCCATAGAACGAACCTGGCGAACGAGCTGTCTGATCGGGCTATTACCTGCTGGTCACCAGGTCCGAGGCTCTCGGTGTCACCGTGCTGACGGAAACTCGGGGTGTTCTCGTTGAGAGATGGGGACGTAGGGAACAGGTTGAGCTGGCGATTCACTTCCGGATCTGATGTAGCGCCCTGGCTGATCAAGGGAATTGACCCCATGATCAGCCACTGAGTATTAGGTGTTCGAATGCACAGGACCTTGTCGTCGAGATGGAGCGCCCGGTTATTGCCGGTGTCCAAAAGACGAGCGTCCACAGCTTGGCCACGGTCTAGGCGGACACGGTAGATGTTCTTTTCAACATCGTAGCCCAACACGAGACCAGTCATGGTCTGTCCGGGCTGATTAGTGATACCTAGTCGTTGTTCCATATAACCGTCAGGCCTTCGTACTCCGCCATCTTGCCGTAGGCGAACTCAACAATCGGATGCGCGTCGAACCCCTTCAGCTTCGTAATCGCGCCAATAGCTGGAGCCTGCTTCAATGTACGAGGCAACCTCTGCGCCATCAACGGACCAATGAAGTCAGACGAGGTGAAGGGTACTTCTTTCACGCTCATCAGGTGAGGCTCAATCTTCATCGGATTCTTCAGTTTCCTATTCAGGTGACGGGCGTAATTCGAGCTGATTACGTCCCCTGACTGGATATCGTGAGCCTTCTCAGCGTCTCCGGCGTCGACGACAATCGACTTGTCGATCAGTGGACGGATGGCAGCCTCGAAGATTCTACGACGGACATTCTGCTTGGAGAGCTTCATTTCGACGTCAATGTCGTTGAGAAGAAGGTCGCGAGCAGCTTCGATACCTTTGTGCTGAGCAAGCTCCCGTGGGTGGGTAACGCCCAGGTGACTGAGCTTGTCTCCGGCCAGCACCTTGTCGCCAACCTTCACCTTCAGGTTCAGCTCTGTAGGAACGAAGTGCTTCACTCCGTCAACGTGAACTTCGTAGCCGCCACGATCTGTGTCAGCGATGTGATCTACAGTGCCGTCACGGGTAGACAGAGGAGTCTTGCCGCGCATGTTGGCCGGCATGTTGAAGATCTGGGCGATGCGCTTGTAGCCCACCTCGGTCTGTCCAACCTGTCCGCCGGTGTGAAATGTACGCATGACCATCTGGGTCAGAGGCTCAGAGATGGTCGTGCCCACCAGGGTGCCAATGTGGAAGCCCTTGTTGTAGAGCCCTCCGTGTTCGTTGGTGCCCATGCACTTCGCGCAGATGCCGCTGTGTGCGTGGCAAGTAGCGGGGCTCCGGACCTTGAGCATTTTTACGTTCTTAGACCTCAAAGACTTCATCATTGAGCCGTCGAGCATGCGTCCGTTAGACGCCAGGAATCGGCCGGACATGTCAGGGTGGTTTATCGGAAGGTCAATACCGTCCGTAGTCCCGCAGTCTTCCTCGGTGATCCTCATGTGGATTGTGGTGTTCTGAAGTTCCTTGGCGAACGAACCTGTGTCAGCTGTGGCGAGAGCCCGGTCAGCGATGCCCTTGCGCATACCAGGCAGAGTTGCCCAGTACGAGCCGAGATTCATACCCTCAGCGTACCCACGAGTAATAGGTACTGGAACGACGTTACCCTTCACGTCTTGCACGCCAACGGGCGCCAGGACCATCTGCTGCACGTTGCCTTTGTACTTGCCGGCGGCTCCAGACTTGTAGGTCAGATTCGCCATGCGGTTGTTCGTGACCTTGTCCATGGCTTTGCCGGCCTGATCTGAACCCCACATGATCGCCTTGAGCGGGTTCGTCTTGGCCATCTGGATAACCTTCGGCATGATCTTGTTGTGCATGCCGTCGAGCTGCGTGCTGGTAAGGTCACTCAGCCCTATCGACGTACCCAGGTTGGATACCTGAAGGAACCCGTGGTCCTTTAGCTTTGTGATGATGTCGCCGGCTTTCAGGCGGTACTTAGGGTCCTTGGCCAACGTGTTGATCAAGTCCTTCGTCTTGCCACCGGTCATCGGCTCATGATCGATGTGGTACTCCGTCGGGAGCTCAGCGTTGATCATGAAGTGGCCGGCAGTCCAGTTCTTGCCTTTGTAGGAAACCGGATCGTTCGGACGCAGCTTGTTGGACTGCACCATCTTCATCACTTCAGCCGCTCCGGTAACTTTCACCGCCTTCTTGGAGGTCGGAGTGGTCATAGCGAACAAGCCGAACAGAGCTTCTTTGGCTGGACCGTGAATGACGCTGAGATCCTTTGGTGACAGCAACGTCCTGGATGGCAGCAGGTTCCAAGACTGAAGCCTGGCCTTCTCCGACACAGGTACATGGATACCCACGGTATCACCATCGAAGTCAGCGTTGAGTCCACCTACGATCAACGGGTTGACCTGGATGGCTTGACCTGGCACCAGCCGTGCTTTTACAGCCACGGTGCTGAACTTGTGCAGCGACGGAGCACGGTTCATGATTACCGGACGCTCAGCCGCGATGTTCTCCAGGACCTTCATGGCCCGAGGGGTCATCTCTTCCAGCTCTGTACGCGCATCGATCGGCTTCATGCCGTAAGAAGTGACCATATTGCGGATGGCGAAAGGCGCGAAGATCTTCTGCGCCATCTTGAACGGGATGCCAACCTCATCTACGTGGAGAGTCGGATCAACGATAATGGTTGAGCGTCCGGTGAGGTCCTGGGTACGCTTCACCACCTGGGACTGAAACAGCCCAAGCTTGTTCTGCGGGCCGGCAATGGCCGAGATGAACCCCTTGAAGTTGGCGTTACGGGTCATCGGCTCTGCCAGACCAACCATGCCCACCACAGACCGGTAGAGGCCTTCGCGCTGAGGTTGAAGCAGGTCCTCGTCTACCTTCGCCTTCTTCAAGTCTTTGAGAGCCCTGTTGACGAACAACACCTCACGGTAGCCGTGGTTCGGGTCGGCGACATTCAGGTTGCCATCCCCCATGGCGTAGATCGGACGTGCACTCGGCGGAATCACCGGGATCAGCTTGTTGATGAAAGAGTCCTTCGGTGTCACACCCATGTTCTTCAGGGCAGTGAGGTAGCGTACCTTCTTCATGAGCTTAGGGCGGTCGGTCTTGTTCACCGATCGAAGCTTTGACCGTGCTGAACGGAGATCCGCTTCAACGTCGATCTTGCCCAGCAAACGTTCCATAGCCAGACCTGCAGTTACGCGGTCTTTACCCGGAGCGTCGTGAAGATCCCCGGCCAGGTCGACGTAGGTCTTTCCGGCCAGGACCTTGTCGAAGTCCTTCTTCTTGAGCCCTGTCAGCGCCATTGCCGGCGCTTCATACAACGGGTGAAGGATCGGCTCGGCCAGTTCAATGTGCGTCCAGTGGTCGTCTTTTCCTTGAGTTCCGCCGGTGAGTCCACGGTCAAACAGGCCGCCCTTCTCTTCGACGAGGTGTTGACCCGAAGTACGTACAACGGTGGGCTCTGTGATCTCACCTCGGCTGCGGGCAAGAATGTCCTTGTCCGTCATCGGAAGAGCCTTGATCGTGTTACCTTCCATCCGGAGGTTCACGCCGGCGCCCTGAAGGTACTTGTGGAACTTGTCCAGAACCTGCGGAACCAGAGGCGGTGGAGTAGGCATACCCAACTGGTACGCGTTCCAGTAATCGACGTTCCGATTACTCTTGATGCCCGCCACATCCTTCAGGAACTCGGTCTGCCCGCCTGCCATCAGAGAGTAGATCTCCAACGGCCCCATGGACTGCGCAGAGGTAGATTCGTCGAGAGCTCCGACACCGCCCTTTGCCGGCCTACCATCTACGGTGTAGGCGTCCTGGTGCCCACGAGCCGACAGCTTATTCCGGACCTGGTGCTTCAGCTTGATCCAGTGAAGCGGGCCGGTAAGCACGTTCTCGTGACTGGTGTTGTGTGTTGGATCCCACAAGGTCTCGGTGTCAGACAAGCCGTGCTTCTTGAGCTGAGCCTGGATGTCCTTGACCTGCGACTTCAGGTCGCCAAAGTTCTTCACCGTGATGTTCTTGCCGGTTTTCAGGGCGACCTTGCCCATGGCCGTCTCGAACATGATGCCAGGGTTCATCCGGCCAGGGATACCGTACGGGTTGAACAACACATCTACCGTGCCGCCTTCCGCGTCGCGGGGCATCTCATTGTCCGGCGTGATCTTGGTGACGATGCCCTTGCTACCGTGACGAGTGGACAACTTGTCGCCGATAACCATGGGCTCACGGGTCTTCACATAGACCTTGGTGAAGTTCGGGTTGTTCACGACGCGGACAACCTCACCGTCGACCATTTCCATCCACCGGACGCTGGTGTCCTTGAACGGTTTGGTCAAAGCCTTGTGGATACGGTCGTACTCGGTCTGTGGGCCCAACACGTTCTTCGTGATGGACGGAATGATGATCTGACCCGGCTTGATTACGTCGCCAACCTTGAGGATATCCTCTCGCCCTTCCGCCCAGGCGTCGGGCGTCTTCAGGTGAGGAAACTGAGCGAACAGCTTCTTCGAGGACAGGACAGTGTTCTGGTTCTTCTCTGCTCTCAGCTCGTGCTTGTGCTCTGACGCCAGCTTCTTCGACGCGGACTCGGAGATCACGATACCGTCTTCGAAGTTGTGACCCTTCCAAGGCATGAACGCGGTGACCAGGTTCTTCCCGACGGCCAGGCTCTGGTTCTTCGAAAAGTTGGACTCTGTAAGGGGCTGATGAGCTTTGACCTTATCGCCTTCCTTTACCGCGGGAGCCTCAGTCATGAAGGCTTCCGAGTTCAGAGCGTAGTGGTCGGGGATCTTATAGACCTGGGCCTTCTTGTCCCCGTCGTGGCGGATGTGGATCTCTTCGGACGTAACCTTCGTGACGGTGCCAGGCTTCTTAGACTTGGTCAACATCACCGACCCGACGATGTCGTTGTACGGGTGGCCGTGGTATTCAGACTGCACCAGCGGAACATCTCGCTCAACGAGAGGCACTGCCTGCTCCATGTGACGGCCGGCCATCAGCATTCTGGCGCCGCTGTTGGAGTGTAGATACGGAACTGCGTTAGTAGCAAAACTGAACGGAGCGCTGGTCGTCGGTATGATGTAGTCGACGTTCTTGGCCGGCATCTGGGTGAATACGCCTTTGTCCATGGCCAGCACGGTGGACTTCAGCGCCGTGAAAGACCTCGGGCGCTTCGGATCGTCGACCTTGTACTCGTCAGGGAACCCGACGACGGCTCGGGACAGCTCCACCGGGCTCTTGCTAACCATCTTCTTCTGTTTGACGTCGAACACCTGACGGAAAAGGTGATTACCCTTCTTGGTAACACCTTCGGTCAAGTGGTTCGATAGACCGATCAGCTCGTTCTCTGCGGTGTGCACGGGGTCGATGAAACCCAGGTGCGTCGAGTGCAGGTTTCGAACCTCGTCCGTCACGCGGTGAATGCTGGAGATACCGCCTTCACCCATGACCGTGACAGCCTGCAGCTTGCTGAGAATGTCGATGGGGTTGTTCTGGTCGGAATACCGCGTGAACTCCGACGTGGTGAACTGGGACATGATCGGCTTGCTGAGCACGTCAGGTCCGATGATCCGGCGAATTTTAGGGAGGCCGCGATCTACGGTGTATCCGAGACTACGTTTGATACCGGGGAGTGCTTTACGAAGACGATCACCTACGAAGTCTTCGACGCTGTGGATCGACTTGAACGACAGCGACTCCATGTCGGCAGGCTTCCGCTTACCTTGAGCGACTTCCTTGGCGGCACGCATAGCGTCCACCAGAGCGGACGCTGAGATCTTGTCGTGGCGTTTGCCAATGGTCTCCTGGGAAACGTCAGGGTCCAGAGGCTTCGACTCCAGGAACTCATTGATGTCGCTGACCAGTGTCGCCCTGTCCTCAGACGGAGCCTTCGACCGGACCTTGTTCCAGAAGCGCATCACCTCATCACGCTTGCCCCCGGCTGCCGCATTCTCGGAGTACGACCCTTCGCCTACGGCGTCGATGATGTCCTTGGACTTGACACCGATGCCTTCCAGGAACGGAACCAGCTTCAGGTTCGAGGTGCCAACCTTCATAAGGTACTGACCGGTCTTACGGTCGAGAGTTACGTCGTAGTCAGCACCAGTGGACGTCAGCTTGGTCTTGACGTTGTCGTCCGGCGTGAAGCTGGGGTAGATACCCGGACGGCGACGAAGCTGGTTGACAATCTGAAGGTCTTTTCCGTTGATGACAAAGCTGCCCAGGCCGGTCATGTGGGGGACGCGGGCCAGCACAGCGTTCTTATGGGAATCGACTACCTTGCCGGTTTCGTTATCGACCAGCTCCAGGTCGCCTCTGAGGTTAGAAGCGAAGGTGCCTTCGTTGTCCTTGACCTTGCGGATCTCGGACCAGTCCATCATCCGCTCTGCGCCGGCGTTGTCGTACTTGAGGTTCTTGGCTCGGAGTGTACGCTTGCGGCCTTCGATCGGGAATGTCTCGCCGACCTGGCTTTTTACATCATCGAGTAGGTTTTGAAACTGCTCTGTGATGGACAGCATTCACTAATCCCGTGGCTGCAGACTCTGCCGCCATGTTATTCGGGTTCAGCATCCCGGTCCACGTAGCGCAGGTAAAATGTCAGACCGATGACCGAACCCTTGTCTTTGTTCCAGGTAAACTCAGTCTCCAGGACTGTGTACCTGTCCTGATTATTGATGATCTCGTGGTACTTGATGTTATCTGACGGAAGATGAAGGTGGAATATCTCAGCGTACTTACGTCCTCCCGAGCCTAACCTACTACTCAGTGTACGGTCATCAGCCTCGGGCTTCTGGATGGGTTCGATGCCAGAGAGTTCTTCTTTTGTAGGCTTCTGCCGGCGGCGAGGAGCTGCCTTCTTCTTGGTCTTTTTCTTCTCGGTCATATCGTTGCGCTTTTGCCTGACGGAGGACGAACCTCGTTCATCGGCTTATTAGCCGCCTTCTGATCCTGGGTCAACCGCTTCAGCTTGTTCCCGATCAACCTAGCCAGGTCGGGGTCGGTCTTCGAGAGCTGAGCCAGCTCGTTCTTACGTTGAGCCGGGTTGGTGGTCGCCAACCACGATCTAGCCTGCATCTCAGCGATGTCCGGTGTACGAACATCCTGCGGAAGCATGGGACTAGCCGCTTTTGGGAGTGCCGGTGCCGGCTGACCTCCCGGCTGCTGTGCAGCTCCAGGTTGCTGAGGAGCCATAGGTGGCTGCCCTGTGGCCGGGTCTATACCCTGAGCCACCATATCAGCATTAGCCTGCTGCTGCATGGCCATCTGCTCCTCCTGCTGCTGCCGCTGCATCTGCATCTGCATCTGCATCTGGCGCATGCTGGCCTCTTCCTGCAAGGCCATCTGCTTCTTCTGGAACTCAAGCTGGAGCTCCTGCTGCTCGCGCTGCATCTGAATCTGCTGCGAACGCTTTGCTTCCTGCTCCTTCTCGATCTTCCTGGCTTCTTCGTCCGGATCCAGACCAAGCTCGGTGAGCAGGGTCTCGTCGGACACCACGCCCTCTGAGCGCAGAGAGACGATCAAACCCTTCTGCTGAACGTCGTCAGCCATCTTGAAGTCTTCATGCTTGATGTCGGCCTTCGGCATACGACCGAACGTCTGCAGCTTGGGTACGACAAACTTCGTGAGCATGTCGTCGAGCATGAGGACGTCGTTCCGCATGTCGTTCTCAAGCACACGCAACTCGACGTTGGCGCCTGAATAGACTGAGCCGCCGAACAGAAAGCTTGGGGGTACTCCCATGCCCGCGCCCATAAGGTCGCGGAGGTGGGTGAGACCTTCCCAGTTGTCGAGAGCTTTACCTTCGCCACGAAGGTTGATGACATCCATCGGGTACGGCATCAGCGCGACGTAGTTGGGGTCGCGGCGCCAGCGATCGATGTTGCCGGTCATCTTCGTGTTCCACTCATCGAGGTTGATCGACGAGATGGGGTCAGCTGTAGCGGTAGCCCTCGGCGACAACGCCGTCCACGGGAGAATGCGTTCCAACGACACAGCTTCCTGCGACCGCCAGATGGTGTGATACAACCAGATGACCTTGAAGATGGGCATGAACGGGATCTCGCCAAGGGACGCATCGTCCTGGCTGATCGAATCCGACTTCATGTGGTAGATCTGACCTTCGTCAAACTTGACGAGGGTGTTGGTCTTCACAGCCTCAATCACCGCCAGAGGCAGGTTGTTGAGAAACAGGTTCATGTGCTCACGGCGGTAGGTTGACGACCTCAATACCGCGGCGACTGACTTGGGGATGTTGTACGTGTACGTGTAGGAGTCGGTGACCGGTTCATAGATCGGAGAGATCAACCTGGGGTCGATTCTCAGGAGCTTGACCTTCTTCCGGCTCTGAACCTTCTTCTCGATAGCCTTCATCGGTCCGTAGGCTTTGCACTTCGTGCACGCAGCAATGAACTTGAAATCCTCAAACTTCCAGGAAATGCTGTCGAGCGCCGTCTCGGTGTCACACTTGCGGCACTTCAGGTACTTACGTGTCGGCCACAGGAACATCGCATACGCGTTGCCAAAAACGTATCGGTCCAGGAGCATGCGCTTCTCGAACCGTTTGTACTGAAGCTGTCCGTTCAGCAGTTGATCCCAATGCTCAATAGCCTGGCTGTTCTTCGAGTTGATCAGAAGATTGGTTGTAACGTAGCCGGCGAGCTTGCGGACGATCTGCTGAAAGACCGGGTTGGTTGAGTAGATGAACTGAGCCCAACGGTACATCTCCTTGACTGTGGTCGGAGTGTACTTGAGCGAGATATCGAAGAACGGGTGCGGGTATTGCTTCTGCGGATCGAACCGTCTCGCGTCGCTAGTGAAACTAGCGTCTGATCCATCGTTTCCAGCCATCGACAACCGTCCTTACAGTACTGACTTCAGAGACGAAATTACCTGATCGTTGTTTGCAACCTTGTGGCCTTTCATCATCTTGACCAGGTCGACTACATACGGGGCTGCCATCAGGCCCAAGGCTCCGGCGCCGGCGAAGGGCAAGATGCCGGACTTCCCCTTCTTTCTTTCTTCCAAACCAGCCTCTACGTCGCCAGCTGCAAGAGCGCCATAGAGCGGAAGCTGTGTAGCAGGGTGGTGAAGTATCTTTCTGAGTCTATCCAAGTTGGACGGATTGGGAATTGGAACAGTCATTATTTCTTCACCGCCTTCGGGTCCAACACGGAGTTCACGTATTCCTGCATCAAAGACAGCTTAGCCAGCTGGACTTCAATAGGATCGTCGGACTCCAGATCGTGAACTACTCCCTCAACGTTCGGCCGTTTTCCCGTCTTTCCGCCAACAGCTTTGCAAAGTTCCCGAAGGTCCTTAGTCATATACTCTTCTTGAGCAAACGCAAGGCATTCCGGGTAACAGACAATGCCGTCTTCTCTCATAATGCCACGGATGTAGCTGACCACGTTGTCGTTGAACTTCACTGACCGAATCTTCTTCATAACGCAAGCGGCCAAGCCGACCTGAGCCGGGGAAGTTCCCTCCAAGATCGTGTGGTCTGGTTCGAAGCCGGACAGGGCGTCGACCACCTTCTCGAAGACGACAACGTCTGTCCACGGAGCGTCGGACGTGTGGCACAGGAGAAGAGCACAGCCCTTCTCTACAACGGATTGATCGGGTTCGACGTCAATAGCTTGGTAGCTCGTGCCGATGACGTCAGCTACCGCCTCACAGCCCACATCGTCAGGGTAGCCGGAGATTTCCCGCTTGAGCGCCTTGTCGAGGACAAGAGGATCGCCGAAGCGATCCATTTCCTTGTACGTAAGCATGAGTAACGTCCGTTGGCAGCTTACGAAGCAGGACCGATGCGGGTCAAGGTCTTATCGCCTTTGGCCGTATCGCGGTGGACCTGATCTTCTTTGTTCGACTTGTTCGCCGGAGCTGCTTTGTTCTTCTCTTTAGCACGATCTGTTACGGACTTGACCTCTTCCGTGCACTTCACATCGACATCACCCATGTGGGTGGCGACGTTGGCAGCCATACTGTCGAGCATCTTCTTCACGGCCGGCGAAGCGTTCCGGTAGAACTTGTCCGGATCGGCCTTGAGTGAGCTCAGACCTCTCTCTGTCAACGTCCTGCGGAGGTCCTTCTCGTACTGAAGGATGATCGTCTGGAAAGTGTACGCCCGGATATCGTCCTTGGGTGTACCCATCGCCTGGAAAGCCATCTTCTGAGCGCCGTAGACGGCCCGTACAGGATCCACGAGGTTCGAGTAGTTGTCAGCCAGCCGGTGCTTGATGTCGAAGGCCTCCATGAGGCTCACAGCTTCTTTCGGGGAAGCTGACTTCATCATGCTCCTAAGCTCAAACGCTGCTACCTTGTCGCCGCGTGAGACCTCCATGAATCGAGCTCTGTCGTCCACAGCTTTCTTGAACAACGGACCGAAGGTGGTCTTCTCGGCGTAGTCAACGACACGGATGGGCATATCAACGTGAAGCTGCTTGGCGATCTTGCACAACGTGGTCGCACGTTCAACGCGCTCTTCGTTGGTCATCTCGCGGAAGCGGTCTTCGTACTGACGCTGAAGGCTCTGCAGGGCAGCCTTCTTCGAGAAGTATGTGGCGTGCTCTGTATCTGACAGATCAGATGCCCGAACGATGCGGTCAAACTGAGGAACACTCTTCTCGGCGATCTTGGCAAAAGAGGCCGGAACCTCCAGACCGAAGTACTTACAGGCCTCGGCCAACTTCACAGCGGTTGCTTGCTGAAGCTCCGGATGAAGGGACCCGTGGGTCTCATCAAAGTACGCGGTGCTCACTGCCGTAGCCGTCTTAGAGTAGATCGGATACCGGCGGAACAAACCTGTACGTCCCTCAATGAGGAGCGCAAAAGCCTCGTTAGGAAGGCTGGCATGTTTCTCAAAAGGCAAGAGCCTGCCTTCGATCATAGCCATCTTCCGACGATCA